>UOEJ01000174.1_pt1 | contig 12989 bp, 16 predicted proteins | sample 1989191 | NCBI WGS metagenome assembly UOEJ01 (sample SAMEA4712195, study PRJEB27164) | hydrothermal vent metagenome | biome: marine basaltic hydrothermal vent biome; feature: marine hydrothermal vent; material: mineral | place: Pacific Ocean | collected 2011-06-14/2011-07-23 | depth 1719 m | reverse complement strand
TCCTGTGGCGGGGTCAGGTCTATCGCGTAGTCAGCCTGCTTAATCCCGATAACCGCAAGCGCATTCTTGAGATGCAGGTGGTTGAGGATCGCCCCTGATGAAGAATGTGGATTTGACAATAATGGCCGCCCGTTATGAGAAAAGACTGGCCGGGATGATCGCCGGGCTGGCGGATCAGATTATTACCTCTGCCCGCAGAAGACTGGCCCGGAATTTAAAAAGCCGGGACGGTCAGAGCGCTTTGGCCGCCTCCCTTCGCCGGGAAGCGACCCCGGATGGCGGGATGCGGGTTTTAACTGACAAGTCATATGCAAAATATGTGGAATTCGGCACCAGAAACCAGCCGGCCCGGCCCTTTCTGACCCCGGCGGCGCAGGAAGTCAAAGTGACTTTTTCCACCTCCATCAGCGAATTTATGGATCAAGAAAGAAATCAGACATGACCCTACTTGCAACAGAAAGCCTGTGGCAGGCGATTTATGACCGGCTCAGCAGTGACAGCCCGTTAATGACGGAAATATCCGGCATTTTTGACCCGCCACCTGAAGGCCAGGATTTACCCTATCTGACCCTTGGCGAGGGCAACGTGCGTGACTGGTCCGCCAAGGATTTTTCCGGGCAGGAACATCTGCTGGATATTCATGTCTGGTCCGGGATGCGGGGCGGCGGCCAGATCAGGTCACTGGCCAATCAGGTGGCGAGTCTGCTGACGGATCAGGATTTAGCCCTGAATGGTCATCAACTGGTGACGTTGAAATTTATCTTTTTCGAAAATTTCTTCGATGATAACGGCGATGTGCGCCACGGTATTCTGCGCTTTCGGGCCAATACCATACAAATTTTATAGCTATAGGAGAATAAGCATATGGCGGCGGAAAAAGGACGGGCCTTTTTGTTGAAAATCGGTGACGGGGGCGACCCTGAGACATTTGATGTGGTGGGCGGCATGCGTTCCACATCGCTCAGGATTAACAATGAAATGGTCGATGTGACCAACAAGACATCCGGCGGCTGGCGGGAAATATTGCCCGGTGCCGGAATCCGGAAAATATCTCTTAGTGGCAGCGGGATTTTTACCGACAGTGCCAGTGAAACATCCCTGCAGGCAAGGGCATTGTCCAGCAGCGTTGATAATTACGAAATTGTTTTTGAAAGCGGGGACAAATTTTCAGGTGCTTTTCAGGTGACGTCATTGGAATATGCCGGGGATTATAATGGTGAGCGCACCTATGGTATTGCCCTTGAAAGCTCCGGCGTGGTGAGCTTCACCAATGTTTAAAAACAGCGTGATGATCTCTCTTGGCGGTGCGGAATATCGCCTGAAACCAACCTTTCAGGCGATTATGGATATTGAAGAACGTCTGGGCGGTATCATCGGCCTTGCGGTCAGGGCGGCGGATGGTGATTTTGGTCTGAAGGAAATGACCGTGATTATCTGGGCCACTATGGAAGACCGGATTAACTTTGAACAGGTGGGAAAACTGATCCTGTCAGAGGGTATAGCCAAGGCAAGCCCGGTGGTGCGGGATCTGCTCACCCTGTGCCTCGTGGGGTTAAATGAAACAGGTTGACTGGTCCCGCTATGCCGAAATTGCTTACGTTAATTTTGGCTGGTCCCCGGACCAGTTCTGGCGGGCAACACCGTCAGATTTCTGGTGTGCCTACCGGGGCTGGCAAAAAGTTCGGCACGGCGGAAGTGAAAATCCATTAAGTCGGATGGAATTAAATGATCTTGTATCCCGACAGGTGAAGTCGTAAACTGCATTCATGAGAAGAAGAAAACAACAGCCCCCACGAAAATCCCTGCGCGAAAGGGTTGCCGACCGCAAGGCCGGTATCAAGGAAGAAGGCAGCCCCAAACGTATCCGCATACTCAGGCGGATCAGGCTGTTTGCCTATCTGTTTCAAGGCATTGGCCTGATCATGCTTATGGTGCTGCTGGCGCAATATATCAGCAGCGGTTATGGTCATATGAACTGGATCAATGTGCTGATCTATTCCGGCATGTTCCTGGTCGGGCGGGCCGTGACGTCTTTTATGAACTTAAGCAAGATAATGCGGTAAATAAATTCGCTGGCCCTGCCAATCCATCTGACACCCCCTTTTGCCTTTAAATTGCCCTGTTACGACTTATAGTGGTTATTATCATTATGGAGATAATCTATGTATGACATAAATAATATGCCTGCCCGGACTCGTTGGGCCATTACTAAAGGACTGGGCAGAAAATTGATGGGTTCCAACCGGATAGTTATATTTCATCAAAAGGTTTGTCTCGCGAAAAAATTATTCTTGTCATAAACAAGGTATTCAGAGAACCGGATAGACCGCTATTGCATCACTATTTTAGGGGAAGGGGGCAAACTTTTGATTTGGTAGGCAAGGGTTTATTGCCTTATATTACCAGAGCCAGAGTTTTCCAAAGAGCGAGAAATTGGTTTCTTAAACAGGCTCAACGTGATTTATTGAAGGAAGCTAAAAAACTTTGTAACTTGCCTAAGGAGGACTATATTATGGGCCGGGCAAGATCTATCAAGAGATTTCAGAAGAAATTTTCTGAAAACAACCCATAGACTTTACAAGTGCATTTTTCTCTTTGGGGAATAGCTATATGGAAATAGAACTTGTTGCAGATGTGGAAGTTAATTGCATAACAAACGGCGTTTCTATTTCTGGCAATATCAGTTATGGGATTAATGACTGGTTTAGGGATGTTACGGATTTTGAAGATAAAATTCCGGGTAATCAGGAGTTGCCTCTTGGAACCCCCTTTAAAATAGTGGCCAATTGGTCTCGACCTGTTAGCTTATCTGGAAGGTTCCGGTAATGCGTGACATTGAAAAATGGTATATGCGGATACTGCTGGCACTGGCATCCGCTTTTTTATGGTTTCATTTGTTCATGACCCTCGTTATTAACCTTTTTGTTCGAGAGGAAGGATTCCTCTCTTATCAATTCGCGCCATTTGTTTATCTGGGTCGTTATTTTGATTCTTATAATGATCCTCATGATATTTTCTTGTATTTGCTGGGTATTTTTTTTCTGCTGACAATCATAGCTCCTTTGATTAGGCCACGTATATTCATCTGGCCTGTTGTGGTTATGAATCTGTTTATAATCATTGGCAGTATTGATCTTCTATGGCAGAATCATGTGAAGCCTTTTCCGCCTGCATCGACTCCTTATGGCACCATGGAAGAATATTTCTGGATTGCGGGACGGGGGATATTTATTTTCTTCTCTGCACTCTTTGTGGCCTTTCTTATGCCTTCTGTATGTCATTTGATTAAAAAGATGAAATGGTAACGCCTTATCCCATAGTTGCAAAATGGCACGAAGCTATTCATCTGGAAAGGCCTTTTTAAGAGATGCCTTATCAATGGACATTATGGAGTCCCTGTATGACCCGGGTAATTTCTATTATTCTTATCCTTACGAGATACGATTAGATAACATGTTGAAGAATGTATTTTATAGTATTTTATATTTTTCCTCCTGGTCGCCTTGTACAGTCCGGCCCTGTTTTATATAAGGCATATCGGGCGGAAGGCTGGCCATGTTATTCTTGCTCTTTCGGGGGCATTATGGGATAGGTAGGAAAGCGGTTTTCTTTTATATTTTCTTCGGTAAACTCGATTTGAAATTTGTCCAGTTTTCTCTGGATATGCAACAGGTCTTCTTTTGTGATATCAGGATCATTCTTCTGAAATAATCTGAACATCCAAAAATAAATATCCTGCTGTTGGCTCATATAGGCGGGGGCATGTTGATGAAGACGAAGAAGTTCTTTGTCGGCGCGGGTGTCTCCGGACCTGGCCGCGCTTTGTAATAGATTATATGTCCTCATCATGACATAAAAATCATCATGTGATTGCCTGAAATCTATGGAAAATATGGGAAATTTCTTTTTTTTCTCATAAAATTCCTGATTGCGCATGAGCATGGCGCGGGGATAATGCGCCGGGCCATAGTCATAAAAATGAGAGGCAATATAAATCCACTCATAAGCTATCACCGGATCCTGTTTATATCCGCCCGTACCATTAAGGAGGTGCAGACCAATTTCAAGATAGGCCTTTCCGCCTTGCCTGTGAATTTTCTTTAACCAGTTTATCTGTTGGATAAGCGGCTCTGGCATATCCCACGGTCCCGTCCCATGAAAGGTGATGTTTTCGAGAATATCCACATCGGACATATTCCAGATATCGGTGGGGCCAAGGTCAGGATCAGGGGGACGGTGGGTTGTTTTGGCATACCACGGGGCCAACATAATGGCCGCTTCTTTTGATAATTCACGCGCTTTCTTTTTGTCCTGCAAAACCCCCTGACCGCGCCAGTAAAGGGTTGCCAGACGAAATTTAATATGGGCGGTATAACCGTAATATTCTTCAAATAATATCTTAGGTTGGGCATTGGTTTTCGGATTATCATCATAAATATAATGTAAAGCAGTTTCATAAAGTGCAAAGGCTTTGGAGAAATCCTGCTCATAGCATGTACCGCGCATATAAAGGTCCGCTTGCAGAAGGCTTTCCGGGGTCATTAAAGGCGTTTCAAAATCGAGAAGTTTCAGAAAATCCATGCAACGGCCCTCTTTGAAAGCCGTGCTGAGCGACATATGATATAGCCGGGTTTTCCGTTCTCTTTCTCTGACAGCTTGCCTGATTTTTTCGTCCAGACGTTTGCTTGCGGCGATATCTCTTTCAAGGGATTTGGACACTTCAGCAAATTCCTGATTCATACGTTTATATTCATTCTCCCAGTAATATTCATTGACCACCATAACGACAAATATGGCAACGAAGATCAGAATAACCCCGGTGCCGAGCGTTATGAATTTTTGTATTATATTTCGAAACTGTATAACCCTAATCCCCTATTATCATTTATTAAAATCAAAACTGACTCTTTCATTACATCCGGTGATTTTTCTTTGTTAGGAATCCTTCCTGATCTTACTATTAATATCTTTATTTAACAACATATTGGAGACTTGCTATGAGCCAACCGAGCATCCAAACCAACCCCTCTGTAGAAAAATACTTACGATACGGCAAGGGTCAGAGTTATATCGTCATTAATAATCATCCAGAACAAAAAGGAACAGCAGAGCAACTATCAATGGAGTGTAGCAAGGTATGGGTAGAATTTAATAATGTCAAACTCACTCATGATGAAGTCAGGGAAGAAGTTCTCAAACTTCAAAATGTATTAAACCAAATAAATATTACTATTGAAAATATGCTTAGGCGGATCAAGGATCCTAGAACCGGTAAATTATTACATATGGCGGCTGTTCTCATACCATTACTAAGAGCTGCAAGGCATGCTCGAAGTACAAGAAAAGTTATCGCCGTAGTAGGGGATTTATTGGGAGATTTATTAGATATTTCTGATTTATACCCACCCATAAGAAGGGCAAGAGATTTATTTGTAAACACGCATAATGAGTTCATTATCTTGAACAAAGAAAGGGATAAACTAAAAAGGCAGGAAGAGAGACTATTCCGAAGATATAATAATATGAACTGTCCCACTGAATAACTTATGTTACAGACAAAAAATTTCGTCAAGAGATATACGATATAATTTGAATTGCCCCGCCTACCTGGCGGGTTTTTTATTGGAAAAAAATATGACAGAAACAATCCTTGACAGTCTGGTCGTGAAGATCAGGGCTGATAGTGCTGAGCTGCGCGGACAGTTGGCGGATATTGAAAAAGATTTTGGCGGGCTGGAAGGGGTGGCGGCCCGTACTACCGATGGCATGAGCCGTGTGTTTGAGAATTTTGCCCGCTCCGGTGAGCTCAGCTTTTCAAGCCTGAAACGAACCGCTCTGTCCGTTTTGAATGACATCGCCAACAGTGCCATTCAGTCGGGGCTGAACAGTATTTTTGGGCAGGGCGGCGGTATTGGCGGCTTTCTCGGCGACCTGGCGGGCAGTGTATTATTTGGCCGGGCCGGTGGTGGCACCGTTGGTGCGCGACAGCCCTATCTGGTGGGGGAGAGGGGGCCGGAGTTATTCATACCGGAAAATCCGGGCCGTATCATTCCGGGGAAGGGCGCAGGCCCGGTGGCCGCATCTTCCGGAAAGGCGGCGAATATTACCGTAAATATTACCAATCAGGGCGGATCAAATGATATGACCCGGCGCAGTGCGGCCCAGGTGGCTGTAGCCGTTCGCCGGGCCATGGACCGGGCCGAGAGGGATTTATAATGTATTGGCTGGCAACACCCGGTGATCAGACCGAAGAAAGCTTTATCCGCCGGTTCTCCCCCCGTTACTGGACGATAAATTTCCCGCGCCCCATGATGGCTTCCACGGTGACAACGGGTTATGACAGTCTGGCTATTGATCTGGTTTTTTACCGCTATGAGGATTTATGCGGCCTGATCTGGGACAGTGTGGACAGCATTGATCACCCTTTCCACAGTTATGAAACCAGCCGGGATTATTCCCGTACGGTGCTGAGCTTTCGCTGGCAGAGCAGCAATATCATGGCACTGGACCTGTTGAACAGCCCCACATTGACCATAGAGGGCCGGGATCAAAACGGCACCGCCCGCACATGGTATGTCCGGTTGTGGAATTATGCGACGGGCTTGGCGGAAGATGCGGTGATCACGCTGGATTTTGATAATCTGGCGGGCGGGTTTCTGCATCCTTCGGAGGCGGACCCGGTTTATCCCGGCGATATTGACCGTATGTTTATCAGCATGGTGCCGTCTGCCTTTGACGGCACAACAACCGGCCCCCTGCCCGCTGCGGTGGAGGGACAGGTCACTGTTTCGGATATCAAGGTTACCGGCCCCACATCGACGCTGAGGGTGGGGGATGGTTATGTTCAGGGCCACAGCCTTCGTCTGGCCAATGGTTATGATGATGTCACCTCGCTCGCGCCGGAACGGGTGATCTGGAATATGCTGCGACTGGGATACGGCGAATGGATCAACCATTATGTGGGTATGAGCCACTATTATAACCTGAGCTGGGATGCAGGTGAAGGGCGCTATATCATTGATCCCGCCAAGGCAAAATTGAACAGGGCGGCGGCAAGCTGGCATAAAAATTTTCTGGAACTGGCAGATTTTTTCAACTTCAGGGTCATTTTCTCCCTGTCCTATGAAATACTGGCGGATAATATACCGGAAAGCTGGCAGCAGAAGGCCCACGACGGCATGCCTGCCCGTACCGGCTGGCTGCCGCCGTCAGGCCTGATCGCCCCGACCAATCAGGCGGCCCTTGATTACCTGCGCGATGTTTTTCTGGCTTTCGGGCAGATCATTGATCAGGTCGGCGCGGATCACCATTACCAGATCGGCGAGCCATGGTGGTGGATTGATCAGGGCGGAGCCGGAGTTCCGCATTTCTATGATGATGTGACCACGGCCCTTTATACGACGGAAACAACCAATGCCGTGCCGCCACCGCATCTTCTGGCGACAGAGGTGGCGACATCACCCCAACAGGATTATCTGGACTGGCTTGGTGATAAACTGGGGCTGTCGACCCTGTGGCTGAAGGATCAGGTGAAAATCCAGCATCCCACGGCGGAAGTGGGTCTGTTGTTTTACAGCCCGCAGGTGTTGCTTGATAATGCCCCCATGGCCGGGGTTGTCAATTTCCCGACGGCCCATTGGCAGACCCCCGCCTTTGATTTTCTTCAGGTTGAGGATTATGACTTTGTCCTGAACGGTGAATGGGGCAAACGGGCCATGGCCATCGACCGGATTGACCAGAACCTGTCTTATCCACGGGCCAGAACCCATTATTTTGGCGGGTTCAATCTGTTGCCGGAAACTCCGGAAAACTGGAAGAATATTATCAGGGCCGTCGATCTTGGGTTTCAGGATGATTATGCCGAGGTTTTTGTCTGGGCCTATCCCCAGATTGTGCGGGACGGGGTGATTTATACCAATAATCAGGAAAATATCATGACAGGATTTCACGAAACAAGATTGCCGGAAGACATCAGTTACGGCGCATCCGGCGGGCCACAATTTCTGACCAATGTGGTTGAAATGGCCTCGGGCCATGAACAGCGCAACCGGGAATGGGCCGAGGCCCGAAATATTTATGATATCGGACTGGGGCTTCGGTCCGAAAATGATCTTGGGGAATTGCTCGGCTTTTTCCGCGCCCGCGCCGGACGGGCATATGGTTTTCGTTACAAGGACTGGCTGGATTATAAAAGCAGCGCACCACAACAGAATATTGCCGCAACAGACCAGATACTGGCCATGGGCGACGGGGCGACGGTGGGTTTTCAACTGGTTAAAACCTATGACAGTGGCGGGTTGCTTCATGTGCGCAATATTGCCAAGCCGGCGACGGGGACGGTAACCGTTGCCCTTGACGGGGTGATACAGGCCACTGGCTGGCAGGTGGATGTGACGGACGGCGTTGTGACCTTTGATGTGGCTCCGGCGAACGGGGTGGTGATCACCGCCGGTTATGAATTTGATGTGCCGGTGCGTTTTTTGGAAGATTTTCTGCCGATCACGCTGGAAAGTTATCAGGCCGGGCAGGTCCCCTCCATCAGCCTGATCGAGGTCAGATTGTAAATGAGACAGATTTCCCCCGAATTAAAGAACCATATATCCGGTGACCTCGCCTCAATGGTCACATGCTGGATATTGACGAGGCGGGACGGTGTGCGTCTGGCCTTCACCACCCATGACAAGGCAATTGATTTTGAAAATCTGACCTTCAGGCCGACCAACAGCTTTCTGCCTTCCGCCATCAGCAGCACCAACAGTCTTAACGTGGATAATCTGGCGGTTCATGCCCTGTTGTCCTCGGACGGTCTGACGGAAAAAGATATTCGCGCCGGATTATTTGATCATGGCCGCATTTCAATTTTTCAGGTGAATTGGCAGGATCTGAGCCAGGGGAAATTATTCATCCGCAGTGGCTGGCTCGGCGAATTTACCCTGAAGGATCAGAATTTCACCGTTGAAATCAGGGGGCTGACACAGAAATTGCAACAGACCATCGGGGATGTCTATTCCCCGGAATGCCGTGCTGATCTGGGGGGCGGTGACTGTCATGTCAATATGGAAGAATTCTCTGTGCTTGGCGTTATAACCGGGGGCGTGGGACCGGACAGTTTTGAAGATATCAGCCGTACCGAAGTGGATGGATGGTATGATTACGGTCTTGTCCGCTTCCTCAGGGGAGCCAACGCGGGGCACAGAACAGAAGTGAGAAGCTTCACGGGTGGAAATTTTATATTATATGACATGCCGCCTGAACCAATGATGGTCGGGGATATTTATCTGGTATTTGCCGGCTGTGACAAGAGGTCGGAAAGCTGCAAAAACAAATTCCGAAATTTCCAGAATTATCAGGGCGAGACAGCCATTCCGGGGACGGATTCCCTTTATAACTATCCCGGCCTTAAGTAATCAGTATTATTTTTTAGCAGTCTTTTTGGTTTTGGTTTTTTTGGCTGTTGTTTTCTTTACAGTCTTTTTCGGTGCGGCTTTCGTCTTAGCGGGATTTTCGTCGGCAACCGGTTCAGCCTTTTCTTCTTCGACCTCTTTCCATTGATCGGGGTAAAGACGGATATGAATCTGATTCACCCGGTTACTGACATCGGCGAGCGCCTTGAGCAGGGCTTCCAGATTAAAACTGGTCCCCAGATAGGTATAGATTTTTGTATTTGAATCAAAAGCACGGAAAATATTTTTAGTTTCAACATCCTTATGCTGGCTGGTGGCGATATTGCCAATAAAGTCATAAAGGATATATTGATCCTTTGACTGGTTGATCCACTGGTCATTGGCCTCGTCCGCATGATCGGCAAGGGACAGGATATTTTCATTGTTTAACGGATATTTTTCCGGCAGTTCCAGAAGCTGGCGCAGGGCTGCCGCCCGTTCCCTGCCCTTTTTGCGCGGTGTCCACAACAGCCGGGCAATCTGGTTTGTGCCCAGCATAATATTCTGCAGGGCAAAGAAAACCCCCATCGGGGCCTGCTTTTCCATTGATTGATTTAATATATCCACACTTGCCTCGATAAAGCGGCTCTGGTTTCTTAACTCGTGAATATGTAATCCAATGACATTCATGTCCATGACAGACAAATCCTTTTGTTTGTTTTTCTGTTGCCTACTGATAGCAAAGTTTTTTTGAAATGACCATATGTGATCTGCATCATAAAAAAATATTCCTGACGGCGCGCAGTTGTGTCGGCAGCCCTTTCCGCCATCAGGGGCGCAATCCGGCCTTTGGACTGGATTGTGTCGGCCTGATCGTTTATGTGGCAAAGTCGGTTGGTTTGATACCTTTTGATCCTCTGGATTATAAAAGGATACCTGTCAAATCGGCAATTTCCAGCCATGCCCATATTGCAGGATTTCCGCTGCGGTCAAAATCTGACATAAGTCCGGGGAATATCGTCATCCTGAAATTTGGTAAATATCTGGAACATGCCGCCATCCTTTCGGACCGGGGCATCATTCATGCCTGTGAAAAATATGGCCGGGTGGTTGAGCATGGCCTGAATGATGAATGGCGATCCAGAATTATCTCTGTCCATTCATTCCCGAACAATTAAACGCATAACCCGATACAGAATTCTGTGAACAACAAAGAGGTAATGATCTGATGGCGAGTGTTATTCTTACCGTGGTGGGGACAGCGATTGGCGGGCCCATAGGCGGATTGGTCGGCGGGCTGGTCGGGCGGCAGGTGGACCTGGCCATTTTCGGTGGCACCGGTTCCCGGACAATAGAAGGTGGTCGTCTGAAAGACCTTACGGTGCAGACATCCGCATATGGCGAACCGATCCCGCGTATTTACGGCACCATGCGTTTGCCGGGAAATGTGATCTGGTCTGCGGGTCTGAAGGAAAGCCGCAATGAAAAAACCGAAGGCGGCGGTGGCAAGGGCGGCGGGCAGAAGGTCACGACAGTTACCTACAGCTATAGCGCGTCATTTGCCGTGGCACTTTGTGGTCGTGAAATTTCGGATGTGGGGCGCATCTGGGCCGATGGCAAGCTGCTGCGGGATGAGCTGGGCAAGCTTGCCATTGACGGACAGATGAGAATTTATAACGGGACAAAATCTCAAAACTCCGATCCCGCGATCGAGGCCATAGAGGGTCAGGGTAATGTCAACGGCTTTAACAATCTGGCCTATGTGGTGTTTGAGGATATGGCACTGGGGGAATATGCCAACCGGATACCCAATCTGACCTTCGAGGTTATCGCCGATCCCGGTGGAACCATCCTGTTGTCAGAGATTGTTTCGGACATCTGCACCCTGTCCCGCCTGCCGGCATTTGATGCCGGTGATCTGGATCAGGTGGTTGATGGCTATATGATTCCGGGGCCGATGAAATCACGGGCCGCACTTGAGGAACTGGCGCGGGTTTATAATTTTGATGTGATAGAGCAGGATGACCGCCTGATTTTCAGAGGGCTGGACAGATTGACGGACGCCGTAATTATGCCGGATGACCTGATACAGCCAACCAATAAGACGGCGGATAAAATCACCCTGACCCGGCAGCAGGATATGGAACTGCCCAGAGAGATCGGCCTGTCCTATATTGACCGCAGCCGTGATTACCAGACCGGGCATCAAAGGGCGCGACGTCTGAATGTGGCCAGCGATATTGTGCGTCACGGCGCACTTCCTCTGGTGATTTCTTCGGATCAGGCAAAAACCATATCCGAGACCCAGCTTGATCTGGCCTGGTATGGCCGGGAGGATGCAAACTTTATGCTGCCCCATAAATATTCCGATCTGGCGCCGGGGGATATTGTCACCCTTGCGGTCCCCGGCATTATGCAGGATTTTCTGCTTCTGGAAATGGAAATCGGCCAGCAGGGTATTGACTGTCAGGCGAAAAAATTCTCCCCATCGCGGCTGGATCGCAACAGTGTTGCCGACAGTGGGCCGGTGCCGGGGCAACAGGTGGCTGATCTGGCGGAAAGCCGGTTTTTTGCCCTTGATATGCCGGCCATCACCGGTGAGAATATATCATCACCGCTATTGTTCTGGGCCGTGTCGGCGGGGGTCGGCAGATGGGACGGGGCGGGTCTGTTTATTTCGCGGGATAATGATCAGAGCTACACCCAACTGGATTTTTCACCGGCCGATGTCATCAGCGGGATTGTTGAAAATATATTATCCCATGGGCCGGTCGCCTATTGGGACTTGGGCAATGAAATATTGGTGCGTCTGGATAATGTCGGTTACAGCCTGTCCGGGGAGATGGCCGACGGGGTGCTGAACGGGGCCAATGTGGCATGGGTCGGTGGCGAGATTATCCAGTTTCAGCAGGCCAGTCTTGAGCTGGATGGCCGCTATCGTCTGGGCGGTTTGCTCAGGGGACGGCGGGGTACGGAAAGATATATCGGCGGCCATGTTGCCTCGGAGGTTTTTATCCTGCTCACCCCGGCGACAATCAGTGCGGCGGGCATGAATTTCTCCGATATTGGCCAGACCCGTCACTTCAAGGCTGTGACATCCGGCGGAGCTGTCGAGGATGTCTCGCCGGAAATCCACAGCTTTTCTGCGAAAAGTCTGAAAGCTTTTTCCCCGGTTCATGCCAAAGGGGACCGGGACGGTGCCGGAAATCTCACCCTGCGCTGGATAAGGCGCAGTCGTGTGGGCGGCGACTGGCTGGATAATGCCGATGTCCCGCTGGGCGAGCTTTACGAGAAATATGATGTCGAGATAATGTCCGGCCCCACGGTGGTTCGTATCCTGACCTCTGACAGCCCGGAAGTCGTTTATCCCGCCACTTTTCAGATCGAGGATTTCGGCAGCATACAGCCAAATATCACCATCAATATCATGCAGATCAGTGATACCGTGGGTCGTGGCTGGCCCCTTGCGGTTTCTTTATAATAGAGCCCCCTGCACTTATATTCGGCCATTTGATGGAGCCAAAATAAATCATCGGCCAGGCGCATTGAGCCGGGAGATGTGGGTCATCTGTCAAGCAATGCAACGACGCAGATGATTTATTCTGG
>UOEJ01000141.1_pt1 | contig 13055 bp, 13 predicted proteins | sample 1989191 | NCBI WGS metagenome assembly UOEJ01 (sample SAMEA4712195, study PRJEB27164) | hydrothermal vent metagenome | biome: marine basaltic hydrothermal vent biome; feature: marine hydrothermal vent; material: mineral | place: Pacific Ocean | collected 2011-06-14/2011-07-23 | depth 1719 m | reverse complement strand
ACCGGATAATATTTAAAGCCGTCCAGATCATCACGGACGTCATTTTCTTCTCTGGCGACTTCGGCCAGAAAAGCGGGGTCATTGGACAGGGTTCCGCCGGTGGACGTCAGATCAACCCGCGCCGTTCCGGTAAAGACAACCCCAAGGTCGGCCATGAATGTCCAGCCGCTATCCTTTGACAGGGGATTACCCCATCCAACGCCCATATAGGGTGACACATCCCGGAAATTAATATTACCGGTCAGGGTGCCAACCTCGGCACTGGTATAGGTCATGCCACCAATATCATAGCTGTTGGCATCAAGAGCCCGTCCGTCCAGTGTATTTTTATCGATAACCGCCCCGCCGGTCAGACGAAAACCATTGCCAAAGACATGCCAGTCCGCCAAAGCATTAAAACTTTTCAGCTTCAGATCGAAATCATATTCATTGCCGCTTTTGTCCAGCGTTTTTCCCAGCTTGAAATAATTTGCCCCGATCCGCACATTCAGCCGTTCGCCCACAGAACCGGTCAGCTCCAGCCCGATGCCCTGACTGCTGGCCTTCAGACCGGCGGCAAGGCCAGCCGCCTGTACTGCCGTATTTGCCGTAATCAATATCATCAGGGAACCTAATCCAGCGGCGGTGGTCTTCTTCAAAATGTCGTGTGCCATATGCATCTTCCTTCTATATGTAAAGACAGCAAATTCTATACACAGCCATTGTTTTAGGACTGATTAACAATAGCTACAATGCAATGTTATTTTTCAGTTTCAACCAGGGTCAGCAGATCGCGGCTTGCTGTTTCTATTGTCTCTTCAAGCCGGGTCATGAATTTCTGTTTCTGCAGGCCGGGGGCAATGGGGGGGAGGAATTCAATGACAAATTTCCCGGGTTTCAGCGGGCCATGCCTTGGCCAGTAAAGACCGGTATTGACCGCAACCGGCACCACCGGCACATCAAGATATTTATAAATGCCGAAAATGCCCGGCAGATAGGCGTGCTTTTCACCGGGATCGGCCCGCGACCCTTCGGGAAATATGATGACCGAACGACCGGCATCAATTTCCCTGCGTGATCGCTTCAGCATTTTTTTCATGGATTTCATACCCATATCACGGTCAATGGGAATATTGCCGACTTTTTCACATACCCTACCATAAAGCGGAATTTGCAAAAGTTCCTGTTTCATGATGAATGTGGGATCATCAAGGATGGCGTGCATGATAAAAGTATCCAGCATGGACTGATGTTTCACCGCATAGATTACCGCCTTGTCAGAGATATATTCCCTGCCCCGCACCGTCATGCCAAGCCCGACAATCAACCGGAGCCAGAAATGCACCGTCCTGAGCCAGATTGTCTGAAAGGCCACATGCCATCGCCTTGGCACCCCCGGAATATAAAGCATCGGCAACCAGAGCAAACAGGATGTTGTTCCCCAGAGATAGAAAACAACCAGAAATACAAGTGAGCGCAGCTTTAACAGCATTTATTCTGCCTCAACAGCTTTGCTTTCCATATGGGAGGAAGTGGCCCCGCCATCAAAAAGTTTGCTGCGTAACAGGCTGACCAGGAATTTGCTGTATTCCCGGGCCAGTGACATAAAACGGATATTTTCCGGACGCCATTGGCCAACGGGGTGGGCAATCATCTTGATATCCGGCATATTGCGCCGCATTTCAATCATGGCACGTGGCATATGTTCCAGCGACGTCACCACCCTGATTGATGATATATGGCGTCTTGTGACCCATTCCGAGATTTCTTCGGCATTGCCGACGGTATTCTGTGCTTTTGTACCGCTTTCGATACAACAGTCCACCAGCCTTTCCGAACTGCCCAGCACAGCATGCAATTCCGCATCGGTCACATTGGTATTAACCCCGGAAATGAACAGCCGGGCCGCAACCCCCTTTTCCAGAAGGTCAACCGCCTCCTGAAGACGGCTGCTGCCGCCGGTCAGGACGACAATTCCATCGGTTTTTTCATCTGATGATGGCAGCGCAACCTGGGACAGGGCATAGATAAAATAAAACAGGCCGAACAGCCAGATCAATATTAATGCCATAATCAGATATAAAAGATATTTCATGTGATTGAAAATCCCTCTAAACCATCCGTCCCAAATCCCGCATCACCGTGATACGTGCCGTCAACATGGAAATCAGGGCGGCACACAGGGGAACCACCAGCAGGATTGCCGCCTCGGTCACGGGCAGTTCCGGCAGCCTGACCAGCCCGGCCGCCAGATCACGGGACAGATAAATCAGCGACACCAACGTGATAAAGGCCAGTAACAGTCCGATAATACCGCCCTTCAGGCCATACATCATAAAACGATCCTGATAGGCCCGGGCAATCATTCTGTCACGGGCGCCCAGGTGGTGCATGATGGCGATGGTCTCCCGATTTTCCGCCATGCCGGCCTTGGTGCCGAATATAACGATACACATGGTCGCCAGCACCACCAGAAACAGGATACCGAGCGCGGTATATTCCACCGTATCCATCAGGCGCAAAAAACGCCCCAGCCATTGCTGGTGATCATCCAGGTGAATATCCTGCGAAATTTTCGTCAATATACCGCGCAGGGCATCCAGATTAATGCTCAGTTCACGACTGACCGTAACATCAAGAATGACCGGCACCGGAAGATCATTTGTCACATTGCCCGCACCAAGCCACGGTTCGAGCAGTTTTTCAATTTCAACATCATTAAGCCTGCGAACATGATCAATACCCGGTGTTTTCCTTAAAATACGGATAACCTCTTCTGTCTGGGCAATCCGCATGTCATGGTCGGATGAGGTGACCTGCACGGTCAGCCGGTTGCTCAGGCTTTCCGTCCAGTCGCCGAAACCCTTGTGAAGCATCATGCTGCCCATCAGGGCCAGGGTGCTTAAATAGACCATAACCGCCATGACATAGGGCAACAGCCGGGTGGCCTCATGGCTTTTCTCATCGGGCAGGAAATGAATTTTACCGGTCATGCGTTATCCTCCGCCTCATAGGATTTCGGGCCAAACTCATTCTGGTCCAGTTTGCCGGCGTCAAATTCTGCGGGGTCGAATTTTTCTGTCTGAAAGAGCGGCTCGCTTTCCCCGGCCCGGATCAGCTGCAGCCGCCCGTCATGGAGATGCAGACGGTCCGCCCCGACTTTTTTCACCAGGTCCATGTCATGGGTTGCGATAACCGTTGTCGTGCCCAGTTTGTTCAGTTCAACGAACAGATGCATGATTCGTTCGGCAATGGCCGGGTCAACATTCCCGGTCGGCTCATCCGCAAGCAGAAGGTCCGGGCGTTTAATGACCGCGCGCGCGATGGCAACCCGTTGTTTTTCCCCGCCCGACAGGGTTGGCGGGCGGGCTTTCATGCGCCCGGCAAGCCCGACCCAGGATAAAAGCTCTTCCACATGTTCTTCGATTTCCGTTCCCTTTCCCCCGGATATCCTGAGCGGCAGGGCAACATTTTCAACGGCGGACAAATGATCCAGCAGCCTGAAATCCTGAAACACCACGCCTATTCTGCGGCGGAATTTCGGCAGATCCCCCCGCGCGGCGGTGGCCATATCTTCATGGAACATTTTGATCTTGCCCCGTGACGGACGATGGGCCAGATACATCAGCTTTAACAAACTGGTTTTACCGGCACCACTGGGACCGGTCAAAAAATGCAGGGACCCCGGCTTCAGATGGAAGGAAATATCCTTCAGGACTTCCGAGCCCATACCATATCTCATGCCGACATTTTCAAAATGGATCACGCCATATGCCTCTTTAAATACTGTTATTACACCTTAACCATAACAACTCACCCATAGGCCGTAAACTCAAAATTATAGCTGTCTGCGCAAGTCGGTGTTTTTCTGGACTCTTGCGAAAATCATTTCATCAGATTATAACCATATAAACCCGCGTGATAACAAGAATTACAGGCTTCTGTATGATCCTGACCTGCCCCGAATGTTCTGCAAGATACGTTGTTGACCCCAAGGCCCTTCTTCCCAACGGTCGCGTGGTCCGCTGTGCCAAATGCAAACACAGCTGGAAAGAGGCCGCGCCGGACAAGGAAATTCCCATCGTGGATGCGGTCGAGGAAGAGACACAGCCCACTGAACCGGATAGCGGAACGCCGTCACCTGAGCCTGAAGAAGCCCCAAAAGATAGTCAGGAAAATGATCAGGCGGATGGTGAAAGTCAGGATGACGATGAATTTGCCATCAGACGCGCCCGGCGTAAAAAACGCCCGCGTCCGATTCCCAAGGGCTCCAATCTACCGGCTCTGCAAAATCACAAACATGGTGATGTTCTCTGGGGCTGGTACGGGCTTGGCGGCTTTATCGCTGTCTTTATTGCCTGTTTCCTGATTTTTCAGGGCACCATCATGGAAATCTGGCCGCCGTCAAAAAAACTATACCGGACATTGGGGATGGAAGATAATGCAGCAGACTCCGGCAAGGAAGCCCCCGGTCCGGAAATTCCCCTGGAAGAACAATTCAAGATAGCCGATACCAAACTCAGCAAAGTCCGTAACAACCGGATTGTCACCCTGAAGGTTGACGGCAAGATTATCAACCTGACTGACAGGACACTGACCTTGCCCCTGCTGAAAATATCCCTGAGAAATGATCGGGGCCAGATTGTCCGGGAATGGACATTCAAGGCGTCTGTGGCAACCATTTCAGAAGACGAGGATGTGGCTTTTTCCACGTCACTGCCGAATCCGCCTGATGATGCCACCAGCATCAGGGTAACATTCGCCACAAATACGCCGTAAAGATAATGTAAAGAATTATGTAATATACTCGCTCTAAAATTTTAGGGAGTAAGAGAATTTGGCACATATTCTGATCGCAGAAGACGAAATGGCCGTTCGCATGTTTGTCAGCCGGGCACTGGAACATCGCGGGCACAGTACGGTTGGGGTTGAGGACGGCGGGGCGGCCATTGATGCCCTGTGTGAGGGGGATTTTGATCTTTTACTGACCGATATTGTCATGCCCGTCATGGACGGTATTGCGCTTGCCCTGAAAGTATCCTCGGAACATCCCGACATTCCCATCCTGATGATGACCGGATATTCCCATGAACGTCAACGCGCCCATAACCTTGAAAGCCTGATCCATGATGTGATCAGCAAGCCCTTTTCGCTCGACGAATTATGTAAAACTGTTGATAATATTCTGGAAAGCCAGAAGAAAACCGTGCATTAGAGCCCCCTGCATTTATTTTGGCTCCATCAAATGGCCGAATATAAGTGCAGGGGGCTCCAGAGCCATTTCTCACAGGCCTTTGGGGCGGTATTTTATTTTCCGGTCCAGCAATCTTTTCAGATGTCGAAGCTGGTTCAGTATTTCGCCCTGATACTGCGCCGTTGCAGCCATATCCCCGGCTTCCATACTGTTGACCACATCATCCATCAGGTCGCTGGTCGCCACCGTAATCTGCGAGGCATCAATACCGGAAATCATCAGACTGCGCCCCAGTTCACTGACCGTTTCAGCCAGTTTCTTCTGGATGGCAATCCAGTTCTGAATATCCTTGTTCGGGGATAGTCCCGGACCGTCTTTGGCAGCCATTTCGGGCAAATCCACGATGGCAACCTCCATCTCAACGGAATTCCGGTAGATATATGACATGACCTGACGCTGGGTTTTTTCAAGGATATCCACCTTGTCCCGTGCACGGGCGATTATTTGAAAATGCTCATAACTCCGGCCTGAGAACATATTGCGGGCCGGATAGATAAAACCATGTTCAAGGTAGGAAACCAGATCAATGGCCTGATCAAATTTCCTGTAGTGACTATGGGCCATAATTTTACTGTATATCCTGCGCAGGGCCTTGATATTATAATTTTCCGTCTTGTCATTCCGTAAAGAAGGGCGGGGCACCATCGACATTTCCTGACGCCTGAACAGGACAACCCGCCTGTCCAGTTCCTGAAGCTGCTGCTTGACCGTTTCCAGTTCTGCCTTTTTGAGCAGTGATAATTTCAAGCTGGCCAGCGCGTCCAGTATTTCACTTTTGGACTGCCCGCCTTCTTCCATGGTGAGCGCGAGATCCCACAGGATATCACGGGCGCTGCTGATATCATCCACATCCACCGGGTTGGTCAATCGCCAATAGGCAGACCGCAGGGCCATATAATAGACCGGTGATATCTGACCATCCCCCTGCACCAGCCCCAACGCCATGATCTGCCGGGCCAGTTTCTTTCTTATATCGGGCTGTTTGAGAATTTGCCCGCGAATCTCGATAATTTTCCGGGAATGGGGACTGGCGAATTTTTTTTCCGGCAGGGATATGCCGGAGATAACCTTCTTTTGGCTTTGCCCCGCCTGATCAATCACCTCCAGAACAAGATCAACCTGATCACCGGCAAAATCCGATGCGGCAAGATTGATATAAAGCTCGCCGGTATATTGCTTCAGGTCCGATATGGTGAGTGGGGTACGGTCATAAAGATCATCTGTCACCTGTCCGGGGGACACCACCCCAACCATAACCCTGTCGAGCCCGTAATCATCCCGCAGGTCAAGCGACAGACCAAACAGGCCGTCATCGGTCATCAACTGGCGAAAATCGGCCCGGTCAATGATCGGCGGCTCGTCTTCCAGAATATTTATCGCCCCTCCCCCGATCCGGCGGCTGCCTTCTTTTACCTGCCAGCCTGTTTCATCTTTCAGGGTAATTTCCGCCACAAAACCACCCGTTTCCCCGGCAAGGAACATTACCGACTGATGCCCTGCGATCAGCCTTGGCGCATGGGATATATTATTCACCCGCACCTTGAACCTGCTGCCTTCGGGGATGGCTTTCACCTCACCGGACTGTTCGGCAGAGACGTCCGGAACCTCGACATATTCTCCCCGGCCACTATAGTCCGGCGGCGTTACCGTCAGGGTTATTTCCGGCTCGGGATAAGAAAAGATTGCCCTTGGCTTGACGGCAATCCCCAGCAGTCTTGCGGTATCCGGACCTGCCAAAATCCCCGCAATGGAAAATAACAATCCCGACAGAACAACAGCTCGCAGGCTGGCTTTCAAAGGCCATGCCCCCTTGCTCAGAAACCCGCTTGTGATACAGATAATCATAAGAAGAAACAACAACCCATATGTCACAGCCTGCACCATGGGCGGCAGATAGCCCCACAGGTCCGTCAGCGACAGGGCAAGATAGCCAAGATACAATGCCGCAGCCTGAAGCAGGCCTGAATAGGGGCTGCATGTCTTCTGTGTCATTTCTGCTGCTTCTGTTTTTTCCGTCAGTATTCTGATCCCTGTTTCAATCCAGCCACTTTGGCATAATGTCCCGCCCGATGATGTCATCATAATCCGGTCTTGCCCGGATAATGGCATATTCCCCGCCCCGCACCAACAGTTCCGGGATAAGGGGACGGGTATTATAGGTGGATGACATCACCGCACCATATGCCCCGGCAGACCGGATCGCCACCAGATCACCCTTTTCAAGCGCAGGCAGCTGCCGGTCGCGGGCAAAGGTATCGCCGGTTTCGCAGACCGGGCCGACCACATCACAGGGTGATATGGCGGCATCACTCTGCCGGACCGGAACAATCTCATGATAGGCATCATACATACTGGGCCGCACCAGATCATTCATGGCCGCATCAATGATCAGGAATTTCCGGCCTTCGCCCTGCTTCACATAAATTACCCTGGACACCAATATGCCCGCATTCCCCACCAGAAGCCGGCCCGGTTCGATGATAATCCTGCAGCCTAAATGCCCGACAGTCTTTTTGACCATCTCGCCGTATTCCAGTGGCAGAGGCGGCTTGGTCTCCTCCCGGTCATAGGGAATACCAAGGCCGCCACCAAGGTCAAGAACCGATATATCATGACCGTCATTGCGCAGGTCTTCAACCAGGGTGACAATACGCCTGAACGCCTGTTCGAAAGGCGCGAGGTCCGTCAGTTGGGAACCGATATGAAGATCGACACCCTGCACCCGGATTCCGGGCAGCTTTGCCGCCATGGCATATATTTCCCGCGCCCGTGTCCAGGGTATGCCAAATTTATTTTCCGACTTTCCGGTGGAAATTTTGGCATGGGTCCGGGCGTCCACATCGGGGTTGATGCGAAAGGCAATGGCGGCCGTCTTACCCATCATATCAGCAAGGCGGCTTAACTGATGAAGTTCCGGTTCCGATTCCACATTGAACTGGAAAATACCTGTCTCCAGCGCAAAGATCATCTCGCGCTCTGTCTTGGCCACGCCGGAATAGACGATTTTTTCCGCCGGGATGCCGGCCCTGAGCGCCCGGCGCAATTCCCCTTCGGATACAACATCCGCCCCCGCCCCCGCATTGGCCAGGGTTTTGATTATCGCCTGATTGCTGTTGGCTTTCACCGCATAACACAGCAGGAAATCATGGCCGGTGAAAGCCTGACAGAAAACATTGTAATGACGGATCAGGGTTTCCGTTGAATAGCAGTAAAAGGGCGTGCCGACCTGCTGTGCCAGATTTTGTATGGCCAGATCCTCCGCATATATTTCACCCTGCCGATAGCCGAAAAAATCCATAAATCTACTTTCTGTTATCCACAGGTTCCTCATAGCCGGCCGGTGGCCGCAGGTCACCGCGTTTGCCGCAGGACGCCAGCCCCAGACATAAAACCCCCATAAAAAATACCATTATGAATTTTTGCATGTTATTTCCCGCTTAATTATTCAATACGCATTCTGGCGGCTGCAACCTGTATCAGCACCTGTTCCGGGGCGGTGCCGCCGTAACTGGTCCGGCTGGCCACGGAGCTTTCCACATCAAGCACCGAAAAGACATCTTCGGTGATCCTGCCTTCCACCGTCTGCATTTCCACCAGTGTCAGACCAGCCAGATCACATCCTTTTTCCTCGGCCATGGCCACCAGTGTTCCCGTCACATGATGGGCATGGCGAAAGGGCATGTCCAATACCCGCACCAGCCAGTCGGCAAGGTCGGTCGCGGTGATAAAACCATGACCTGTCGAGGCCTTCATAACATCCCCCCTGACCGTCATATCATCAATCATGCCGGTCATGGCCGCCGTGACCAGGGCGAAGGCATTGGCCGCATCAAAGGTGGCTTCCTTGTCTTCCTGCATATCCTTGCTATAGGCCAGTGGCAGCCCCTTCATCACCACAAGCAGACTGTTCAGTGCGCCAATAATCCGCCCCGTCTTGGCCCGGCATAATTCCGCCGCATCAGGGTTGCGTTTTTGCGGCATGATTGATGAGCCGGTGGTGAATTTATCACTCAGGGATATAAAATCAAACTGGGCCGAAGACCAGATGACAATCTCCTCGGCCAGTCGCGACATATGGATGGCACATATTGAGGCAACCGAGAGAAATTCCAGCGCGAAATCCCGGTCGGAAACACTGTCCAGGCTGTTGGCTGTGGGACAGCGGAAATTCAAAGTGTCCGCCGTCTGGAACCGGTCAATGGGAAAGGACGTCCCGGCCAGAGCCGCCGCGCCGAGCGGACATTCATTAAGCCGCCCGCGCGCATCCCGCAACCGGTCACGGTCACGGGTGAACATCTCGAAATAGGCCAGCAGATGATGACCGAAACTTATCGGCTGGGCCGATTGCAGATGGGTGAAGCCGGGCAGGATCACATGGGCATTCTGTTCCGCCTTTGTCACAAGAGCCATTTGCAGGGCTTTCAGAGCCTGGTCCATCTGGTCCATGGCATCCCGGACCCACAGCTTGAAATCGGTGGCCACCTGATCATTTCGTGACCGTGCCGTATGCAGCCGTCCGGCGGCCTCACCGATAATTTCGGCAAGCCGGGATTCCACATGCATGTGAATATCTTCCAGCCGGGCATCATAGCTGAAATCTCCGGCTTCAATTTCCGCCTTCACCTGATCCAGACCGGCAAGGATTTTTTCGCCGTCGGCGACAGAGATAATTTCCTGCGCCATCAACATCTCGCAATGGGCTTTGGAGCCATGAATATCCTGCGCATAAAGAATTTTATCAAAATCAATGGAAGCGTTTATTTTTTCCATGATTTCTGCCGGGCCGGCATCAAACCTGCCGCCCCACAGGCTGTTCGCCTGATGCTGTGCGCCCTGTTGACCGGGCGGGGTATCTTTTTCAGAAGCCATGATCTATTACCTTCTCCAATAGTGAAACATATCATAATATTATGGCGGGGAATACGACAATACTGCTGCACAGGCAAGTTTTATCCATAGAATATATCGCCATAGCCCCTGCTGTCACGACAGCCTTGATCATTTCACATTACAGCCTTACATTATAGACGACCTGTTAGGAACCCATGAGAATATGACCAGAAATTTGATTATGATCGTCGCTTTTGTTGCGGCATTGCTGGGGGCGATTTATTTTATCGGCCCGGCGGACAAGCCTGATACCTATATGGAAGATGAACTGGTATCACTGGACAGCAGCCTGAAAAGCGGCAAGGTGCTTTTTACCATATATGGCTACCAGCCCCCTGTTCCCGATATTAAAATTACCGATGAGGCGGGCAATATCCTGACATTGAATGACCTGAAGGGGCAAAATCTGCTGGTTAATTTCTGGGCCACATGGTGCGTCCCCTGTCGGGAGGAAATGCCGGAACTGGAAGCCCTGCAAAAGGCGCGGGGAAATGATGATTTCAGGGTAATTATTATTTCGGTGGACCGGGGCGGGTTATCCGCTTCCCGCCAGTTCCTTGATGATATCAAGGTTCAGAAACTTGACCTTTATTATGATGAAAAAGGCACGCTGGCCCGTAAAATGAAAACCATCGGCTATCCGACCACCATCCTGATCACAAAGGAAGGGCGACAATTCGGCATCCTGACCGGCCCGGCCCACTGGAATTCCCGGAGCGCCCATGCCTTGATCGACCGCCTGGTCGCCAGCAAGCCGGTAATCAAATTCCTGTCGGTCAGGGAACCACAGTAACCGGAACCTTGGCTTTCTGCAGGACGCCGTAAGCAACGCTGCCCAGACCCAGTTTGGCCAGCAGGCCACTGCTTTTATGGCCGATGAAAATCTGGTCGGCCCCATGTTCTTCGGCCAATGCGGAAATAATCTCTGCCGCTTGACCCACCTGAACGTAGGATTCAATGGTAATCCCCTCTGCCGAGAATTTTTCCCGTGCCGGTTCCATAATATCCTTTTCGGCACTTTCCAGCTGTTCCATATGCTGGCTGTGGCGGACGGCCAGTTCCTCCACCGACATCACCTCGAATTCCGACCAGTCGACAATATAGGCCAGCATCAAGACCCCGCCGCCACGGGCTTTCAGTTTTTCAACGGCAAGTTCTGCGGCACGGCTGCTCAGTTCGCCACCATCAAATCCAACAATATATTTTACCTGTTCTGACATTTTCCGTCTCCTGATTACATCAAGTGAATATGTTACTCCAAAAATTTGCTACAAACTAGACCTCAGTCAAGTATTTTACTGAATATTTCATAATAATAACCACCGTGACGATTTTTGTATTTCCCGGTGTGTTTTCTTATGAAAGTAATATATAAGTTAAGGTGGAAATAAAAAAATACCGGTTTGTAAATATCCGGCAATAACAGGTTATTCGCTTTTCAGGGACGAAATAAGTTGAACATAACACCATATAGTATTTCTGAGTCCAAACCGGAAAATTCCTTAAGGCCGACCTCCAGGAACTGTCCTTATAATACCGCCTGTGCGGGCTGTTCATCCCGGCATTTGTCCCTGTGTAATGTGCTGGATAACGAAGAGCTGAAAAGCCTGTCACGGATTTCAACAGACCTTTTAAAAACAGCCCGCCAGACCATATGTTCCGAAGATGAGGCGGCGGAATATCTCTATAACATCCGTCGGGGCTGTGTCCGGGTTTCCAAAATGCTGTCCGATGGCCGACGTCAGATAACCGGATTTTTATTTGCCGGGGATTTCTTCGGCCTGTCGTGCAAGGATAAATACAACTATACCGCAGAGGCCATAACCGAAGTCGAAATCTGTCGTTTCCCCCGCAGGAAAATCATCAAATCCTTTAAAAAAATTCCTGAACTGGGGGAGCGGGTTTTTGACATGACCCGGACCGAACTGAATGCCACCCATGATCAGATGCTGTTGCTGGGCCGGAAAACCGCAAAGGAAAAACTTTGCTCCTTCCTGCTTAAAATGCGCGAGAAATCCACTCTTCTGGTGGAAACTGCAGAAGATGAAGTGGACCTGCCCATGAGCCGGTCTGATATTGCCGATTATCTGGGACTTACTGTTGAAACGGTGAGCCGGCAGTTCACAAGCCTTAATAAAAACAACCTTATTGCATTAAACGGCGCCCACAGGGTTTCCCTCAAAAATACCGATGAACTCACCGCATTGGCCAATGGCAGCTGAAATCCGGTAAAAAACCATAAAATCCCTTGACAGAAGACCCGTGAACGTTATATTTCGGCCACTTTCATCTGTGGGATCAGAGTCCCGCAGGCAGAGAAGATGACAATCGTCATAAACCGGTCCATAAATACTGACCCTGTGTCCGTTACCGGCATGACCAGAAGATAAAATTAGGAAACAAAAATGTTTGCAGTCGTCAAAACCGGTGCAAAGCAATATAAAGTTGCTGCTGGTGATGTAATTAAAGTTGAAAAGCTGGACGGTGACGCCGGTGAAAAAATCATCCTTGACCATATTTTAATGATTGGTGATGACAAGGGTGTGGAGGTTGGCACCCCGACCATATCCGGCAAGGTGGTAACCGCCGAAATTCTTGAACAGGCCCGCGCCGCTAAAATTATCATATTCAAGAAGAAACGCCGCCAGAATTATCGCCGGAAGAATGGCCACCGTCAGGAATTGACCGTTCTGCGTATTCTGGAAATTGGCCAAAAAGCCGCACCGAAAAAGGCCGTGACGAAAAAAGCAGCCGCCAAGGTGGAAGACGCAAAGCCAGCACCGAAAAAAGCAGCCCCGGCAAAGACCGAAGCCAGGAAGGCACCCGCGAAAAAGGCTCCGGCCAAAAAAGCCGCAACTGAAAAAAAGGCCGCAGCTCCGAAGAAAGCCGCAGCCCCGAAAAAAGCCGCAGCTAAAAAACCAGCGGCTAAAAA
>UOEJ01000049.1_pt1 | contig 13083 bp, 16 predicted proteins | sample 1989191 | NCBI WGS metagenome assembly UOEJ01 (sample SAMEA4712195, study PRJEB27164) | hydrothermal vent metagenome | biome: marine basaltic hydrothermal vent biome; feature: marine hydrothermal vent; material: mineral | place: Pacific Ocean | collected 2011-06-14/2011-07-23 | depth 1719 m | reverse complement strand
TTTAATCCGCCAGTTGCTTTGATCTTTGATGGGCGGCGCGGACGGCTTTTGTCATGAGTTTGCCCAGGCCGTCTTCCCCCATTAGCACATTTAACGCGGCCTCGGTTGTGCCGCCCGGACTGGTGACATTGATTCTGAGCTCTGTGGCATCCTGATCCGATTGATCAAGCAAGGCACCGGCCCCGCAAATAGTGTGTTGCGCCAGTTTCCTGGCCAGATCCGGTGTTAGCCCGATCGCCTCCCCGGCCCCGGCAAGAGCCTCTGCCAGATGAAAGACATAGGCCGGACCACTGCCGGAAACGGCGGTAACCGCATCCATCAGTTTTTCACTTTCAACCCATTCAACGGCCCCGGCGGCCAGCAACAGGTCGTGGCAGGTGGTCTTTTGCCCCTCATCCACATTCCCGTTGACACAGCCGACAGTGATGCCCCGGCCAATGGCCGCCGGGGTATTGGGCATGGCGCGAACAATAGCGGTATCCCGTCCCAGATAATTTTCAAAATATCCAATGGTCTTGCCGGCAGCGACAGACAGAAATACCGCCGGGGAACAGGAAACAGATTTGAAATCTTCCATCACCTGATCCATCATTTGCGGCTTGACCGCAACAACCACAATGCCGGGCGTCACCCCCTCCGGCAGGTCAGAAACCTTTGCAACGAAGCTTGCCTCCGTCAACATGGGCAGCATTTTTCGGGCAGCCTCAGGATAAGGATCAACAACGATAACCCCGTCCACAGACAATCCGCCCTTGAGCCAACCCAGAAGCATGGCACCGCCCATCTTACCGCAACCCACCAGTATCAATGGATTTTGCGGTGTGAATTGTGAAAATTTCGTCATTGGGGATTCCTAAGCCATCAATAAACGGAAAAAACAGTCAGGCACATCCAACCGTTTCCAGCATGGCTGATCTCAGGGCCTCTTCCGGGCTGTTTCCGGCCCAGAGTACGAATTGAAAAACCGGATAATATTTATTGCTTTCCGTGAGGATCACATCGGTAATTCTTTCACAGATTTCCGCAGAAATATTATGGCTGGCCCTGACCACATTGCTATGGCGGAACATCAGGCTGTTATCTTCGGTCCAGATGCCGAAATGTCCCATGGCCAGCTGTTCATTGACCAGATTTATGGTTTCCAGTATTTTGGCTTTTTTGCTGTCCGGCACACGCATATCAAGCATTCCGGCGGCCTGCAATAGATTTTCATCGGCAACCCAGAAATAGCGAATATGAAAATCGCACCATTCACCGCTTAGCGCAACGGTGATTTCCTCGTCATTGGTCCGGTCATAGGGCCATTCATTCTGCCCTGCGATCATTTCCACAATATCCAGCGGGTTGCTGTTTAAATCATCAAACCCGTCATAATCCATTGCTGTCATTTTTTGATTTCTTTATTTGTTTTACCGGCTTTTCTGCGGGACTTTGTTGTTTTCTTTACTGGTGATTTTTTTTGGCCAAGCTTTTTTTCAAGCGCCGTGATCTTCTTCTTCAATATTTCATTTTCCGTGCGGGCCTCTTTGGCCATGTCCCGGACCACGTCAAATTCTTCCCGTGACACCAGATCCATGTCTTTCAGAATATGTTCCAGCCTGAGGCGAAGCATGGCCATGGCCTCCCCCTTCATGCCGTGGAGGGTTCCGGCGGCACTTTGGCCCAATTTTGCCAGATCATCAAAAAATTTATTGTCCGTCTGCACCTGATCACCTTAAAATATATTATTATAAAAACATTATGGTTGAACATCGTCAGCCCAACCGGATATCCATAGTCGTAATATGACCAAAGTGAATATGAAAGCCAAGCGGATTCAATATCATTGAACTTGACTTGACCGTAAAGCCCGCCATGATGGCCCCTAAACAATTGTAAAACAGCGATTAGCGGTAACAGAATATGTTAGAAATTATATTATCCACCAGCCTGACTTTTCCGGATATTTCGCCGGATATTGTAAAAATCGGCCCTTTGACGATTCGCTGGTATTCCATGGCCTATCTCGCCGGTTGGGGTCTTGCGTGGTTTTACATGTTGCAACTGATCAAGAAAAAAGGCGCACCCTGCAACGCGGCACAGGTCGGGGATTTCTTTTTCTGGGCCATGATCGGGATTATCCTTGGCGGCCGGCTCGGTTATGTCCTGTTTTATAAATTCAGCTATTATCTCGGCCACCCGGCGGATATTCTGGCCCTGTGGGACGGTGGCATGTCTTTCCACGGCGGCTTCCTTGGTGTGGCCATTGCCAGCTATATCTTCTGCAGAAAACAGAAAATTGCCTTCCTGCGTTTTACCGATCTGATGGCCTGTGTCTCCCCCATCGGGCTGCTATTGGGGCGGGTGGCAAATTTTATCAATGGCGAACTGTTTGGCCGGACCACTGATGCACCTGTCGGCATGATATTCCCGCGCGGTGGCCCCCTGCCCCGACATCCGAGCCAGCTTTATGAAGCCGCACTCGAAGGTCTGGCGTTATTCTTTCTGCTCTGGTTTTTGTTTAATTTTACTCAGGCCCGCAAGAAACCCGGCCTTTTGACCGGGGTGTTTCTCGTCGGTTACGCTCTGGCCAGAACCTTTGTCGAACAATATCGTGAGCCGGATAATCATCTTGGCTTTCTTTACGGCACCGGCTTCCTGACCATGGGACAATTATTGTCAATTCCCATGATAGCCGTTGGGCTTTACCTTGTTTTCCGCAAATATAACAAAGCTATATGACCGCACTTGAAAAATTTCTGATCCAGTTGATCAAGGCTCAGGGGCCCATCTCCATAGCCACATTCATGGCCGAGGCTCTGGGCAATGAAAAATATGGCTATTACATGAAACAGGACCCGTTCGGACAGCAGGGCGACTTTACCACTGCCCCCGAAATCAGCCAGATGTTCGGCGAGATGATCGGGCTTTGGCTGACAGGGGGGTGGCACAATATGGAACGGCCGGAAAAAGTTCATCTCATTGAGCTTGGCCCCGGGCGCGGCACTTTGATGCAGGATATGGTGCGTTTCATGAAAATTGTTCCCGGACTGGCCGACCTAATAAAGACCGACGTCATACAGGTCCATCTTGTGGAAATGTCACCGGCATTGCGTGAAATTCAGGCAGGAAGTCTGCGGGATCATGATATTACAGCCCTGTGGCATAATCGGGTCCATGATGCCCTGAGCCATGCCGGGGGTGAACCGGTGCTGATCGTCGCCAATGAATTTTTCGATGCCCTGCCCATACGCCAATTTCAGAAAACCGACACCGGCTGGCATGAAAGGCTGATAAATCTTGACAACACAGACACATTGTCACTGCAACTGGCCCCGGTTCCATCACCGGAACAGATCATTCCCGATGTCCTGCTGCGGGCTGATAATAGCAGCATTGCCGAAATCTGCCCGGCCGGGGAGCATATTCTGGCGGAAATCACCGAATATATAAGTCAGCATGGCGGGGCGGCCCTGATCATTGATTATGGCCATGACGACCACGGCACCGGTGATACCCTGCAGGCCGTCAAGGCCCATAAATATCACAATATTTTATCCGACCCTGGCGATGTGGACCTTACGGCCCATGTGAATTTCCGGAGATTGAAAGAGGTTGCCCATGAAAATGGCTGCCATGTCCATGGCCCCACCGGACAGGGAGAATTCCTGAAAAGAATGGGTATTGAAACCAGAAGCCGGAAACTGCTGGCCAAGGCAACCGACCGGCAAAAGAAGGATATTCTGTCGGCCCTGCATCGGCTGACCCATGGCAGCGAGATGGGCGAACTGTTCAGGGTCATGGCCATCACAGCCCCGGATATTTCCGGCGTTATCGGGTTCGGGGACTGATATGTTTCAGATCACCTGCCCGGACCTGATGAAATTTGAAAATATTCGCCATGGCTTTTTCGGCCGCAGGGGCGGACATTCAGCCGGAATATATCAATCTTTGAACTGTGGTACGGGCTCTGATGACCAGCCGGAAAATATTAAAAAAAACCGGCAGGCTGTTCTGTCAAGCCTTGGTTCCAGGAGCGGCAAACTATACGGCCTTTATCAGATCCACAGCAATATTGTCCATTATCTGGAAAGCCCGCCGGATGAAAATATAATTCTCAGGGGTGATGCCATGGTGACCGGACAGAAGAATATGGCACTCGGCATATTAACGGCGGATTGCATACCGGTTTTGCTGGCCGATCCGGCAAATGAAATTATCGCTGCCGCCCACGGCGGGTGGAAAGGTGTCTTGAGCGGCATTCTGGAAAATACCGTCCAGACCATGTGTGACAAAGGGGCAGAACGCAGCAATATCATCGCCGTAACAGGCCCCTGTATCGCGCAGGAGAATTACGAAGTCGGCCCTGAATTCCACGCCAACTTCATGAAAGAGGATAATCATTATCAGAGGTTCTTTATCAATAGCCCGAAACAGGGTCACCATTATTTTGACCTGAAAGAATTTTCACATCATCGGCTCAAGGCTTGCGGCATTGAAAATACGACAATTCTGCCTCATGACACCTACGCCGGGAAAGCAGATTTTTTCAGTTATCGCAGGGCAACCCACAGAGGTGATGCGGATTATGGCCGGCAAATTTCGGTCATTATGCTGCTTTGATTATCAGGAGTCGCTTTTTGATTTTTTTGCCGCTATAAATTATTTCTGGATTCGGTGTATTTAAGAGGAATATTTCCATGAAACTTCTGTCCGGCAACAGCAATCGGCCCCTCGCAGGAGCCATTGCAAGCTATCTTGATATGGAATTGACAAAAGCAGACATCAAACGTTTTCTGGACGAAGAGGTCTGGATAGAAATTCAGGAAAATGTGCGCGGTGAGGATGTTTTCGTCATTCAACCCACATCATACCCGGTCAACGACAATGTTATGGAATTGCTGGTAAGCATAGACGCCCTGCGCCGGGCATCTGCCAACCGGATTACCGCCGTACTGCCCTATTTCGGTTATGCCCGTCAGGACAGAAAGCCCGGCCCCCGCACACCAATATCGGCCAAGCTTATGGCAAATCTGATTACCAAGGCCGGGGCGGACCGGGTTCTGACCATGGACCTGCATGCCGGACAAATTCAGGGATTTTTTGATATTCCCACCGATAATCTGTTTGCCGCACCGGTTCTGATCCGCGATATCAGGGAAAACTTCCTTGATAACGGGAAGAAGATCATGGTTATTTCACCGGATGTCGGCGGCGTTGTTCGCGCCCGCGCCCATGCCAAGCGTCTGGATGCACCGCTTGGGATTATTGACAAACGCCGTGAAAAAGCCGGCATGTCAGAGGTTATGAACGTAATCGGTGAGGTGGAAGGTTATCATTGTATTCTGGTTGATGATATTGTTGATTCCGCCGGCACCCTGTGCAATGCCGCCTCTGCCCTGAAAGCCAACGGTGCCACAGGGGTGAGCGCCTATGTTGCCCATGGTGTGCTGTCGGGGCCTGCGGTTGAACGGATCAGCGCATCGGAACTGGAAACCATGGTCATCACCGACAGCATCCGCGCCACCGATGCCGTTGCCAATTGCGCCAAAATCCGTCAGGTCACTATAGCCCCCCTGTTTGCCGAAGCCATCCGGCGGATCAATACGGAAGAATCTGTTTCTGTGCTTTTTGATTAAAGACAGGATATATAAATAATCGTTGAGTTTTTCACCATTACAGGTTAAAAGCTGCGAACATAAGGCCTGTACTCTTGTTATCATGGTGTGCAGGCCTTTAATATTGGCACCCCTGGAGGCCAATATTCATATTTATCAATTAGGAGAATTAAAATGGCAAATCCAGTTTTGAAAGCTGAATTGCGCGGAAAAGCGGGTAAGGGGTCCTCTCGTGCGTTACGTAGAGAAGACAAAATACCGGCCGTAATATACGGCGACAAAAAACAACCAACCATTGTGACACTTGCCCGGGTCGATCTGATGAAAGAATTGAACAAGGGTGGTTTCATGAATACTTCCTACGAGCTTCGGGTTGGCAAGGACAAAGAAGTGGTCTTGCCCCGTGATGTTCAGTTTCACCCTGTGACAGATTGGCCGTTACATGTGGATTTCCTGCGTCTTGCCAAGGGATCAAGCCTGAATATCATGATCCCGATCAATTTTGTCGGCGATGAGGTCTGCCCCGGCATCAAAAGCGGTGGTATTCTTAACGTGGTCCGTCATGAGGTTGAATTCTCTTGCCCGGCAAATGCCATTCCGGAAGCCATCGAAATTGACATTTCCGACCTTGAAATGAATGACAGCATCCACATCAGCACCATAAGGTTGCCCGAAGGCGTGACACCGGTCATTGATGACCGTGACTTCACCATTGCCATGATTTCCGCACCGAGTGGCCTGAAAAGTTCCGCCGAAGAGGATGAGGAAGCCGAAGAAGCAACTGAAGAAGAAGAAACAACAGAAGAAACCAGCGAGGAATAATTCTCACTGTTTTTTCTGGTTAAGGATCAGCCATGTTGTTATTTGTCGGACTGGGAAATCCCGGTAGTAAATATGACAACAACCGGCATAATATCGGATTTATGGCGGTGGACGGGATTGTCCATCGCCATAATTTTTCCGCCCCGAAATCCCGTTTTCAGGGATTGACTTCTGAGGGGCGGCTCGGGACACGGAAAATACTGGTCCTGAAACCCGCGACATATATGAATCTTTCCGGTCAGTCGGTCAGCGAGGCGTCGCGTTTTTACAAAATTCCACCGGAAAATATTTATGTTTTCCATGACGATCTGGATATTCCGGCGGGAAAGATCAAATTCAAGACCGGCGGCGGTCACGGCGGTCATAACGGCCTGCGCAGCATTGATCAGCATATTGGCAAAGAATATCACCGCATCCGTATGGGCATCGGCCATCCGGGGGATAAGGACCGCGTCCATGGTCATGTGCTGGGGGATTTTGCAAAATCCGATCAGGTCTGGCTTGACCCCCTGCTTGAGGCGGTGGCCCATGCAGCCATCGCGCTCACAGATCAGGATGGTGAAACGGCGGGTGCCGGATTTTTAAATGAAATTGGCCTGCGCCTTAAACCAAATAAATAATGAACCAAAATAGATAATTGGTCAAAATAGATATGGAATTGAAACATGGGTTTTAAATGTGGCATTGTCGGCCTGCCGAATGTGGGAAAATCAACACTTTTTAATGCGCTGACCAATACGGCAGCGGCGGCGGCAGCCAATTATCCCTTTTGCACCATCGAGCCGAATGTGGGACAGGTTCCCGTGCCGGACCCGCGACTGCATCTGCTGGCGGATATTGCCGGGTCAAAGGAAATCATCCCGACCCAGCTGTCCTTTGTGGATATCGCCGGGCTGGTGCGCGGCGCATCACAGGGCGAGGGTCTGGGCAATCAGTTCCTTGCCAATATCCGCGAGGTTGATGCCATCATTCACGTGCTGCGCTGTTTTGAAGATGACGACATCACCCATGTGGAAGGCGTTATCGACCCCATCGCCGATGCGGAAACCGTGGAAACTGAATTGATGCTGGCGGATATCGACAGTCTGACCAAGCGGAAGGCCGGCCTGGAAAGACGCATTCGCGGACAGGACAAGGAAGCAAAACTGATCATGAAAATGGTTGATCATTTGCTGGAGGTTCTGGAGGAAGGCCGCCCTGCCCGCGTGATCGAGGCGGCAGATGACGAGGAACAGAAACTTATCAATGAATTACAGCTCCTGACCACCAAACCCGTGCTTTATGCCTGTAACGTCAGCGAGGATGATGCGGCAGAGGGCAATGAGCTCACCAGACGCGTAATGGAAAAGGCACAGGCGGAAAATGCCGTATCGGTGATTATTTCAGCCGCCCTGGAAGCGGAAATTGCCCAGCTTGATGATCCGGAAGAACAAAAGGCCTTTCTGGAGGATCTGGGACTGGGCGAAACCGGTCTGGGCCGGGTGATCCGGGCCGGTTATGATCTGTTAAAGCTGATCACCTATTTCACCGTTGGCCCGAAAGAGGCCCGCGCATGGACCATCACCCAAAATACCATGGCCCCGCAGGCCGCCGGTGTTATTCATACGGATTTTGAACAGGGTTTTATCCGCAGTGAGACTATTTCCTACGCCGATTATATTGAACTTCAGGGCGAAGCCGGGGCCAAGGATGCCGGAAAGATGCGTCTTGAAGGTAAGGAATATATCGTTGCCGATGGTGACGTCCTGCATTTTCGTTTTGCCAATTAGAAAGCATTTCCAATGAGAGTTTTTGAAGATTTTGTGGTTGGGGCGACAGAGACTTTTGGTGATTATCTGATTACCGAACAGGAAATTATTGAATTTGCCACAAAATATGACCCGCAGCCGTTTCACACCGATCCTGAATTTGCCGGAAAATCCTTTTTTGGCCGCCTGATTGCCAGTGGCTGGATGACGGGCGCGGTTACCATGCGGCTGATCTGTGATCATGTGTTGACCAACAGCAGCAGCATCGGGTCACCCGGCATTGACAATCTGCGCTGGCTGAAACCGGTTTATGCCAATGACCGCCTGAAAGCCACGGTAAAGGTTCTTGCCGTCCGAGAATCCAAAAGCAAGCCGGGGGTTGGTATTGTCAATTACAAGATTGACACCCTTAATCATAAAGACGAAATGGTCATGAGCATTAAAACCACCGGCATGTTTCTGACCCGCGCCGCAGTTAAAGATGCTTAACGCCGCCCGATATGAAAAGTCAGCGGCCAATTCACGGGCCGCATATCTGTCTCAGATCCCCAAACAGCCGATAATTCCGGCCTGATTTCCTCTATGGGGTCCCTGCCCCGGTCCGCCTTATAGCGCACCACCGCAGACCATGTTGCCAGATAACCCAGCAGGTCATCCAGCCGCCATGACGCCACCATATTAAACTCCGGCGCCTTAATTTCCTGAAACGGGAAATCTATACCACGGTAATTTTCATCAACCAGTGCCCGTTCCGCTGGCCAATATTTGCCAATGGTTTGCGTATATAATCGCCGGATAAGCCGGTCTATGTCCTGATCAATCCTCAGCAGATTATAGGTCCATACCGCCAAAATGCCGCCCGGTTTCAATAGCCGTCCTGCCTCCTGAAAGAAATTATCATGGGCGAACCAATGCAGGGCCTGTGCAACGGTCACCAAATCCACCGATGAGCTGTCCAGACCGGATTTTTCCGCCGTCGCAACGCGGAACGTCACATTCTCCGGCCCCACGGCCCTGGCAACCTGTTGTTCGCTGCCGTCCGTCGCCATAATATGAGTGAAATATTCCGCCAGGCCCCGCGCCGCCTGCCCGGTTCCCGTGGCACAGTCCCAGGCTAGGTCATGGCCCACACACAACCCGGACAGATATGAATATAGTTCCGGCGGATAAGAAGGACGAAATTTGCTATAACCTTTGGACTGGCTTGAAAAATGGTCTTTAAATTCCGTCATAATTTTCCCACAAATAAAAAAGGGCCACCCTGAGGCAGCCCTTTCAATTATTCAATCAGCAACTTGAAGGTCATGCAAGGTCATCGCCTTTTTTGATTTTCCGCCAGACGTCCCGGTTGACGAAATAAAGCATGATGGTCAGAATGGACATGAAAATAATCACCTTCAGGCCCATTTTCTTGCGCTCATCCATTTTCGGTTCCGCAGCCCAATACATGAAGGTGGCAACATCCTTTGCCATCTGCAATGTGGTTGCGGGGGTGCCATCGGCATATTCCACCATATCATCAAACAGTGGTGGTGCCATGGCAATCAGATTACTGGGGAAGGCTTCGTTGTAATACATACCATCAGCAACCTCCACGCCTTCCGGGGCTTCTTCGTGATAGGTCGTCAGAATGCCAACCAGATAATCTTCGCCGTAGATGCTGTTCCAGGGTGTGAACAGGGACAGATGTTCCCGCGATTTGCCCAGCAGGGAGAAATCCGGCGGCAAGGCCCCGTTATTTGAATCGCGGGCTTCTTTCTCAGTGGCGAAAGGGGCCGGGAAATAATCCTGCGGTTGCCCTTTACGGTATTTTTCCTCACCCTCGTCATCGAAACCGGCGGCAAATTCATATTCCGCCGCGAAGGCCTTCACCTCATCCACATTATAGCCCAGTGCCGTCAATTCTCGAAAAGCCACCATATCAAGGGAATGACAGCCCGAACAGACTTCCTTGTAAACCTGCAGTCCCCGCTGCAACGCCGCCTTGTCATAAGTTCCGAAAGGTCCCGCATGGGGCCAGTCATGTTTCTTTAACGGATAGCTACTGCCCCCGGCCGCATTGACCACAGACGTTCCGCCAACAGCAATTGCAGAGACAGTTAAAGCCATAAGGCCGAATTTTTTGATATTTCCAAGCATATCCCTAACCTTTCTTATTCGCATCGAGTACGGCCTGGGCAATACTGGTTGGAACGGGTTTGGTTGATTCCATTCGACTGACTATTGGCACAATCACGATAAAGTAAGCAAAATACAGCACTGATGAAATCCGGCCCAGAGTGAGCGCGTCAATACCACCAGCCATATCAATCATGATTTCATCGGGCAGCTTTGTTCCCAGATAACCCAGGAAAAACGCATTGACCAGAAACAGCCAGAAGAAGAAAGCTGTGGTCGGACGGAATCTTGCCGACCTGACCTTTGAGCCGTCAAGCCAGGGCAGGACGAAGAATATCAGGATGGAGGCAAACATGGCAATCACCCCGAACAGCTTGTCCGGTACCGCCTTCAGGATGGTATAGAACGGCAGGTAATACCATTCCGGCACAATATGGGGCGGTGTGATCATGGGATTGGCCTCGATATAATTATCGGGATGACCCATGATATTGGGCATATAGAAGATAAATATGGCAAAGATCACGATAAAGAAAGACAACCCAAAGGCATCCTTGGCCGTATAGTAGGGATGGAACGGGATTTTATCCCCCGGTCCCTTGGCATCAATACCCAGCGGATTGTTGGACCCCGGAAGATGCAACGCCCAGATATGCAGGATAACAACCCCGACGATAATAAACGGCAACAGGTAATGCAGGCTGAAAAAACGCTGCAATGTGGGGTTATCAACGGAAAAACCGCCCCATAACAGATGCAGAATGCTTTCGCCCATACCTTCATAAAAATCAAAGGCCCCGAACAGGTTGGTAATAACCGTCGCTCCCCAGAAGCTCATCTGTCCCCAGGGCAGTACATAGCCCATAAAACCAGTGGCCATCATCAACAGGTAAATCACCAGACCAAGGAACCACAAGACCTCTCGCGGTGACTTGTATGACCCGAAATACATGCCCCGCAGGATATGTATATAAACAATGACAAAGAACATGGAGGCACCGTTGGAATGAACATAACGCATCAGCCAGCCATAATTCACATCCCGCATGATATGTTCAACCGCCCGGAAAGCCAGATCGGCATGGGGGGTATAATGCATGACCAGAACAACACCGGTGATGATCTGCACCACCAGCATAAAGCCGGCCAGTGATCCAAAATTCCACCAGTAATTCAAATTGCGCGGTGCCAGATAGCCGGCACCAAGCGTGCCGTGTATCAGTCCCAGAATCGGCAGGCGATCCTCAAACCATTTTACCGTCTTGTTTGTAGGCTCGTAATTAGATGATGCCATTTTTTCCTCCCTAACCGATCTTGACCGTTGTGTCATTCAAATACACATATTCCGGCAAATCAAGGTTGCGCGGGGCCGGCCCCTTGCGAATACGACCTGCAATATCATAGTCAGACCCGTGACAGGGGCAGTACCAGCCACCATGCTCCCCATTCTGAAATTCTGTATTATCCAGAGGAACACAGCCCAAATGCGTGCATATGCCAATCATAATCAACCATTCCGGCTTTTGGGCCCGGTCCTGATCATCCGCCGGGTCGATCATCGGGGCATTATTATCAGCAACCCCCCGGGCAATTTCCTCCGCCGTTCTATGACGAATAAAAACCGGCTTGCCACGCCAGAGGACACTGATTGTCTGACCTTTGGGGATAGTGGATATATCCACTTCAACCGAGGCGAGTGCCAACACATCCGCAGACGGGTTCATTTGATCGACAAGGGGCCAGACGGTTGATGCAACACCAACCGTGCCAACTACCCCTGATGCAACATAGAGGAAATTACGGCGGGTAACTTCATCTTCATGTTCAACTTGGTCATTCGTGGTCATTTAAAGAAACCTCTTAAATAATGCAGATCGCTTAATATAATTTGGTCAGGAGGATAGATTAAAGCATGTTTCTTAACACATTAATAAAGAAAAAATAATTCAGGCTACCCCAGCCTTTCACATACACTATTCTGATTTACTCAGTATAGGGCCAAGATGCAACGAATTTATGCTAATTTTTTTACAATTGCCGCCCATGAAATCATTATTTCAGGCTTATCCGCTTGCGAGCGTGACATATAAAATCTATATAACCCTAATATTATCAAACACAGGTCTGTCAGTTTATCATGCAATTAGCCCTCTATCAGCCGGATATTCCGCCCAATACGGGCACGATCATTCGAATGGCGGCCTGTCTTGATGTCAGGGTCAATATTATTGAGCCCTGCGGTTTTGCCTTTGGCGAGAAATCCTTTCGCCGGGCGGGCATGGATTATATTGATCAAACCATGATCACCCGGCATAATTCATGGGATATTTTCCTGGACAGCATTGGCCATTCACGGCTTATCCTGCTTACCACCAGGGCGGATCATATCTATACGGATATCAATTACCGGCCCGATGATATTATCCTGCTGGGACAGGAAAGCTGCGGTGTGCCGGATGAAGTCCACGGGCGGGCAGACCGGCGGGTGATTATCCCCATGACCCGTGATACACGATCATTGAATGTTGCGGTTTCTGCCTCTATGGTACTTGGAGAAGCCTTGCGGCAAACAAATTTATTTCCCGAATAGAGAAATATTATGACCTGGGATATTCCTGACGATCCGGTAAATATTGACATCCCCACATTGGGGGGGAAATATCTCTGGGCGGATATCTATCTGCTGGCGGGCTGGCGAATCCAGAAAAATATCCTGACCGACCATTACCGGTTGCTTGATGATGATGATAAAAGGCGTGCATGGGGCAGCTACAACCATTGCCTGAAAAAACTCCGGA
>UOEJ01000001.1_pt1 | contig 14078 bp, 15 predicted proteins | sample 1989191 | NCBI WGS metagenome assembly UOEJ01 (sample SAMEA4712195, study PRJEB27164) | hydrothermal vent metagenome | biome: marine basaltic hydrothermal vent biome; feature: marine hydrothermal vent; material: mineral | place: Pacific Ocean | collected 2011-06-14/2011-07-23 | depth 1719 m | reverse complement strand
ATCGAGGATTTCGGCAGCATACAGCCAAATATCACCGTCAATATCATGCAGGTCAGTGATGCCGTGGGCCGTGGCTGGCCCCTTGCGGTTTCTTTATAATAGAGCCCCCTGCACTTATATTCGGCCATTTGATGGAGCCAAAATAAATCATCAGCCAGGCGCATTGAGCCGGGAGATGTGGGTCATCTGTCAAGCAATGCAACGACGCAGATGGTTTATTCTGGCCCACCGAAGGCCGGGTTCTTTTACGCCATGGCCAGGCTGGTTTCTTTATCCGATGCGCCGCATCGCATTGCAAAACCCACCTTGCCATGACGTAAAATAATCCCGGTCAAATGGCCGAATATAAGTGCAGGGGGCTCTAAACATTTGAAAGAGGTAATTTTCCATGGTCAATCAAACACCACGACTTAAGGCACCCTATATCATTTCCACCCAGTCCCAGAAGGAAGTCACCCATAATCTGGCTCTGAATATGCTGGATGCTCTGGTTCAGACTGTCGTTGAAACATCCACATTATCCGCACCTCCCGCATCGCCTGTTGATGGCGGGCTGTGGCTTGTGGCTGGCGGGGCGAGCGGTGACTGGCTGGGATATGATAATGAGCTTGCTCAATATATCGGCGGGGCATGGCAGTTCCATGCGCCCTTTGAAGCCATGCTGATCTGGTTGAAAGATGAGGCCCTGAGTGCCCGTTATAGCGGCGGAATCTGGCAAAAGGGGGTCATAACAGCCTATAGTCTGGAAATCTCAGGCCAACAGGTCATTGGGCCACAGCAGTCTGCCATCAGCGATGTTTCAGGGGGTGCGACCATTGACGCCGAGGCGCGAGCCGCCCTGAATGGCCTGCTCGCCGCCTGCCGCGCCCACGGGTTGATTGCGCCTTGATATTAATTGCTCTAGTCGAAAAGATCGCCCAGTTTCAGGGCCAGACCCATATCGCCGTCAATTTTCAATTTACCCATCATAAAGGCCATCTGGGGATTTAACGAGCCATCCATCAGGCCTTCAAAATTTTCTTCACTTATGATCAGGGTCACATCGGCGTCATTATCGTCGTTACTGACCGTAGGCGGGTTTGTCGAAGCATCAATAAAAATTACGCCGTCATCCTTCAGATCAATTTTGACCTTTTTGCCATTGGATTCCATGGACTGGGCTTTGCTGCGGATTTCTGTTGTAATATCTTCGAGGCTCATATGAATTTCCTTTAATAAAATTGTTATGTGGTTACCAGTGATTTCTGAGCTGGCGCAGGGCTTTGAAAATTTCCCGTGGTTCCGGATCGGCGGAAATTTCTGAATTTTCCTGTTGAAGTTTTTCAATGATGCCCGGGTTGTCCAGCCTGAAAAAACTGTTGACCCGGCGTTCATCAGCCATGGTGGTGATTACGGCGTTATGGGGATCCTGATCACGCAATTTTTCCAGCATTTTTTCGGCTTCCCTGTTGCCCGGTTCGCGGTCAAGGGTGAATTCCAGATTGTTGACAATATAATCATGGCCCGGATAGATCCGCGTATCATCCGCCAACTGGTCAAGCTGCCGGGAAAAAGTATCATATAATATATCGGGGTCACCACCATTATGACAATTTCCGGCCCCGGCATTGAATAACGTATCGCCGCAGAAAAGTGCTGGCTGGTCCGTATCGGACAGCAGACAGAGATGGCTCATGGTATGTCCGGGGGTGTCCATAACCTTCAGGGTCACTGTTGTGCCAATTTTTATAACATCCCCGGCCCGCAGCCCCACATCCACATTGCCGATTGTCTCCATAGCCCCGTGATGAGCAAAGACTTTTGCACCGGTCCTTTCGCGCATTTCGTCATTGCCGTCAATATGGTCCCAATGTTCATGGGTATTGAGAATTTTGCTGATTTTCAAATCATGAGTTGCGGCGGCATCAAGGCATGCCTTCACATCCAGAGGGTCAATGACCATGGCATCACGGCTTTCGGGGCAGGCGATGAGATAGTGAAAATTCCTGAGCGGATTGTCGGCATATATCTGAATGATGATCATTTTATTGTCCCGCTAATTTGTGATCTGGTTTCCATATTTTACAGATGGCCCGCCGGCGCGAATTCTCTCGCGGGTTGTTACGGGGTTATGATTGTCATCAATGGGGACTATAATACAGTCCACCACAATATTATTGTCCATATCCTGTTTTGCCCGGTCAAAGGCGGCGGACAATTCATCTTCGTCATAGATAGTTGCCAAAGAAATATCCCTGTCCCAGCGGGCACTCCCCCCATCCTGAATGAAATATACGTTCAAACCGTCACGTAAATCATTGGCGGAAATAATATTCAGTGCATGAGGCATTTGTTATCCTGATTGTTATTTAAATATACCGATTCTGAATATATGGGATGGTCATATGATATAGCAAGCTTTGGCTTTGAATAATAAGACTAACAAAGCCGTTCGGCGGGCAGATGCAGGGTCACGGTTGTGCCTTTGCCAACGGAACTGATGATGGACACCGTACCATTGTGTTTTTCAACAAGCTGTTTGACATAGGAAAGACCAAAGCCGATTCCGACTGTGGGGTTGGAATAAATATTGGACAGATGTGTGTCGTGGCAGAAAACTTTTGCCAATTGCTGTGATGGCATGCCGACCCCGTTATCCTCGCAGTTGATCTGGCAATTTCCATCCTGATCCCGGTTTGCGGTAATGGTAATTTCTCCACCGGCCCCGGTGAATTTCAGTGCATTGGCCAGCAGACTGTGAATGACTTGCTGAAGGCGGGATTTGTCGCCGAACAGGTCGGGAAAATCCGCCCCGATTTCACAGGAAAGACGGATGTCATTTTTTCTTGCGTCTGCTGATACTTTTTTCAGACATTCCGAAATCATGTCCGTTACGGCAAATTTTTCTTCCTGCAGGCTGAATTCGGTGGTTTCCAGTTCTTTCAGTTCAAGCAGATTATCAATTAACTGCAGTAAATCTTTTCCTGCACCATGGATGTCCTGTGCATAGCTTTTGTAGGATTCCTGACCGATAGGCCCCATCATTTCCGACATGATAACCTCGGAATAGCCCAGAATACCATTCAGGGGCGTTTTAAAATTATGATGCATGGCGGAAAGCAGGTTCCGTTTGATTTCCCTTGCCGCATTATCCCGAAGGTTGCTGTTGCTGTTATTTTCCCTGAGCACACAAATAAATCTGGATTGCCTGTCATCACTATTGAAGGGCCGGATTGTCATATCAATGTCGATGATATTACCTTTTTTATTTTCCCAGGGGCAAAAAAGCACTGCCGCCTGACGGCTTTTCAGGGCCTTTTCAATGACATGCCGAATGGGTCTGGACTGTTTCTCAGCCAGAAAATCATACAGACTTCTCCCCTGTATTTCATCAAACCTGTAACCTGTGACCAGTTCGAAATGGTGATTGATGTCCAGGATTTCAGGGGGATGGCTTTTATCTTCATAGGAAATAATTGCTATGGCATTGCTGACTTCATGGAACACGGAGTCAAACAAGCCAAATTCCGCTTCGAAGCGCGAAGCCGTCAGAATATCCGGATCGGATATTTTCCGCCTATTTGCGGTCTGGTTATTGAACATTGAAGCATTCATAGTGTGAATGGCCTGTCCCTGCTGTGTTTATTCGCCTGGAAAGCCCATAAATCAGAGCATTTCAAACGAGATTCTTCCCACGGATTCAAATCACTAGGTGAATCATCTCTTAAATGATTCGCCGAATCAACTAAAAAATTAACCTTTTGTTAACTATTGCAGGCCAGGCAGGAACATTCATCCGTTCAATTTATATTAAATCAAGCGGTCTCGACGCCTCGGAAGAAAAAATAATTCTAAAGATAGCTATGAAATAAAGACATTAATTACAATGCTTTATGGACAACCACTGCTGAAATCTATTGTCTCGTACCGTGGTTTCTGAACCGCAACCTGATATACATTATGGGTGGCAAACATGGAGTTCTGCATCCAGTTGCTCAGGTTAATGATAATCGGCTCATACCGGTAGACAACCTCTGAAATGATGACTGTTTCCGTTTCGGCAATCGAAAAATTTCCGGGAAGGCTGTTCAGATCTGCTGTATTGCCTTCGGTTCCGATCTGACTGGCGATTGAGGCATTCACTGTGCCGCTACATTGCAGGCTGATGACATTGCCGCCTGCGGTGCCGGTAACATAGGAGATAAATATCTGCCCGTCTGTGGTTAATTGCAGGGGCTTCATAATATTTTCAACGGCGTCAAAAATATTCTGTATTTCCCCGCTGTCCAGCTCTTTATTCTGGGTAACAAGATTGCCCACGGACATTACCGTCATATTTGTTTTTCTGTGGGCCATCAACAGCCGGAAAGTTTCAAAACCACCGAGCAGCAAAGTCAGGGTGATGGGAAAGACATAGGCAAATTCGATGAGAATTGTACCTCTTTCAGACTTTTTCAGATTTCTGATAAAAGCAGGAATGATAATTTTTCTAAAATTAATCAGCATGATCTGTCTCCCTATATCTTCTCGGTTGGAACACAACCGGGAGCAGGGATGCCATATGGCTCGTTCTGGATAACCGTGCTGGCCGTCAGGCGGATTTTTCCGTCGGCATCACCAACCATTTTCGAAAAATATCCGGTCATGAAATTGGCATCATAGATGACTTCATACAAGACCACCTGGCCCGGTCCGCCGACACCGCTTGTGCCAACCTCGGCATCCCAGGTGTCGTTGCAATTCATGTCGGTGTAGGTTTCAACCCCGGCATCATAGATTTCGTCGCCATTGCTGTCCGTGAAGGGTTCCGGCAACCCCACACTGCCAAAACTGTCATATACCGTCTGCTGGATCACCAGATTGGTCAGGTCGATCATCCCGAAAGTTCTTTCCCTGAGCAGATCGTTGATATAGGCCTCACGGGTCTGGCCCTCGGCCACATAGCCCGTCATGCCGGAACGGGAGGCTTCGGATATGGCCCCTTCCAGCATGGTCGTGCTGAGCATGGTCATCCCGACTTCCAGGGTGCCAATTGCTGCCAGCGAGATTACCGGCACCACAAAGGCCATTTCGACCATGGCCGCCCCGGTCTGGTTTTTTTTCAACCGTTTGAGAAATTTTCTCAAATATGGTTTTTTATTCCTGTTTATATTTTTCATTTCAAGAGCTCCTGAATAATTTTGTTTCTATTAAGTAGCTCTCCTTGCGGCCAAGTCTGGTTATATAAAGTCTGGTTATATATAGTTTTGGTATTTTTCATTTGTTACACGATGGTGCCGGAAATCTGGCAGGCAGCCGGTCCGATCAATACCACAAACAATGTCGGCAGAATAAACAAGATAAGCGGGATGGTCATGGTGGCCGGAAGTTTGGCGGCCTTTTCTTCTGCTTTCATCATACGTTCGTTGCGGAATTCGCCGGACAATACCCTTAGTGACTGTGCCAGCGGTGTACCATATTTTTCTGACTGGATCAGTGTTGCGGTAACGGATTTGACAGAGGGCAGGGTCACCCTTTCCGACAGATTTTTCAGGGCCTGTTTCCGTTCCGGCAGAAAGCCGAGTTCAATGGCGGTATAGCTGAGTTCATCAGCCAGTTCCGGCCCGGTTTGCGCCATTTCCTTAACAACTCTGTGAAGTGCAGAATCCAGTGTCAGGCCGGCTTCCGCACAGATCACCAGCAGGTCCAACATATCCGGCAGGGATTTTTGCATGGCCTCATTGCGTTTGATGGTAATGTTTTTCAGAACGGTTTCCGGCAGAATGGAGGCCAGCAGGACTGATCCCCCGCTGGTCAGGGTCTTCATCATGGGCTCCAGATCAAACAATCCGACACCGTATATAAGTATCACGGCAATAATGCCAATCAGTATCGGCAGCACCAGCTTGAAAAACATGAAATATACCAGCGCATCCTTTGATCTGAACCCGCCCTGAAGCAGTTTCATGCGAAATTTTTCCGCCTGCTCATTTTTCATGAGATTGAAACCATCAACGATATTCTGCATCATGCCGAGATGCGCTTTTTTCACGGTGGGCTTGCGTTTGGTCGGGGCGGTATAACCACGTTTCAGGTCTTGCCGCCGGCTTTGCAGGTGTTTTACCCTGCCGTGCATGGGGTCTTTGATGATCCCGCTGCTCCAGATTGCCAGAACCACCAGGAAAGCGGACATGGCGGCCAGAATGGTTATGATGTCTTCTATCGATACGCCTTCAGGGAGGTAAGCTTCCATATCCTATGCCTCGAAATTTATCATTTTAGCCAGGATGAAGACACCGATGCCCATCCAGATGGCGGCTCCAACCAGTGCGATCTGTCCCCGTGGGTCGGTAAACATGACTGACATATATTCATAATTCATGGCGGAAAGCAGACCGCACATGATAAAAGGCAGAGACCCGATGATATAGGCACTAGCCTTGCCTTCCGATATCATGGCGCGGATTTTCAGCTTTAACTTGGTCCGGCCCCTGAGTATTTCTGTAAGGTTCGAGAGGGTTTCCGCCAGATTGCCGCCGGTTTCCTGCTGGACGGACAGGCTGATAACAAAAAATTTGAAATCCGGGGTATCCAGTCGTTTTGCCGTGGACCACAGGGCTTCATCCATGGTTTTGCCCAGTTTAATCTCGTCGGCTATCATGCCGAATTCCGTGGCAATCGGGGCCTGCATTTCTTTTGCAACGGCGTGAATTGATTCTGTCACCGGCAGACCCGCCCGCAATCCGCGTACGATCAGGTCGATGGCTTCGGGAAATTGCGCGGTAAATTTGGCCAGCCTTTTTTTGACCACCCTGCTGATATAGAAATGGGGGATAAACAGACCGGCAAAAATGCCAACCATTATCGAGGGCATCATGTCCATACCACTGAGAAGTTTCATGATCACGGTGAACAGAATGGCGGTAATGATCGTCGCAATGACATATTTCTTGAAGCTGATGTTCATGCCTGTTTTATCAAGCCGTCGCCTCAATTCATCGGGCTTGGGAATGAAACGGTCAAACAGGGAGGTTTCTTTTTTTACAAAAAGATTCTTTTTGGCCCGTTCCTCGGCAAGATTTTTGTCAATGCCGTGGCGGGCCTTGATTTTATCAAGTTTCTTGCCAATGATTTTATTGTTTTTGCCCAACAGTCCCGAAGCCGCCGCAAGGGCGGTCAAGATGATAAAGACACAGGCAAATATGCCGATGATCACAATGGTTGGGTTGTTCACGTCCATTTTATTCCTACAAGGCCTCCATCAGTGCTTTGTCCAAACCAAAATAAGCGGCTTTTTCCATGAAATACGGACGGACACCTGTGGACTTGAAATGGCCCTGCAGGTTTCCGTCCGAATCTTCTCCGGTAAATTCATATATAAACAGGTCCTGTGTGGTGATGATATCACCCTCCATACCAACAATTTCCGTGATGGCAGCACAACGCCGTCCCCCGTCACGCATACGGGAAACCTGCACCACAAGGTCAACGGCACCGGCAATCTGCTCGCGAACCGCCTTTTGGGGTAATTTCAGGTTGGCCATACCGATCATATTTTCCATACGGGTCAGGGCCTCACGGGGGTTGTTGGCATGAAGCGTACACATGGAACCATCATGGCCGGTATTCATGGCCTGTAATACGTCAAAGGCTTCGGGGCCGCGAACCTCGCCCAGAATGATACGGTCCGGGCGCATCCGCAGGGCATTTTTAACAAGATCCCGCATACTGATCTCGCCCTTGCCCTCAAGGTTTGGCGGGCGTGTTTCAAGCCTTACCACATGGGGCTGCTGCATCTGAAGTTCGGCGGTATCCTCAATGGTCACCACCCGTTCCCCGGTATCTACCATTCGGGACAGGGCATTCAACATGGTGGTTTTACCGGACCCGGTACCACCGGAAATCAGGATATTCAACCGGCAGGCCCCGGCAATTTTCAGGACGGTTCCCATTTGATGGGACATGCTTTTCCAGTCTATCATATGGTCCAGCGTAATTTTCTGCTTGGCAAATTTACGGATGGAAATGGACGCGCCGTCGAGGGCCAGTGGGGGAATGATGATATTCACCCGGCTTCCATCCATCAGACGGGCATCGCATAATGGTGTGGATTCATCGACCCGGCGCCCCACGGCAGTTACGATCCGGGTGCAGATATTCATAAGATGCTGATTATCCCGGAAAGTCACATCGGAAAGTTCCAGCTTGCCACCCTGTTCGATATAGACCTGTTTGGGGCCATTGACCATAATTTCGGTGATGCTTTCATCACTTAACAGTGGCTCCAGAGGGCCAAGCCCGAGCATGTCATGAAGCAGCATATTGACCAGGTCACGCTGTTCCCGCAGGTTCAGGTTGATTTTTTCCTGAGCCATCAATTCATTCACGGCCTCGCTTACCTGTTCTGCAAGCTCGGACCGGTCCATTTCATTGGCGGCTGAGGCGTCAATATATTCAAGCAGCAATGGTTGCAGGCGATCCTTGGCATCCATGATGCTATCCTGGCTGACCTGCTGTTTTTGTTCGCTATTTTGTTTTTGGGCCTGTTTGTGTTTCTTGACAACACTGACCTCTTCTTCGGCCGGTTCCTTTTTGCTGCTGCTTTCAGACGTTAGCAGGTCATTCAGGAGAACCGTAATAAGATCCCGCCGTTCCAGTTCATTCAGTTCGATGCGGTGACGGCTGGTTTCCTCATCGATGATCCCTTCGATGAAATGGGTAATTTCATTGCGTTCCATCTCGCGGGCATCTTTGGGGTCTATCCGTTCCAGCATAACAGATTCAATCAGGTCATAAGCCCTGTCCACCACGCTGGCATTGGATATGACGGGGCTTCCCGCATCAGCCGTAAGGCCCTTGGGAAGTTCATTGGAAGATGTAAGTAGTCCTTTACCAAAAGTTGCCGTTTTTTGCATCTTTTTGGCTATCAGGGTTGGTTTGCCATCAAGGCTTGATTTTCTTCCAAACGCCGGTTTCATATTATCTCACGGTTTCACTATTTTGACGTACTGCAATTTTATTTCTTTGATCCTGCGGTTATTTTCTTCCAGAATGACCCTTTTGCATCATCGGAATTGTCACCGGTAATATCCATACTGATTGATTTCAGAACCTTGACGATCTTGCTCATTCTGGCGGCCTGCGGCAGGGGTTTTCCCGCTCTGGAGGCCTGAACCATCAATTTCGGGTCAAAGGGGATTTCCCAGTCAGCGGTACGTTCGATAGAGGCCTCAAAATCTTTTTTGTCCACTTCGACCATGCCCATACCGGCAACCTTGTTCAGAACGATTTTCACCGTGGTGTCCGGTGCGATGGTCTTGCACAGGGCCAGAAAACGGATTATGTCCCGTGCCGCAGACAGGGTCAGATCTGATACCAGTATGATTTCGTCGGCTTCGGACAGCATCAGTGGATATTCGGCGGCCATATTGCGCGGAAGGTCCATAATGACATAACTGAAGTTATGTTTCAGTTCTGATAACAGGTGGCTCATGGCGGAAGGGTCTGTATAGGTCGGATCATTCAACGAGGCCTCAGAACCCAAAATGGAAAGATTTTCACTTTGGCGTATCATGGCGCGTTCAATGAACAGTCCATCGATCCGGCTTGGATTTTCCAGGGCATCGCACAGGCCACGCCCCGGCTCAAGGTCAAAAGTCAAAGCGTCTGTGCCGAAATATATATCCATATCCAGAATCGCCGTGTTCCGGTTCATGTCATTGGCGATAATCCACGCGCAATTGCTGGCGATGGTACTGGCACCAACGCCGCCGCGCATACCGACAACCGCGACCAGTTTGTCTGTTTCATTTTCAATGACCAGGGTTTCGGCTTCATTGGCCATGCGAATGGCATTCTCCGCCATCAGGATACATTCTCTGACCTGTTCTGTTGTAACCGGCTTTACCAGATATTCCTGAACGCCTGAGCTGATCAGATTCCGGTACAGCCCGATGTCATTTTCCTTGCCAATGGCGATGACCATGGTGCCGGGCTCACATACCTCGGCCAGGGCATTCATATCATCCATGGGGTTTGCGGATTTAGATAAATCGACAAACAGGAATTTTGGCGGTGTGGCTGTGGCGAGGGTTCTTATGGCATTTTCAATACCACCTTTTTTAATTAAAGATGTATTCCATTCCCGTTCATTGAGAACCGGAACCAGTGCCTGTGTTGTTTCATCATCACAGACGTAGGCTTCGAATTCAGCTTCGACGGTTTCATCTTTTTTCAGTAGTGATGCGATGCTCATAATCTGTTCCTGTTACTTTTTCTTGCCTTTGGCTTTAGTGGCCTTGCCCGGTTTCTTCGTTCTATAGGTATGGACAGCCTTTGACGCTTTTTCAGCGTCTGGGACGCCATTGGTGGCACCGATGATCAAATCACGGGGATTGGCAACCATAAGCCCCAGATTGGCCTGGTTTGCACAACCCATATTTATGGTATTCACATTGCCGTAGTTGTCTGTGGATGGCTGTGACCAGTCCCCGCAGCGCGGCGGTGTGACCACATAGCGGGAAATCAAAAGCCGTGCCTGGCCTTCTCTCGGGCTCATGCCGAAAGGGGTAACCTCCGGGGACAGATGCAGGCCTCTTTTTTTCAGCAGGCCTGACAGATAGGTCATTCTCTCTTGATCTTTCCCGGACAATGTGCCGTCCCGCATCAGCGGAAAATCCATGCTTAATTCATCACCGTAGGACACATTGCTTTTCATCAGGAATATATCCAGCTGCTCTATCATCTCATCGGACAGGCTGGCTTTATCCCCGTCAAAGCTGATGGAATAGGGGATTCTGGTCATTTCCACTTCATTGCGTTTCTGGGTGTCACCATCTGCATAATTTGTCATTCCGCTGCAGCCGGTCAATATCAGGCTCGCCACAATCAGATACGCCGGGCCGGAAATACGGTTAATAAATTTTTTTAACATTATTTCTCTCATAATCTATCTTTCCTAATCCAGGATGAAACCGGCGGCGCTATTAAGTTTCTGGCCGTTTTTACCCTGTACGGGTTCCGGCATGTCCGGTTTTCTGGTGGCATATGACTGGCCCTTGATATATCGGTCAACATCATTGGGAATTTCCAGCCCGTCTGTGGGTAATGGCATGGTACCGCCATTATGGGGACGCACGATATAGGGGGTTACAATGACCACCAGTTCGGTTTCCTGACGGCGAAATTTACTGGACCTGAACAATGTTCCCAGAATGGGAATATCACCCAGCCAGGGGAATTTTTCCAGGTCATGAGTGACGCTGTTCTGCAACAGCCCGGCAATGGCGAAACTCTGGCCGCTGCCCAGTTCAATGGTGGTTTCAACCCGACGTGTGCTGAGGGCCGGGATATTAAATCCCTGCAGCGTAATGGCCCCGTTTGATGTCAACTGGCTAACCTCGGGTTTGATATGCATGTTGATCCGGCCACTGTCCAGAACCACCGGGGTAAATTCCAGCGAAATACCGAATTCCTTGAATTCAATGATCACCTGGCCATTTCTGTCGATGGTGGGAACCGGATATTCACCCCCGGCCAGAAAGTTGGCGGTTTCCCCTGATTGGGTTGTCAGATTTGGTTCCGCAAGAACCGACAGAATACCTTCTGTTTCCAGGGCGTCGATAATATAGTTTATATCAAAGTTTCCGGCTCGGAAACCGCCGAACAAACTGTTTATGCCACGATCCAGAACGGCAAATTCCTTGACCAGGCTATTGGGCAGGCCGGTCGGGTCGGGGATCAGGTTAAATACAGTGGCCCCCTGTGCCAGGCCAATTGCGGTTCCGCCGGAGGCGAACATGCTCTGCCAGTTAAAACCCAGTTGTTTCTTGGTATCGCGGCCGATTTCAGCAATTCTGACCCGCAGGTTTACCTGGATCGGGGTGGCAATCTGCAATTTGTTGATGATGGTGTTCTTTTTGCCAATGAATTCTTCGGCCATACGACGGGCGTCTTCGGCTTCTTCGGAATTATCCACATGACCGGTCAGCAACAGCAGTCCTTCATAGGACCTGACCTGAATATTACCGTCGGGAATGACATGATTCAGGGCCGTTTCAAGGCTGCCAAGGTTATGATTGACAGATATTGTCCCCTCATAAACAACCCGGTCGTCCTCGCTTACGGCATAGAGGTTGGTTTCCCCCTGCTGTTTGCCATATATATACACCAATGTTGGTGATTTTATCTGAAGGTCGGCAATGTCGGAATTGGCAATAAAAACATTATTTACCGGTTCTTTAAAGCGAATTAAGGTGCCTTTGCCGACTTCAATGTTTTTCTGGTTCACCTCACTGGAGGCGGCCTTTCCGGTCATGGAAAATGACATGACAGGCAGGATCAGCGTCATGATAATAATAGATTTTATCCAGTCCCTGGGGACGAAGGATACTATATCATTCGGGAATTTTATCATTCTTCTGATTCCTCTGGATCTTGTTCTTCGGTTTTGCTATTTCCTGATTTCAAGGCCTGGAACAGCAATTGATTAAAATTGACGGTTTGACTTTTTTTCATGCCGCCACGGAATACTTCCACGGAGAAATTTCCGCCGGAGGAGGCCCCTTTGGACCCCACAGAAAGCTGCTGACTGACGTCACTGTCCCAGGTGACCGTCCGTACATCATTGGCGGCCTGCAGGGCGTTGTCCTCCCCATTGGTGCCCAGGCTTCTGAGAATCAGGGTTAATTCGCCCATATTCTTTATCAGGGAAATTTTCTCTGCTTCCTTTGCGGTCACTTCCAATGTGGCGGTCTGTCCGATTGATGGTGTATGGGTCGGGTTGTCCGTGCGCTGGTTAATGGCCAGAACCCGGATGTTGCTGAGTACGGTTTCACTGACCCGTGCTTTTTTTCTGTCATTGCTTTTGATATTGACTTGATGGGTAAGGAGGATATCCACCTTATCACCCGGAAAGACGAAACCCGCATTGCCGGTCGTGGCCGTGATACGTATGGAAATAGCCCGTTTCCCGGCTGGCAGGACGGCGGCCATAAAGCCTCTGTTGCCGGGTTTCACCAGGCGGTTTTCCAGAATTGGCTCTCCGGCGGATATGGCGGAATTGACCACGGCACCAACGAATGATTCAGGGGTAATCTCAGCGTCTTTCCGAATATAACTGTCATGAACTTTCCCGTCGGGCCATGATTGCCAGACAAGGTTGCTGGCTTTGATGAAATGACCAACTTTCATATCGGCTGCGGCCACCAGTATTTTCATTTTGGCTTCCGGGGCCTTGACGGCAGCCTGTTGTGGCCCGGCCTGTTGTGGCGCGGGCGTGCCTACAAGACTTCTGGCGAGCATGGCTGTAACACCGGCGACAACCAGTGCAATACCAATAAGTATGATACTTCTCATATTTATGTTCATCTATACTATCCCTGTTTTGCATTCCCTGACGTGGCACATATTCAGATTATCGCAGGATTTAAAGTGGTAAATAATTGATAAGCCACATAAAGCCCACCGATAGCTATGCCGACACCGTAAGGAACCGCACTTGTCTCCTTTTCTGCCATGGAGAGGTTTATATTTCCTGAAGATTTGTAATATTTTGAAGTTTTAATGCGGTTTCGTACGATAATAATGAGGGCAATTATGCCGCCAAGTACGGAGGTAATGAATAAATATTGTAAAATATGGTCCGGGCCGGCCCAAAGTGCCACAGCAGGAATTAACTTCACATCCCCCCCGCCCATGACGTTCAGGGCAAAAAACGCGATACAAACCATAAGGATAACCGTCGCTATGGCCAGAGATATAAGGATATCCTGCAGGGGCAGGCCATGGCCTGACACAGTCCTGGAAACAAGGTATGCCGGGTATAATAACGCCGTTATCAGACAGAGCCGGTTGGACAGTGTAAAACTAGTCAGGTCGGAATAGGCAGCCCAGAGCATCAGTGCGGAAAATACAGCAAGTATTATTATCGTTAACAAAATGGTAATCCCAATTCCTGAATTTTATTTATCCAGTGAGAAAATATACAGGAAAGGTGTTTTTTTCGTTAACCATGCGGGGCGATAATCTATATGTTAAATAATTTTATTGCCATGATCACCCATAAGCGGCGGAGACATCAGATATAATATTTCGTTCAGCCACCGCCCATGGCGGCAGAT
>UOEJ01000048.1_pt1 | contig 14635 bp, 10 predicted proteins | sample 1989191 | NCBI WGS metagenome assembly UOEJ01 (sample SAMEA4712195, study PRJEB27164) | hydrothermal vent metagenome | biome: marine basaltic hydrothermal vent biome; feature: marine hydrothermal vent; material: mineral | place: Pacific Ocean | collected 2011-06-14/2011-07-23 | depth 1719 m | reverse complement strand
CAGTTCCGCCCCCCGGACCGAACCGATGCGGCAGGGGGTACATTTGCCGCAGCTTTCCAGCGCACAGAATTCAAAGGCGAATTCTGCCTGTTCCGCCATATCCACGCTGTCATCAAACACCACGATCCCGCCGTGGCCCAGCACCGCGCCCGCATCCGCAAAGGCCTCATAATCCATGGGCAGGTCAAAATCGGATGGATCGATATAGGCGCCGAGCGGCCCGCCCACCTGCACGGCTTTTATGGCGGTATTGGTGATGGTGCCGCCGCCATATTCCGTGATCAGTTCCCCCAGTGTCACGCCGAACGCCTTTTCCACCAGACCACCGCGCGCGATATTGCCCGCCAGTTGAAAGGCTGTTGTGCCACGGGAACGGCCCCGCCCGAAATTCTGATAATATTCCGCGCCCCGCGCCATGATAACCGGTACACTGGCCAGTGACAGGACATTATTGACCACGGTCGGCTTGCCGAATAATCCCGCCATCGCCGGCAGAGGGGGCTTTGGACGCACCATGCCGCGCCTGCCCTCAAGACTGTCCAGCATGGCGGTTTCCTCGCCGCAGACATAAGACCCGGCCCCCCGGCGGATTTCAATATCAAACGCCCGGCCCGACCCCTGAATATCCGGGCCGAGCCAGCCATGACTGCGGGCATTGATCAGGGCCTCTGTGAGCATTTCCCGGCAGAGGGGGTATTCTGACCTGAGATAGATATAGCCTTCGGTCGCCCCGACCGCGAGGGCGGCAATGATCATGCCTTCAATCAGAGAGTAGGGGTCCCCTTCCATCAACAGGCGGTCGGCAAAGCTGCCACCGTCACCCTCATCCGCATTGCAGCAGATATATTTCTGATCCGCAGCCACACCCAGCACCGTACTCCATTTGATACCGGTGGGAAATGCCGCACCACCGCGCCCGCGCAGGCCGCTTTCAGTCACCTGATCAACGATCTGCTGCGGGGTCATCTCAAGGGCCTTTTTCAAGCCCAGAAAACCGCCATTTTCCTGATATTCCGCCAGTGACAGGGCATCAATCAGGCCACAGCGCGCAAAAGTCAGCCGGTCCTGACTTTTCAGCCAGGCAATATCCATGGTCGGCCCCTGACACAGCGCGTGGTCACCGCCCATAAGAAAGCCGGCGTCAAATAATCCCGGCAGGTCGTCTATGGTCACATTGCCGTAAGCCACACGGCCATGCTCTGTGACCACCTCAACCATGGGCTCCAGCCAGCTCATGCCCCATGAGCCATTACGGATAATTTCAATATCGTGACCGCGCTTTTTGGCCTGCTCCATAAGGGCCAGCACCAGCGCATCAGCCCCAAGGGACAGGGCGGTCGATTCCAGTGGCACATAGATGGTGACGAGTTCTGTCATGACGTCACAGCCTTTAACAGGGCCTCGAAGTGATCCTTTCCCACACGGCCATACAGCCTGCCATCCATTGTAATATTGGGGGATACGGCGCAATTCCCCAGACAATAGACCGCTTTCAGGGTGAAATGGCCGTCCGGGGTCGTCTGTCCCATTTTAATGCCCAGCAGGTCTTGCGCATGGGCGGTCAGGGTCCGGCTGCCCCGTGCCTGACAGGATTCCGCCTGACAGATTTCAATCACATGGCGGCCGGCGGGCTGACGCCTGAAATCATGATAGAAGCTCATGACGCCATAAACTTCGGCCTGTGACAGGTTAAAGGCGTCTGCCAGCAGGGCATGGCTTTCCGCCGGAATATAACCAAAACCATCCTGAAGCCCGTGCAAAGCTTCCATCAGGCCGCCTTTCAGGGCCGCCGAACGGGCGATGATCTGTTGGGCTTCCCCCCTGTCCCATTCGGCTGTTTCAAGATAGTTTTTATTCTCCGGCACATGTCGTCCTTTGTATAATCATTACCTGATTATACTAATGCCGCAACGCCGCCCAGACAAGGCCCTAATGTTTACATTAATGTTTGCTGGCTTCGGAAATGCCGATCCCGGTTTCAGAGCGGACATATTGTTCATCAAACAGGGCGATTTCCTGTTCCGCACGTGCGGATTTATCCAATATGGAAAACAGCCAGATGGCAACAAAAGCCAGCGGCATGGAATAGAAGGTCGGATAAACCTGCGGGAATATGGCCTCCTCATTGCCCAGTATGGTGGTCCAGACACTTGGCCCCAGAATGATCAGCCCGATGGAGGAGACCAGCCCCACAACCCCGCCGAGGATGGCCCCCCTGGTGGTCATCCGGCGCCAGTACATGGACATAATCAGAATCGGGAAATTGACGCTCGCCGCGATGGCCAGTGCCAGGGCCGCCACAAAGGCCACATTCTGATGCTCAAAGGCAATGCCCAGCACCACCGCAACCGCGCCGAGGGCAAAGGTGGCAATACGGGAAATTTTTATTTCCTCGGCACTGCTGACCGGGCCTTTACAGAAGGTCTTGGCATAAAGATCATGGGCAATGGTCGCCGCCCCGGCCAGGGTCAGTCCGGCCACCACCGCCAATATGGTCGCAAAAGCCACCGCCGACATAAAGCCCAGCATCAAATCCCCGCCCATATACTGGGTCAGATGCAGGGCCACCATATTGCCGCCGCCCAGAATTTTACCCGCCGCATCATGATATTCCGGATTGCCCATGACAAAAGTCACCGCCCCGTAACCGATAATGATGATCAGGATATAAAAATAACCCATCAGGCCGGTGGCGACAAAAACCGATTTCCGGGCATCACTGGCGTTCTTCACCGTAAAAAACCGCATCAGGATATGGGGCAGCCCCATAATGCCGAACATCATGGTCAGGGCGATGGATATAATCGCAACCGGGTCCTTCAGCCACAGGCCCGGTGCCAGAATGGCGATACCCTTTGGATGGGTTTCGGTGGCACTGGCAAGCACGGCCTCGAAATTAAAGGCAAAGCTTTTCATCACCATGAAGGCGATAAAGGTGCCGCCGATCAACAGTAATATCGCCTTGATCAATTGCACCCATGTTGTGGCCAGCATACCACCAAAAGAAACATAGCAGATCATCAGGAAACTGACCAATACCACCGCATAGACATAATCCACCCCGAACAGAAGCTCGATCAATTTGCCCGCGCCAACCATCTGGGCAATCAGATAGAATATTACCACCGACAGGGAGCCAATGGCGGAAATAATCCGGATCGGTTTCTTTTCCAGCCGGTAGGACACCACATCAATGAAGGTATAGCTGCCCAGATTACGCAGCCTTTCGGCAATCAGAAATAAAATCACCGGCCATGCCGCCATCACCCCCACCGCCAGTATCAGCGCGTCAAAACCAAAGCCGTATATGGCCCCGGTAATGCCCAGAAATGTCGCTGCCGACATGAAATCACCGGCAATGGCCGTGCCATTCTGCCATGGTTTTATGGTGCCGCCGGCGGCATAGAAGTCGCCTCTGGTTTTGGTTTTGCGGGCTGCCCACCATGTGATGCCCAGCGTGGCCAGGACAAAAATCAGAAACATGACAATGGCAGATATGTTCAGCGGACGTTTTTCAACCGCCCCAAGATCAGGCCCCCCGGCGGCAAAGGCCACAGTTGAAAAAAACGCACCGGAAAAAAATATTACCCCGAAAATACCCGTCACCAGAAAATACTTGATAACTTTACTCATGACCCAGCTCTTTCAGTAATTCCCGATTTAAAACATCAAATTTCCGGTTGGCCCACCAGGTATATATCCCGGAACAGATTATGCCGTTAATGATCCCCAGCATGGCAAGTAAAATTCCATATGTCATGGTGCCCCCATCGGTGACGGGGCGGGCCATCAAATCCGGCGCATAGGACATGCCCAGCACATAAACACCGTAAATTACGGCAATGATCAGGCTGAAGGAAAGGCTGAACCGTGCGCGGGCGCGGGTCAACTGTTTGAATTTAGGGTGATTGAGGCATTTTTCGGTTTCAAGCTGCGACATTTATTTTCCCGATATTTTAAATTGATCCCTTTTTATCAAGGGTTTGTTCAGGACATAAAAAGACCCGGTTGTCGGACTGACTGTTACATAAATAACAGGTTCTTTCAACCGGGCCTTTATTCAGGTTGTTAAAATGTAAAGGTTCCCGTCAGACCATAGGTCCTTGGCGCACCAAACAGGGCAAAGGCAATACGGCTGCCGCGCTGGGAGAAGACATGGGTCCGATATTCCTCATTGCTGATATTCTTGACCCAGCCGGCCAGTTCCCACCTGCCGTCGGGGGAATTCCACGCAATCCGGGCATCCCACAGATCATAAGCCGGGATGGTCGTGATATCATTATTGTTGGGGTCATAATAACTCAACGACTGATAGCGGTAATTGACCTTGGCCACCAGTGAGCTGCCGTCTTCCAGTTCAAGGGTGTATTTACCATACATATAGACACTGTGTTCCGGGGCCTGCCGCATGACATTTCCGGAAAAATCCGCCGCCCCGCCAACACCGGGTGATCCGGCATATTCGGTATATTCGGCATCAAGATAGGCATAGCTGCCGCCCCATTCCAGACCTTCGGTCACAAGGACGGTAAATTCGGCTTCAACCCCCTTGATTTCCGCCTTGCCGGCATTTTCCGTGATGAACTGACCGAAGTCATCCACCCCCGGCTGGAAGAAGCGGGTAACCTGAAGATCGGTATAATCGGTATAGAAAGCCGCGACATTGAACCGCGCACGATTATCCCAGAATTGCGATTTGACACCAACTTCGAAATTGGTGGCTTTTTCCAAATTAAACGGTTTGGTTGCTTGGGCTGCAGATGAAGCCGAGCCGGTGAAACCACCACTTTTAAAACCTGTGGAAACACTGGCATATATCATGCTGTCTTCAGTAACCTGATAATCGGCGACAACCCGCCATGATACATTGCTCCACCGGTCACTGGCCGAGACTTCAGCGAAATCCTTCAGCAAAAGACCAATGCCGGAATGAACAACGGCAGCTGCCGTCATGTCTTTTTTCTCTGTGGAATAACGAATGCCCGCCCGCAGGGTCAGATCATCCGAAACCGCATAAGAGCCATCCGCATAGACCGCGAAAGTATCCGATCTGTTGCTCTGGATAGAGGACATATCACTGCCTACATTCGCCCCGTCAATGATCAGGCCGATAGAGGGGAAATAATAATTTTCCGTCCGGTCGGTTTCCTCACGGCTGTAAAAAGCGCCGACAACCCAGTTCAGGTCCCCATCCGTGCTTGAAGTCGCCCGGAATTCCTGGGTTAATTGTTTGGTGGTTTCAATGGCCGCATCGCTAACATCAAAGGCAAAGCCCTCTGTGGCGGGGGCGGTGAAAGCCGGTCCGGGGCCACCGGGCGCATTGAAGGCCACAAAGGTCTTGGACGGCGGCAGACCTTCTGAATCCTCCAGCCAGTCAAATGTGCTTTTGCGATAGGCGGAAATGGACGTGAAAGTCCCCCATGCCTGATCCCAGTTGACTTTCAGGCTGTAGCCCTCAACATCACGGTCGGTATAGCCTTCCACATCGTTCAATGAATCAAAAGGCGATGTCCCGCCACCAAGGGCGTTATTGACCGCAATGGGATCAGAAGCACAGCCACAGTCATGAAGCGGGCCGGTGCTGCCCACAGGTTCCCGGTTGCTGTCGCCCATTCTGTCGTCGGCACCGTCTGCCGAGAAGATCAGCTCCAGATCCTCACTCGGTGTCCAGCGCAACATACCCCGGTATGCAAAAGTGGTGCCCCCGCCCAGCTGTTTGCCGAACAGGTCGGACCCGACCAGAACATTTTTATAATAGCCGTCAAATTTACGACGGCTGAAAGATACCTTGCCAAACAGGTTTTCCGCGATCTTGCCGCTGATCAGGCCGGCGGTATCAAAACGGCCATAATCCCCAACAGTCTGGCGGAACCGTATTTCCGTGTCCTCACCGGGCTTGGTGGTGACAAAATTAATGGAGCCGCCAATGGAGTTCTTGCCATATAATGTCCCCTGGGGGCCGCGCAGCACCTCGACCCGTTCCAGATCGAAAATGTCAAAGACCTGTGCCGTTCTGGCGGCGATATAAACATCATCCACACTGACAACCACGCTGTCACTGGCAGAGGCACCGTCTTCTTTGGTGCCAATACCGCGAATGGCGATTTCCGGCTGGCCGGGGCTGAAGGCGGCAAAGGTCATGCCCGGCGTGCGGTTGCCGATATCCTGCAGGTTGGTGATATCATCTTCCCTGAGCAGATCACCGGAAATGGCGGTAATGGCAAGGGGAATTTGTTGAAGGTTTTCAGCCCTTTTCTGGGCGGTTACGGTAATTTCCTCAATGGTGAATGTGTCATCATTTTCATCCTCTGCGCCGTAAGCCACGGCGGATGCTGAAATCATTCCAAGGGTCAATAGCGATGTCGTTACATATAAACGTGCTTTCACAGTCGTCTCCTGTTCTATATTTTGATCAATTGATTATTATATTTTATGCAGCGATTCCCGTATTTTTATGTGCTGCAATACCCTGTTCAACGACGGGCGGACGAAACCCCTCAGTTTTTTTTAAGGTTTTGTTAATATCTGGAATCAGGTCAGAAATTCAATGTAACCGTCAGGCCATAGGTTCTGGGCGGGCCAAACAGGGCGTAATCATTGCCGCCCAGCACGTAAAGATGGGAAATATATTGCCTGTCCAGCAGGTTTTTCGCCCAGAGCGTGGCTTCCCATTGATCATCGGCAAACTCATAGGCCACAGACGCATCCACCAGATCAAACCCCGGCTGAATGGTCACCCGGTTATCCGGTTCGCGAAAGCTCAGGCCCTGATACCGGTAATCCGCCCGCACCCGCAGGCGACCCGCATAAAAAGGCCGTTCATAATAGAGTGCCAGATACAGGGAATGGCGCGGGGCCTGACGCAGGACATTGCCGGTAAAATCCTGGCCCGACCGGTCATTAAACGCATCATAAGTGGCATCAAGAAAGGCGTAGGAGCCAAAAAGCTCCAGACCACCGAAAGGCTTCAGGGTGAATTCCATCTCAAGCCCGCGCAGGCTGGCCGAGGCGGCATTGCTGGTCTGGAAAACCCCGAAATTGCCCTCTGTCTTGAATTGTACCACCTGCAGGTCCCGATAGTCGGAATAAAAGCCCACCAGATTCAAACGAAACCGATCGTCAAGCCATTGGGACTTGTAGCCGATCTCGTAATTCCATACGGTTTCCGGATCAATGGTCCGGCGCGCCAGGGCCAGGGTCGCCGGCGCCCCCTGAAACCCGCCGCTTTTATAGCCACGCGATATGCTGCCATACCACATAATGTCGTCATTCTGCTGCCATGACAGGACAAAATTTGGCGAAAAATCAGTCCAGCTGCCCTCATTGCGCAGGGTAAAATTTTCCAGCAATATCCGCTGATTCCCGGCAATGCTGTTCTGCTGATCCATCTTTTTGGTTTCATAGGTCAGGCGGCCGCCGATGGTGAAATTCACATCTTTTGTGAAGGCATATGTCGCCTCGCCAAAGGCGGCAAAACTGTTGGTTTTATTATCCTGATCCGTTGTGGCCACACCACGCGGAAAGGTAAAATTCTCAATACGGTGGGTATGTTCAAACAGATAATAAAATCCGGTCACATATTTAATTTTAATGTCGTCTGCGGAAATCCAGCGGAATTCCTGCGAAAACTGGGCATGTCGCTCATCAACATTTGAATTGACCTTCTGATCGGTGATCAGGGACGGCAGACCGGTGGAATCCTCCAGCCATGAAAAATCCGTCTTGCGAAAAGCGGTGATGGACAGGAGTTTGCCATATGCGCCCTCGCGGCTGATCCGGCTGCTCAGCCCCCATATGGTCCGGTCGGTAAAGCCCCGGTCGCTGTTGATGGCCCGTCCGGGATGACCGCCAAGGTCCGCCAGAATATCTGTTGGCAGGGCCACTTCACCGGTTGGCAGTCCATCAGGCCCCAACAGCCGCACCGGAACCCGCCCGACCACCGGAATCCGACCGGTGCTTTCCAGGTCGTCCCGGCTGTAGTCGGCATTTAAATCCATCATCAACCCCCCGCCCGGATCAAACAGCAGCTTGCCACGTGCGGACCATGTATTCTCGTCATTCTGCCTCACCCCCGGCAGAAAGATACTATCCTGCCATCCCTTGCGTTTGCGGGAATGAAAGGCCAGCCTGCCGAGCAGCTTGTCTTCCGCCAAAGGGCCGCTGATCACCGCCCGGCTGTCAAACCGGCCATAATTGCCCATGGTGGCTTCCACTGTGCCGGCCAGTTGTTTTGTCGGGTTTTTACTGGTGACATTAATGGCCCCGCCAATGGCATTTTTGCCGTATAATGTCCCCTGGGGACCGCGCATGATTTCAATCTGTTCAAGGTCGGAGAAATTCATATTTATCGACGTGATCCGGCCCACATAAACATCATCGATAAACATGACGATGGAATTATCAAGGGCCGCCCCGTCATCATTTGACCCAACCCCGCGCATGTGAATGGTTGGCTGGCCAATGCTGAAACTGGCCACGGTCAGTCCCGGCACGCGGGTTCCCACATCTTCGATATCATGAATGCGGGCCTCCCGGATCAGGGGTGGTTTTATGACGGTTACCGCCACCGGCACCTTCTGCATATTGCTGCGCCGTCTTAAAGAGGTCACCACAACTTCATCAACGGTCGCCAGAATATCCCCTGACGGCCCTGTCATATTCTCATCATCGGTATGGGGCAGCGGCGCGTCCTGTCCGCCGTTCGCGGGGGTGGGCCTATAGAGGTCCGATGAGACGGAAACCGTCCTGCTGTCAATATATTCAAAACCAAGACCTGTGCCTTCAAGCAGCAGGCCCAGGGCCTGCCTTGGATAAAGGTCTCCCTTCAGGTCGGGGGATTTTTTACCCCTGGTATCCTGCTTCCGAACCAGCAGGGACAGGTTGGCCTGTGCGGCAAAATCCAGCAGGGCGGTGGATAACGGCTGGCCGGAAATATCGAAATTCTGCCTGTCTTCAACCTGGCCACGGGACGGCAGGCTCGTCCCGAATATCAGCCCGAATATCAGGGTGAGCGCAAGCAGAAGGCTTCTGACATTAACGGTCCGCGAGAAAAAACCCGGAACCGGTCCCTGAGCAGCCTTGAACAGGGGAAATATACCGACAATCATCTGTCGCATTTCCCGGACATCCTCCCATAAGAATTATCTTTGTATCTTTAAGTACAATAATATTATGACCCGCCAATTTTATGACGGGTCATCAATATGTATCATATTTTTATTTATTGGGATAGAGGGTGATAAGATCAGCGGACACGGGACGGGCGGTAACATCAAACGCCTTTTCCAGTGCCTTCAGTGTTGTGGCGCGGTCTTCGACTTTCAGGATTGCCACAACCTCGATATCATTCAGGACAGGGTCGCCGATACGAATTTCCACATCATAATAGCGGTTGATATCCTCGACCAGCGTTGCGAAGCTCTCGCCATTATAGATCAGTTTCCGGTCCCGCCAGGACAGTACGGCACGGCTGTTCACGGGAAAGGCCACATTATCCACCCCGTCATTGCCGAGGCTGAATCTCTGATTGGGTTTTAATGTCGCATCCAGCAGTATTTCAGCCATATTATTTTTCATGACACCATAATCAACAACACCAACCGACCCTTCCAGAACGGTGACATCGCTGTGACCGCCGCGCTGGCGAATATTGAATTTGGTGCCCAGAACCCGCACCAGCCCCCCGGCGGTTTCCACATAAAACGGGCGGCTCTTGTCTTTGGCCACATCAAAATAGACCTCGCCATGTTTCAGATAAACCACCCGCTTGTCTTTTTGCAGGTCAATATGCACCTGCGAATTGGTATTCAGCACCAGATGCGAGCCGTCATCCAGAATGATATCCGCCAATTCCCCAACCTCCGTGGAACGGCTGTCCATCAGCAGAATGCCACCATAATTATAGCCAATAACGCTCACCGCCAGAAAGGCGACGGAGGCGGCAATCATTGCCGGTGACCATCTGCGACGGGGCGGGTTTTCGGGGCTTTTTGCTGTTCTGTGGTCCGTTAGCGCGGTGACCGTGGCCGGCTTTTGACGCGCCGTACCGGCTGCCATAGCAAGGCTGTCACCCCAGAAGCTGTCAATTTCCCCATAAGCCGCCTGATGGGCCGCACTCTGGCTGATCCAGCGGGCAAAACCATCGGCGCGATCGTCCGATATATCATCGGTCCGCATCAACACGTACCATTCCGTGGCTTCATCAAGCAGTTTTTCGTTTAACGTCTGTTCTGTCATCTCTGTCCATTACCCCGTGTCTCAAATCTTTAAACGGTTCGTCTTCAAGACCCCTCAGTTTTTATCTCAGCTTTCTTCTTAAATGTTTAAGAGCCTGTATCATATATTTTTCCACCATGCTGACGGAAACCTGTAACTTCCCGGCAATTTCGCCATATTTCATATGCTGTTCCCGGTGCATCAGAAAGGCCCGTCGACATTTTTCCGGCAATTCATCCAGCGCGCGGTATATCATATCAAGCTCCTGCCGCGCCGCCACCTGGCGGTCCGGCGGGATAACCCCGCTCTGGTTGGCCATGCCGGCCTCCAACCCGCCTTTTACCTCACGGATATATTTTTTATGGTGCTGGCCCCTGCGCTGACGGTCAATGATGATATTGATCGCCGTACGATAAAGATAGGCGCGGGGGTTTTCCATATGCCGGATCGTCGTATGGTCGGTTAATTTGCGGAAAGCTTCCTGCAGAACATCATGGGCATCATCCATATTCTGTGTTTTCTGCACCAGAAACCTGAGGAAACCCTCATGGTTGTCCTGATACATCTGTTCAATGAATGATTTTTGCTTTTCTTTCATAAATATCCAGAAATGTCGCTGCCCGGGTTCAGGATAGGGCTTTTACAGTTTTTTTCAAGGTATTTGCGGCAGGGCTTGATAAAATTCTACGTTTATGTAGAATTAATTGACAAAGCCCCTGAACTTATAAGGAAAAACATTATGTCTGCCCCATTGATAAATAATCCGATATTGCTTCAGCCAAACCGGAAAATGCCCAAATCCATTGCCATCATCGGGGCGGGGACCATCGGGCCGGATATCGGTTATTACCTGAAAAGCGCCCTGAAAGACCTGACGCTGGTTCTGATCGATATCAACCCGGATGCGCTGGATAATGCCCTGAGCCGTATTGAGGCCTATGTGGAAAAAGGCCTGAAGCGGGGCAAGTTAACCGATGATCAGGCCGCCTCTGTCCGGCAAAATATTGTCACATCCACCGATTATGCTGCCCTTGCGGATTGTGACTGGGTGCTGGAAGCGGCCAGCGAAGACCTGGAACTGAAAAAGAAAATATTTTCCGAGATCGAGGCCAATGTCCGCCCCGATGCGCTGATCACCTCCAACACCAGTTCCCTGCCGGCGGAACGGCTGTTTTCCCATCTGGATCATCCGGAACGGGCCACCGTCACCCATTTTTTCGCCCCGGCCTTTCAGAATCCGGTGGTTGAGGTCATTGACTGGGCGGGGGCGGACCCCGCGCTATGTGATTATCTGCGCTGGTTTTTTGGCGTGACCGGCAAGGTGCCCATGGTCACCACCGATGCGGTCTGTTTCATGCTGGACCGGATTTTTGACAATTGGTGTAACGAGGCGGCCCTGCTGCTGGATATAGCCAGTCCGGCGGAAATTGACAGTGTGGCCATGGAACTGGTCCATGCCGGGCCGTTCTTTGTGCTTAATCTGGCCAATGGCAACCCGATCATTGTGGAAACCAATACGGTACAGGCCGCCGACGAAGGCGACCATTACACCCCGGCGGAAATATTCAACAGGGTCGATAAGTGGGATACCAATCCGCCCGGATCCCCCGTGCCGGTTGACCCGAAAAAAGCCAGTATCATCCGTGACCGGCTGCTGGGTATATTATTTTCCCAGAGCGTGGATATTCTGGACCGCGAAATCGGATCGGCGGCGGACCTTGACCTGGGCTGCCGTCTGGCCTTTGCCTTTAAAAAGGGCCCTCTTGAACTGATGACAGATTTTGGCGAGGCGGAAGTAATGCGGATTTTCAGGGAATTCGCCGCCTATAAAGCCGGAATGCCGGGGCCGAAAAAGCCGATCCCGGCATATCTTGATTTTTACCGTTACATCCTGCTGGATGATCTGGACGGGGTCACGGTCATCACCCTGCGCCGGCCCGAAGCCATGAATGCGCTCCATGACCAGATGACCGATGAAATCCTCGACGTGATAAAATCCCGTGAAAATGATCCCGCCGTCAAAGGTTTTGTTATCACCGGATATGGCGGTCAGGCCTTTTGTGCCGGGGCCGATATCGGCAAATTCCCGTCCATGCTGGGCGACAGGATGGCCAGTGCCGACTATGCCAGGGGATGTTCCCGTCTGCTGGTGCATCTTGACCAATGTCCCAAGCCGGTAGTTGCCGCGCTCAACGGCCTGGCCCTTGGCGGCGGACTGGAACTGGCAACACGCTGTCATGCCCTGGTCAGTATGGACAATGCATGGATGCAGTTGCCGGAAATTACCCTTGGCATTGTGCCGGGCATCGGAGCCATGGTCATCCCCTATCGCCGCTGGCCGGACGGGGCGGATATTTTTAACAATATGCTGACCCGTGCCGAAAAATTAACTGCCGCACAGGGCCATGATATCGGTATGATTGCCGAGCTTGTCAAAAACCCGCAGGAATTGATCCCCGCCGCCGTCCGGCAGGTGCTGGCCCTGCAGGGTACAGATCATGTCATCACCGATGGGCCGGTTGATATTGCCGCCTTCACACCGTCGGACGCCACATCCGTTACCGGCCAGCCATTGAGTTCCGAAATCACCGCTATAATTGAAAATACCGTCAGGGACGCCGCCGCCGCCACATCTCTGGCACAGGCATTGGAGACGGGTTATCTGGCCTTTGGTGACAGTGCCTGCACCAAGGCCGCAAGCGAAGGCATCGACGCCTTTCTGACCCGCCGCAAACCGGATTTTGAGAAAACCGGTTAGGCAGGCCCGGAACCGTCGAGAATGATGTCTGTATAATATCTGCCGATCTGGTCAAGGGACAGGGGGCCATCGGGGCGGTACCAGCTGGACAGGCTGTTGCAGAGGCCCAGAATGGAATAGACCAGCATTTCAGGCGGAATATCGTCCCTTGCCTGCCCGGCGGTCTGGGCGCGGGTGATCAGGGTCCGCCAGATATTCTCATAGCTTTTGAACAGATTGCGCAGGGTGCTGAATTTCAATTGCACGTCACCCTTGCTGTTCTTGCGGATGGCCATGGCCATATGAAGATAGCTTGAATTGAAATGCTGGAGATGATTATCAATGCCCTGAGCGATGGTTTGTCTGAAATCCGTATCCTGCGCGATGATGGCTTCAAAATTTGCCATGACATGAGAAATTTGCGGGGCAATAATATCATAAAGCAGGTCATAACGGCCCGGATAATAATAATATAGCGATTCCCGCCTGATGCCCACCGCTTCGGCAATATCTTCCAGTGTGGTGGCCGAAAACCCTCTTTCCGTAAAAAGCCTACTGGCTTCTTTTAAAATCAAATCCCGTCTTTTAAATTTCTTTGCCATTGTTTTTATCTTTTTCTTCCTCTATGGAGAAATCATAGACTTTTCTGAAGGGAATAGACAATAACCTCTACGCCGCCAAAATCAAGATTCCTGATGTGTCAGGGCCGGAATATCCATTTTCTGGAATGGGGCGATCCCGCCCGTGATACGGTCATTATCTGGCACGGGGTGACCGGCACCTGTCAGGATCACAGCGAACTGGCCGCCCGTCTGGCCCGCGATTATCATGTGATCTGCCCGGATTCCATCGGTTGCGGCCTGTCCGACTGGACCCATGATAAAAAAAATGATCCGGGTCTTGATGCCTATGCCGCCGTGGCCCGTGATCTTTTGCGCCAGTTGGGGATCACGTCTGTGCGCTGGATCGGGGCATCAAAGGGCGGCGGACTTGGTATTGTCCTTGGGGCGATGATGACCGAATGTTCCGTCAGCCATCTTATTCTGGATGATGTGGGACCGGGTTTTCCGGAATGGCTGCGTCAGGCGGCCATGAAAAATATCAGCGACCCGCCCCATTTCGACAGCTTTGTTAATTTTGAAAGCTATCTGAAAGACAGCCTGACCAGAGGCGGTATGACACTGGATGACAAAAGATGGCGGCATCTGGCTGAAATCTGGTGTCGCCAGACCGATGATGGACGTTTCACCTTTCAGAATGATCCGGCACTGGCCAATCAGTTCAGCCTGCATGGTCAGGATTTTGACCTGTGGCACCACTATGAAAATATTACCATTCCGACCCTGCTGATCCGGGGCAGGAAATCCATCGTCCCGGATCATGAAGTGGAAAGAATGCGGGCAACAGGCCCCGGATGCGCCGTCTATAACCGGGATGGCGGCCATGTCAGCCTGCTCCATGAAAAAGACATACAGGATGTGATTGTCAATTTTCTGGGTCGTCAGGGCGTGTGAATATATTCCGGCGAAAGGTCCGAAATTTTTCTGCAGCCCAACAGGGCCATATCCCGGCAGATTTCCGCCCGCAACAGGTCAAACATCCGGTCCACACCCGCCTCGCCCCCCGCCGCCAGCGCATATAAATAAGGCCGCCCGATCATCACCGCATCCGCCCCCAGTGCCA
>UOEJ01000006.1_pt1 | contig 14655 bp, 12 predicted proteins | sample 1989191 | NCBI WGS metagenome assembly UOEJ01 (sample SAMEA4712195, study PRJEB27164) | hydrothermal vent metagenome | biome: marine basaltic hydrothermal vent biome; feature: marine hydrothermal vent; material: mineral | place: Pacific Ocean | collected 2011-06-14/2011-07-23 | depth 1719 m | reverse complement strand
GTCGCGCTATGAGCTTTCAGGCCGTTTCAAACCCTGAAAAAAGCGTGAATTATTTTTCTGATTGATTTTTTTTGTGAAAAGACAATACTGGAAAGACAGGTTGTATAGACAGGTATGGATAGCATGACAGATAACAGACTGAATAACCGCATTATCAAGGCCCCCACAGGAACAACATTAAATGCCAAAAGCTGGGCGACAGAAGCCCCGCTTCGCATGTTGATGAATAACCTTGATCCGGATGTAGCCGAACATCCGGAAGCCCTGGTGGTTTACGGCGGCATTGGCCGGGCGGCCCGCAACTGGGACTGTTATGACAGGATTATCGAAAGCCTGAAGACCCTGGAAGAAGATGAAACCCTGCTGATCCAGAGCGGCAAGCCGGTGGGTATTTTCCCGACCCACAGGGGCGCACCGCGTGTGCTGATCGCCAATTCCAATCTGGTGCCCCATTGGGCCAACTGGGATCATTTTAACGAACTGGACAGGAAAGGCCTGATGATGTACGGCCAGATGACCGCCGGAAGCTGGATTTATATCGGCAGTCAGGGCATCGTGCAGGGAACTTACGAAACCTTTGTTGAAATGGGCCGTCAGCATTTTGACGGTAACCTCGCGGGCAAATGGATATTAACCGCCGGTCTCGGCGGCATGGGCGGCGCACAGCCATTGGCCGCCACCATGGCCGGGGCAAGCATGCTGGCCATTGAATGTCAGTCTGACCGCATTGACGCCCGTCTGCAGACCGGATATCTGGACCGGCGGGCTGAAAGTCTGGATCAGGCCATGGATATTATCAATGACGCCACGAAAACGGGCGAGGCCCTGTCCGTCGGGCTGCTGGGCAATGCGGCGGAGATTATCCCGAACATGGTCCGGCGCGGCATCCGGCCCGACGCCGTCACCGACCAGACATCGGCCCATGACCCCGTCAATGGCTATCTGCCCATTGGCTGGACCGTGCGGCAATGGGAAGACAGGCGGGAAAGCGACCCGAAATCGGTGGAGCTGGCGGCAAAAGCCGCCATGGCCATACATGTAAAAGCCATGCTTGACTATCACCATATGGGTATCCCGACCTTTGATTATGGCAATAATATCCGTCAGGTCGCCTTTGACGAGGGTATTGAGAATGCCTTTGATTTTCCGGGATTCGTGCCGGCCTATGTGCGGCCATTATTCTGCCGGGGTATTGGCCCGTTTCGCTGGGTGGCGCTGAGCGGTGATCCGGAAGATATCTATAAAACCGATCAGAAGGTAAAGGAAATAATTCCCGACAACCCCCATCTGCATAACTGGCTTGATATGGCCCGTGAGCGCATTAAGTTTCAGGGGTTGCCGGCCCGCATATGCTGGGTCGGTCTGGGGGAACGGCATAAACTGGGGCTGGCCTTTAACGAAATGGTCAGAAACGGTGAATTAAAAGCCCCGGTAGTTATCGGGCGCGATCATCTGGACAGCGGCTCAGTCGCCAGCCCGAACCGGGAAACCGAAAGCATGAAGGACGGCTCGGACGCGGTATCCGACTGGCCGCTCCTTAATGCTCTGCTCAATACCGCATCGGGCGCCACATGGGTCAGCCTGCATCACGGCGGCGGTGTCGGTATGGGCTTTTCCCAGCATTCGGGCGTTGTCATACTGGCTGACGGCACTGATGATGCGGCAGAAAAACTGGGCCGTGTGTTATGGAATGATCCGGCCACCGGCGTTATGCGCCATGCGGACGCGGGCTATGACATTGCCATTGACTGCGCCCGTGAACAGGGGCTTGAACTGCCGATGATCGGGGACCAGACATGAGCCATATTTCAGACAATATACTGACCATCCACCCCGGTAAAATGTCACTGGGCGACCTGCGGCAGCTTTATCGTTGCGGCCATCAGATCAGGCTGGACAAGGCCGCCTGGCCCAAAATCGGGCAGTCCCGAAAAATCGTGGAAGATATCATCACCGGGGGGCGGACCGCCTATGGCATCAATACCGGATTCGGCCTGTTGGCCAGCACCGCCATAGCTGATGACAAGCTGGAAGAACTTCAGAGCAATCTGGTCCTGTCCCACAGCACCGGTGTGGGCAAGGATCTGCCCGACGATGTGGTCCGGCTGATATATTCTTTAAAAATTTCAAGCCTCAGTCAGGGTCATTCCGGCATCAGGCCCGCCACCATCACCGCCTTCATCGATTTTGTCAATGCCGGGCTGATTTCCTGCATCCCGGAAAAGGGTTCCGTGGGCGCGTCCGGTGACCTGGCCCCGCTGGCCCATATGACCCTGCCGCTTATGGGGGAAGGTTATGTACGCATGGCGGGTGAAAAAATCCTCGCCCGTGATGCCTTGAAAAAACAGGGGTTAACGCCGATCAGCCTGAGCGCGAAAGAGGGGCTGGCCTTTCTGAACGGCACCCAGGTTTCCACCGCGCTGGCCCTGGTCGGATTGTTTCTGGCCGAAGATATCTTTGCCTCTGCGGTGGTGGCGGGGGCGTTGAGCATTGATGCGCTGATGGGCAGCCGCGCCCCCTTTGATGCCCGTATTCATGCGGCGCGCGGCCAGCCGGGACAGATGGCGGTTGCCCCCAAATATCTGGGCCTGCTCAAGGGCAGCAGCATAATGAAATCCCATATGGATTGTGAGAAGGTACAGGATCCCTATTCCCTGCGCTGTCAGCCACAGGTCATGGGGGCCTGTCTTGATATTATCAATAATGCCGCCCGCACCCTGCATATCGAAGCCAACGCCACCACCGACAATCCGCTGATTTTTGAAAATGGTGACATAATCTCCGGCGGTAATTTTCATGCGGAGCCGGTGGCCTTTGCCGCCGACAGCCTTGCCCTTGCCATTTGCGAGATTGCCTCTATCTCTGAACGGCGCCAGGCCATATTGATTGACCCGAAAATGAGCGACCTGCCCGCCTTTCTGGTGAAGGACAGCGGGGTTAATTCGGGCTTTATGATCGCACAGGTGACGGCGGCGGCACTGGTGTCTGAAAACAAGACCCTCGCCCATCCGTCAAGCGTCGACAGCATCCCCACCAGTGCGGGTCAGGAAGATCATGTGAGCATGGCAACCTTTGGCGCGCGGCGTCTTGGCGAAATGGCCTTTAACAGTGCCACGGTGATCGCCATTGAATTGCTGGCGGCGGCACAGGGCATTGACCTGCGCGCGCCGGAAAAAACATCACGGATATTGCAGGACTTGCACGGTAAAATTCGTGAAAAAGTCCGCCATTACCACAAGGACCGCTATTTTGCCCCTGATATCGAGGCCATCACGCTGCTGGTTATCGAAGGCGTATTTTCCGGACCGGTGATGGATATTCTGCCATCGGGAAAGAATTCGCCCGGAAAAAATCCACAATGACCATATTTCATTTCAGGCAGGGCAACAGCCCGTTACTGGTCAGCATGCCCCATGTGGGGGTGAGGCTGGCTCCTGAAATGATGGCTGATCTGAATGACCCTGACCGGGCGATCATGGATACCGACTGGTATCTGGACCAGCTATATGATTTTCTGCCGGACATGGGAATTTCCCTGTTGCGGGCAGAATACAGCCGGACGGTCATCGACCTGAACCGGGGCGGCGTGGCCCTTTATCCGGGGCAAAGCGAGACGGAATTATGCCCGACAACCACATTTGACAATCAGGCGCTCTATAGAGCCGGATGCGAACCGGACGGCGCGGAAATACTGCGCCGCAGGAAAAAATACTGGCAGCCCTATCATGACAGGCTGCGGGCCGAACTGGACCGGATCAAGGCGCAATATGGCTATGCGTTGCTCTGGGATGCCCATTCCATCAAAAGCCATGTGCCGCGATTTTTTGACGGACAGCTTCCCGACCTTAATCTGGGCAGTGGGGGCGGTGTGAGCTGCGGCCCTGCGCTGGCTGATGGTTTGCTTGCCATCGGGGTGGCGTCCCCCTATAGCACCGTTTTGAACGGGCGCTTCAAGGGCGGCTATATCACCCGCCATTACGGCGATCCTGACCATGACATCCATGCCATCCAACTGGAAATCAGCCAGACCACCTATATGGATGAGGCCCCCGCCTTCACCTATCAGAACAGCCGGGCAGTTCACCTCCGCCCGGTCCTGAAAGCCATGATTTCTTCTTTGTTAATTAAAGACCCCGAACACCACATCGGCGAAGATCAATAATACCCCGAATGGTACCACAAAACGCACCAGCATAAACCAGATTTTAAATAATGGTCCATCACCCAGCCCCATTTCCTCCAGCGTCACCGACCGTTTGATGGCCCAGCCGGCAAACAGCGATACCATCATACCATTGAGCAGCATAAAGACATTGGCCGACAGAAATTCAATAACGCCCTCTATGGTCTTGCCCTCAAAAAGCGGCAGGAAACCCAGAGGATGGACATCCTTCAGAATATTATTGGACAGGGCGACAAAAACACCGACAAACCACAGAACAGCTCCGGTATAAATCGCGGCACGGGCCCGGCTGAATTTACCCTCTTCCGACAATTCCGCCACCATGGGTTCCAGCAGGGAAATGGTCGATGTGATCGCCGCAAAGGCCAGCAGCAGGAAGAACAGCAGCCCGAATATCTGACCCATGCCCCCCATGTCATTAAAGACAATGGGCAAAGTGACAAACACCAGACCCGGCCCCGCCCCATGGTCCACACCAAAGGCAAAAACAATGGGGAAAATGGCAAAACCCGCCAGCAGGGCAACGCCGGAATCCGCCGCTGCCACCCCCACGGCCATTTTCGGAATGGAAATATCACGGGTCAGGTAAGAGCCATACACCATGATCGCCCCGCTACCCAGTGACAGGGAGAAGAAGGCCTGCCCCGCCGCCATCAGCACCAGTTCCGGGGTAATTCTGGAAAAATCCGGGGTGAACATAAAGGCAAAGCTGCGGGCAAAATCGCCGGTGATCGAAGCATAAAGCACCAGTATGATCAGAATGACAAACAGGGCCGGCATTAATATTTTTACCGCCTGCTCCAGACCGCTTTTCAGACCACGGGCGACAATCCCGACCGTAATGCCGATGGATAATGTCATCCAGAAAATAAGTTTGACCGGGCTTTGCAGAAGATCCTGAAACATTGCCGCACTATCGCCGTCGCCCAGATCATTAAAGGTGCCGATGCCCATACCGACGGCATAATCAAGGGTCCATCCGGCAACAACGGAATAGAAGGTCAATATGCCCAGCGGCACCAGCAGATAGGACCAGCCAAGAGCATTCCACAGTCTTTGAACCCCGGAAGGGCCACTGTATTTCCGCACAGCACTTAACGGCGGCATTTGCGCACTGCGGCCGATCATAAGTTCAGACATCAGGAGCGGAATACCAAAAACCACCACAATAGCCAGATATATCAGGACAAAGGCCCCGCCGCCATTTTCGGCTACAACGTAAGGAAACCGCCATATATTGCCAAGACCGACCGCGCTGCCCACGGCCGCCAGAAGAAAGGTAAATCCCGATGACCAATGTTCATGTTTTGCTGGTTGCATTATTCATATCCCTCATTTTATTCGTTATTTTATTATTGTATGAAATCCAAATTGTGCCATGATCTGCCGGATCCTGTCAATATCCCCATCCGGCACCGATGAATCGATTTCAACGACCGCCACAGTACCATATGTCCTGTCCGCTGCCACAGAAATTTTCAGGCCCTTATTGGAATCCGGATCAAAATCCTTAAGCGCGTCCATGGTGGCCCGCTTCATGGCATCCTCTTTCAGGGCGGGTTTATATATCTTGCCCACCGCCGTCAGCGGAAGCTGGTCTATCAGGTAAATTTCCTTTGGTACCGCCGCCCTCTCGGCAATATGGCCTCTGGCAAATTCAATCAGGTCGGCACTATTCACCTTTCGGCCCGATTTCGGCACCACATAGGCAACAGGTACTTCCCCGGCATAGCTGTCCGGCTTGCCCACGGCGGCAACGGCCAGAATATCCTGATGCAGACTCAGGGCATTTTCAATCACCGCCGGATCAATATTATGCCCGCCGCGAATGATCAGTTCCTTGGTGCGCCCCGTAAGCCAGAAATAACCCTGTTCGTCCTCGCGCCCCATGTCACCGCTATTGAACCAACCACCCTCCAGCCAGACCCCGTCATTGTCGGAATCCTGCAGATAGCCGCCAAAAACACTTGGCCCCCGGATAACCACGTTCCCGATCTCGTCAACCATGCAATCCCGAAGGTAGCCATTGTCCTGATCAAGGATCACGGTCTTCATTTCCTGATAAGGCAGCCGAAAGCCGACCGAGCCAACCCGGCGTTCACCGCAAAGCGGGTTGCAACTGCTGACACAGACCCCTTCGGTCATGCCGTAACCTTCAAGCAGGGCCAGCCCGGTTGCGGCCTCGAATTTACGGATCACCTCGCGCGGCATGGGCGCCGCCCCGCAAATAGCCATACGCAGCGATGAAACATCCGAAGTGGCAATTGGCACCTGTAGCAGGCCGCTGTAGATGGTCGGCACCCCGCTAAAGAAAGTCACCCGGTATTTTTCAACAATTTTCCAGAAATTCGGGATTAATCCCGGTGTCCGGTAACCTGCCGGGGTGGCAAGCACCACCGACGCCTCCTTAAAAAAACAGGCAAGTCCGGTGATAATGGCCGCATTGACATGAAACAGGGGCAAGCCGCAAAAGGCGACATCATCTGATGTCATGTCCATGGCCAGGGTGACCATCATGGCGTTGACGACCTCGTTATAATGGCTGTGCCGGGCCATTTTCGGGGTGCCGGTGGTGCCGCCGGTATGAAAAAGCGAACATATGTCATCCCCGTGGAAAACCCGTCCGCTGTCAAGCTGATCCGCATTATATTGATCAATAACCGTTTCATAATACACCATACCATCCGGCAGATCATCTGTCGGGCCGGACTTAACCTGAATAATATGGTTCCCCACCTGAATAATATGGGTCAGGGTCGGCACGCGGGTCTTGATATCTTCGAGCTTTTGTCCATATTCCCCGTCATCATCCGGCATATGAACCACAAGAATTTTTGACTTTGCCGCCGTCATGATACCCACTATATGATCCGTATCCAGCATGGGGTTTATGGGGTTGACAATTCCCGCAGCCGCCCCGCCCCACAGGACATAATGGGTTTGTGGCAGGTTGGGCAGGATATAGGAAATCACGTCCCGTGACCCGACCCCCAAATCATGAAACAGATTGGCGGTCTGTGTTACCCTGGCAAAAAAATCACCGTAAGAGATATTAATGGCCTCTTCCTCAGCGGTTCCCTGTTTCAAAAAGTAAAAAGCTGTTTTTTCGGGCCTGTTTTGCGCCGCCCTCCGGATTACTTCGTAACTTGAACAAAGCCCCTGCAAACGACTTTCCACGGAAAGCTGCTCAGAAGCGATCACATCCTGCAATGATTTAATGGTAATTGGAAACTTCCTTCCTGATTTTTATTTTCAACCCACAATACCGTTATTTTTTGGGTCAGACAATATATCAATATGATAAAAAGATACATACTATTTGCTACTTTTATCTTGCATATTAACGGTATTTTCGGCATTTTACGGGAATGGACAGTACGGATCAAAAATTAATCAACCTGCTGAAAAATAACGGGCGGGAAAGCACCACGGCTCTGGCACGGAAGCTTGGGTTATCACGTTCCACGGTTCAGGACCGGATTTCACGGCTTGAAGACCGGGGTATTATTGCCGGTTATACCATCCGTTTTAACGAAGATTACAGAAGACGCCAGATCACCGCCCATGTCCTGATTCAGCTCAACCCGAAATTCGCCGATCAGATTTTACAGAATTTGAGGAAAATCCCCCTGATCAAGGCGGTATATGCGGTCAGCGGCATTTATGACATGATCGCCCTGGTCAAAGCGGAAACCACAGAAGACATCGACAGCACCCTTGATGACATCGGCAGAATGGACGGGATCAAGAAAACCACCTCCTCCATCGTGCTGTCGACAAAATTTGAAATTTAGGGTCTTGTGATGGTTATCGCGGTCAGGTCATCACACAGGGGCCTGGTCACATGACCGTTGAAATTTTTCATGAATGTTTCCAGAAAGCTCTGACCCTTGGCTGAATCGGCATTTGACGTCCGGCAAATTTCCCTGAAATGGCTTTCACCAATCATCCGGCCTTCCTGATCAAGGCTTTCAATCAACGCATCGCTATAGAAAAAAAGCATCTCACCCCGCGCAAAGGCTATTTCCCTGTCATCATAGGTGGCATCCCCGATCATGCCGAGGGGAAAGCCCGAAGGGTCAAGGCTGATCACATCACGGGACCTGGGGGACAGTTTCACAGGTGCCGTGGAAGCCGCCGCCGCATAGGTGAAGATATTTTTTTTCACATCAATTATACCGCATAACATGGTGGCATATTGTTCCAGAGGCAATAATTTAAACAGGGCCCGGTTCAGTTTTTCCAGATAGGATGCCGGAGAGGTGATCCGGTCAAAGTCTGAATTCTGATCATTCCACATCAATGAATGAAGGCGGAAAACATTCAGCGAGGCCGACAGGCCATGACCGGAAAAGTCAATGACATAAATGAACAACCGGTCGGCATCCAGCACATCAATACCCCAGAAATCCCCCCCCAGTTCCTCGGATGCCTCATATTGGCTGGCGATTTCCAGCCCATGACTTTGCGAAATCTGATCCAGACGTGATACCGGCGGCAGGATGGCCTCCTGCATGGAGCGGGCAATATCAAGGTCACGGGCCAGACGTTCATGATATTCCTTTAATCCCCGCACCCCCTGACGATATTTCAGATACATGTGAACACGGTTTCTGACCTCCCGGCCGGAAACCGGTTCCGGAAAAATATCTGTGGCCCCGGCATCATAAATCCGCGCCCGGTCATCGGGGCTGTATTCCGGGGTATGGGCGATGATGGCAATATTTCTGAAGTGATCAATATCCCGGAGCGCGGCGCATATTTCCAGACCATCACCCTGTGACATCAGCATATTCAGAATGATCATGTCCGGCATCAGTTCCAGGGTCTTTTGCAGAAGCGTCGGGCCGGCGTCAATGAAATGTATATTGCTGAATCCATCCTGGGATAAAATGGCGGGGATCAGGGATTTATAGTGTGATTTTCCACCGATAATTACGATACAGCAGCCCAGAATATCCTCTTCATCATCATTGATGCCGATATTCTGATGTCTTGAAATATTGTGGTTGTCATCTGTCCATGTAATCGCCACCGCCCGCACCCGCAATTATTCGGGGACGGCGTTCTGATCGCTCTCGATATCAAACATCTGATCAAAACGGGCAACAGAAAACATGCGGCGTACCTGCCCCTGCGGGGCTTTCAATACCAGATTTGATGACATTTTTGAAATCTCGTCCCGGGCCAGCAGCAGCATACCCAGACCGGCTGAATCGATAAATTCCACATCCGACAGATCAACGATATTACTTTGTGCATGATGTTCCACCATACGTTTTACAACTTCGCGAAAGCCATCCAGATCCGAGAAAGTGATTTTCTCGCTTAATTTTGCCTCGAAAACATCCTTCTTTATATCGATTTGATATTCCATCAAAAGTCCTTAAATATTAAAAAAACCGGTATCAGCACAATCCATCAATTGCTTTAGGATTCTCTTATTATCTTCAGAAATAGTTACCTTTTCCTTTATGTTTCTTAAATCCGGTAAAATTTTGAGGGAATTATGGGAGCTTCCGACCGATTTCAGCCGCACCGCGGGCCAAATTAACAAAGTTGAAACCATTGATATCCTACTCTTTTGCCGGCGGGTTTTCCCGGTCAGCAAAAAGCCCATTTGGAAAAAACAGAAATATAACATCATGACATTATTGGTCATCCACAACCCGAAAGCACCAAGGCCGGACATAACAAAAGCCCTGCACAACTGTAACTGTGCCTATATGGAAACAGACGGGCTGGACAATGCCCATGAATTTCTGATGGAAAAGCCGGGGGCCATTCATGCCATTGTGGTCAATTACGGTGAAGTGATCGCTGATAAGTCCTTTTTGAAGAAACTGGCAGAGAATGAAAGTTCCAGGGATATTCCGCTGATCCTGACCCTGAATGACGGGGAGTTAGAAAAAATACAGCCTTTCCGGCACACGGCTTCCTATCACTGGCTGGAAGGTTCTTTTTCTGAAAATACCCTCTATTCATTGGTGCTTGGTGCTGAAAATGAATATTCACAACGCCGCGCCCTGCGGCGGGAAATCCATTCACGGGAATCCGTTATCGGTGCCATCACCCGCGGCACCTTTCGCATTAAAACATTTGAGCAGGCCGAGGCCCTGACCACCATGCTGTCCCTTGCCTGCCCGGACCCGGACCGGGTGGCGTTCGGATTGTTTGAACTGCTGGCCAACGGTATAGAGCATGGCAACCTTGAGATCAGCCATGAGGAAAAAGGCCGCCTGATGGAACAGGACCGGCATCGGGAAGAAATTCGCCACCGGCTCAGTTCCCCTGAATATGGTGACAGATATGTGGAGATTACCTTTGAACGCGAAAGCAATCTGGTGTCTTTTAAAATAGAGGATCAGGGACCGGGATTTGATTATCATGACTATCAGGACCGCACCCTGACCACCAACACAACCCACCACGGGCGCGGCATTGCCCTGGCCCGCGCCACCAGTTTTGATTATCTGGAATTTCTGGGCAACGGTAATAAAGTCCTCGCCATCACCAAATTCACCCCGTGAAGCCACAGAGTAGTGGTCTAATCTTTTGCTTTATTTTGCCACCTGATGCGTTATGGTGGGCGTGATGACTGAGAAGCTTGTTTATCTTGAAAAAGACCGGCATACGGGCTGGTTGAAAATCAATCGCCCTGACAGGAAGAATGCGCTGAATATTGATATGTGGCGGGCCATTCCGCCGCTTGTTGCGCGTGCTGAGGCTGATCCGGAAATCAGGGTTCTGATTTTATCTTCGGCCGTGCCGGGTATATTCTGTGCCGGGGCCGATATCAGTGAATTCAACCTGTTCATTAACGATCCCCGCGCCCGTGATGATAACCGCCGGGCCATCCGCGCCGCCTGTCAGGCACTGGAGGATTTCACCAAACCGACCATCGCCATGATCAGTGGCCCCTGTATTGGCGGCGGCTGTATATTGGCGCTGTGCTGCGATATGCGTTTTGGGGATGACAAGTCCCGTTACGGTATCACACCGGCAAAGCTTGGGCTGGTTTATGGCCTGTCCGATACCCGAAGGCTGCTGGATCAGGTGGGACCGGCAGCAGGGCGTGACTTGCTGTTTTCAGCCCGGATCATTGACGGGGAAACGGCGCTTCGGATCGGACTGCTCAATGAAGTTTTCCCGACGGAAAGCCTGACTGAACAGACCTGTGAATATGCTGACCTGCTGATAAACAACAGCCCCCGCAGCCTGCATGAAATCAGCAAAATCATCAACCGCATCCAGTCCGGCAGCCGGGACGATGACGATCTGTCCGAAGAAATTTTCCTGAACGCCTTTGACGGGCAGGATCACAGGGAGGGGGTCGATGCCTTCCTCAATAAACGCAAACCTGACTATTAGAGCCCTACATCCGGGCGGCATTGGCGATGCGCAGGCAGGCGCGGGCGCAGATGGCTTCTGCCGGTAATCCCGTCACTTTACAATCCGCCTCGGCTTCCATAACAATCTCCAGCGCGTTGGACAGTTTATTCGTGGACCATTTGCCAAGCTGGGCCATAAGGGATTTTTTTTCCGGCGAATAGGGACCGTAAACCACGGCAAGCACCGCCTTTTCCGCCGAAACCCCCCTGTCCATACTGCCGCGTGCCAGATGCAGTTTTTGTAATCTTCGCGCCAGATTGCGCAGGATCGGAATGGCATTCTCGCCCCGGTTAAAGGCCTTGAATATGGTATCATCTAGCAGTTTCAGGTCACCACCCGTGGTGGCCGCCGCAATCATGTCAAGGGTCAGTGAGCCGCTATCCCCGACACAGGCACGCACGTCTTCAAGGGATATGGTCCGGCGTACCCCGGACGGTGCCTCCCCCATATAAAGGGTCAGTTTTTCAAGTTCCCCGCGCGAAACCATACGGTCCGATCCCAGATTACCCTGCAGATAGGCCACCGCCGCCGGATCAACATTCAGGCCGGCCCCGTTTATTACCTCAAAAATCAGGCTTTGCAAATCGCCCTGGGCATCCTCGTAACAGGCCATTGCCGCCGCATTTTTTGCCTTGTTGAACAGTTTAACCAACGGGGATGTGGTCCGAATACCACCGGCGGTGATAATCACCAGCCCATCGCCCACCGGGTTATCCAGAAAGGCTTTCGCGGCCTCTGTCACATTTTCCCCGGCCCCGTCAATACGGACAATGCGCTGACCACCCATCATGGGAATGGCCGCCGCCTCATCCGCCAGAAGATATGGCTCCGATTTCAGCCTGTCCGGGGTAATATCCGCCACCAGAAAGGGATCGCGCAGGTCATCAACCACCTGTTTTGCGATCTGCCCTGCCCGCTCACGCACCAGCCCCTCATCCCGGCCATGGATCAACACCGCCCGGTAGACGGGGTTTAATTTTCTGACCTGCGCCGCGATGTCATTCTTGTTTAATTTCATTATTTGTCAGGTTTCCTGAGCGTGGTTTCGCTGAAATATGCCCCGATCCGCGTGGCCATCTGGTTGCTGACTTCTTCGGCCAGACGTTTCAGGGACGCATTACGGGCAACCATATTGGAATAATCCGATTGAACCAGATCATATGTCACCAGTCCCCGCGCCGCAGAATTCAGCACCACCTTCGCGCTCGTCACCTCTTCCAGCTGATAGGCCGCCACCAGTTTCAGGTTTTGCAGGGTTACGGATTCATCTTCCCGGATGCCGTAGCCATGTTCCTCTATCAGGAAAGTGACTTTCAGAATATAATCCGCCGATCCGGTTTCGCCAAATGGTGTCAGGCGGTCCAGCAAACCATTGCGAATAACCTGCCCGATGCGGGAGGGCCGTCCTTCTTCCGTGATGCTCGCCACCCGGATATTGGCCATCACATCACGCAGGTCGCCCTTGCCATCGGAAAACTGGCCATACATGGGCCTGAAGCCGCAACTGGCGAGCATAACAGTTGTTATTAATACCAGAATAAGCCTCATTTAATGATCCTATATGACAATATTGACAATTCGATTGGGCACCACGATGACCTTGCGAACAGGGCTGTCGCCCACGGCACGCTGAATTTTTTCAGACGCCAGTGCCAGCTTTTCCACCTCACCCCTGTCCATATCCTTTGCCACCTCAATGGTATCCTTCAGCTTGCCCTTGACCTGTACGGCAATGGTGACCGTATTTTCCTGCATCAACTCAGGGCACGCCACGGGCCACGGGCTGTCGGTGACTATAGCCCCATTCCCGATCTTTTGCCACATTTCCTCGGCCAGATGGGGCATCATGGGGGCCACAAGCTGTATCAAGGTGGTCAGGGCTTCGGCCTTGGCAAAGACATCCCCCGCTGAGCCGTCTGGTTTAAAGGCGGCAACGGCATTGGAAAATTTGTAAATCTGGGCCACGGCATTGTTAAAATGAAAATCTTCAATATCCCGGCCCACAGCCTCAATACTCACATGGGTCATGCGCCGCAAATCCTGAGCCGCCCTGGTAAAATCATCCGGCTCAGATGTTGAAAACTCCAGTCCCTCCAGCCCTGTGATGACCGTGCGCCATAATCTCTGGGTGAAACGCCACGCGCCTTCGACCCCGTCTTCGGTCCATTCAAGGTCCCGTTCGGGCGGACTGTCGGACAGCATGAACCAGCGTGCGGTATCGGCACCGTACTGATCAATGATTTCCGTGGGATCGACCACATTTTTTCTGGATTTTGACATCTTGACCGACCGGCCAATGGTAACATCCTGACCATCTCTGGTCCGGGCCGTATGACCCTCTCCCCAGATGAGATCACCGGGCAATATCCAGTTGCCTTCGGGGTCGGCATAAGTCTCGTGACAGACCATACCCTGGGTAAACAGGCCGTCGAAAGGTTCATCCACGGCGGACAGGCCGATCTTCTTCATGGCTCTGGTGTAAAAGCGGGAATAGAGCAGATGCAGGATGGCATGTTCAACCCCGCCCACATACTGATCCACCGGCAGCCAATAGGCCGTCGCGTCAATATCCACCGGATCATCGGATTTCGGCGAACAAAAACGGGCAAAATACCAGGATGAATCAATGAAAGTGTCAAAAGTATCAGTCTCGCGCCGGGCGGGCTTGCCGCATTTCGGACAATCGACATTTTTCCATGTGGGATGGTGTTCCAGCGGATTGCCGGGCCTGTCAAAACTCACATCATCGGGCAGGATCACGGGCAGGTCCGACTTGGGCACCGGTACAATGCCGCAATCATCGCAGTGAATGATCGGAATGGGACAGCCCCAGTAACGCTGACGGGAAATACCCCAGTCGCGCAGGCGGAAATTGACGGTCTTTTTGCCAAAACCGCCCGCCTCGGCCCGCCTCGCCACTTCGGCCTTGGCATCCTCAATGGTCATGCCATCAAGAAAGGCCGAATTAAACAGCTTTCCGGGGCCGGTATAGGCCTCTTTGTCCACTTTGTAACTGTCATCTTCGCCGTCCGGCCGGATAACCGTCCGCACATCAAGACCGTATTTACGGGCAAAGTCCA
>UOEJ01000082.1_pt1 | contig 14886 bp, 12 predicted proteins | sample 1989191 | NCBI WGS metagenome assembly UOEJ01 (sample SAMEA4712195, study PRJEB27164) | hydrothermal vent metagenome | biome: marine basaltic hydrothermal vent biome; feature: marine hydrothermal vent; material: mineral | place: Pacific Ocean | collected 2011-06-14/2011-07-23 | depth 1719 m | reverse complement strand
TTTTTTTGGCCGCTGGCGCACCGGGGATATTGTATCCCGTCTGGACGGTGATGTGGCGGAGGTTCAGCGATTTTCCACGGACAGCCTGTTGGCGGTGGTTAACGGCGCTCTGGCCCTGACCGGCAGTCTGGCCATCATGCTGGTCTTAAGCTGGCAATTGACATTGATTGCCTTTGCGTTATTGCCCCTGCAGATCATTTTTCTGCGTCGGATGCGGCCCCGGGTGGAACAGGGCAGTCTGCATCTGCGGGAAAAATCCGCCGATATCAGCAGTTTCTTTTTTGAAACCCTGTCCTCGGTAAAATTTATCCAGTCCATGTCCGGTGGACCGGGTGAACAGCAACGGCTGTCAGGCCTGAATAAATCCTATCTCGATGAATTGCTGAAATTACAGGTTGTCAACCATATGACCGGGGGCATTCCGGGCCTGTTGACCGTCTCCGCCACGGCACTGGTTTTTATTGTTGGTGGTTATTATGTTACCTCCGGCGAGGCAACAATCGGCACATTGATCGCCTTTTCCGCCTATATGGCGCGGGCGACCGGGCCGGTTCAGACTTTTCTCGGGCTTTATGTGGCCTATCAGCGGGCCATGGTCAGTCTGGTTCGGGTCCGGGAATTGCGGCGCCATAAAATTGCCGTGATAGAGCCGGAAAAACCCCACCTGATCGGGGATGCGGTCCGGGGTGAAATTATACTGGACAAGGTCAGTTTCTATTATGACGAGGGTGAGGCCAGGGGGGTGCGTGACGTATCACTTCATATTTTGCCCGGACAGAAAATACTGATTACCGGGCCGTCCGGATCGGGAAAATCAACTCTGATAAATTTACTGCACCGCCATTATGATCCGAAATACGGCGGCATCACACTGGACGGGGTGCGCTATCTTGATATGTCGCTCCGGGAATTACGCAGCATCATTGCGGTGGTGGACCAGAATACAATTCTGTTTCACGGCACGGTGAAAGAAAATATTACCTATGGTCTGGAACAGGCGACCATGGAACAGGTGATTGTGGCGGCCAAGGCAGCGCAGATTGATGATTTTATTCAGAGCCTGCCCGATGGTTATGACAGTCATATCGGCGAACGCGGCGCACAATTAAGCGGCGGTCAGCGTCAACGGCTGTCCATTGCCCGCGCCCTGCTTATGGACCCGAAGATACTGATCATGGATGAGGCCACTTCGGCGGTGGATCAGGAGACCGAGGCGGAACTTCAGGACATGCTGGACCGGTTTTTCGAGGATCGCACAAGGATCATCATCAGTCACCATGTGGCGGCCATTGGCCGGCTGGACCGGATTTTTGTTATGAAGGATGGCCGGCTGGTCGAGGTTACGTCATGAAGGATATCACGGTCCGCTTGGGGTTGGTGGATAGCGGGGTATCGGAAAATCAGGTCAAATATATTTCGGCGGGACGCTGTTTTCTGTCCGGTGACGGGGTGCCCCCCGAAGCGGACAGGCTGGGGCATGGCACGGCTGTTGTTGATATTATCCGCCACTATGCGCCAAAGGTCACATTATATAACGCCCGGGTTTTTGATGACCGGGGGGTTACCACGGCGGCACGGGTGGCGGCGGCCCTTGACTGGCTGGTGCTGCAAAGGGCGGATGTGATAAATTTAAGTCTGGGCCTGCAACAGGACCGTGATATATTGCGCACCTCCTGTGCCCGGGCGGTGGCGGCGGGGGTCATTCTTGTGGCGGCCTCACCGGCGCGGGGACAGGTGACTTATCCGGCGGCTTATGACGGTGTTATCCGGGCCACGGGAGATGCGCGTTGTGGTCCGGGGGAAATATCTTTTCTGGCATCACCACAGGCCGATTTCGGGGCCTGTCCACGGGCATTGAACCAGTCCCCGGATCAGCCCCCCCGCCACGGCGGTGCCAGTCTGGGGGCGGCGCATATTTCAGGACAGCTGGCGGCTTATCTTCTGGCGGGCGGTGATGGCCTGTCGGTTCGGGAATGGCTTGTTTCCTGCGCCAAATATATTCATAATGAGCGCAGAACGGAATAAAGTGGATATTATGTCAGACGGGATTATTTCCATTGCCGGGTCGGAAGACTGGCTGGTCAAACTCAATAAAACCATATGCAAGCTGGGTCGGGCGGAATTTGAAGACAGCCTGTTTGATCTGGTCAATGCGGTGGTGCGGGTTGATCATTGTGCCGTCTTTATCAATAAAAGTGACGGCACGGCAGCCCATCTTTTTACCAAAAGCAAATTGAACGAGGATATCTGCAAGAGCCTTGCCGAGGCCTATACCGAGCGATTCTATATCCGGGATCCCAATCTTGTCCCCCTGGCTGAGGATATGAAAAAGCCGGAAGGCCGTCGCCCTGATATTAAAATGACGCTTTTGCCCCATAAGCCGACCTCAGCCTATGACGAGGGTTATCAGGCGCGGTTTTTTAAAAGCACCGGTTTGGTTGACAAGGCCTCCAGCCTGCTGCAGACCCGTCAATATACCATCTATTGCAGTTTTTACCGCCTGTCGGAAACCGGCCGTTTTGCGCCGGGGGAATTTGATGAATTATCGCGGATATTACCCATTCTGACCAATCTGATCTTCAAGCATTCCCGGCTGATGCAGTTGAAGGAAACCCGCCCGGACCTGACGTCTGACCCGATCATTACCCAGGTGCCGCTCAGCCGTTCTTCCGATGCCATGACCCGATTGCTGGACGAGAGAAACGAGGTCTTCGCCCAATTGACCGAACGGGAACGGGATGTCTGTATCCGCATATTGCAGGGCTTCAGCTCCGAGGCTATCTCCCTTGACCTGAAGGTGGCCAAATCAACCGTTCACACCTACCGCAAGCGGGCCTATGCCAAGCTCGGCATTTCATCCCAGAATGAACTGTTCAGCCTGTGTCTGGAATTTATCTCCGTTGTGGGATGAATAAGCCTTCATAATTTGCTACAATATTCTTGTCCCCATTTGTGAGGACAGACAGTATTTTATTTAACATCTATAATACTCTCAAATTTCAAATAATATTTAATCAGGGAAAATGATAACATGACTGAAAAGAAATTTGCCTCTCAGGCCGATCTGGAAGAAAAGAAAATCACCTTCGCCAAATTATCCGACCACGCCTATGCCTTTACCGCAGAAGGTGATCCCAATACCGGCGTGATTATCGGTGACGATTGTGTCATGGTTCTGGATACCCAGGCGACACCGGTAATGGCCCAGCTGGTGATTGATCAAATTCGCACCGTAACTGATAAACCCATTAAATATGTTGTGCTGACCCATTATCACGCTGTGCGGGTTCTGGGGGCCAGTGGCTATAATCCGGAACATATCATTGCCAGCATGGATACCCGTGATTTGATCGTGGAACGGGGCGAGCAGGATTACAAGTCCGAATATGAACGTTTCCCACGCCTGTTTGATGCCATCGAAAGCGTCCCCGGCCTCACATGGCCGACCCAGACCTTCCGGGGTGAAATGACCATCTGGCTCGGCAGTGTCGAGGTTCAGCTGAAACAGGTCGGACGTGGCCATACCAAGGGCGATACCATCGCGTGGCTGCCCGATGACAAGGTGCTGTTCAGCGGCGATCTGGTTGAATTTGGCGCGACGCCTTATACGGGGGATGCCTATCTTGAAGATTGGCCGGCAACCCTGGATAATCTGGTGGCTATGAAGCCTGAGAAGCTGGTGCCGGGGCGGGGTGATGCCTTGATGAATGCGGATCAATGTATGGAGGCGCTAACCGAAACCCGCGCTTTCATCAGTGATATGTATGGCTCGGTCAAGGCCTGTCAGGCCAAGGGTATGGACCTGGGCAGCACCTATAAAGCCACCATGGAACTGTTGCGGCCCAAATATGGTCACTGGGTGATTTTTGAACATTGCCTGCCGTTTGATGTGACCCGTGCCTATGACGAATGTCAGGGCATCCGGGACCCGCGTATCTGGACCGCCGAACGGGACAGGAAAATGTGGCTGGACCTGGAAGGGTAACCCACAAGCCTTTAATGATTATCTCTAGATGTTAAGGAACTCAACCAATGCTGAATACATACACATGGCCTGAATATCCCTATGTTCAGTCGGAAGACCAGAAAAATGCTACGGTAACAAGGCGGCCCGTGATCGTCATCGGGGCGGGCCTGATCGGCCTGTCCGCCGCACTGGACTGCGCGCGTATGGGCATTCCGGTGGTTGTTCTGGATGACAATAATACGGTCAGCATCGGATCACGGGCGGTATGCTATGCCAAGCGTCCCCTGGAAATATGGGACCGGCTTGGGGTGGCGGACCGGATGATTGAAAAGGGCATCAGCTGGAAACTGGGCAAGGTGTTTTTCAAGGAAGACCTGGCCTATGAGTTTGACCTGTTGCCGGAAGACGGCCACAAGATGCCCGCCATGATCAACCTTCAGCAATATTACTGCGAAGAATATCTGGTGGAGGAAGTGGAACGCCACAGTGATCTTATTGACCTGCGCTGGAAACATAAATTGATCAGCCTGACCCAGCATGATGACCATACCAGCCTTCAGGTGGAAACGCCGGACGGGGTATTCACCATGGAATGTGACTGGATGATCGCCTGTGACGGGGCCAACAGCATGGTGCGGGATATGGTCCGGGCCGAATTCACCGGCAGATTTTTTCAGGATCGCTTCCTGATTGCCGATGTGGTGATGAAGGCGGATTTCCCCACCGAACGCTGGTTCTGGTTTGATCCCTTATTCCACAGGAACCAGTCGGCCCTGCTGCATAAACAGTCAGACGATGTCTGGCGGCTGGATTTCCAGATGGGCTGGGACGCGGACCCGAAAGAGGCCACCAAACCGGAAAATGTCATTCCCCTGATCAAAGCCATGCTGGGCGATGATACGGAATTCGAGCTGGAATGGGTTTCCATCTATCAGTTTGCCTGCCGCCGCATTGACAATTTCCGTTACGGACGGATTTTATTCGCCGGTGACGCCGCCCATCAGGTATCGCCCTTTGGCGCACGCGGGGCCAATACAGGTCTGCAGGATATTGATAACCTGACGTGGAAACTGAAAATGGTTATGGACGGTACGGCACCGGACAGCTTTCTGGACAGTTATAACGAGGAACGGGCCTTTGCCGCCGATGACAATCTGTTGAATTCCACCCGTTCCACTGATTTTATCACCCCCAAAAGCAAAAGCAGTCATGTGTTCCGTGATGCGGTGCTGGAATTGTCCAAGAAATATGAATTTGCCCGGCCATTGGTCAATAGCGGCCGGCTTTCCATGCCGACCCCCTATGTTCATTCGTCGCTGAACACGCCGGATGAGGATGATTTCGCCGGTGAAATGCGGCCCGGAACCAATTGCGCCGATGCGCCCGTTGTGGTGGACGGCAAGGACGGCTGGCTGCTGCATCAACTGTCGGATGACTTCACGCTTCTGGTATTTGGTGATGCGCACGGTGTGTCAGAGGTCACGCTGGGTGACATTACAGCACAGGTGATGACCGTGGGGGACCAGTTTGAAGACCGGGAAACTGTCCTGACCGAAAGATATGACGGCGGGTCGGGGGCGGTATATCTGATCCGTCCCGATCATCATGTGGCGGCCCGCTGGCGGACGTTTGATGAAAAGAAAATTCTGGCGGCTCTCGGCCGGGCAACCGGTCAGAAGTAACCGAAAATAAAAGGTAACAGGAGAAAAACCCATGGCACTGAATTTAAAAAAGAATATCGCCCGTCCTGATGATTTCTATCAGGAACTGATCGATATGCAGCGAAATATGAGCGAACAGGATGTGCAGATCATGAATGCCAAGCTGATATTGATCCTGTCCAATCATATCGGGGATATGGAAACCTTGTCCGAAGCCATGACCCTGGCCAAAAGCTGAAATATTTTTACGTAAATTGTGCCGCGTTTGACGTGTCTGGCTTCATTTGCTAACATTCCTTTAAGTATAAAGATTGAGTCTCGAAACAGGGGCTGTGGAGTTGAGGTTATACCAACAGCTTCAAATAAAAATAGAAACACTTTAGGGAACAAATGGAAATAGTCTATCCCAACGAGAAGGTATCGCCACTGGACCATGCGGATCACTGGACGCAGTCCCTGATGGATGTCTGCGGGGGGTTCAGAACCATTTCCAGCGACTGGTCCAAATTCAAAGGCAGTATAGATTTACGCAATATTGGCGGTTTTGATGTGGCCGGTATTTCCATGAATGCGGACCGGGTGATTCGGTCCCGCAAGCAGATTGCCGAAGGTGATGACAAATATTGTTTCCTGATCATGCAGATGCAGGGCCGGGCGGTATTGTCGCAGCGCAAGAATGAGGCCTTTCTGGAGCCGGGTGATATGGCACTTATCGATTCCGGGTATCCTTCCGAATTTGCCTATGATGGTTTCATGCGTCAGATTTCATTGCATCTTCCACGGGAAACCCTGCAATCCAGCCTGCCAAACGGCCATATTGAAGAAGCCACAACCATATCCGGCGCTTCCGGCATGGGGGCGGTGATCCGGGATTTTCTGGTCTCCACCTATAACGAGGCCCCCCATATGGAAGAATGTGACAACGGCATTATCCGGGACGCCCTGCTTAATTTCCTGACGGCGGCCCTGCGCGGTCATGAGCCGGGAAATGTGCTGGACCTCAAGGTCCGGCAAATGTCCCAGATTCGTAAAATCATTGAACAAAATCTCACCGACCCCTGTCTGTCCCCGACCATGATTGCTGAATTATGCGGTATGTCCACCCGCCATCTGCACCGCCTGTTCAAGGCGGACGGGGTGTCATTCGGGGAATGGATTCGCAAGCGTCGCCTGTCCGAAGCCCGCAGGCAACTGGCCAATATACATTTCTCGGACCACAGCATTATTCAGATTGCCTTTCAGTGGGGCTTTAATGATGCGGCCCATTTCAGCCGCACATTCCGGCAGGAATTCGGCCTGTCGCCCAGGCAATACAGAAGATCAATATAGTCGCCCGAAAGAGATTTACACTAGCCCCGGCTTTGTCTGACCATATGGTTTCACAATAAGACAGGGGATATTTTTGTCACTCTGCAACATTTTTACTGGCGCGCTCAGGCAAGAGAGGTCACTATAGGCAATGTTAATATGCAATAATAAAGCAATAAACATAAAATAACATTTTTAACCCTTAAAAAATATATTAGGAGAGGACTATGCGGAAGAAGATAGAATCCACCTTATGGCGGAAATTGACAGGAACAACCTGTTTTGCGGCCTTGGTTATTACCGGGGCGACAGCCTCGGTCATGGCGCAGGAAGAAGAAGAAGCCTTTACCGGCCTTGAAGAAATTGTCATTACCGCATCGAAAAGGGAACAGACCCTTCAGGAAGCCGGCATGTCCGTGACCGCCATCGGCGCACAGGAGCTTGAAAGAATGGGCGCCACCTCATTCGCCGATTTCGCTGTTCGGGTGCCGAACCTTGGTTTCGGTAACGAATCAGATGGCCGCTTCAACGCCAACTCTCCCGCCATTCGCGGTGTGTTTGGCGACAATACCACCGGTTTTTATATTGATGACACACCTTTGCCGGCTTCTATCCAGCCACGGGTGATTGATATTGCCCGGATTGAGGTTCTGCGCGGTCCTCAAGGGTCACTATATGGTGCCCGTTCCATGGGCGGCACCATTCGCCTGATCACACAGCAACCTGATTTTGACGAAGCATCAGGTGCTGCTCACGCCACATTGTCCACGGTTAAGGAAGGTAATATCAACTGGTCTTTTGACAGTTCTGTTAACATTCCCGTGGTCGAGGATAAGCTGGCCGTTCGGGCAACTGCATATATCGGGCAGAATTCCGGTGTTTTTGATCGGGAATATATGCCCACATGGGTCAATGCCGTAACAGGTGCAACAGTACAAAATACGGCGCCGGCCTTTGATGTGAATGAAAATGTGGATAGTGAAACTTACGGTGGTTTCCAGCTTGTTGCCAAGGCCCAGGTTGCCGAAAATGTCACTTTCATCCCGAAAGTCATGTATCAGAAAATTGATGCGGACGGACTGCCCTTCGCGGACAATGAGCCTGGCAATTTCACCCAGAAACGCTTCTTTAATACGGAAGAGCCCGGAACAGACCGCTGGTGGCTGGTAAGCGGCACTATAAACTGGGATCTTGACAGTGGTACTATTGTATCAACCACGTCATATTTTGACCGTGCCATTGATGAGAGAGAGGAAGAGGCCTCCTTCCTGCACTTCCTGTTTAACAATATAATCGGAATTCCCATTGACCCATTGGAAAGTTTTGCAAACGGAGAAGCCGGTATTCAGGAAACTGAGCGCTTTAAATCATTCGTCCATGAAACCCGCTATACCTCTGATTTTGAGGGCCCTTTTCAGTTTACTGCGGGTGTATTCTATCAAAGGAACAAAAATAACCTGCAATATCCTCCGGTTTTCCAGGTCGGCCTGAATGCTGCCGTTGGTTTTCCCATTGCCCCGCCAGCCGCATCGGGCGGAGATGAGGATTTGATTTATCAGACAAGCAATTTCTTCAATACCAAGGAATATGCCGTATTTGGTGAGGTCACCTATGATTTAACGGAAGCTGTTTCTGTGACGGCCGGGGGACGCTGGTATAAAACTGAAACGGATACTTTTATTGAATCAGATGGTTTTGCCAATGATGGCCCATCACGTGTTCCTGAAGATTTGTCATTAAACACCAAGGACCAGTCAGAAACCGGCTTTAACCCGAAAATTCTCATACAGGCCAACCTGAGCGAAGAATTTGATGTTTATGCCTCAGCCTCCAAAGGATTCAGAATCGGCGGTGCTAACGGAAACCTTCCCTTTGGTTTATGTGGCGATGAACTTGCCGCCCTGGGTATCAATCCTGCTGACGTGACAACCTATGATTCAGATTCGCTCTGGAGTTATGAGGGTGGTATTAAATCAAAACTTGCCGATAATCGCGTATCCCTGAATGTATCAGGATTTTTTATCAAATGGAGCGATATTATCCAGCAAAACCGTCTGGCATGTGGATTCCAGTTCAAAGATAATGCCGGTAAGGCAGAAATCAAAGGATTTGAAATCGAGTTGACGGCGGTTCCGATTGATGGCTTGACGTTGAATCTTGCCTTGGGTTATGCCGATGCAAAAATTACTGATACAGGCAATGTGCCGGGCGTTAATATCGGTGATGAAATTCAAGGCGTTCCCAATTGGACCATGTCTGCTACCGCTGAATATATATTCCCGCTGGCCAATGCCATGGATGGTATTCTAAGGGCAGACTATAACTATTATGGTCGCAGTTACAGTGCCAATAATGAAGCCCTGAACCCGCGCTTGCGCCCGTCATGGAATGTGTTGAATGTCAGAGCTGGTGTAATCCGGGATGACTGGGAAGTTACCCTGTTTGTGGATAATCTGACCAACGAACATGCCAATCTGGCGGACAGTCGGGCTATTGCGGCGGAAACACCGGGGCGTCAGCGTCTGGTGACCAACCGTCCCCGGACGATCGGTATTGACGTCAGGACACGTTTCTAACTTTTAAATTATGAAAAGGGCGGGGTATCATATCCCGCCCTTTTTTAAACAGTCACCGACAGAGCATCACGGATTTATGCCGTCATTCTAAACTTGTTTGTCCTACGGCTTCGTCTCCGTTCTGCTGTGCAACCAGAATCTATTTGTCCAGGCATAAAATGTTTAAACATGGACCCTGAACCGAATTCAGGGTGACGCGCCAGAGTAAGAATATGAAAATACTAACTCCTGTTTTATCCATCTTGGTTCTGATTGTTGGCCTTGGGTCATGTTCAGAAGCCCCGAAAAAATCCAATATATCCGAGGCTGAAAAAGCCGCCGGGCGGGTGCTGATTTCCGACAATTGTTCCGGCTGCCATATGGAAGCCGAGGACGGAACCTTCAGCCGTATCAGCCATATGCGCAAAACGCCCGAAGGCTGGGACATGAATATCGCCCGCATGATGATCTTTCACGGACTGGAAATTGACTCTAAAGACCGTCGGGGACTGGTGAAATTCCTGTCTGATACTCAGGGGCTAGCCCCGTTTGAGACCACGGCCCACCGGGATGTTCTGGAACGCAAGCATAATATCATTGAACAGGGCGTTGAGGCGGATATGGCGGCCATGTGCGCGCGCTGCCACACCTATGCCCGTGTGGCCCTGCAACGGCGGGACAAGGCGGAATGGCAAAATCTGGTCCATATGCATCTGGGGCAATGGGGCTCCATAGAATATCAGATGCTGTCGCGGGAACGGGACTGGCGGGCGGATGCCCTGGGTCCGGTTTCGGAAAAACTGGGTGAAAAATATCCTCTGAAAACTGACCTGTGGTCGGATTGGCAGGCCACCGAATGGCAGGATATGTCTGGTGAGTGGCGTATTGTCGGTCATATCCCCGGTATCGGCGCCATGGACGGCATCATGAAGGTAACAGCCCTTGGCGGTGATAAATATCAGACCGATTATGACCTGACCATATCCAACAGCAATTCTCTGAAAGGCACGGGAAAATCCATCGTTCATACCGGTTATGAATGGCGCGGCACCGCCACAATGGATGACAGGAAATACCGCCAGATCTGGGCGGCTTCCCCGGATGGCAACAGCCTGACCGGACGTTTTTTCAGCAAAGACCATCCGGAAGACGGCATGGCAATTACCGCATGGCGCAAAACACCTGATACCCGTGGCATTATGACCATCACGCCTTCCGCACTCAAGGTGGGTGAGGAAACAGAAATTGTCATCAGTGGCGTCAACCTGTCCGGCAACCTTACCATTGCCGGGGCCGGGGTGACGATCAAACAGGTCAGCAGTGACCGTATTGTTGCCGTGGCAAAGGCCGATGGTACCAGCAGCGGGCCGGTGAAACTCGCCGTTGGCAATGATACCCCGGCGCAGGATTTTGTCATCTACACCCAGGTGGATTATCTGAAAGTAACGCCTGATTACGGCATATCCCGTGTTGGCGGCGGTGGCGGCCCCATCCCCAAGGTCAAGGCACAGTTCGAGGCCATTGGATATTCTTTTGGCCCGGACGGTGTAGCAGATACTGACGATGATCTGCGGCTTGGAGTTGTGCCGGTCATCTGGAGCGTGGATAATTACAGCGAGATGGCGGCAGAAATGCAGGATGCGAAATATGCCGGTCACATCACGACAACAGGCACTTTCATTCCGGCGGTGGCCGGTCCCAACCCGGCCCGGAAATATGGCACCAATAATGCCGGTGATCTGAAAGTTATCGCCACTTACCGTAATGGTGACCGGGAAATCAGTGCCGAGGCCCATTTGATCGCCACTGTTCAACGCTGGAATAATCCCCCGATTATGTAAGCCGATGAATGTAAACAGGACACAGGACCATGAAACATTTAAAACCCATGAATAAAAAAGCCCATCAGCTCGCCGGGGCAGCCGATGGCGGGGACAGGGAAGAGGTTTATGCCATGCAGGTGGTTGCCGGCTGCACCACATCCACCGACCCCGGATGGGAAGTGGACCCTTTCGGCGGTGTCGCCTCGCTTTGTCAGCCGATGGAGGCCGATCTTTATGGCTGTTCGGACCCCTGCTGGTGGCCGGCTGCCGTTCCCGATACGGTCAATACCTATCCCGACTGGTCAAAATTACAGGACACCCGTAATAACTGGCGCAAGTTACAAGCCGTATTTCCCGAGGATTAATGCTGTGAAGAAAATCATTATATTTACAACAATAATTATGGCAATGATCCTGCCGTCACTGGCCCTGGCCAAAGAATATATGGTTGTCGGGGCGCGTCCTGACAAGCTGTTCGTCATTGATATCAAGGCCCGGAAAGTGGAAAAGTCCTTCACCATCCCCGACAGCACCGCGCCGCAGAATATCGTAATTTCGCCCGATGGCAGGATTGCCTATGTGGTGACCAACAGCCTGCGCTCCATTGTGGGCATCGAACTGGAAGAGGGCAAGGTCGTCTTCCGCGCCGATCTTGATTACAAGGATGATGAGCGAACCTGGAATTATGGTATTGACCTGAGCCCGGACGGACGTGAGATTTATTCCTATGATATTCCCACCAAAATCCATCTGGACCGTTATGAATCACTGGAACCCCGCCTGAGCGTTTTCAAGACAGATGCCGGGCTTGAGGCCAAGGTCGACCGGGAATTCCCCATGCCGCGCCGTGTCCATCTGTTGATGACGGCAAAAAGCGGCGCGCTTTATGCCATGGGCTGGGATTTCTACAGGATTGATGTCCAGACGGGCAAGGTGCAGGTGGCCTATCCCCTGCGTAACTGGACAGAAGAAAACCTGTCTCAGCCTGATGCGCTGGCCTTCTGGCCAAGCTGGGATAATAACGGTATTTTTTCAACCCCGATATATTATGCACGCACCGATATGGCCGAGGATAATATGGCCCGTTACCGCACCGGTCTGCTGTCCCTTGATCTGGCAACAGAGGAATTTGACATGATTGATTTTCAGGGTGAACCGGAAGTTCTTTTCAGTTCGGTTTATCACCCTGACCGGAAAAAGGCCTTTGCCGCCTATAACACCCTGATCAAGATTGATCTGGAAAACCCCCGGACAGAAAAACGCATTGATCTGGACCATACCTATTATCAGACGGATATTTCCGCCGATGGTACGGAGGTTTATGTGGGCGGCACCACTTGTGATATTGCCATCTATTCCGCAAAAGACCTGTCACGTCTGGGCGAAGTGACCCTGCCCGGCTGCCCTGACATGGGGGCTACGGTCATGAGAATGATACATAAATGATAAAAACTGAACTCACATTTGTCGGTTAAACCTGCAACGTAATGGATAGTATTATGGACTATAATTTATATATAAATGGCGAATCTGTGCCAGCCGAAACCCACATGGATATTTTTAATCCGGCCACGGGGGAATTGCTGGGCAGATGCCCCATTGCAACCCGCGCCCAGTTGGATGATGCTGTGGCGGCAGCGGCTGAGGCCTTTAAAAGCTGGTCAATGGTCAGTGACGCGGACCGCAAGGCCGCCTGCCACGGTATTGGTAAAATCCTGGAAGACAATGCCGAGGAACTGGCAAAGTTACTGACCGAGGAACAGGGCAAACCCCTGAATGGTGTCGGTTCGCGCTTTGAACTTGGCGGCTGTCAGGCCTGGACCCATTATACCGCCGATCTGGAACTGCCGGTCGAGGTTATCCAGGATAACGAGGAAGGCCGGGTGGAATTGCACCGCAAACCCATCGGCGTGGTCGGTTCAATCACGCCGTGGAACTGGCCGCTGATGATTGCCATCTGGCATGTGATCCCCGCGATCCGCAGTGGCAATACGGTGGTGATCAAACCGTCCCCCTATACCCCGCTCAGCTCCCTGCGCATGATTGAACTGATTGCCGCAAGCCTGCCAAAGGGTGTGCTGAACGTGGTCAGTGGCCGGGACGAACTGGGCCAGATGATGAGCGAACATAAAGGCATCCAGAAAATCGTCTTTACCGGTTCCTGTGCTACGGGCGAAAAAATCATGGCCAGTGCCGCCCCCACATTGAAACGGCTGACGCTGGAGCTTGGCGGTAATGACGCAGGAATTGTCCTGCCGGATGTGGACGCAAAAACCATTGCCGAGGGGCTGTTCTGGGGCGCGTTTATTAACGGCGGCCAGACCTGTGCCGCCCTGAAACGGCTTTATGTTCATGCGGATGTCTATGACGATGTCTGTGCGGCACTGACCGAATTTGCCCGTAATATTCCTGTGGGCAATGGCCTTGACGAGAATATGATTCTGGGGCCGGTGCAGAATGAAATGCAGTATAACAAGGTCCGGGGACTGGTGGATGACGCGGTGGCGGGCGGCGCACGGGTGCTGCTGGGGGCCAATCCGGAAGATGGTCCCGGTTATTTCTATCCGACCACCCTTTTGGCCGATGTATCTGACGGCATGCGCATTGTGGATGAGGAACAATTCGGTCCCGCCCTGCCGATCATCAAATATGACGATATTGATGATGCCATCAGGCGCGCCAACGCGTCCGACAATGGTCTTGGCGGTTCGATCTGGTCCACGGATATGGCGCAGGCAAAGGCCCTGGCGTCGCGCCTTGAATGTGGCAGCGTGTGGATCAACAAGCACGGCATGATCCAGCCCAACGTCCCCTTCGGCGGCGTCAAAGGCTCCGGCATCGGCGTAGAATTCGGCGAAGAAGGCCTGAAAGAATATACCACCATTCAGGCGGTGTTTCTGTAGCCATTGGGGATATGCGATAGGATCGGGGGGATATGTGACATTATCCGGAGTTTACAACAGAAAACGGGTAATCCAGTCCGCAAGTTCTTGTTCAGATAAATCCCCGGCGGCCAATTTCAGGAAGATATTATACTTCTCTTCCTGAGTGGCGGTTAAATCTGTTCCGTTCAGCTTGAGGAACAGCCGACAGACAACAAATGCCGTGCGTTTGTTGCCGTCAACAAAGGGGTGATTTTTGGCAATCCCGTAAGCATAAGATGCGGCAAGTAACGCAAGGTCAGGTTCCGGATTACGATAATGATAAAGGTTTTTAGGCTTGTTTAACGCTGATTCCAGCAGACCGGAATCCCGCATACCTTCCCCGCCACCATGTTCGGCAAGCTGGCGACGGTGGATGGCGAGAACGACATCATCCTTAATCCAGACGGGTTCAGACATGAATTATTGCGCCAGCTTTTTTAACACGTTACGATCTTGTCTCATAATTTCTTCCGCCGCATCCATTTGTGTGGCGAATTCCGGATTATAAGGCGTGAACTCAATACCATTCGGTGTCTCGACCGCAAAAAGGGTATCTCCCTTTTGAACACGTAATTTGGTGAGCAGTTCCTTGGACAATATAATACCCGTAGAATTGCCAACGGTGGTTACCTTCACTTCTGTCATAAC
>UOEJ01000038.1_pt1 | contig 15119 bp, 11 predicted proteins | sample 1989191 | NCBI WGS metagenome assembly UOEJ01 (sample SAMEA4712195, study PRJEB27164) | hydrothermal vent metagenome | biome: marine basaltic hydrothermal vent biome; feature: marine hydrothermal vent; material: mineral | place: Pacific Ocean | collected 2011-06-14/2011-07-23 | depth 1719 m | reverse complement strand
GATGTTGGAGATGGTTTTTTCACTCCATCCGGCCAGTTCCGGCCGGGTCCATTGAAAATGCACCGGCGAGAAGGTGGGAACCCAGGCGATTTCCTTTTCCGCCATCACGTCAAGAATGGCTTCATTGATGAAAAAGCCGTGTTCAATGGAACCAACGCCGGCTTCCACGGCGATCTTTAACCCGTCCAGACCGCTGCAATGGACAAAGGTCTTCAGGCCATACCCAGCCGCCTGTGCCACCATCTGTTTCAGGCTGTTCACATCGAACTGGGGCGGTTTGGTTACGGCCCCCGCCTCAAAGTCGATAATGTCGGTCAGGAGAATTTTAATGTCATCTGCCGTCCGGGCAGTTTCTGCAAGGCCTGTGTGGATTTCTTCCGGGCTGGAAACCTCTCTGGCCATAAAGGCACCGTATTTTCCGGGTCGCCTGAGGGCCAGGCCGGGTGAGCGGATTACCGGCCCCTTGCCCTTGACGGCAAATTCCTCCCTGATTTTGTGATTGACGCCGAACCGGTCACCGGCATCGCGGATCAGGGTAATACCGGCGGCAAGACTGGCATCGACATTACCCCGCGCCGTCTGCATCATATCGGCCATGGGGACTTTCAGATAATTGCTGCGGGCCTTGAAATCCTGCTCGGCACCATCAAGGAAAAGATGGCAGTGGGCCTCGACCAGACCGGGCATCAGGAATTTGACTTCCAGAATATCGGCCCCTTCAAATCCGGCGGGCGTATCTGTCGCGCCCCGCTCGATGGACAGGATTATCCCGTCCCTGATTAACAGCCGGTAGGGGCCATGGTTATGATAATGCCTGCCGTCAAAATAGCCGGGCGTATGGATTATGATATTTTTCATCCGGACAGCCCCCCTCAGCTATAGAGTTTCCGTAAATGACGAATGGCGTCCATGCCCTTTAACTGAATGACCTGCCGGAATATCTCCATGACGAAATCATCATCCGGCAGGGGGGCATAATTATGCCACGGCGTGGCCAGAATGGTATCAAATCCGTATGGCCGGGCCAAGGTCATAAAGGCCCTCTCGATGCGGGTTTTAAGCGGTTTGCCGTCGGATGCCATTGGCGGCAGCATCATGCCCACATTGCTGATCCCGCCCATCATATGGATGCCCTGCAACTCAGGGTCCTGTCCGATCAATCTGATGGCTTCCAGTGCCATATTGATCAGGCCTTCCCGGTCTGTGGCCAATGTGGTGATGGAGACATCAAGGATAATATCATCCAGTGTCAGGCCATAGTCATTGATCAGGCGGCCTGATACTCTTTTTGCCACCTCCAGAATCTGTTCCGGTTCTTTATTGGCGGCCCCCTGACCATTCTCCAGCCGTTCGGACGCCATGACCACGACACGGCAGGGTTTTATCTTCAGGGCCTCTGCCATATCCCAGCGTGGCTCGGCAATTGAATTGATGATCGGCTTTGCGCCATTGGCCTTATCCGCGTCATATGCCCCAAGGCATATTTCCTGAACTTTGAAACTTGGGAAGTCAAAGGATAACGGTATGGTCACCACATCCTGAATGGCCATGATCACATCACGCATGAAGGCATAATCATTCAGTGCCCGTGCGCCGATATTGATATTCAGATAGCGCGCACCCGCCTCGGCCTGCCGGGTAGCCAGGGCCTGGATGCCAACAATGTCCGAATTGTCAAAAAATGCTTTTGAACTTTTGAATCCCGGATTGATCCGTTCACCTATGATGGTTAAATCACCTGTCGTCATTATGCCATTACCTTCGGGTCATCCCTGTCAGCTTCACCATAAATCCAATGGCCATTGAAATCTTGGCAGAATGAGTTTATTATCATTGGCATATTCGGCAATGTTAAGTGAATTTTTTGGTTATGCTCGATTTTTCCCCCTTTGATATTTCCATAAAACAGGACGGTATGGCATTGGTCGAGGCCTCGTTATCCAGTCATGAGAAAACAGATTATGCCATATGGGACCATGACCGCATCTGCCTGGTCAAGCGCGGCCGGATCACTCTTGATTATGTGGCGGGCAACACAGAATTGTCAGACCGGGATATTATTTATCTGCCCGCCGGGGTCAAACACCGCTGGATCACCCCGGCCAGCCATTCTGCCGCACTTTTCATGATCTGTTATGACAAGGGTTTTTTTACCGCCCCGCCCGCCGTCCATGAATTATTCAGCGGCTTTGGCCGCAGTTTTCCGGCCCTTGAGAAATTCTCTCCCGACAGCACAATCCGGGCCGGCAACATCAGATATCTGTTCAATAAGCTGATGATGGAAAAACGCTCAAAAGCCCCGGATATGAAAGTCATTACGCTTGGCCTTTTCATAACACTTGCCACCCGGCTTTTACGAACCCGCAGAGAGATAATCGAGCAGAAAAACATGACATCCTGGGAGCAGTCTTTCAATAACAGCCTTAAATATCTGGAGGAAAATATTCAGGAAAAAATCGGCATTGCCGAACTGGCCAGAATAGCCGGGCTGTCTTACCGGCGTTATACGGAAATTTTCAAGCAGCAGACCGGCCTGACGACCAATGAATATATCCGCAGAAAACGTATTGAACTGGCCCGGAAACTGTTGCAGGAAACCGGAAATATCCTCCATGCCAGTCTGGATGCGGGCTTTGGCGACCTGTCACATTTTTACCGGGTTTTCAAACAGGTTTCCGGTATTACGCCAAAACAGTATATTGACGGTCAGGCCGCTATTTCCCGTGATTAACATCCCTTTGGGGAAAGTGCATTTGCGCCATGAAACGACCCATAAAATCTTTTGAGCCGGCCTGTTCCCGATGACGGGCGGCGGCCGCCATACTGCCGGCCTTTTCGCGCAATGTCCCTGAGACCAGAGCCAGCTTGGCCCCGATGGCGGCGGCATTGCCGACCTGTTCAAAACGCCCCATTGGCAAATCCGGCAACATGCCGATAGCCACGGCGCTTTCCAGTCGAATATAACTGCCGAATGCGCCGGAAATAATCACCCGGTCCAGATCATCGGCCACAAGGCCCGCCTGATCAAGCAGCAGGTCGATCCCGGCGCGTATCGCCCCCTTGGCCAGTTGAATATTACGGATGTCCTGCTGGGTAAATATTATATCAGGGTGATGACGGCTCAGACGAAGTATGGCACCCCCCTCCCGCAGTTCCGCAAAGGGGGAGGAGCTGTCTATCTGTCCCCGGAAATTAATGGCACCGGCCCGGTAAAATTCCGCCGCAGCATCCAGAACAGCAGAGCCGCAAAGGCCAACCGGTATTTTGTTGCCGATAACTTTCAGTTCCACCCTGCCGCCCGTCAGCCGGATTTCTTCTATGGCGCCGTCGGCGGCCCTCATGCCGCAGGTGATATTTCCCCCCTCAAGGGCCGGACCGGAAGGACTGGACAGGCTGGAAATCCGGCCCTGATGAATCAGGGAAATTTCGCTGTTGGTGCCAATATCCAGGGCAATGACCGTGCGTCTTTCCAGGTCGGCCCGAATACCCAGCAGCATTGCCGTATGGTCACCGCCGACAAAACCGGCAATATTATCTGTTGTATGAACATATGCCCCCGGGGCCATATCAAGACCAAGGTCACGGGCCTTGACATCCGGCATTTGTCTGATGATGGCGGTGAAGGGGGCCACGGCCATCCCGTCCACAGACAGGCCCAGAAAAATATGGTGCATGGCCGTATTGCCCGCCACCACAACGTCGACAATAGATGACTTGTCAAGACCACGTTCGGCGCATAATTCTGTGGCGGCCCTGTTGATTGCTGCCGTTATGGTCTGTTGCATTTCCCGCAGGATATCCGGTTTGCCCCTGGCCTGTGATATGCGGCTGACCACATCGGCACCATATTTACCCTGTGGATTTTCAATCCCTTTGGCGGCCAGGGTGTTTCCGGTTGATAAATCAACCAGTAAAATGGCCAGATTGCTTGTCCCCAGATCAATGGCCAGCCCCAGCATATGACATTTAACCGGCAGGAGCGCGATGATCTCGGCCGCTCTCACGATCACCTGCCCGGACCAGTCCTGCTGACGAAGCAAAGAAGGAACAGCTGACAGAACATCAGGGTCAATCATCCTGCAGCTTTCCGGCTTATGCCGCCTTACCGCATCAACAAGGCGTTGCGCGTCACGGCTGTTATCCTGCGGGGCTTTTTTCTGAAGCGTCACCTTCACCGCCATCACCACCGGTTCCGGTGATAGCCATATATCATCACCGGCAGTGAACATTCTGGACGCCCGTGCCTGCGCCCGTTTTGGTATGTGAATATGACTTTGTGCCGATGGTATTGTCTGGCAGGCCCGCCGCCAGCCCTTGGCCAGTTTTGCCTTTGAAAAGAAATTACGGTCCTGTGCCGAGGGGGGCGGGGCATTGCTGTCATATCGGATCACGCAGGATTTGCAGATCCCCCGTCCACCGCAGACACTGGTGATGGCAATGCCGGCCCTGTGTGCGCTATCCAGCAGATTTTCTTCCGACCTGTGGGCTATGTCTTTATCGTGGCCCTCAAAGGAAATTAATATTTCCCCGGATTTTTGTGACGAAGACATGATAATTATACCATGCCTTTCATGGCGATCCTGTGGTGGCAGCGATCATGGGACCGGCAATTTTCGCAGGTCTGGGCCTCTGTCCATTTTGGCATATTCCGGCCCAGGCCGAATATCATCGATATGGAATGCCGGGGCGACATCATCTGTGCGCCGTTGACATCAATATCGATTGCCAAAGCCCCGGCCATTTCAACGATCTGTGTCTGGCTGGACAGACCGAAACCTTCATCCCCCGGACTTAACCGGCCGCTGGCGGTCAGCCCAAGGTCCGCCGCATCCCTTTCCGCCTGTTTCTGCAGCAGGCCGGACAGTTTGAACAGGGCGTGATTGGCCAGTTCCTCCATCAAAATTGCGTATAATTTTTTCCTGTTGTGGAATGACTGCGAGATGATGCGGCCGATCTGATGGCCCAATGTGCATACCCCGATCAGTATATGAGAGGCCTTTTTCAGGCGGTGGGCGGCGATGGGGGCGGGCAGGGCGTTGTGATTTGCCAGATGCAGGTGACCATCTTTAATCTGATCCAGCGGAATAATACTATAGGCAATTTCAGGCTTGAGGTAAGACCCGCTTTCCATATCATCGATTATGGACTGTAACAGATCAACGGTTCCGGGTCTGATCAGCCCCCGACAGCGCAGTCCGTGATATTTTATCACTTCATCGAAAGTCAGACCCAATGGCAGATTATTCAGTACAGGCATTTCCCGGTCAATCTGTTAACAATTATGCGGCCACGCTCATCCAGTTCCGGCACAGATTAACCGCATCCATGGCATTCATACCATAAGCATCGGCACCTGTGTGATTTTTAACGCTTTCATCAACCTGACCGCCGCCAATCATGATTTTCAGCTGACCGCGCAGGTCCGCATCTTCAATGGCGTCCACAGTCTCCTTCATGGAATCAAAAGCCAGGGTCAGGAATCCGCTGAGCGCGACCACCTCAGGCTGATGTTCACGAATGGCGGTGATGAATTGCACAACCGGCACATCAATGCCCAGATCAACCACCTTGAAGCCATTAATCTCCAGCATGAACGAGACGATATCCTTGCCAATATCATGCAGGTCGCCATTGACGGTTCCGATGACAACCGTGCCGTGGCTATTGTCTTCTTCATCATCGCCCCGGGTAATCAGTGGTTTTGCAAGCGCGCTGATCTGGCTTAACATGTCACCGGCCATCATTAATTCGGGCAGAAAATATTCCTGTGCTTCAAAGCGTTGGCCAACCAGATCCATGGCTTCCCGGCAGCCGGCCAGTAATTCCAGAGGGTCAAAGCCCGCCTCCAGCATTTCCCGGGTGAGACGGATGGCCTCATCTTCCTGCATTTCAACGATATGCTTGATCAGGTCACTTTTTTGATCAGTCATATACCCTCTCCTGAAAATAGACCAATATGGCAATGTAAATTTTTTGCGGGCATTTTTTGCAGCTTTATTTTTGCGGACATCCCATTATAGTATCAGAAAGCCACAGGTCTTGGTAAATTCAGTTTTAATTGGTTGGCATATTCGGCATTTTCCGGGCCGGTTTTTTTAAAAGACCTTAATTGTCTGCATAGTCTGGGGAAAATTTTGGAAGAATTCTAAAATTCAGCCTCATTTCAGGTTACTTTGATAATCAGGGGCAATATTTTTTTCTTTATGGAGTTCAGGTTATGCGAAACGGGGTATTTCTCGGTTTGTTTTTTTTGACGTTCTGTTCCCTGGCACTTCGCGCCGAGACGGAATTTCCGCCGGACTATAAACTTCATGCTGATCCGGCACTCAGCCTGCGGGATGTGGTTGATGCGGCCCTGTCCCGGTCGCCAGACCGCCTGATGATCAAGTCACGTCAGGAGATAGCCATTGCCCTGAAACGCAAATCTTCCAGTTTCTTTTCGGACAGCCCGGAAATCGCCATCAGTCACCAGAATGACAGCCTGGGGTCCAATCAGGGCCTGCGGGAATGGGAGGGCAGCCTGAATATGCCGCTGTGGCTGCCCGGTGAAAAATCGGCAAACCGCAGGAAAGCCCGTATGTCCCAGGCCGAAGCCGATGCCTACAAGGCCCTGATGACATGGCAGGTCGCCGGCGAGGTGCGCCAGATCCTGTGGAATATCAAACTGGCCGAGGCCACCGTCAGGGAAAACCGCAAAAGCCTTGAGATGGCCCGCAGTCTTGACCGGAATATGAAAAAACAGATCGCCGCCGGTAATTTGCCCGGCAGGGATGCCCTGCTCAGCCGGCAGGAGACCATGAGCCGGGAAATGGCCCTGATCACGGCACGGAGCGAATATTTCCATGCCGGACAAATTTATCAGAAATATACCGGCCTGGACCGGATTCCGGCAGATTTTACCGAACAGATGGTTGAAAGGGAGACCGGGGAAAATCTGCCCCTGATCAATCTGGCCGATGCGCGGGTGGACTATCTGCAGGCGGAATTCCGGGAAATAACCAGCCGCTGGAATTCGCCGCCGACCCTCAGTCTGGGTGTCCGGCGGGAACGGGGGGCTTATCAGGACCGCAATATTGATTCAGTCAGTCTTGGTTTGTCCTTTCCCCTTGGCGGGCGGGTTCATGCCGCTCCGAAACGGGCGGCGGCGGCGGTGGCACTGGCCGATGCGGAACGCCAGCGGGAACTGACCCGGCGGTCACAAAGCCTGCAATTGCACGAAGCCCACCATGAGTATGAAACCTGCCACGCCCAATTGCTTCTGGCAGAGGAACATTTCTCGCTGGCCGGGGAAAACCTCCGTCTTGGGCAGAAGTCATACGAACTGGGCGAAAGCGATATGCGGGATTTCCTGAGAATCCGGGAACAATATTTTGATTCCTCCAGGGAAATAGTCACCCAGAAAATTAAATGTCAGCGTGCCGTGGCACGTCACAATCAGGTCAAAGGAATTCTGCCATGAAGAAAATAACACTGTTAATTGCGGGATTTTTATATTTGGGGCTGGTGGGCACCCAGGCCGGGGAATTGATCAAACTTGACCGCAAACAGTTCACGAAGCTTGGTATCGTAACAGACCGGCCGGCACAGGTATCAGCCATATGGAGCAAAAATTTTCCGGCCCGGATCACGGTTCCCAATTCACAGGTCAGGGTGTTAAGTTCCCTGCAACCGGGTCTGGTGAACAGATTGACTGTGGCAGAAGGGGACAGGGTTCACAAGGGACAGATTCTGGTCGAAATATCCAGCCCGTCTTTTCTGGAGGTGCAGCAGGATTATCTGGATGCCCTCGCCCGTTTGAAACTCGTGGAAAATAACCATGCCCGCAACAAAAACCTGTTTGAAGAAGGCATCATATCCGAGAAACGCTTTGCCACCAGCCGGACCGAACTGAATGAGGCCAGAACCCTGCTGTCCCGCCGCCATCAGGGTCTGCTGTTTTCAGGAATGAGCGCGGCACAGATCACAACATTGCGGGAAAGCCGCAAGCTGAACAACAAATTATTGATCCGTTCCCCCTTTGACGGGACGGTTCTCAAACAGGTTGTCAGAACCGGCCAGCATGTTGATGAGGCCACCGCGCTTTATCATCTGGGCAATCTCAACCCCCTGTGGGTGGAAATTTATGTGCCGGTTTCTTTCCGGACATCCGTTGGCATGGGAAACCGGTTCAATATTCAGCAATATGACCTGACCGGCAAACTGATTGCCATTGGCCGCATGATCCGCGAAAATGACCAGACCATCCTTCTCAGGGGCAGTATTTCGGACGGCGCAAAATTACTGACACCGGGACAATTTGTCGAGGTACGGGTGGAACAGAATATATCCCGTGACAATCCCGATACTGTTTCCCGGCTTTTCCGTATTCCCCAGGGCGCGATTTTCCGGGAAGCTTCTGAAAATTATGTTTTTGTGGCGCAGAGTGGTGGTTTTATACCCCGCAAGGTGAAGGTAATGGCGGATGAGGGCCAGACCGTGGTGATAAGGGGTGATCTGACAACCTCTGACAATATCGCCGTCAGGGGGATTGCGACATTAAAAGGCATCCTTCAGGGTCTGGGGAGTGAGGAATAATGCTCAAGGCACTGATACGTTTTTCCCTGACCCAACGGCTGATCATTCTTCTTGGCTCTGCCCTGATCATTGCCGGGGGCTGGGTGTCTTTTCAGAATACCCCCATTGATGCCTATCCCGATGTGTCCACCACACAGGTAAAAATTATCCTCAAGGCACCGGGCATGACACCGGAAGAAATTGAACTGCGCATCACCGCCCTGATCGAGGTGGAAATGCTCGGCCTGCCCAAACAGAAAATGCTGCGTTCCATCTCGAAATATGCCCTGACCGATATTACCATCGACTTTGAGGAAGGCACCGATATCTACTGGGCCCGTCAGCAGGTGGCGGAAAGGCTGAATGCCATTGTGGAAGACCTGCCTGACGGAATTTCGGGCGGTCTGGCCCCGATGACAACACCGCTTGGTGAAATGTTCATGTTTACCATTGATGGTGATGGTCTGTCACTGACGGAAAAACGCTCCCTGCTGGACTGGGTGATCAGACCGGCACTGAGGGTTGTTCCCGGTGTTGCGGATGTCAATTCACTGGGCGGGTATGTCAAGACATTTGAAATCATCCCCGACAACAGCGCGCTTCTGGCCCGGGGTATTACCCTGTCGGAATTGATGACGGCCATTGAAATCAATAACCGCAATGACGGGGCCGGGCGACTGGATGACGGCGAGGAAGTGCTGCTTGTTAGAACCAACGGCAGCATAAAAACCCTGACAGACGTCAGGAATATTGTGGTCCAGAAGAATGTCAATGAACCTATCCGGGTGGGGGATATTGCCACTGTGCGTATCGGAACCATCACCCGTTACGGCGGGGTGACCGCATCGGGAACCGGCGAAACCGTTCAGGGACTGGTTCTGGGCTTGCGCGGTGCCAACGCCCAGGATGTCGTGGAGGGAACCCGTGAAAAGCTGGCCGAAATCGAAGCCAGCCTGCCGGAAGGCACCTCGATCTCGGTTTTTTACGACCGGGGGAAATTAATTGACAAGGCGATCTGGTCCGTTTCCAAAGCCCTTGGCGAGGCCATCATACTGGTGCTGCTGCTGCTGGTGGTTTTTCTGGGAGATATCAGGGTTGCGCTGACGGTGGCGTTCATTCTGCCTCTTGCGGCCCTGTCCACTTTCATCATGATGAATCAATTCGGTATGTCGGCTAATCTGATGAGCCTGGGCGGGCTGGCGATTGCGGTTGGTATTCTGGTGGATGCCGCCGTGGTTGTGGTGGAAAATATCACCAACCACCTGTCGCACCGGAACAGGGACCGTTTGCCCCGGCTTCATCTGATTTACCGGGCGGTGTGTGAGGTTTCCCTGCCGGTTACCTCCGGCATGTTGATCATTATCATTGTTTTCCTGCCGCTTTTGTCATTACAGGGGCTGGAGGGGAAATTATTTGTACCGGTTGCCCTGACAATTGTTTTTGCCCTGACGGCGTCATTGATTCTGTCCCTGACGGTTATTCCGGTAGTATCGTCTTTTCTTCCGAAGAATATCAGTCACAAGGAACCGAGACTGGTTACATTCCTTCAGAAAAAATATCAACCGCTTCTCAGATGGTCATTGGATAACAGCAAAGTGGTGACCCTGTCCTCGCTGGCACTTCTGCTGGTGGCGCTGGTTGTCTATACCCAGGTGGGCAAGACATTCATGCCCACCATGGACGAGGGGGATGTGATTATTCAGGTGGAGAAACTGCCGTCCATCACCCTGGAAAAATCGCTGGAATTTGACGGGCTGGTGCAACGGGAACTGATCGCGAAAATCCCCGAGATTTCCGGAATGGTCGCCCGGGCCGGCTCTGATGAACTGGGGCTTGATCCCATGGGGTTAAATGAAACGGACGGTTTCCTGATTCTGAAACCCGAAGAAGAATGGCAGGTCGACAGCAAGGAAGAATTATACCGCAATATCGAAGCGGTTCTGGCGGACATTCCCGGTGCCGCCTATAATTTCACCCAGCCCATTGAAATGCGGGTTTCGGAAATGCTGACCGGGGTTCGCGGCGATATTGCCATCAAAATTTTTGGCGAAGACCAGGATGTCCTTAACCGGATTGGCGAGAAGCTGGTTACAGTTCTGCAAAAAATCGACGGGGCCGGTAATGTCTACAAGCCGGCCAACGAAGGGGCGCAATATCTGCGGCTCAGCGTTGATCGCATGGCGGCGGGCAGGATGGGGTTGAGCGTGGACAGCCTGACCCGTCTGCTCAGGTCCCAGATAGAAGGAGTTCATCTGGGTACGGTTTATGAAGGCGCCCGGCGCACCCCTCTGGTTGTCCGGGGATCGGATGATTTACGCCAGTCACCGGCTGAATTTGAAAATATGATCATTACCCTGCCGGACGGTAATCGCATCCCCCTGTCCATGGTGGCAGAAATTGAGCGTGTCGATGGCCCGGTGTCCATCAAGCGCGAGAAAGCTTCCCGCATGGTGGTGGTCATTGCCAATGTTGCCGGGCGGGATCTGGTCGGTTATGTGGAAGATGCCAAGGCACTGGCCGCCCGGGATGTCTCCCTGCCCAGCGGCTATTCTCTGGAATGGGGCGGGCAGTTTGAAAATCAGCAGCGCGCGGCAAAAAGACTGTCGATTGTGGTGCCCATTGCCCTTGGGCTGATTTTTCTGTTGCTGTTCAGCACCTTTAATTCTGTCCGGCAGGCACTGCTGGTATTGAGCAATATTCCCTTCGCCCTGACCGGCGGTATTATTGCGCTCTGGCTTTCGGGGGAATATCTGTCGGTCCCGGCCTCGGTGGGTTTTATCGCCCTGCTTGGTATCGCCGTCCTGAACGGGGTGGTTATGGTCAGCTATTTTAACCAGCTTCGGGATATGGGCAAAGAGGTGACGGATATCGTTGTCGAAGGGGCGGCACGTCGCCTCAGGCCGGTTCTGATGACCGCCAGCATTACGGCCATTGGTCTTATTCCGCTGTTGTTTGCCTCCGGACCCGGTTCGGAAATTCAACGGCCACTGGCCATCGTTGTGATCGGGGGGATTTTCACCTCGACCCTTTTGACACTGGTTCTGCTGCCTATCCTTTACCGCCGTTTTGGTGTTGCAACTCTTTCAAGGAACGCATCATGAAACTTTGCCTGATGACCATCATTATTCCCGCCTCGCTTGAGGAAATATTTGTGGACTGGTTTATGGAACAGGAAAATCTTGATGGTTTCAGCAGTTCCATTCTCTATGGCCACGGCACGTCGGAACAAAATATGTCAATGTCCGAACGGGTCACGGGCCGTTCAAAGAAGATCATGTTTCAGATACATCTGTCCCGTTCGGTGGCAGAAATTATACTGGCAAAATTGAAGAACGACTTTAAAGGCAGCCAAATACATTATATGCTGGCCCCGTTGCTGGATGCGGGCAGGCTGGAAAATTATCAGATTGATGACTGACGGCAGACCCGGGGCAATATAATCAAACTGGCAGAGGAATGAGCTTGCGCCTTTTACTGGTAGAGGATGATTCAAAACTTGGCCCCCGGCTGGAAAAGGATCTGGCGCGTAATGGCTATGCGGTTGATCTTGTGTCTTCCGGCCTTGATGCCGAATTCATGGGTAATGAGGTTCCCTATGATATTGTGGTGCTTGACCTTGGCCTGCCTGACAAGCCGGGGATAGATGTTCTGAAAGTCTGGCGCGGAAGAAATAACAGCGTGCCGGTTCTGATCCTGACCGCCCGTGATGACTGGCAGGAACGTGTGGATGGTTTTCAGGCCGGGGCCGATGATTATGTGGGCAAGCCATTTCATTTTCAGGAACTTCTGGAACGGCTCAATGCCCTGATCCGTCGTTCCAATAAAAAGGTCGGGGGAAAATTCACTGTTGCCGGCCTGACGCTGGATGATGCAAAACAAACCGTTATTACGCCGGAAAATCAGGAATTCTCCCTGACCGGAACTGAATATAAACTGTTGCGTTATATGATGATGCATCAAAACAAGATACTTTCCAAAAGCCAGCTTACGGAACATATTTATGATTTCCAGTCGGACAAGGACAGCAATGTTATTGAGGTCTATATCCGGCGGTTGAGAAATATAACGGGCAGTGACCTGATCCGTACAAAACGCGGTCAGGGATATATTTTCGGAGAGGCCGGATGAAGAGTTTTAAAGCCCGGTTAAATATCGGGGTGATTATTTTCTCGCTGCTGTTCTTTTCGGCCCTGATCATTGCCAATGTTATTTTCTTTAACAGTTTTGGTGAACGTTTTATCAGTGCGCGGCTGGCACATGATACCGATGCCCTGCTGGCGGCTCTCAAACCGGGGGAGGCGGGCAGGCTGGAACTGGATATTTATAATATGAACCCCATTTTCCTGAAGCCTCTGTCCGGGCATTATTTCCGGGTGGAACTGGAAAATGCCAATTATCAGTCGAAATCCCTGTGGGACAAGACGATCCCTCTGGAAAGACTGCCTCACGGACAAAGTGACCTGTTCCGCTTCAAGGGGCCCAAGGGACAGATACTTCTTGTCCGGACGGGCAGTTATCAAAAGGCGGGCCAGAAAATATGGATATCGGTCGCGGAGGATTATTCGCCGATTACAAAACCCCTGCATCAATTGATGATGACCCTGGCCATTCTGAACGGATTTATCATTCTTGTGCTGATTTTCTTTCAGCGGGTCATGGTGGACCGTGGCCTGAAACCATTGAAACAGATTACCGAGGATCTGACCCGTCTGGGCAGGGGTGAAACGCTGTTTCTGAATGAAAAAGTACCGGAGGAAGTTCTGCCGCTGGTGAAGGAAATCAACCAGTTGCTGGTTATGGTGGACAGCCGGGTCAAGCGATCGGTCACGGCACTGGGCAATCTGGCCCATGCCATAAAAACCCCGCTGGCCCTGATTGAGCAGGTCATTACCAGTGACAGTCAGATACACGGCAAAGAGGGTACCGCAGAAATCAAGCAGGCGGTTCACGATATCAAACATTGGCTGAACAGCGAATTACGTCGCGCCCGGATCATTGGCACTCCGGCCCATGGACAGAAACATCCTGTGGCGGAATTGCTCAACCCGCTGGTGGCAACCCTGCAGCGGATTTATGAGGGCAGACAGCTTGACTTCCAGCTGGATATTGATGACCGGGCCGAATTTCTGGGCGACCGCCATGACCTGATGGAATTATTCGGTAATCTGTTGGACAATGCCTGTAAATGGGCCCGCAGCAAAATTGTCATTCAGGTGAAATCACGGGAAGGCGGCATAGCCGTGATCATTGAGGATGACGGCCCCGGTGTGACTCTTGAAATGTTCGAAATGCTGGAAAAACGCGGCACCCGGCTTGATGAATCCGGAGAAGGCCACGGCCTTGGCCTGTCCATTGTGCGGGAAATTGTGACACTTTATGACGCCGATCTTGCGTTTGAACCTTCCGAACAATACGGGGGACTGCGTGTATCGGTAAATCTGGGCAAGGCCATATAAAAACCGGGCCGGAACATTATGTTCCGGCCCGGCTCTTAAAATTTACCCTAAATTACAATACTGCTAAAATCTTTTCTTCACGGACAGGCCCCATTCGCGCGGGCGGCCATATATCAGGTTCGCGGTACCAAAGGATGGCAGGGTCTGATAACCGCTGGCAATATATGCCTTGTCGGTAAGATTGGTGACGAACAGGGCCATTTCCCAGTTACCTTCGTCATTTATATAGGTAAGCCGGGCATTGAACAGGCTGTAAGCGGGGGAGGCAACCATTTCGGTATTCTGTGCATCCTGATAGGTCTTGCTCTGGTATGTCCAGTCACCACGCAGGGACATTGAGCTGTCATCGCTTATATCCCAGGTATATTGTGCGCCAAGAGAGGCATTCCACTCAGGCGTTTTGATGGTTTGGGAATTGATGGTGAAATCCTGAACCCCGGCATCAAGTTCCGTGATTTCGAAATCAACATAACCCAGACTGCCGTTGATGTCGAAATTGGCGGTTGGCCTGGCTTGCATTTCCAGTTCGAAACCCTTGATTTTGGCTTTACCGGCGTTTTCTATGCGAAGTTGCAGAATGCCATCTTTGTCGGCACTGATGCTGCCGAGCTGCATATCGGTATAGTCCGAGTAAAATACAGCACCATTCAGACGCAGGCGATTATCAGCCCAGTCTGTCTTGAAACCAACTTCATAAGACAGCACTTTTTCCGGTTCAAAAGACGCGACCTGTCCTTCGGCTATGGGGCGACCATTAAAGCCACCACTTTTGAAACCCTGCGTTACCGAGGCATAGACCAGAGCATCTTCATTAACCTTGTAATCAAGGCTGCCCATGGGTGTGAAAGAGCTCCAGCTTTCCTTGACAGTGGTATTCCCCACCGTTGGCACGCCGGAACTGGCGCGAACGTGGTTAAGGAAATAATCTTTCTTCTCGTAAGAATAACGCGCACCGGCGGTCAGGCTTATTTTGTCCGAAATCTGGAATGTCCCCTGTGTAAAGGCGGCATAGCTCTTGATATCAATCTTGTTGAACACATCCAGTTCAAGATCAAGAAGCACATTGATGGGATTGCCGGGTCCGCCCGGAGCCGTCGGGGCGTTAAGTGG
>UOEJ01000253.1_pt1 | contig 15231 bp, 14 predicted proteins | sample 1989191 | NCBI WGS metagenome assembly UOEJ01 (sample SAMEA4712195, study PRJEB27164) | hydrothermal vent metagenome | biome: marine basaltic hydrothermal vent biome; feature: marine hydrothermal vent; material: mineral | place: Pacific Ocean | collected 2011-06-14/2011-07-23 | depth 1719 m | reverse complement strand
TCCTCCGGCTCGTTGATGTGCATGAATTCCACACCCACATTTGAACAATAGGTCCGTTCCAATATTGACAGAACTTCGCGCAGGGTGGCAACCTCAAGACCCAGAACATTGTCAATGAAGATCGGACGGTCCATGTCCTCTTCGCCGAAACCATAGGTGGCCGGGTCAAGTTCCGTCTGCAGGGGCCGGTCTTCCAGTTCCAGTGGATCAAGTTTGGCATGAAGATGGCCGCGCACCCGATAGGTGCGGATCATCATAAGGCAACGGATGGTATCCAGGGTGGCGGACCGGATTTCATCTTCCGATGCGCTGCCTTTTTTCTTGCGGGCCGGGCCCATGTCCAGATAGCCCGGATCAAGGGCGGACAGATAATCATCCTCTGCCGATTTTACCTTATGGTCCCAGTCGGGCCGTTCCCATGAGGCGGCGGGTTTTTCAACCCCGGCATCAAGCAATGCCCTGGCATCTTCGGCCAGTCCGGAAAAATAATCAGCCCACGAGGCATCCACCGAGGCGGGATCCTTGGTATAACGGGCAAAAAGTTCCTCGACAAAGGCGCCGCTGGAACCATTTATCATTTTTTCTGTATCCAGATAGTTATCCATATATCAGGCTCATTGTTTGATTGGATCAGGGTGCCATAATAAAACAGCACCCTATCCTTAGCTGATTAACCTTTCAAAACTCCTAACAGGGTCGTGCCGAGTTCCGCCGGGGATTCTGTCACGGTAATGCCCGCGCTCTGCATGGCTTCGATCTTGTCATCGGCACCGCCCTTGCCGCCGGAAACGATGGCGCCGGCATGGCCCATGGTCCGGCCGGGAGGGGCCGTGCGTCCGGCAATAAAGCCGACAACCGGTTTCTTGACCTTTGAGGATTTCAGGAATTCTGCCGCCTCTTCTTCGGCCGAACCGCCAATCTCGCCGATCATGATGATGCTGTCGGTATCATCATCGCCGAGGAAGCCGTCAAGCACATCAATGAAATTGGTGCCATTGACCGGGTCGCCGCCAATACCGACACAGGTGCTTTGACCCAGTCCGACGGCAGTAGTCTGGCCCACGGCCTCATAAGTCAATGTGCCGGAACGGGATACGATACCGACCCGGCCCGGATTATGAATATGACCGGGCATAATGCCGATCTTGCATTCACCGGGCGTGATAACACCGGGGCAGTTTGGCCCCACAAGACGGGTTTTGGAGCCTTCGAGGGCGCGTTTGACCTTGACCATATCCAGCACGGGAATGCCTTCGGTAATACAGACGGCCAGTTCAATTCCCGCGTCAATGGCTTCCAATATGGCGTCTGCCGCAAAGGGTGGTGGTACGTAAATTACCGTGGCATTGGCCCCGGTGACCGACACCGCCTCGTCAACCGTATTGAATATGGGCAGGTCCAGATGAACCCCGCCACCCTTGCCCGGCGTCACACCGCCAACCATTTTGGTACCGTAGGCAATGGCCTGTTCCGAATGGAAGGTTCCCTGGGCGCCGGTGAAGCCCTGACAGATTACTTTTGTTTCAGAATTGATAAAAATAGACATCAGGAAGCCTCCTTCACAGCCGCAACAACCTTTGTCGCCGCATCACCCATATCGTCGGCGGAAATAATCGGCAGACCGCTGTCCGCCATGATTTTCTTGCCAAGCTCAACATTCGTCCCTTCAAGGCGCACCACAAGGGGTACGGAAAGGGATACTTCTTTCGCGGCCGATACCACGCCTTCGGCGATGACATCACAACGCATGATGCCGCCAAAGATATTGACCAATATGCCTTCCACATTGCTGTCGCTGAGGATGATTTTAAAGGCTTCGGTCACTCTTTCCTTGGTGGCCCCGCCGCCGACATCGAGGAAGTTGGCCGGAGAACCGCCCTTCAATTTGATAATGTCCATGGTGGCCATGGCAAGGCCCGCGCCATTGACCATGCAACCGATGCTGCCGTCCAGCTTGATATAATTCAGTTCATGTTTGGCCGCTTCCAGTTCCATGGGGTCTTCTTCGTCCGGGTCACGCAGTTCCACCACGTCGGGGTGACGGAAAAGCGCATTGCCGTCAAAGCCCATTTTCGCATCCAGCACGACAATATCGCCATTACCGGTAACCACCAGGGGATTGATTTCCAGCATGGCCGCGTCCTTGGCCATGAAAGCCTCATAAAGGGTGGCGATAACCTTGGCCGCCTTGCCGGCAGTCTTGCCTTCAAGGCCCAGACCAAAAGCCACCTTGCGGCAATGAAAGCCGGACAGGCCCGACGCCGGATCAATGGTAATGGTAACAATTTTTTCCGGGGTGGAGGCTGCCACCTCTTCGATATCCATGCCGCCCTCGGAAGAGGCCATGATGGCCACCCGGCTTGTCGCCCGGTCCACCAGAATGCTGACATAAAGTTCATTGGCAATATCGCAGCCGTCCTCTATATAGACCCGCTTGACTTCCTTGCCCACCGGGCCGGTCTGATGAGTGACCAAAGTCATGCCGATCATTTCACCGGCAATTTTTTTCACTTCCTCAACAGATTTAACCACTTTGACACCACCGCCCTTGCCGCGCCCACCGGCGTGAATCTGGGCCTTGACCACCCAGACCGGGCCGCCTAATTCCTTGGCAATCTGTTCGGCTTCCTGCGCGGTATAGGCCACGCCGCCACGGGCAACCGGGGCGCCGAACGTCTTTAACAGGCCTTTTGCCTGATATTCATGGATGTTCATTTGTTAATACCTTTTATGTTTATGGTCATAAAATTCAGGCCAATATTAAAATCAGGCCAATGAAGGATCAATAGCCTTTACCGCATCAACCAGCCCCTGCACAGCGGCAACGGAATGGTCAAATCCGGCTTTTTCCTCGTCGTTCAGTTCAATCTCTACTATCTTTTCAACACCATTTTCGCCGATCAGTACCGGGACGCCCACATACATGCCGTCAACGCCGTATTCACCGTTCAGTTCAACAGCACATGGCATCAGGCGGCGTTTGTCTTTCAGATATGATTCCGCCATGGCAATGGCCGCCGTCGCCGGGGCATAATAGGCCGAACCGGTTTTGAGCAGACCGACAATTTCCGCACCGCCGTCCCGGGTGCGCTGAATGATCTGATCCAGCTTTTCACTGGTCATCCAGCCCATATCCACCAGATCGGGAATGGGAATGCCGGCCACAGTGGAATAGCGCGCCAGTGGCACCATGGTATCACCATGTCCGCCCAGAACGAAGGCATTGACATCTTCAACCGAAACATTCAGTTCTTCGGCAAGGAACAGGGTAAAGCGGGCGGAATCCAGCACGCCGGCCATGCCGACGACTTTTTTCGCAGGAAGCCCGGAAAACTGCTGCAATGCCCAGACCATAACGTCCAGCGGGTTGGTGATGCAGATCACAAAGGCATCCGGCGCATTATCGCGGATGCCTTCACCAACGGCCTTCATCACCTTGAGGTTGATACCCAGAAGATCATCGCGGCTCATGCCCGGCTTGCGCGGCACACCGGCAGTGACGATAACAACATCGGCCCCCCTGATATCAGCATAGTCATTGGCCCCGGTCATGGTGGCGTCATAGCCTTCCACTGTGGAAGACTGTGCCAGGTCAAGGGCCTTGCCCTGGGGCAGACCTTCGGCGATGTCGAAAATAACCACATCGCCCAGCTCTTTTAATCCTGCAAGGTGGGCCAGGGTGCCGCCGATTTGTCCGCCGCCAATAAGCGCAATTTTTTTACGTGCCATTATGAATTCACTCCTGAATTGATTTTCCTGAATTATATAGAAAGAATAGATATTTTTTCATGTATCTGCTTCATAGCGTACCGACCGGTACATAAACTGTAGGTTCTATCTCCGTATATTTGGATGTAGCGCGATTTACCCTGTCACGCAACCGTTTCCAGCCGCTTTTTCGCAATAAAACGGATTATCAACTATTTTATTAAAATTATGGTTAATATAGTGGCAAGTCCCTAACAGAACTTTAATATTCCGGCAAATAAAATAACCCGTTGAGGGGCTGTCCTAGAGCCCCCTGCACTTATATTCGGCCATTTGACCGGGATTATTTTACGTCATGGCAAGGTGGGTTTTGCAATGCGATGCGGCGCATCGGATAAAGAAACCAGCGTGGCCATGGCGTAAAAGAACCCGGCCTTCGGTGGGCCAGAATAAATCATCTGCGTCGTTGCATTGCTTGACAGATGACCCACATCTCCCGGCTCAATGCGCCTAGCTGATGATTTATTTTGGCTCCATCAAAGGGCCGAATATAAGTGCAGGGGGCTCTAAACGGCATGACCCTTGGCCAGATATTGCTGGCTTTGCATTTCCATCAGGCGCGATACCGTGCGCTGAAATTCAAAATGACCGTGGCCGTGCGGATAGAGGTCATGGGGGGGAACCTCGGCACAACAGAGAAATTTTACGTTATTTTCATAGAGTACATCAATGAAGGTGACAAAACGTTTGGCCTCATTCCTATGCTCAGCCCCAAGGCGCGGAATACCCACCATGATCACGGTATGATATTGCCAGGCAATGGCCAGAAAATCCGCCGCCCCAAGGGCCGCGCCGCAAAGCTTTTTAAAGGAAAATACCGCAACCCCCTTGTCCGCCACCGGCACATGGACTGTCCGGCCCTGAACCTGCAATTCCTGCGGGCCGACCTTGCTGCGGTCTGCCACTTCATGATCGGTCAGACGCCAGAAGGCCTTTGACAGTGATTTTGTCGCTTCCTCGCCAAGCGGATGATAATAGGTCTTCACCCCCTTCATGCGTTCCATACGGTAATCTGTGGGGCCGCTCAGGCTGACCACGCTGAGTTTTTCCTTTATCAGGTCGATGGAAGGTAAAAACAACGCCCGGTTCAGACCGCCGCTATAGAGATCATCGGGCGGACGGTTTGAGGTCAGTACCATCACCACGCCCAGGTCAAATAAATTGCTGAACAGCCGGCCCAGAATCATGGCATCGGTCACATCGCTGACCTGAAATTCATCGAAACACAGCAAAAGACTTTCCCCGGCTATTTTCCGGGCCAGCGGCAGAATCGGGTCATCCATATCCGTGCCATGCAATGCCAGGCGGGTCGGACCATCCATATAACGCCAGTCGTGCATGGCCTGATGAATTTCCAGCATGAAGGCGTGAAAATGCACCCGACGTCTGGACCGGACCGGGGCCGCGGCGAAAAACAGGTCCATAATCATTGACTTGCCCCGGCCGACATCACCATGGACATAGAGACCCTTCGGGAAATTCTCCTGATTTTTTTTGGCAAAAACCCGCCTTAAAAAACCATTGTTTTTCGTGACCTTTTCCTCATAGCCGACCAGGTCATCATGAAGTTTCTGCAGCATTTCCACAATTTTCTGCTGATGACTGTCGGGGCGGAGTTCACCATCTTTCAGCATGCGGTTATATCGGCTCAGGGGATCAGACAAAATATTCTTTCACTGTCAGGGTCTGTTGAAAAATATAGTCATAGGCATAAAATGTAACCAAATCCATAACAAAAGCCATATTACAGGTTTTGCATGGAGATTCATTTTTGATAATCTTTTTATTATTCTTTTTATTATTTTGGGCTGGTCAGATTCTTCTCTTGACGAATGGTCATATCATGAGGTTTACTTGCTTTGTGTATTGATGTACGACCATTTGAGAGGTCACCGTGAATGATAAAAATATTCCTGTCAGGTATCTTTTTTTATTTATCCTTCTCACTGCCGCTGGCGGCGGCTCCCATTTCAGAAAGTCATCTTGATTTAACCACTTCGGGCCTGGGTATATTGGCCCTGATAATTTTTATTCTGGCCTATATTCTGGTGATTATTGAAGAATTTATTCACCTCAGGAAATCAAAACCCGTCCTCCTTGCGGCGGGGTTGATCTGGATATTGGTGGCCATTCTGGCAAAACATTCCGAACAGGCAAAAGAAATTGTTGAAAATGCCGTCCGGTATAATCTGCTGGAATATTCGGCCCTGTTGCTTTTTCTGCTGACGGCGATGATTTATATAAATGCCATGAGCGAAAGACATGTGTTTGAGGCACTGCGTGTCTGGCTGATCAAACAGAAATACAGTTACCGCAAGCTTTTCTGGATTACCGGTTTTCTGGCGTTTTTTATTTCCCCGATCGCCGATAATCTTACCACGGCCCTGCTGATGGGGGCCGTTGTTCTGGCCGTGGGCAGGGACAGGCCGGGCTTTGTGTCGCTGGCCTTTATAAATATTGTGGTGGCCGCCAATGCGGGCGGGGCCTTCAGTCCGTTTGGCGATATAACCACATTGATGGTCTGGCAATCGGGCAAAATCGGGTTTTTCGGGTTTTTTGCCCTGTTCCTGCCTTCCCTTTCTGCCTTTCTGGTGCCGGCCTTTATCATGTCTTTTATGATTCCCCGGGAAGTTCCGGAACCACCCCAGGAGAAAAACTCGCTCAAAAAGGGCGGGCTGGTTATCTGTTTCCTGTTTTTATGCACGATCGCTACAGCCGTTACATTTGAGCAGGTTTTGCATCTGCCGCCCTTTCTTGGCATGATGACCGGGCTGTCTTATCTGTTTTTCTTCTCGTACCACCTTAAACTGGTGGAACGCAAACGGTCCGATGCAACGGGCGAATTCAATGTTTTCAATAATGTGGCAAAAGCGGAATGGGATACATTGCTGTTCTTTTTCGGGGTGATATTCTGTGTGGGCGGGCTTGGGACTATTGGTTATCTTGCCTATGTCTCGGAATTTCTCTATGGCGGACTTGGTGCCACATATGCCAATATTATTGCCGGGTTGTTATCTGCTATCATTGACAATATCCCGGTCATGTTTGCCATATTGACCATGAATCCGGATATGAATATTTATCAATGGCTGCTGGTCACTATGACCGCCGGCATTGGCGGCAGCCTGCTATCGATTGGTTCTGCCGCCGGTGTCGCCCTGATGGGCCAGTCACGGGGCATGTATAGTTTTTTCAGTCACCTGAAATGGAGCTGGGCTATCCTGCTGGGGTATATGGCAGGTATCGCTGTTCATTATCTTGTTAATGGTTGATCAGGGTTTTCCTGTATTTCACCACCATGCCGAGAATAAAAAAGGCCCCGACTATGGTTAGGAATATCATATAATGGGAAACCATCCAGCCTTCACTGACCACCTTGAAAAGTTCCAGAAACACCATGAGAAATGTAGCGGCCATATATATGATGAGAAACATATGAAATGCCCTGACAAAAGGTCGAAATGTCATCATGTTTTATCCAGTCTTGTTATTTACCGGATAACTATATCAGCGATGAAATATGTTCTGTCAATCAAATATTATTGCACTATACGATCGGTTTTTCCGAAGTTATTTTTCTCAAAATTTTGTTAATCCGGTTACTGTCCGTGATTAACCGTAATTCCTGCTTTATTCTTTTGTTTAGGGGGGAAATTCCCCCGCGCCGTGGGCGCTCCCCCTCCTCGCATAAGCTCGGGCGCGCGGTCGCGCTTGCCTCAGCCCTTAAGGGCTTCGGTTACGGAACTCTTTCCGGACAAAGCAAAGGCAGCCAGTATCGTCCTTCCCCGATAATACTCCAATCCGAACCCGACCAGGGTGAGGCAAGGCCGACTGGCCGCCCGAGCTTATGCGAGGAGGGGGAGCGCCCACGGCGCGGGGGAGGTATCCCCCTTCAAACAAAAAATGAGTCCCTTCTCTGTCGTTATCTTTTTTTGTTTTTTATAATTCTTTTTGCACTGCTTGACCTCGTTTTAAAAATCAATTTACACTTACCCCATCGATTGGACCCCATCGATTGGAGTCGAAAGAAAAAACCCGCTAAATAACCATCTAATTCGGTTACTGTCACCGGAATCACCGGAATACGACCGGAATACGTCACCGGGGAAAAATGGGGAAAATGGGGAAAAATGGGGACAGAGGAGAAAAATGGGGACAGTATACTATTTTTTATTCGACTTCCTTTTCTTTGGACGGCCCACGGGTCTTTTTCTTAGCGGCCTGCCTGTTTTATTTTCCAGCCCAAGTACCCAAACATCTTCGCCCAATGGTCTGCCTGTCCGTGTATGCAGTTGCAGATTTTTCTGCTCGCCTTCCTTTATCCCACCTTCAAGAAACACATCCCATTCCGGAAAACGTTCCAGCATTGGTTCAACAATAACCAGTTCATCATCTTTTCCCTTTAAGTGCGCCCTGGCACTTGACCATGCCCAATCCTCAGGGCGCTTTACCAAACCCGCGCGCACAGGATTAAGCTCTACATAGCGCGTGCAGGCCATCAAATAGCTTTCATCCATGGGAAAAGAATGAAATCGCTCCTGCCACAAATGACCTCGGCAGCCTTCACGGAAATTAATCATGCGGGTATATTGACGATGTGCCTCTCCAAGTGCCGCACGCAAACCATCTTCATCAGTGGGCACCATAATAAAATGGACGTGGTTCGGCATCAGGCAATAGGCCCATACCTCCGTGCCAGCCTTTTGACAACTTTCTGAGATCATGGAAATATAGTCAGTATAATCTTTATCTTCCATAAAAGTTTTCATACGGCGGACACCGCGCTGGGTAACATGATGGGGGTGCCCCGGCACCACAAGCCTCGCTATTCTTACCATACCTGTTTTGTAAATTAAATACTGCTATAAGTCAATAATGGTATACTGTCCCCAATTTTGCCATAAGTCAATATTAGTATACTGTCCCCAATTTTCCCATAACAAATAAAATAGCCGTCAGCGCATAAGTCAATATTAGTATACTGCCCCCAATTTTCCCAATATTAGTATACTGTCCCCAATTTTCTGCCCCATTATAACCACACCCGGCCTCATTCCACATTTAATGGACAAACCCCTGATGAGGTCTATACTCAGAAAATCGAAAATCAGGGCCAGGGCCCTGATCAAAGCAAAAGAGCGGCATAACATTAAACAACATAATAAAGCTTAACATCGCCGTAAATCTGTCCAACAAAGTAGGACCACCTCTGATGAACGTGAAATCCATTTACCCTAGATTGTCCAAGCTTCTGAATAACAACATGTTATTTGTCAAAGCTTTGATTATAGCGTCAATGGCGGTTGTTGTCATGTTTGTAGATAAAGATAATAGCTGGTGTCATTGGACTCGGATTGCCTATTTTTCACTAACCGTTATTCTTTTGCTTATTGCGGTTTTTGAAAATCGAGCCAATAAATTATCCCCTCTTGATAAAGTAAAAAAATATCTCCTCGATTTTGAAGAATGGGTGCAGACAAGTACCGATGACTATACGGATTATTATGAATCCGCGCCGGAATTTATAGTTCGCACAAACGATGAAGATAATAATCTAGATTTTGATCAAGAATGGACGCGCGGTGAAATTGGTGCTCACTACAAAAATAGTAATGGCGCATATTATCGTGAGATTTGCTACCACGGCACACTGTTAAAGCAGATACATATTGTCTTTTTTGATGGCGGTAAAAAGACTGTCGTTTCACCTAACTGGGAGTCAATCTGCCAAGGCCGCATTTACTACTATCTAAAAGATAGTATTGAGTATGCTTATCAAAATTATCTTATCCTTCAACATGGAACTGATTACTCTATAGATATCAGAAAGTCGGGTGTGGGGGGCAACTTCGACATCCCTGTATTCAAAGATGAACAAGAATTGGAGCGTTTCATGCAGTTTTGTGCAACGTCACAAAGTGCCACGCCTGAGAGTGATAGAAAACGGCAGAATACATTATTCTATGACCTGTTGGACAAGTATGAAGATTTCAGAAAGCAATCAAGTGGTAGAAAGATAAAAAAGGACAAAAATTAAATCAGTCCCATCGACAAGAAATTGGAAATTGGGGACAGTATTTGGAAATTGCAGGTGAAATTGGGGACAGGTGAAATTGGGGACAGTATACTGTTTTTATTAGTCTTCCGTTTCCTTGGACGCTGGCGGTCCCGGCGTCCGACTGAGAGAATAAACAGCCCCCTCAAATACATGTCTCGCACAGTTTGGAACAGTAAAAAAGATAACGACGGAACGCGTAGCTGGCTAAAGACCTGACCTGAGTATTATGGGGTTATGGCCGGAACTTACGGCTTTTCATTTTTGTTTAGGGGGATAACTCCCCCGCGCCGTGGGCGCTCCCCCTCCTCGCATTAGCTCGGGCGGCCATGCCAAAAATTTATGGCGGGCCTTGCCTCACCCTGGTCGGGTTCGGATTGGAGTATAATCGGTAGAGAGAAAATAGGTGACAGTATAGAGAGAAAATAGGTGACAGTATACTATTTATCATTACTCACCCCTTCCCTCCAAATAACTATCCCTGCCGCTCCACCATCATCTTCTTGATTTCGGCGATGGCTTTGGCGGGATTTAATCCCTTGGGGCAGGTGTTGGTGCAGTTCATGATGGTGTGACAGCGATATAAACGAAAAGGGTCTTCCAGATCGTCCAGACGTTCGCCGGTGGCCTCGTCCCGGCTGTCGATCAGCCAGCGATAGGCTTGCAACAACACCGCAGGGCCGAGATATTTATCACTGTTCCACCAATAGCTCGGGCAGCTTGTGGAACAGCTGGCACAGAGCACACATTCATACAGCCCGTCCAGTTTGGCGCGGTCTTCCGGGCTTTGCAGGCGTTCGGCCCCGCTGGGTGTCGGGCTGACGGTCTGCATCCAGGGTTTGATGGAGGCATATTGGGCGTAGAAATGAGTGAGGTCGGTAACCAGGTCCTTGACCACTTCCATATGGGGCAGGGGATAGATATTGATATCGCCCTTGATATCATCATTATCTTTGGTGCAGGCCAGCGTATTGGTGCCGGCAATATTCATGGCGCAGGACCCACAGACGCCCTCGCGGCAGGACCGGCGGAAGGTCAGCGTCGGGTCGATTTCATTCTTGATCTTGATCAGGCCGTCCAGCACCATGGGACCGCATTTATCCATATCCACTTCGTAGGTATCAATGCGCGGGTTCTCGCCATCCTCTTCATTCCAGCGATAGATGTTGAATTTACGGACGGCAGTTGCCCCGTCCTCTGCCTTGAAATATTTTCCCTTTTTCACTGTGGAATTTGCGGGAAGTCTAAACTCAGCCATGTCTCAATATACCCGTGCTTTAGGTTTGATATAATCAATTTCATCGGTCAATGTATAATCATGAACCGGGCGATAGCTTATGTCCAGCTTGCCATCAACAAGACAGGCCAGCGTATGTTTCATCCACACCTCATCATTGCGGTCCGGATAATCTTCCCTTGCGTGCGCCCCCCGGCTTTCATGGCGGTTGGCGGCACAATGCATGGTGGTCACCGCGTGCATGAGCAGATTTTCAAGCTCCAGTGTCTCAATCAGGTCACTGTTCCAGACCAATGAGCGGTCAGAAGTTTTCACGTCCGCCATCATGGCATAAATCTCGTCAATGGCCTTGACCCCCTCATCCAGCATATCCTGCTGGCGGAAGACGGCGCAGTGGCTCTGCATCATGCGCTGCATCCGGTCACGGATTTCCGCGGTGGTGGTACTGCCATCGGCGGTACGGTATTTTTCCAGCCGCCCAAGGGCAAGGTCAGCATGATCATCGGGCAGGGCCCCATGGGCAGTCCTGGGTTTGACAACTTCTGCCACCCTATGCGCCGCCGCCCGGCCAAAGACCACAAGGTCAATCAGGCTGTTGGACCCCAGACGATTGGCCCCATGAACCGATACACAGGCCGCTTCACCCACCGCCATCAGGCCCGGAACAATACGGTCCGCGTCATCGTCAGTGGGGTTCAGGACTTCGCCGTGATAATTGCACGGAATGCCGCCCATATTATAATGGGCCGTGGGCACCACCGGAATTGGTTCTTTGGTCACATCAACCCCGGAAAATATCCGCGCTGATTCTGAAATACCCGGCAGGCGCTCGGCCAGCATTTCCGGGGACAGGTGATCCAGATGCAGGAAGATATGATCCTTATGTTCGCCCACACCGCGCCCTTCCCTGATTTCCAGAGACATGGCCCGGCTGACCACATCGCGGGACGCAAGGTCCTTGGCTGACGGGGCGTAACGTTCCATGAAACGCTCCCCTTCCGAATTGACCAGATAACCGCCTTCGCCGCGCGCGCCTTCGGTAATCAGAACGCCTGCACCATAAATGCCGGTGGGGTGGAACTGAACAAATTCAAGGTCCTGCAGGGGCAGGCCTGCGCGCTGCACCATGCCGCCGCCATCGCCGGTACAGGTATGGGCTGATGTGGCAGAGAAATAAGTGCGGTTATAGCCGCCGGTGGCCAGAACCGTCATATGGGAGCGGAAGCGATGCAGCTTGCCCGTATTCATATCCAGACAGATCACCCCCCGGCATTCCCCACCCACCATGATCAGATCAATGGCGAAAAACTCCACATAAAAATCGGTGTCATATTTCAAGGATTGCTGATAGAGCGAATGAAGCATCGCGTGTCCGGTCCGGTCCGCCGCCGCACAGGTGCGCAAAGCCGGGTCGCCTTCGCCAAATTCGGTGGTCATGCCGCCAAAGGCGCGCTGATAAATCTTGCCTTCTTCGGTGCGCGAAAAAGGCACGCCGAAATGTTCCAGCTCATATACCGCTTCGGGGGCCTGACGCACCATATATTCGATGGCATCCTGATCACCAAGCCAGTCGGACCCCTTGACCGTGTCATACATATGCCACTGCCATTTGTCCGGCCCCATATTGCCCAGCGAGGCGGCAATGCCCCCCTGCGCCGCAACCGTATGGGAACGGGTGGGAAATACCTTGGATATACAGGCAGTCTTCAGGCCCGCTTCGGCAATGCCCATGGCGGCCCGCAATCCGGCGCCGCCGGCTCCGATCACTATGGCGTCATAAATGTGGTCGATTATTTCATATGTCTTGCTCATTTATCCCAGGCCTTACAATGCGATTTTTAAAACAGAGAATATGGCCGCCACCGCGATGATGATACAGCCAAATAAAATAGTGAACTGAAGGAAGACTTTCATGCCTTCGCCGTGGATATAATCCTCTATCACCGCCTGAAGCCCAAGGCGCAGGTGATAGACACCGACAACAATATACATCAGCATCAGGATGGCCGACACCGGTGATGAAATCCAGGCCTTGACCGTGAAATAATCCGCCGCCGTCATCTGTACGATGGAGGCCACAAACCAGATGGTCAGGGGGATCAGGGCCACCGCAGCGATTTTTTGCATCCACCAGTGGTGGGTGCCGCTTTTTGCCGAGCCAAGGCCACGAACTTCACTGATCGGGGTATTTATACTCATGATCCCTGCTCCCTATATCAAACCGTAGCCGATGGCCCATGACAGGGCCGTCAGAATTATTGTTCCCAGAAAAACCAGAATATTGGTCCGGGCGGTGGTTTCAATATCCAGCCCCTTTCCCATATCCCAGAACAGATGACGAATGCCGTTACACAGATGAAGCATCAGGGCCAGCGTAAAACCCAGCAAAACCGTCTTGCCCAAAATGCTGCTCATGCAGGTCTGGAACAGGGCATACTCATCCGGCCCCGACGCCAGCGCAATCAACCACCAGGCCAGAAGCAGGGTTCCCCCGCCAAGGGCAACACCGGACGCCCTGTGCAGAATAGAGAGCGTCATATGAGCGCCCCATTTATATATCTGGAGATGCGGCGAGGTTGGCCGCTTTATGGTTGTCATATGCTATTCCCTCTTGAAAGTATGTTGTACACTGCTGATTTGCGTACTGTCATAAACACCCGTTTGTCTTTCGTTCTAAAACGATTATTACCTCAGGGCAAGGACTACATTGTCATAAATCAAAATAAATCAAAATAGCAGACCGTCAGATTCTCCCGGGAACCAGCAACCACAGGTCCAGATCCAGCAGAACCGCAGGGTGATATTTCCCGTCTTCCGTCTTATAGGGGAATGTTTCCGGTGTCTTGTCCTTGCAGGCCACAAACCGGCATCTCAGTGCCGCCACATCCTTTCTGCCGGGAATTTCCGCCTTGTCCAGAATTTCCGACCAGGCATAGATGGTATCACCCGCAATACAGGGGTTCACATGACGACCGGCATTTATCGCCAGAATATTCTGGGCGTTGCCAAGACCATTGAAGCTCAGGGCGCGGGCCAGGGAGATGACATGACCGCCGTAAACAATACGTTCGCCAAGACGGCCCTCCTTCATGGCATGCAGGTTGAAATGCACCTTGGCGGTATTCTGATACAGCCGGGTCGCCAGCATATGACCCTCGGCCTCCACTGTCATGCCGTCCACATGGCTGATCTTTTCCCCCACCTCATAATCCTGCCAGAAGAAATCCGACCCGGATGATACAGTGTCATATTGCTGATAATTCAACCCCTTTGGCACCGTCAGGCTTTCCGCCGCCACGGCTTCGGGCAGGTCGGGGATCATGGTGTCCACCGGGGGACTTGCCGCATCGCGTTTGTTAATCATGACCCAGCGCACATATTCCAGCACATCCTCGCCATGCTGATTGACGCCGCAGGTGCGCACATAAACATTGCCGGTCCGGCCATTTGAATTTTCCTTCAGGCCGATCACCCTGCTGGTGGCGGAAATGGTATCACCGGTAAAGACCGGGGCAAGAAAACGACAATCGGCATAGCCCAGATTGGCCACCGCATTGATGGAAATATCCGGCACCGTCTTGCCAAAAACAATATGAAAAACCAGCAGGTCATCAACCGGTGATCTTTTCAGGCCGGAATTTTCGGCAAAGACATCGGAAGACTGCAGGGCAAAACGCATGCCGTAAAGTGCCGAATAAAGGCTGACATCGCCACTGGTGATGGTCCGGGGGGTCGCATGGCGGATAATCTGGCCAGAGGAAAAATCCTCGAAATAATTTCCGGTGAGTGTTTTAGTCATCCATGGCTCCTATGGCTTCGGACAATGTTACCAGTCTCCGGGCATTTTCCACATGCAGGTTTTCAATCAGTTTGCCGTCCAGCAGAACCACCCCCTTGCCCGCCTGTTCAGCCTCGCGGAAGGCGTCGATAATCCGGGCGGCAAATTCCAGTTCCGATGGTGACGGGGCGAATATTTCATTGGCAGTGGCCAGTTGTTTCGGATGAATCAGGGTTTTACCGTCAAAGCCGAATTCCAGCCCCTGCAAACAGCTGTCCCGAAAGCCGTCCTCGTCATTCAGGTCCAGATAAACCCCGTCCAGTATATCAATATTTTCCGCCCGCGCCGCCAGCAGGCACAGTCCCAGACTGGTCAATACCGGCAGACGCAGGA
>UOEJ01000181.1_pt1 | contig 15408 bp, 8 predicted proteins | sample 1989191 | NCBI WGS metagenome assembly UOEJ01 (sample SAMEA4712195, study PRJEB27164) | hydrothermal vent metagenome | biome: marine basaltic hydrothermal vent biome; feature: marine hydrothermal vent; material: mineral | place: Pacific Ocean | collected 2011-06-14/2011-07-23 | depth 1719 m | reverse complement strand
CAATATGAGCTTGAAGAAATTTATCAGCCGGGTTGCGACCCTGTCCGGGGTGTCCCCGCCGCGATTTTCCCTGCCGGGCCCCGTGATATTATTCATGGCAACCATGGTGGAGGCCATGGCCCCCGCAGGCAGCCTGACGGTGGCCGGGGCGCGGCTTGGCAATTATCACTGGTATTTCGATGGTGCTTTGGCCCGCCGTGACCTGTCGCTGGATTGCCGGCCTCTGGATGATACCCTGCGGGCCACACTGGGCTGGCTTTTGGCCAAAGAGAACCAGATAGAAGACAAGATATCTCAATAGCATAAACGGGAGCAGACATGAAAATACTGTTGATCAATCCGCCGTGTGGTACGCGAACCATCGGCCTCAAGAATCTGACCAAGATCGAACCGCTGAATCTGGAGCTTCTGGGGGCCATGGTCAAAGGGCGGCACGAGGTACGGCTGGTGGATATGGAAGTGGCGCCAAAAGACCTGAGCCGGATTCTGGTGGATTTCAAGCCGGATATTGCCGGGGTCACGTCCGAGGTGGTTCATGTGGAAACCGCCAAACAGGCTCTTCGTCTGGTCCGGCTATCCGCGCCGTACTGCCTGACGGTGGTCGGCGGTCATCATCCCACGGTCTGGCCGCAGGATTTTCTGGACCCGGTGATTGATTTGATCGTACGCGGGGAGGGAACGGAAACATTTGCCGAGATTTGCGATGCCCGGGCGGGCGGTGCCACATCCTTCAGCCATATTGACGGCCTGATGATCCGGGACGGTGACCGGCTGGTCGCCACCGCCCCAAGGCCGCTGCCCCTGACCCTGGACCATCAGCCCATGCCCGACCGCAGTCTGACCAGAGATTACCGGTCACGCTATTATTATCTGTGGGAACGGCGCATTGCCGCAGTACGCAGTTCCGTGGGCTGCAGTTTCCCGTGTGTTTTCTGTTCGCCGCGCATCTATTCCAATGGCGGCTTTATCGCCCGTTCGCCGGAACTCCTGATTGAGGAAATCGCCGGGCTGGAGGAGGATTTTATCTATCTGTGTGATGATCATGCCTTTCATGACCCGGAACGGATGCACAGGCTGGCCGATATGCTGCTTTCCGCCGGTATCAAGAAACGCTATTTCACCTATGCCCGTGTGGATTCAATTGTCGAGAATAAGGAACTTTTTGCGCTTTGGGCCCGCGCCGGGCTGCAGCTTGTCATGTCGGGGCTGGAATCCCTTGATTATGAGGCCCTGAAACGCACCGGAAAGCGGGTGGAAAAAGGCCAGGATATCGAAGCTCTTAATATCCTTAAAGACCTTGGGATCGGTATGAGTGCGGGTTTTCTGGTGGAAGATAACTTCACCCGTAAGGATTTCGCCCTGATTGATGATTTTGTCAAGCAGCATCCGGCCATCATCCTTACCGAATATACCCCCCTGACCCCGCTGCCGGGTACGGTGCTGCACCGCAAGGTGGAAAAGGATATCATCACCCAGGACCGCCAGTTCTATGACCTGCAGCATTTTCTGCTGCCCACCAGAACACCGGCCAAAGAACTGTATGCCATGATGCGTACCGCTTATGGCAGGGTAGTTCTCAGGGTGATTGTCCGCGCTGGCCTGTGGCGGCCCAAAAACTGGTCATGGCATTATTTCAGGATGATCGGCGGACTTATCCGGAATTTCTTCGCCCTCAGCCGGGGTCACAGGGAGGTTGAAAATGTCGTAAAAACAGAGCGAGAGGCCCGTGATGGCGGACAGGCGTGATGATCCTCTGGCACAGAAGATGACATATCTGGGATGGTCGGGTTTTCAATTTAACGTTTCGGAAAATTGCCATATTTTCGTTGACCCGCCCAAGGGAACGGTTTTTTCTGAAAAGGCGGATATTATTATTTTCATTACCCACGGCCATCCGGAACATCTCGGCGGCACATATGACCATGTCAGGACGGCGGGGCAGGGGCGGGATACCACCATTATCGCCTCAAGAGTGGTATCCGGTTATCTGGCAAAAAAATGCCGCCGTGAGGGGGTGAATTTTATCACGGTAAAGGCAGGACAGAAATCCACATTGCCGCCGGATATTGCCTTTGAAGTATTTTCCTGGCGGCATATGCCGCTGCTGCCGCCGGGCTTTGGGGCGGCGGTTCGTCATATGGTCCATATTTTGCGGGGTCTGCCCCTGGCATGGCGGATTATCAGGATGTCCCTGGCCGGGCCACGCGGGGCGGGGGATATGCTGGGCTATCTGTTACGTCTTCCGGGGGACAGGAATATCATCATTTACGGCGAAGGGCTGCACAGACATACCCATATCGGGGATGTGAGGGCCATTGGCCGCATCGCCCCCGGTGCCACATTGCTGGTGGCGACAGAGCCTGAGGATATTTCCGCCCTGCCCGGACTTGTGGTGGCAAGCGGGGCGGGCAGGGTAATTCTCTATGAACCTCACCGGCCATGGCGGGATATGTTTGAACTGCCCCATGCCGATCTGCCGGCACTGCGGAAGCTTTTGTCTGACGTTGGTATTTCCGCCGGAATTGCGGGAACGGACAAATAAAATCAGAAAGCCCCTGACGCAGGCATGGATATTATGATAGATTATATTCATGACTGTACGACCGGATATCCTTATCGCAGATGATCACCCCCTGTTTCGGATCGCATTGAAACAGGCCATTGAATTGGCTTTCGATGAATGCACTATAACCGAGGCCGGTTCAATTGATGATGTTCAGGGCTATATGGCGCGGGGTGGGCCTTGTGACCTGCTTCTGCTTGATCTGCAGATGCCGGGGGCGCGGGGTTTTTCCGGCCTGATTTTTTTGCGCGGCCAATATCCCGATGTGCCGATTGTGGTGGTTTCCGGCAATGATCAGGACAGGGTCATTGCCAAGGCCATGAACCACGGGGCGTCGGGATTTATCCCCAAATCAACGGATCTCCCCCAGATGGCACAGGCGATCAGGGCCATTCTTGCCGGGGCCATCTGGGTGCCACCGGGGTTTGAATTGCAGCAGCAGAATATCCAGGATGAGGATATATCCATCGCAGAAACGGTGGCCTCCCTGACACCGCAACAATTCCGGGTTTTCACCTTTTTGTCAGAAGGCATGCTGAACAAGCAGATTGCCTATGAAATGGATGTGGCAGAAGGCACCGTCAAGGCCCATGTCACCGGAATATTGAAGAAATTCGGCGCCTATAGCCGCAGCCATCTGATCATCGCCGCCCAAAGACTGGAAGCGGAAGAGGCTGTTGAATAGAGTTTCTTTATTTCCGATAAATCAGCTGACTGTTGATCAGCGCGCGCAGGGCGGCTGATTTTACGGGTTTTCGCAGGAATTTATAGCCCTGTTCTTCCGCCGAATTTTTCACCTCTTCGGTATGGTCGGCGGAAATGACGATACCGGGGGTGGGGCTGTTCCACCGGGACCGCAGGATATTCAATATATCAATCCCGGTTTCCTCATGATCAAGGTGATAATCGGCCAGAATGATATCCGCCGTCTGGCCGTTGAATTTATCTTCCACCTCTTTCAGGCTGCGACAGCAGACCACCTGACAATTCCAGTTGGATAACAGGATTTTCATGCCAACCAGAATATCCGGATCATTATCTATGCACAGCACGACAAGTCCGGACAGGTCATGGGGGGGTATGGGCCGCCTTTCTGCGGGGGCCGGAATATTTTCCGGCTGATGCCCCTGCTGTCCAAGGGGCAGGGTGACGCTGAAAACAGACCCCTTGCCGGGGGTTGACCTTACCGTCAGCCGGTGATCAAGCAGGCGGCAGATGCGCTCCACAATGGCAAGCCCCAGTCCCAATCCCTGTTCCTTGTGATCCGGGTGATGTTTCAATTGTCTGAATTCAAGAAAGATTTCATCCAGTTTATTCTCGGAAATGCCGTAACCGGAGTCCCACACCTGAATATCGATCTGTCCCTGCCGCCTGCGACAGCCCAGCAGAACCCGGCCCTTTTCCGTATAGCGAATGGCATTGCTGATAAAATTCTGTAAAACCCTGCGCAGCAGTTTCGGGTCGCTGTGGACTATGGCACTGGACGGGATCATTTTAAACTCGATGCCTCTGTCACGGGCAATAGCGGTAAATTCGGCATTCAATTCCTGCAGCAGGGTGTCAATGGTGAAATCCGTCAGATGCGCACGGGCGACCCCGGCGTCCAGCTTGGAAATTTCCAGCAGTCCGTCCAGCAGTCCTTCGACCGCATTCAGGCTGTTGTCCAGATGGTCAATCAGGGGGCTGATGGTGCCGTCGGTATTTTTCTCGGTCAGGGCGGAGGTAAACAGCCGGGCAGCATTGAGCGGCTGCAGCAGGTCATGGCTGGCGGCGGCAAGAAACCGGGTTTTACTGATATTGGCCTTTTCCGCATCGGCCTTGGCAATTTCAAGCTCCTGTGTCCGCACCATCACCCGCTGTTCCAGAATTTCATTGGCCCGCAGCAGGGTATCCGCCGCCTGTTTATGGGCGGTAATATCGCTGTAACTGGTGACAAAACCGCCGCCGGGCAGGGGGTGGCCGTGAATTTCAATGACGGTGCCGCCGGGCAGGGTGCGTTCATAGCTGTATTTGGTGCCCCGGCTCAGATGATCCAGCCGTTTCTGAACCTGCCGGTCAATATCCAGATTGCCGAAATAGCCCTGTTTGGCATTATATTTCAGCACATCGCCGACAAATCGCCCGGCATAGATAAAACCTTCCGGGTAATTAAACATCTCCAGATAGCGTTTATTCCATGCCACCAGATAAAGCTCCCTGTCGACCACGCTGATGCCCACATTGATATTTTCCAGTGATTTTTGCAGCAATGTCCGGTTGGAGCGGAAAATTTCAGAGGCCTCGTCAACGATGGAGACGAAATCATCCAGCTTCATATCCTGACCCTGCAGACTGGTATTGATCACCACCCGCGCGGTGGCGGAGCCGATGGCCCCGGCCAGGAGATGCTCGGTAAACATGATCAGTTCGTCATGGGCCAGACTGTTGGGCGAAAGCGGCTCGTCACGCTCTGCGGCAAAATTCGAGAAGGCCTGCCGGGCCTGTACCCTGCCGACAAATCGCTCGCCCAGTGCCATCATATCCGATACCTTGGCAGAGGAACGGATCAGCAGGCTTTGCCCTTTATTGTCGTCAAGGCCACTGTCCACATAGGTTGCGGCCTGAATATGTTCAATCAGGCTATGGCGGGTAAGACGGGATACAAGAATAAAACAAAAAAGATTAAACCCCATACTCCAGATCAGCCCGTGGGTGACATGAGTTAGCCCGGTCAGGCCAAACAGGCTTTCCGGCCTGAGGAGAAAGCTGCCAAACAGCCCCTCGTCCAGAATGACGCCTGAAAGCCAGCCCGCCCGCACGATGAGCGGTATGAGCAGGGTATAGCTCCAGACCATAAAACCGGCCAGAAGCCCCGCCATGGCCCCCTTGTGGGTGGCGGATTTCCAGTAAAGCCCGCCGATGATGGAGGGGGCGAATTGTGCGGCCAATACCATGGACAGCAGCCCGATGGAGGCCAGCGCATCAAAACTCACCACCATGCGGTAATAGAAATAGGCCAGAAACATAATGGCGACAATGGTGACCCGCCGGATCAGCAGAAGCATCCAGCTGATGTCCCTGCGTTCATCCAGCCGCAACCATTTCATACGCAGGATCAGGGGCATGATCACATCGTTGGATACCATGGTGCTGAGCGCCACCGCCCCGACAATTACCATGCTGGTGGCGGCGGACAGCCCGCCGATAAAGGCCAGCAGGGCAAGGTCCGTACGCCCCACCGTCAGCGGCAGGGTCAGGATATAGAAATCCTGATTTGATCCCGCAGCAGGGGTCAGCAATCCTGCGGCGGCCACCGGGAAAATAAACAGGCTCATCCCCAGAAGATAAATCGGAAACAGCCAGCGGGCGAGCCTTATGTCCCCCGGTTCCGAATTTTCAACCACCAGCACATGAAACTGGCGCGGCAGGCAGAATATGGCCGCCATGCCCAGCACGACCGATGTGAGAAAACTGTTGCTTCGGCTCCCGCTGTCAAAAATATCCTGAATGGCTGAATCCCTTGCAATCCGGGCGGATATATCGTCAAAGCCGCCAAACAGGCCATAGGTGATAAAAAGCCCGACAATGATAAAGGCCGCCAGCTTGACAATGGATTCAAAGGCAATGGCCAGCATCATGCCTTCGTGATGTTCATTGGACTTGATATTGCGTGTGCCAAACAGAATGGTGAATAACGCCATCAGGGCCGCCACAAAAATGGCGGTATCCTCCCAAAAGGAAATGCCGGCAAAGCCCTGAACGACTTTGCCGGTCAGGACGTTATAGCTGGTGGAAACCGCCTTTAACTGCAAGGCGATATAGGGGACCACCCCCATGGCGGCGACAAAGGTGACCAATATGGCCAGCTGTTGTGATTTGCCGTACCGGGATGACAGAAAGTCGGCAACAGAGGTGATATTCTGTTTCTTGGCCACGGTGATCAGTTTGATCAGGAACGGCCAGCCCAGCACCAGAACCAATATGGACCCCAGATAGGTGGGCGCGATGATCCAGCCGGTGGCCGCCGTTTGCCCCGATGTGCCGTAAAAGGCCCATGACGTGCAATAAACCGCCAGGGTCAGACTATAGATTATCGCCCGGTATTTATTCCGGGGCCGGTCAAGGGGCCGGGCCAGAGAACGTTTGTCACCATAATAGGCGATGGCAAATAACATGCCAACGTAAGCCAAAGAAACGCTGATGATGACCCATGTCTGGAGCATAATATCCGGTACTTATTCCCTATTTTGCGGGAATTTTGACGATTCCCTGTTCAATCTTAATACGCGTCTGCTGTGGAGTCTGCAAAATTCCGGGCAGATGTTTTTCTGATAAGTCCTCCAGCACCCCGTCTTTATCCACTTTCCGGGGGCTGGTCCGGACGACCTGACTATGGGGCAGGGGGGCGGCTGTGGTCATATGATCATACATCAGGTCAAGGGCGGCGGTGAAATAATGATGCAGGGGAATGAAACGGCTGTTAAATCCGGGCAGGGCGTTAAAGGCATCAAAATGATGGGCATTGCTGATTTCATAATAATGCAGCTTACCCTGCGACCCCTCCACCAGATGGTTTAATCCAAGATAGGGGCGGGACGAATGGTTCACATGGATCAGCGCGTCGGCCTGGCCATGGACGATAATCGTTGGTTTGCCCTGCAGGTTTGCGGTGTGATAGGTTTCTGCCAGTCCCTTCTGAACGCGTATGGCCTGTTGCGAGGTTTCTGTCATCAGCTTGCGGAAACATATGCCGTAATCCATGGGCAGTTTTAACTCGGTCGGGGCGAAATCAAGGCCTGCGCCCGGTATAATCCCGCCGGACAGGGAAAAGACGGCGGCCATTTCCGCCCCGGTCTGTCCCTTGGCCTGACCCATGCTATTCAGCTTGGCATAACTCAGGCCACACAGGTTGTCCATCACGGAAAAACGGCCATAGGCATTGGCGTAATTCACCACAATGGTCGCCCATAGTCTGATGGCCACATTTATCGGCCCCAGATCCCGTGTTTCGTCAAGGACGCCCATCTCGCGGATTTTCATGACGGATTCCCTGATTTGCCCCTCTGTATTGTCCGCCTCCAGCAACCCCCGTATCTTAAGCAGGCCGCAATGGGCCGTCAGTATTGAGCTGGAGACCGGATTGTTTCCGGCTCCGAACGGGGCCTTCAGGGCCTCTTTACTCAGCACTGCGCAGGGCTGATACAGATTAAGAAGCGTGGCAAAATCATACAGATGCCTGCCGTGCCCCTTGAATGGTTCCTGATCACCCGTCTGAATGGAAAAATCCTGATCTGGCGGCAGGGGAATATTCGGTTCCGCCACGGCAACGGCGTCTATCAGCTTTTCGGTGTCCTGCTCCGCCGCCAGAAGCGAGGCATTTCCCCCCTGGGAGATACTGGAACTGATGACCAGGGTATTTTCCGGGGTGAATGTCTTCATGCCCCCGGCCAGTTCCCTGTTGATGACGTAAAAGGCAAATTTTATGGAGGACAGCACATATTGCCCCCAGTTTTTTTCATCATTCAGGCCGGAATGGGCATGCTGCACCGCGACCCGGTGGGGATATTTTTCGTTATATTGTTTTAATTCAGGGCTTGGTGGCACGGTGAAGCCTGACCTCTCCCCCGCCGTGACCACATCAATCAACTGACCGCGCAGGTCAAATGTCCTGCCCGCGCTCAAAAAATGAAAACCGGTGCCGGTGCCCTTGTCCGTATAGGCGACCGCGCAACCTTTTTTCAGGGCCCATTCCCCAACCGTGCCGATGGCGCCATATATGCCCCGTGACCCCGATGACGGCCCGGTGATCAGGCAGGGGTTCTCCCTGTCAAAATGATCCGGGATTTGCACCATCAGGGTGACATTCTGGTGATCGCTATCCAGTTTCATAAAGCTGAGATATTCAACCCCGGCAATCTTGCCGTCCGGATTGTCATTGCCCACATTGGGGCCGTATAGCCGGCCAAATCCCCCGGCGGTGGTGGTATCATTCAACGCCCGGTAATTGGTATGTATGGCCGTGGTTCTTAATTCCTGCACAGTGGGATTTCTGGCATCCTGATAGTTCGGCGGGCCGGGTAGTTGCAGTCCCGCAACCCCAAGGCCGCCGGTCAACAGGTCATCCGATGTGCCGTCATACTGGACCCGGACCAATTCCCCGACCAGAAAATCCGGGGCCTGTGCCACATTGCGACTGTTCATATTACAGGAGGTGAGGGCAAGAGCCATAACGGTGGTTGAAATTATCAGTGTGGTTTTTGTCATGGTTTTCTCTTTTGGTTTTGCCTCAATCGCCGGCGCTTGCGCTTAGGCTTTCCTCGTATTAACTCGGGCGGCCGCTTGGCCTTGTCTCAGCCTTGTCGGCTTCGTTATGTTGGTGGGGGATAACTCCCCCGCAGCGTGGCTGCTCCCCCTCCTCGCATTGGCTCGGGCGGCCGCTTGGCCTTGTCTCAGCCCATTATATGGGCTTCGTTTTGTTGGTGGGGAATTTTTTCCCGTGTTTTTCTTATATCAAAAATAATGCGATGGCCATGATGACGCCTAATATTGGCACAATAACGGTCAGGGCGGCAAGGGGGGCGTAGGCGTCTTTGTGTTTTTCGCCGCAAATGGCCCTGATGGTGGTGACCACATATCCGTTGTGGGGCAGGCTGTCCAGCGCACCCGATGAAATGGCAACCACCCGGTGCAGGGCGTCCGGGTCAACCCCCAGTTCCAGATAATGGGGGGCGAGCACGGGCAGGGCGATGGACTGGCCGCCCGATGCGGAACCGGTCAGTCCGGCAATGACACTGACGGCAACCGCCGCCCCGATCAATTCATGGCCGGGCAGGCTGGTCATGGCATCGACCACAACTGCAAAAGCCGGGGATGCCTTGGCCACGGTGCCAAACCCAACAACGGCGGCGGTATTGCCAATGGCGATCAATGCCCCGGCGGTTCCCGCAGACAGGGCCCCCTCAAGGTTTTTGAACAATTTCCAGTTGATAAGGATAGTAGCGAGTACCCCGCAGGTCAGCGCAAGCAACAGCGCGGACTGTTTCAGACTGTCATGGAAAATAAATGATACCCCCAATACCAGAACAAGCGGCAACATACTCAGGAACGGATTGGGCAGATTGCCATTGTGTTCAATTACCGGATCATTCTGTCTTTCGTCATAACATTCCCCGGCGGCGACCGCCTTTGCAATCATGCGTTTTAACCACCAGAAACCGAAAGTTGCCATGAATATGGCCACGACTATGCTGACCTGCCAGCCGGAATAAAGCGTGGTGCCAAGGAATTTGATGGGAATGACATTCTGTATTTCCGGTGACCCGGCGGATGTCATGGTGAAGGTCACCGAACCAAAGGCCAGTGCCGCCGGAATAAAACGCCGCGGCAGGTTGGCCTGCTTGAACAGGCTGAGTGCCATGGGATAGACGGAAAAGGCCACCACAAACAGGCTGACCCCGCCATATGTCATCACCGCACAGGCCGCAACAATGGCAAATACCGCATGTTTCAGGCCCAGCTTGCCGACGATCCAGTGGGAAATACTGTCCGCCGCGCCGCAATCCTCCATAACCTTGCCAAAAATGGCCCCAAGGATAAATATGGGAAACCATGAAAAGATAAAACCGGAAAAGCCATCCATATAGCTGGCCACATAATCGGCCTGCCCCGGATCGGCCAGCTGGGGCAGCAGGGCAAGACCGCTCATCACGGCGACAAAAAGTGCCGATATTGGCCCTGCAATCATCACATTCACCCCGCGAATGGTGAGGAAGATGAGCAGAGACAGCCCGCCAACCAGACCGACCATACTTAGAATTTCAACCATGACTTTCCTAAATAACTTATGTATAACAACGGGATAAATAAAAAATTCCCGTAAAGTGTGACATATAATGACGGATAGGGTGGTGGTTAGACCATATGGACCATGGTCTAGGGTCACATGGGGCATTGCCCGTGATAGATTGCGGTTAATCAATGGTTGGCATGAGGTAAATATGTGCCATTGGCAAAAATAAACACTGTAGAATTTCTGTTTTAAATAATTTCCGGGAGAAAAACATTGAAAAGTCAGCTTTTGAAAAAATCCTTATTATCCAGCATCGCGGTCCTGAGCGGTATTGTTGTTACCGGACCGGGAAGCATGGCATGGGCCGAAGATGCGGCAAATGATGGTCTGGTTCTGGAAGAGGTTATCGTAACGGCGCGTCGCCGGTCGGAAAGCCTGCAGAGTGTGCCGGTGGCGGTAACCGCCTTCAGCGAGGAATATCTGAATAAAGTCGGGGCGACGGATATTACCTTTCTCGCCCAAAGTACGCCCAATACCACGCTCAAGGTTTCCCGTGGCACCAACAGCACCATCACCGCGTTTATCCGTGGTGTCGGACAGCAGGACCCGGTGGCAGGTTTTGAGGCCGGGGTCGGGATTTATCTGGATGATGTCTATCTGAACCGTCCCCAGGGGGCGGTTCTGGAAATTTATGATGTGGAACGTATCGAGGTGCTGCGTGGTCCCCAGGGCACGCTATACGGCCGCAACACCATCGGCGGGGCCATCAAATATGTTACCAAACGCATTGGTGACGAGCCGGAGATGCGCATCAGGGCATCGGGCGGAACCTATAACCAGCTGGATATTCTGGCCTCGGCCTCGGCGCCGGTGACCGAGGGACTGGCCCTTGGGGGGTCCGTGGCTTATTTCAGCCGGGGAGGTTTCGGCAAAAACCTGAATAATGGCAAGGAACATTATAACAAGGATGTTTTAGCCGTCCGTCTGAGTGCGGAAATGACCCCGTCTGATGATCTGTTCATTCGTATTTCCGGGGATTATTCCAAGGATACTTCCAACGAAAAATCCGGTCACCGGCTGGTGGTCAGCACTCCTGCCAACGGCAGTGCGCCGATTCTGGATGATGTTTTCGATACCCGTGCGGGCATTACCGGCAAGCAGGAAGTGATTCAAAAGGGTATTTCGGGGGCTATTGAATGGAACGCCAATGAGGCGGTCACCATGAAATCAACCACCGCTTACCGTGAGGATGCGACGGAATCACCCATTGATTTTGACAGCCTGCCAAACAACAGTTTTGATGTGCCGGTGGTTTACCGCAATGACCAGTTCAGTCAGGAATTCCAGATACTATATGAGGCGGACGCCGTTCAGGGTATCCTTGGTTTCTATTATATGAATGCCAATGCCTTTAATGAATTTGACGTAATTCTGGGTAATCTTGGGGTGACAAGTTTCACTTTCGGTGATGTGAATACCAAGACCTGGGCTATTTTCGGCGATGTCAATTATGATATGACAGAAACGGTAAGCCTGTCCGTCGGCGGTCGTTACACCAGTGACAAGAGATCAGCCGAAGTCAAGCGTCAGCTTTTCCTTGGTATCGGCTCACCGGCCTTTGGCAATGATGCGGCCTTTATGCTCAGCGAAACGGCTAATTTTAATGAACAGCGCACCTATAACAAATTCACCCCCAAGGTCAGCCTGAAATGGCAGCCCAACGATGATATCAATGTTTATGGCTCGTTCAGTCAGGGTTTTAAAGGCGGTGGATTTGATCCTCGCGGTGATAACCGGGCCAGGGACGGCTTTCAGCCTGAAACCGTCAATAGCTATGAAATCGGCCTGAAATCCGTTCTGGCGGATGGCCGGGCATGGGCGAATATTTCCACCTTCTTCAGCGATTACAAGGATATTCAGGTTCCCGGCTCCGTGGCCATTGATACGGATGGTGACGGGATTGATGATGATTTCGTCGGCACCGTGACCAATGCGGGCAAGGGCGAAATATGGGGGATCGAGTTTGAGGGCACCGCCCTTGTCAGTGAAAATCTGACAGCCATTGCCAATCTGGGATATATCAATGCCGAATATAAGGAATGGATGGTCGAGGGCGTTAATATTGCCGACACCAAGGTATTCCAGAATACCCCGGAATGGTCGGGGTATTTTTCCCTGAATTATGAACTGCCAATGAATTTATTCGGCAATGACGGGGCGGTCAATCTGATCGGTGCGGTATCTTTCAAGAGCAAGACCTTTATTTTTGAAAACCCGATACCCCTGCTGGATCAGGATGGTTATGCCCTCATTGATGCCAGCATTGTCTGGACTGCGGATGACGGCGGTATTCAGGTCGGTATCCATGGCAAAAACCTGACCAACAGGGAATATAAGGTCGCCGGATATAATTTCCCGACCCTGGATGTGGTATCAGCCTTTTACGGCAATCCCCTGACGGTGACAGCCACCGTTGATTTCAGATTTTAATATTATTTGGGCCGCCTGATATACAGGCGGCCTGCCGCAGGGAAATAGCCCGCTATTGTGGCCGGTCAGAAAATATGGATGAGTGTCAGTAAACCCCGTACTCATGAGTAAATTCAAACATGGCACGTACATTTTCCGGTTTGGCTTCGTCCGGAATGCCCACGGCGGCATCCATGATATAACCCCCGCCGTCGCCAACAACATCGATCATTTCCCTGCATCTGTCACGCACGTCATCGGGCGTACCCATAATCAATGTTGATACCGGCATCCCCCCCCTTATACAGACGGTATCGCCCAGTATTTTTTTAGCCTTGAACAGGTCCGTGCGTTCAAAAAAGTAAATACATTTTCCGGGCGGTATATCCTTGATAATATCAAGTCGGGAGGTCACATCCCCTTCCCAGAAAAGGCAGGGTGTCAGGCCCTTATCGATTAATTTCAGGGTTACCTCGCGCAGGGACGGCCAGAAGAAAGTCTTGAACTGATCCGGCGACATAAAACCATCAAGCCCCCAATGCAGGGGTATGAATATGATTTTTCCGGGAACGCGGCTGGCGGTTTTGATAATATTTCGCGGGATGAATTCGGTGATTTTATCAATTGCCGCCAGCAGTTTGTCCTTGTTGCGGAACATATCCAGCATCCCGCCCCTGGAGCCGCGCATATAATCCGCAAGCACATCAAAGGGGGCATGACCGCTGGTTGATGCTGCCAGGGGAAAGCCGCTTTCTTTCATTTCCATAATAAAGTTAAAATTTTCACCCAGTGCCTTCTGCATTTCCTCGCCCGCTTTCATGAGAAGCTTCAGGCTGTCCTGCATTTCCGGCTGGCCGAATATGGCCAGGGAATGCAGTATTCTTGTATAATAGATTGAGGGATATTCCGGCAGATCGGCGAAGGGTTTGAAAACATCGGCCAGTTGGGGAAGATATTTGCGCAAATATACCCCGGTCGGGTCCAGCATATGTTCATCATATTCACTGGCCGGCATATATTCCCGGTCAATATACTGAAAGGAAACATCGGGATTGGTCTTGCCGTCCCCCGGCCATTCCAGTTGGCGATAGCCGATCATATCCATGGTCGGCCCAAGGGACAACATGGGATGACAGGGCTGAAAGGCGTCGGGCTGCAAATCCACTATGGCCTTGCGCATGGCATCGGACAGGCCCGAATAGTCATACATCGCCTGTTCACAGGTCATGCCGGCGGCCCTGGCTGCCCAGAAGGTGCTGTAGAGAAATATGGGCACCCGGTCCGGCTGGCGCAATTCAATGACATCCTCTATACGCTTTTCCCGTGCCTGATAAAGATCAGATGGCTGTTTGTCCTTGGGGGTCATTGTCCTGCTCCTGTGCGGTTTTTCGTAATCATATCATATTGCCTTATCTGTTCTGACGTATATTTGAATCATGGATGATCTCTGCCAGCAGCCGTTCGTGTTTATGGACCATCACATGAACACCGGCGATGCCGTCTATTTCTCTTATTTTCTCAATCAGTTCGATACAGATACGCTTGCCCTCTTTTCTTTCATCTTTGGCGTCCTGCATCCGCATTATCAGGGCGTCCGGGATGTGAATTCCCGGAATATTGTTAACTATCCAGTTGGCGGACCTGGCCGAAATCAATGGCCCGACCCCGACCAGAATATGGCAACGTTTATGCAGTCCGAGCCGTTTTGTTTCTTTCATAAAAGCTTCAAGAAGATCAATATCATAGCAATATTGGGTCTGAAAAAACCGGGCGCCGGCGGCTATTTTCTTGGCCAGCCGGTAAGGCCGGGCATCAAACGGGGGGCAGAACGGGTTAAGTGCCGCACCCAGAAACAGATCAGGTTGCGTCATGATGGGCCTGCCGGACATAAAGCGTGATTTATCCCGCATGGTTCTGGCTGTGCGCAGCAGGCTGACCGCGTCCAGATCAAAAACCGGCATGGCCCCCGGCTGGTCCCCGGTGCCGATACCGTCCCCTGTCAGGCAAAGCAGGTTTTTGATACCAAGGGCGGCGGCCCCCAGTATATCCCCCTGCAGGGCAATGCGGTTCCGGTCCCGGCAGGCAAATTGCATGATGGGTGTAAAGCCCAACTCGCGCAGAATTAAAGAGGAAGCAAGGCTCGACATATGGCAGTTGGCCCCGGAACCGTCAGGCACATTCACCGCATCCACCAGTCCTTCAAAATGTCTGGCACAGACCGCAATATCCTCAGGATTGGCCGAATCCGGCGGTGACAGCTCGGCCGTTACGGCAAATGTCCCGGAAGCAAGCAGGGCTTCAAAACTGTTGGGGGGATAGGGCGAGGAACGTTCAGAATTTTTATCGTCACTCCCCGGTATCCGGTCTTCTTCGGGCTGTGTCACTGTCTGATGCTCAATTATCTGCATCCATGATGATCTGCCCTGCCGCAGGCTTTCTGCGGCCCGGCGCGGCATCATATAACGGCTGAAACGTCCGGTTCCGGCAATGCCCTGCCAGCCATCAACCCAGACACAGGGTATTTCGGGCTCGATCTCGCAGGTGCCATCGGCCCGCACACCGCCGCAAGGGCCGTTGCGAATTCGCTTGGGGCAATTCATGGGACAGG
>UOEJ01000136.1_pt1 | contig 15552 bp, 17 predicted proteins | sample 1989191 | NCBI WGS metagenome assembly UOEJ01 (sample SAMEA4712195, study PRJEB27164) | hydrothermal vent metagenome | biome: marine basaltic hydrothermal vent biome; feature: marine hydrothermal vent; material: mineral | place: Pacific Ocean | collected 2011-06-14/2011-07-23 | depth 1719 m | reverse complement strand
GCATCGGCGGCAGAGACGGCCTTGCCCTTCATTTCAATAAGCAGGTCAGAGATGGCCCCTGCGGCAGCCAGGGCAACATCGGCGGTGCTGATGGACCGGTCCAGACTTTGTTTAACCGCATTATAGCCCTTGAGATCCGCCCGCAGTTTCTGGGCGATGGAAAAAATGGCTGCATTATCCTTGGCGCTGGAAACTTTCAGACCGGTATTGATCGCCGTCTGGGTTCTTTCCAGCGCACGTGTGGTACTATTCAGATTAAATAATGCCGATAGTGCGATTGCATTGGTATTTACGGAAAAAGCCATTTTTTGCTCCACCTGTGAAATTCACAACAAATTTTACAAATTTATTACTTTGATGCTGCCGTCGGGAGGAACTATTTTTCAGGTTCCCCGCCGCCTGTGCAGCTATTCAGAATGCCTTCGTCAGCCTGTTCAGATTACCTTAATTACCGAAAAGGCTCAGGATAGACTGGGGGGCCTGGTTGGCAATGGACAGCGCCTGGATACCAAGCTGTTGCTTGACCTGCAGTGATTGCAGGTTGGCACTTTCCTTGGCCATATTGGCGTCCACCAGATTGCCGATGCCCACCTCGATGGTATCAGAGATTTTATCGGCAAATACCCGCTGGGATTCCAGTGCCTTGCCCCCGGCACCAAATTTGGTCAGAACCGCATTGACCAGCGCCAGTGAACTATCAATATCCGAGAGCGCCGTCGCCGCCAGAGTTTGTGTGGTAATGGTCTGCGCCGCCGTGATGATGACATTGCCACCGCCCAGGGTCATGTCCTGATGGGCAATGGTAATGGTTTGGGTGGCGTTGGGGTTGGTAATGGCCACCACCGCATCGGTTCCGGCATCAATCAGGTTGGTGCCGTTGAATTCCGCATTGGCGACGATGATTGTGATTTGATTGCGCAGGGCTTCAAAGTCCTCGTTCAGGGCGGTCCGGCTGGTGGTATCAAGACCGGCATCGGCGGAAGCAACCGCCTTCTCCTTCATTTCAATAAGCAGGTCTGATATGGCCCCGGCTGCCGCCAGGGCGATGTCCGTTGTACTGATGGACCGGTCCAGGCTTTGCTTGACCGCATTATAGCCGCGCAGGTCGGCCCGCAATTTCTGGGCAATGGAAAAAATCGCGGCGTTATCTTTTGCCGACGATATTTTCAGCCCGGTATTAATACGGGTCTGGGTCCTTTCCAGATCCGTGGTCGTAATATTCAAATTGAGCAGAGCCGACAAGGCACTGGCATTTGTATTTACTGAGAAAGACATTCCGCTTTCCTTTCGTGTGTTGCATTCTGAACATGTCATATCCCACATACGGGATATACCGATTAGGAAAATGCAAGAGACATGCCAGTTTCTGATTCTTTTAAGTCATTGAAATCAAACAATAAAATATCACTTATAAAAGAGAGGGATATCTGACAGGTAGATATTGCCATATGGTGGGCAAAGCTTGCAGTACGGGGAGGGGGGCGAGGCAATAAATTATGAAAAAATACCGGATGCCGATACAATAATATTGGCCGTATATAAGTGCAGGGTGCTCTAAACAGTTTGATTCAAGGTGATTGAGGTGGGGGATTTATTCGTGGACCGCACACCGTCGGCACCATATCGGTTGACCTGATTATGGTTTCTGACCACTTCTTCGCTGATGGCCTGGATCATATTTTCAGATATTTGTTTCAGGGTTTTAACCAGCCGGGTATGGCGGGTAAGGACGGACTGGAATTCCCGGGATACATGCTTCAAATCCCGGATGGCCGATCCATTGCCCATGGCCGGCAGACCACCCCGGACACTCAGTTCGGTCATTTCCTTGTGGTAGCTTGCCATAAGCTGGTTTTTATGGGGCAGAAGTTTTTCCACATCCTTGGGCCGGTTGGTTTTAAGCAGGGTGATTTCCTCGGAAATGACATGGGTAAGTTCCCGGGTTACATGGATAAGCGGGAATAACAGACTTTGATCGTCAGAGGCTGTGTTATTGGATACCGTGTTATCTGGCATTTATATTGCCCACTTCCTGATTTTTTAATATTTCACGGTAAACGGCGTCAGAAAGCCCGATACCGCCGTTTCGGGAAATCTGGTTGGCAATTTCCTCGTTCAAGACGTCCCGAAAGATATCTTCCCCATGGCCGCCTCCAAAGGGGCCGTCTGTCTTGATGCCCATGGACATGCTTTTCAGGATTTGTGACAGGAAGACCGCCTCAAATGATTCGGCGGTTTCACGGGCCTTTTTCTCAAAGGCTGTGGCGGGTTGGTTTTGGACCTGTGCCTGAACCTGTCGCTGAACCTGTCGCTGAACCTGTCCCTGGGGGGGGGGGACATCAAGGAATTTCATATCCATCACATGACCTCGATTTCCGCATGAAGGGCGCCGGAAACTTTCAGGGCCTGAAGAATGGCGATCATATCCCGTGGCCCGATGCCAAGGGCATTCAGGCCATCAACAAGTTCCTGCAGGTTAACCCCCGGTTTCAGAAGGGCGAATTTCTTGCCTTCCCCCTCATCAATCTCAAGATCTGTTCTTGGTACAACCGCCGTTTCACCGCCGCCGAATGGGTTTGGCTGGGAGACCTGCGGGGTTTCCGATACCCGGATGGTCAGGTTGCCCTGGGCGATGGCCACCTCGCTGACCCGTACCTCGTTACCGATCACGATGATGCCGGATCGTTCGTCAACCACAACGCGGGCTTTCTGGTCCGGCTGAACATACAGCTGTTCAAGGTCGGTAACCAGATCGACCATATTGCTGGCATAGCTGTCAGGTTTGATGATCACAACGGTTGACGGGTCAAGGGCCATGGCGGTTTTTGTGCCCATCTCCTTATTTATCGCACTGGCAATGCGGCGCGATGTGGTGAAATCAGGATTGCGCAATGAAAGCAGGATTTCTTTTTTTGCGATCATGGAATAATTGACTGTTTTTTCAACGATACCACCATTGGGAATCCGTCCGGCCGTGGGAACGCCCTGTGTTACGCTTGAGGCATCCCCGCCGGCAGAGAAGCCGGACACCTGAATGGACCCCTGGGCAACGGCATAAACCTCGCCATCGGCACCCTTCAGGGGGGTTACGATCAAGGTTCCACCCCGCAGGTTATCCGCATCTCCCATGGAACTGACGCTGATGTCAAGGCGGCTGCCGGCGCGGGCAAAGGGCGGCAGGGCGGCCGTGACCATAACGGCCGCTACATTCTCGGCCTTCATCTGGGTTCCTCTGGTATTGACCCCCAGACGTTCCAGCATGGCGGTGATGCTCTGTTCAGTGAAGGGGGCATTACGCAGGGTATCGCCGGTTCCGTTCAGCCCGACCACAAGCCCGTATCCGACCAGCTGGTTTTCCCGGACACCTTCGATGGATACCAGGTCCTTGATGCGGGATGCCGCGTGTGCAGGCAGGATATTTGCCATGCTGATGAGGCCCATCAGAATGAAGGTAATCAGTTTCTTTATTCGGGACTTCTGCCGCATTTCCATTCCATTTCAGAAAAATACATCTATATCTCTGGAACATGTCATGCGAAATTCATGCCAGAAAAGGAGAATGGATAATATTTTTTAACACATTGTTTTAGAATGATATTTTTTATGAATACGGGGAATTCAACTATATGATATCTATGAGGGCAGAAAATTTTTCCCCATGGGGAAAGGATTGCCGGGCAGGAAATATATCTATGAAGCCCGGGGCTATTCTGCTATTTAGCAAGGGACATTATAACTGATGAGGATTTCATGGAAATAAAAGGACCGGGGCGGGTCACTTCGCCCGCTGTATCTCGAAAAACCAGGAAACGCGGCGCAGACAGGTCGGGGTTTGACAAGGCTCTGTCATCGGAAGAAACCTCTGCGGCACCACCCGCCAGTGGCACATCCCCGCTGACCACGGTAAATTCCCTGTTGTCTTTACAGGAAACCCCAACCAGCAGTGACGGGAAATCAAAGGGTCTGGCCAGGGCGGAAGATCTGCTGGGCCAACTGGAAATTATCCGCCATGGTCTGCTTGCGGGTCAGATACCTCAAAATAAACTCAAGGATATTGTCACGATTGTCTCGCGGGAGCGTGAGCAGTCAAATGATCCCGCATTGGATGATATTCTCAATGATGTGGAATTGCGGGTCAAGGTGGAGCTGGCGAAGCTGGAAATCCTCGGATAAAACACCCCAAACAGACCGGTCAGGCGGCTTTTTTACGCCAAGCGATATTAACGCTTGAATTGTAGGGTTGAGTTGAGTAGTTTGTCATCCGAAAACTCAGGGCTGGAAAACCTAGGATCAGACCCTGATCGGAACCATGAAGCTAATAATGTCAGAGGCCGTTGATGGACGTTAAATTGCCAGAGGGATACAAACCTTCCCCGGATGAAAAATTCATGAATGAAAAGCAGACCCAGTATTTTCGCAAGAAGCTTTTGGACTGGAAAGAAGAAATTCTGCGCGAATCCAAGGAAACCTTAAATCATCTTCAGGAGGACAGTCAGAAGGAACCTGATATTGCCGACCGCGCATCATCAGAGACGGACTGGTCAATCGAACTTAGAACCCGGGATCGCCAGCGTAAATTAATCACCAAGATTGATGCCGCCATTGAACGGATTGAAAAGGGTGAATATGGTTATTGTGAAGTCAGCGGTGAGCCGATCAATCTGGAACGGCTGGACGCACGCCCCATTGCCATGATGACTTTGGAAGCCCAGGAAGAACACGAAAAATACGAAAAAGTTCACCGTGACACCTGATGACTTCTTTTCCTGAAGAAAAAAATTAAAAGGGCCGCACTCTTCTGGTACGGCCCTTTTCTTTGTGCGGGAATGGGCAGGATAAATACACCTGCCGGACACAAGATTGGAAAAGCTTCTAGAAGGGAAACAGGATGTCAAATAACTGCGAGCCGTAACGGGCCTGCTGGACATCGGTCAGCTGACCGCGTCCGCCATATGAAATCCGGGCTTCCGCGATCTGGGTATGTTGAATGGTGTTGGTGGAACTGATATCCTCTGGCCGGATAACCCCCATAACGGTCAGTTCCCGTACCTCAAAATTCACCCGGACTTCCTGTCGGCCCTGAATGACCATATTGCCATTGGGCAGAACCTGGGTCACCACGGCGGCCACGGTCAGATTGATGGATTCACTGCGGTCGACCTTGCCGGTTCCCACGTTGGATGTGGTGCTTCCCATATTGATTAATGAGCCCGGATCGACAGCATCGGGCAATATTCTGTTTAATTGGCTTTCAAGGCCCAGAAATTTGGTGGCATTGGCCGTATCGGCGTTTGTTCTTGTTCGCGTGGTCTGGTTATCAATGGTGGCCTTATCTTCTATGATGATATTGATGGTCAGAATATCACCGATTTTATTGGCCCGCTGATCCCGGAAGAAATCCTTTGAACCAACCCGCCACAGCGAATTCCCGTGATGGGTGACAATTGCGGTCTGTCGGGGTTGCAGTTGAATGATATTATTGCCGGCTGGGTTTTGCTGGGGGACAACACGGGTTGATTCTATGGGGGCCAGGTCCGGGGCTTTGCCAATATTGCCGATTCTGTCAATAGCACTGCATCCGGGCAGGATGAGGAAAAATATGAATGTCAGAAAAATCGTCCTTATGATCCCGGTTTTTTCCGTGCGAGGCATATCTGGTGAATAAGTCATTTTCTTAATCCTTGAATTGCGAATTTATGGCAATCATTGTAATTGGGCGATCCCGTTATGAATGGTGACAACCTGAACCTGCCCCGGTCCTGTTACCACGGCCTCAATGGTTTTGTGTGACTTGCTGTTCATAACCCGGATCATGTCACCGCGTCCGCCATTCTCGATGGCCTTGCCGATGGCCGTAAGGTTTATTTTGCCGGATCTATACAGGATGCTGACCACGGATCCACGGGCAATGATTTTAGGCCGCACCAGATCGCTTAATTTTATGGGGGTTGCAGAGTTCAATCCCCTTCGCGGTGACATGCCGATTAATTTGTCTTTTGTTTTTACTATATTACGGCCAATTCGCAGGGTCGGTATGGCCACCCAGGCAATATCCTGTTCGGTGATTTCGTGACCGGGCGGAATGGTTTTATTCAATGCCGGGACATAACTTATGGCATGGATGCGGCCCCGTATTACAGAAGTTGAAAATTTACCATCGTCAAGCGGAACGGACACCCATGCGGAAAATTTGCCTCTTTGCTGATTATAATTAAAATCCTGCAGGGTGATATCATCAATGGTGCCGCCCTCAGGCAGGTGAATAGCCGTTCTTTTATTTTCAAAAGTGATGCCATTACCTTTATCTGATAAATTCAGATTTTTCAGTCCCTGCAGAATCAGATGTTCCAGTGCCGAATGTTGAATGGTTTTGCCCGTTCGGGTCACGGTGATCTGGTTGATGGCCCGGCTGTTTTGCCAATAGACATTATGCTGCCGGGTCAGGCTGGCCAGATACCTTGTGGAAATGGACGTCTTTTTCCCCGGTGCCGGGGAATTCATGACCCAGATGTCATGACCCTGTTCCAGATTGTCCAGCAAATCACCCAGTGTTATGGTTGATTTATTCACCGTCGCAGTTGCCCTGACTTCTGCCAGCGCATATGCGGCCTGTATTGACACGACCCAGCACAGGATCAGAAATATGCCACCATAAATGGTCTTCATAACGTTATCCTATCTCAGGTTGGAAGTTACGCTCATCATTTCGTCGGCAGTGCTGATGATCTTGCTGTTCATTTCATAGGCCCGCTGTGCGGTAATCAGCGAGGTGATCTCCGACACGGAATTCACATTGGAATTTTCCAGAAATTTCTGAAGCATAACCCCGAATCCGGGGGTATTGGCAACCCCCACATTGGCGGCCCCGGATGCCGGCGTTTCAAGGAACTGATTATTGCCGATTGCCTGAAGGCCCGCCGGGTTGGGAAAGGTCACCAGTTCCAGCCGCCCCACATTGGTCGGGGCAAGCTGCCCCTGTAGCGAGGCCAGTATTTCCCCTTCGGGATTGATTGAAATATCCACCGCACCCTGCGGAATGGTCAAACCCGGCCCGACCAGATATCCTTCCAGTGTGACAACCTCACCAGTTGGCCCCAATTGAAATGAACCGGCGCGGGTATAGGCTATGTCGCCGTTTGGCAGGGTGATGCTGAAATAGCCGTTACCATTAATGGCAATATCCAGAGGGTTGTCCGTGCCAATCACGGCACCCTGTTCGGTAATGCGGTAAACACCGCCGGTTTTGACACCGACGCCAAGCTGAATGCCGGTTGGTGTTATGGTGCCTGTATCAGATGAATTGGCCCCGACCCGTTCAATATTCTGATAGAGAAGATCCTGAAATTCCGCCCTTTGGCGTTTAAAGCCGGTGGTGTTCATATTGGCAATATTGTTGGAGATAACCTCCACATTCAATTGCTGGGCGATCATGCCGGTTGCGGCGATGCTAAGTGCTTTCATAACGCGTATCCTGTAGTTCTATTGCGTATTTTTGAGCGATTTATCCAACTTTGGCCAGTTGGTTAATCGCCTTGCTTTGTGATTCCTGAAGTTTTTCCAAAAGTTTCGCGGTCTTGATATAAGACCGGCTGACTTCTATCATGCGGGTAATCTCGATAATTGCCTGAACATTTGATGATTCGGTCACCCCCTGAAGAATTGTATAGTCCGTCGCAGGCTGTGTCGGTGAATTGGCATTGAACATATTGTCGCCGATTTTCTTCAGTTTTGAATTATCGGCAAAGGCCACCACATTTATTTTTGCAATGATTCCGACCGCGCGCGAAGAAATAGTGCCGTCAGAGGCAATTTCAATATCGTTGGTATTGGGGGGCAATTGAATGGCTTTGCCTCCCTGATCCAATATTGCCTGACCGGTAGAGGTGATCAGGGTGTAATCATCAGAAAGTGCCAGATGGCCATTGCGGGTATAGGCCAGATCGCCATTTTTTTTCTGTACCTGAAACATGCCGTCTCCGCTCAGGGCGATATCGAATTTATTACCGGTGGTTTCAAGTTTTCCATCGGACATATTCCGGGTAATCCCGAAATCCTGAACAAAGGAGATTTGCCGCAGCGATTTTGGACTTTTGCCATTGGCCTCCCTGAGATATTCACCAAACATGACATTTTCCCGCTTGAAAGCGGTGGTGCTCATATTGGCGATATTATTGGCAATGAGGTCCATCTGGCGCCGCCTGGCGACCTGATGCGAAAGAGCGATTGATAATGTTGTGTCCATCTCGGGTCCTTCTGGCCGTTCGATTTTTCCCGATTCTCATGATGCATATGTCGTGCCAAAAAATAAAATATATATAAAACAGATAGTTATGCTGTGTCTTGCGGCAAAATTACACAAAAGGGGCAGAGTTTGCCCGGTAAGAATTTCCTTGATTCAGCAATATTGGCATCACCATAAACACTGATTTCCATATTTCATTTTATGGCCGGATTTGTTATGTTAACCATAATCTTCTTTGATATTGACGATGCAGGCGTTACAAGTAATTCCTAACGACTTGTTAATATTAAGGACGTACATTTGTTTGGTGTCCGGGTATTCAAAACCCCCATATCATTGAACGATGTATAACAGGGCTGAGTTGATAAAATGAGCGATGAAGAAAAATCCGAAGCGGAAGAAGACGATCTCGCAGAAGGTCTGGAACAGAAGAAAACCAGCGGCAAGAAAATTATAATTATTGCCGTCGCGGCAGTTCTTGTGCTTGGCCTTGGCGGTGGTGCGGCCTTTTATTTTATGTCCGGTGGTGAAGAGGAACAGGCCATCGACCTGGAACATGGTGGACAGGAGACCGAACTGGTTGAGCAGGAACCAAGCGAACTGCTGTTTCTGGAACTGGAGCCCATGCTGGTCAATCTTGATACGGCGGGTGGCAAGCCAAAATATTTAAAGCTGACCATCTCTCTTGAGGTTGACAAGCAGCTTTCGCTGGATGAGCTGAATAAAAAAATGCCGCGCATCATTGATCAGTTTCAAACCTATTTGCGCCAGCTTCGCATTGAAGACCTGAACGGATCTGCCGGAATGTTCCGCCTGAAGGAAGAATTACTGATCAAGGTGAATGATGCCGTCTATCCGACGCGGGTCAATGATGTCCTGTTCAAGGAAATGCTGATTAACGGATAAACCAAAGTTATGTCTGACGAAGAAGAAATTGATGATGATGCCGTTGCCGCCGAATGGGAGGCCATGGCCGCAGAGGGCGACGGGGATACCTCTGACGGCGATATTACGGAGGATGGCGAAGAGGACGACATGGCGGCCGCCATGGGGGGCACCGACCGGGTTCTGGACCAGACCGAAATTGACAGCCTGCTGGGTTTTGACGGTGAAGAGGATGATGTCGGATCAAAATCCGGTATTCAGGCCCTGATCAGCAGTGGTCTTGTGGCTTACGAACGTCTGCCGATGCTGGATATTATTTTTGACCGTTATGTGCGCATGATGTCGACCTCTCTCAGGAATTTTACCTCTGACAATTTTGAGGTTTCCATTGACAGCATGACCTCTATCCGGTTTGGCGATTATCTGAATTCCATCCCGCTGCCGGCGATGCTGGCGGTATTCCGGGTTGAGGAATGGGACAATTACGGCCTGATCACCATCGACAGCAACCTGATCTATTCCATTGTGGACGCACTGCTTGGCGGACGGCGCGGTACGGCCCCCATGCGGATCGAGGGTCGGCCCTATACCACCATTGAACATACCCTGGTCGAGGAAATGCTGGCGGTAATGTTGAATGACCTGTGTGACGCCTTTGAACCGCTAAGCCCGGTGAAATTCGAGCTGGACCGGCTGGAAACCAACCCGCGTTTTGCCACCATCGCCCAGCCGACCAATGCGGCACTTCTGATCAAGATGCGGGCCGATATGGAAGACAGGGGCGGGCGTATGGAACTGGTATTGCCCTATGCCACCATTGAGCCGGTACGGGAATTGCTGCTGCAACGTTTCATGGGCGAGAAATTTGGCCGGGATTCCATCTGGGAAACCCATCTGGTGAAGGAACTCTATAACACCGATGTCTCGCTGGAAGTCATCCTTGACGAACATACCATGACATTGGGCGAGGTATTGGGCCTGGAAGTGGGCCAGACATTGATGCTGAATGCCCAGCCGGACAGCGAAGTTGAAATGCGCTGCGGCGGGGTTCCCATGATGACGGGCCGGGTTGGCAAACTTGGACGGCATGTGGCCATAAAGATAGAGAAAATCCTTGATAGCCGAAAGGGTGCGGCCTGATATGGAATTGGTTCTTGATATTGTCATTATCCTGTTAATTGTGGTAATGATCGGCTATTCAGTGGTCCTGAATATCAAGCTGAAAGTCTTTCGCAATGCCCAGAATGAAATGGCCGCGCTGGTCGAGCGGCTTGACCGGTCCATCGCCCGGGCACAGGCCACAGTTGAAACTCTGAAGAATGCGGCGGTCAAAGAAGAAGGCCGCCTTGAAGCCCTGATCAGTAAATCCCGGATGCTGGCCGATGAACTGGAAATCATCACGCAAAGCGGTTCCAGTCTGGCGGATCGTATTGAACGTGGTCTTGTTCCGGCACAGGATATTCAACCGGCTGAAATGGGCGAGGCAGATGAAGATGAAGATACGACTTTTGAAGAAGACGATGAAATGCTGGAAACCCTGAAAAATATCCGCTGACCATTCGTCACCGCTGGATGCGGCGTAAAAATTTTCTAAGGAAAAATTATGATAAAGAAATTTCGATTGATCCCTTTGGCCATCATTTTGATGTCCATGGTGCTTGGCATCAAGATAGTTGATTTTTCCTTTGGTATTGAACGTTCATTTGCCCAAAGCAACAGCCCGGAAACCGCAACGGACCCGGCGGAGAAAAAAGACGGGGTGACGGACGCGGACAATAATGCAGTCCGGGAACCCGCCCCGCAACAGCTCAGCAGTATTCCAACCCGCAAGGAAATTGAATATCTGCAGAAACTGGCAGAGCGCCGTCAGGAACTGGACCGTCGGGCAGATGAACTGGATGACCGGGAAAAATTACTGAAAGCCGTGGAATTGCGTATTGTTGAACGGACAGAGTCCCTGAAACAGATAGAAGAAACCATAGAGGGACTGCTTAACAAGCATGACGAGAGGGAGCAGGCCCAGTTACAGAGCCTGGTTAAAATATATTCCGCCATGAAACCCAAACAGGCGGCCCTGATTTTTAACAGTCTTGATGATGATGTGCTGATTTCCATTGTCGAGAGGATGAAAGAATCAAAGATGGGAGCCATATTGGCTAAAATGAACCTCAATAAAGCCAAAAAACTGACAATGGATCTGGCCACCCGGAAAAAACTACCTGAAATTGAAGGTTGATTTCTTTAATATATAAAGGGTTTACCAGCTATTAACCCCTGAAAGCTATACTCTGTCCCCATAGCATGAAAAGCAAAGATATCAATCTTGAAAAGAAGAGGTGAAAATGCGCTTGAATACGGTTTCACTGGAAGACAGAATTGAAAGTATCCGGGAAAGGCTGGGCGATAAGGTCGAAATTTCCGATGTGACGTCCATTGTGGGCGAGGTGATGGGAAGCCTTGAAGGGGACTTCGATCTCAGCGAGGTTCATTTTCAGGACGAACTTCGTGAATTGCTCAGTTATATCGAACAGGCCAAGTCCGATTTAACGGATATTCAACCGAAATACCTCAGCGAAAACAAAATTCCGGAAGCGAGCAACCAATTGAATCAGGTGGTCAATGCCACAGAGGAAGCCGCTACGAAAATTATGGATTCGGCAGAGGAAATCTCTGACCTGGCTGCCACGCTGGATGGTGAGGTCGCTGAAAAGCTCATGACCATATCGACAAATATTTTTGAGGCATCAAGCTTTCAGGATATTACCGGTCAACGGGTGACCAAAGTGGTCAATACACTGAATTACCTGGAAGAAAAGCTGGCCGGTCTTGCCGCCGCCATTGGTGATACGAATTCTCATATAGAGGTTGAAAAAAAGGTCGAAAGCATATGCCCGGAAAGTGATGAAAATCTGCTTCAGGGGCCACAATGTGAGGTGAAGAGAAATGATCAGGATGCCATTGACGCCTTATTTGACAGCTTTGATTGATTGTATGGGTGATTTTGTATAGGCTCGGAAATATTATGGTTAATATCGGCGGTTATCCCGGAACCTCGCCCGGAACCTCGCCCGGAACCTCGAAAGCAATCCCGAGAATATGAATGGATTTTCTGAAAATACCGGACCGTTTGAACTCATAGAGGAAAAGCGACAAAAGTCCGATGACACGACAGGAATTTTTGTTTCTCTGTATCTGATCGTACTGGCTTTCTTTGTGGTGATGAACTCAATTTCCAATCAGGACCAGAATAAAGTCAATGCCGCAACAGAAAGCGTAACCCGCGCTTTTAAAAATCCCTTTGAGCCGGAAGCCGATTTTGTCGATGTATCGGCAGACGAGGAAGCCGTCACCCCCAATGACGAATTCCATGACCAGATATTGGGTGTTTTTGCCTCTCTGGTCGGATTTGAAGGTAAATTTCCCACCAGGGGCGGCAATATTCTGAAAGTCAATTTTAACGCCGAGATCTTGTTCGAGGATGAGTCAAGTGAATTCCGGGCGGAGCAGTTGCCCTTTCTCAAACAATTATCAACTTTTCTGGAGGGCGGGCGTGACAGTGAAAAGCGGGAAATCGATTTCGTTGTCTCCTCAGGGAAAAAACTGCCGGCCGGCCCAAGATACTGGCTGGATAATAATGTCCTCAGGGCGGGGGCTTTCATTCATCAGCTCAAAAAGATGGGTGTGGCGGAAAATCAAATGTCCATGGGAATTGTCAAGGGCAGGGAAAATCTGATCACGGTGATATTTTACAACCGGGAACGGATTAATGCCATACAGAGTCTTGGGGGTCATGAGACAAAAAAAATGCCGCCCGGAAAATTACCGGAAAATTCTCCGCAGACTGACCCGGCATCAGATCTGCCGGAACTGAATATTCCCGATCGCCCATCCATGTTGCCTGATAATCAGGAGGGGACATCATGATTATCAATCTTGAGCGGGCGAGTAAGGGTAAAACTTCCGAAAGCTGGCTGATTATTTTTGCCGATCTGCTGGCATTGTTGTTGACTTTTTTCGTGTTGCTGTTTTCCATGAGTTCGGTACAGGTGTCCAAATGGGAAGCGATTGTGGAATCCCTCAGTGAAAACCTCAATCCGAACCGGGCCTTGATACAGGAGGTGGACTGGCAGAATATCGAAGCCGCCATGGTGCCTCAGGAAGAAGCGCTCAGCCTGGTCTATTTGAAAAAAATATTTGAAGATAAATTGCAATATGATCCGATTTTACGGCGCAGCAGTGTGACACTTCTGGGGGATCGTCTGGCGATTACCCTGCCGGCGGATTTGATTTTTGAGAAGGGCCAGTCCGAATTCTCGCGCGATGCCTATAAATCCATGGGGGAACTGGGGGCATCGCTTCAGTCCATTCAGAATAAAATCACCGTCGTCGGCCATACGGATCTGGAACCGACAAGCGGACGGCGTTATCCGACCAATTGGGAATTGTCTCTGGTGCGGGCCATTTCAGTGGCGCGCCTGATTGAGGATGCGGGCTATACAAAGAATATTGAAACTTATGGTAATGGCCCGTCCCGTTTTGATGATCTTGATGAAACCGTTCCACTGGACGAACGTTATCTTCTGGCCCGGCGAGTGGATATATTCATCCATCGGGAAGACCGGGATCAGCCATCCGATACACCGGAGGGGAGATGATGGCCGATAGAGTGAAGATCATATGACAATGAGTATAAGTTTTTTCATCAGAGTTGCCATTGCATTTTTTGTTTTATCCGTTCCGCTTCAAAGCATAGCCCAGGAGGTGGTCACGGTAAGGCACGGCGACCATCCGACCTTCAGCCGCATTGTTTTTGACTGGCAGGAGGATGTTGAATATACATCCCGCCTGGTGGCAGGCAGGCTCGAAATAACCTTCAACAAAGCTGCTCGCCCTGATTGGGGCAGTCTGCCGAACGAGCCGCTGAATTTTCTGGCGGAACCGGAATATCATATCGACGGCCAAAGCCTGATTGTCAGCCTGAAAATGATCCGGCCCGGAAAATTAAGCCATTTTCGTTACGGCAAGAAAATCGCTTTTGATATTTCAGGGGATGATGTATCAGCAAATGATAACAGGGCGGCTGGTGTGACCCCTGCCACAGTTTCCGACATACCGCCTGACGGGGATAATGATATCACACCCGATGTCGCAGAGGGTGATGGTGAAATGACGGTGCGCGTCAGGCGTCAGTGGGACAGTCTGCGGCTGAGCTACCCGTGGAAAGAGGATGTGCGGGCGGCGGCTTTCATCCGCTATAACCAGTTATGGGTCGTCTTTGAAGGCAAAAAAACCGTAAATCAACGTGATCTGGACCGTTTTATCGGCCAGCGGGTTCTGTCCGCCCGACAGCTTGACCACCCCACCATGACTATTCTGGTCTATGAGGTAACACCGGGGCAGAATATTAAAGTACAAAAAATCAGCCGGCACTGGCATATTGATTTGAAAAACTCCCGGACCGCACCGGCACGTCCCATCCCGAGCAGCCCTCAACGCTCTGCCGGCAGCAAGGGGGAGAATTTCTTTTACTCGGCGGGTAATACCGGTATGGTTCTTATGGTGGAAGACCCGGTGATCGGGGATGAACTGGCCATAATACCGGTTATGGAATCTTCTCAGGGGGTGCTTCAGCTACAGAAATTTACTGAATTTACCTCACTGCCCACCGCGCAGGGGATCGCCGTTCAATTGATCGCGGACAATATAGATATCCTGAAATACCGTAACGGGGTCAGTGTTGCGACCAGGGAGGGTCTGGCCCTTTCACCCAGTCAGCTTTCCGGAAAACTGGGACTGATTCCAGTTGAAGGCGAAGCCGTGGACAGCACGGAAAAACTGGTGGATTTCCCCCTTTGGGCCAAGGGGCCGCTGGAGGGGCAGGATTACCATGCCAACAAACATGAACTGCTTTATATGCTGGCCAATTCAACGGATACCAACCGTAACGAAATTCGTTGGCGTCTGGCTAAATTCTATCTGGCAAATGGCCGCAGGAGGGAAGCTTTTGCTGTGCTGAATGTGATGCTGGATGAGGATTCAAGATTGATTGCAAATCCTGAATTCAGAACAGTTCTGGCGGTAACCAATATCCTGATGCGTCGTTTTGACGAGGGGGCCAAATTACTGGTTCATAAAGCACTTATCGGCCAGCAGGATGTGTTCTTATGGCGCGCGGTGGCCAATAGTGCACTGGGAAATCATAAACTTGCCTTTGAAAATTATAAAAAGGGCAGCGATACCCTTTCATTGCAGGCTCCTGAAAACCGCATAGGTTTCCTGTTCGCCGCCATTCGTTCGGCCTATGCCCTGGGGGAGAAGGATTTTGTGGAATTCAGCCTGTCAATGCTGAAAAACCTGCCCCTGAGTGCCGCGCAGTTAACGGAAATGGATTATTGGCGCGCGCTGCTGGAGCGGGATTCCGGTGA
>UOEJ01000173.1_pt1 | contig 15743 bp, 14 predicted proteins | sample 1989191 | NCBI WGS metagenome assembly UOEJ01 (sample SAMEA4712195, study PRJEB27164) | hydrothermal vent metagenome | biome: marine basaltic hydrothermal vent biome; feature: marine hydrothermal vent; material: mineral | place: Pacific Ocean | collected 2011-06-14/2011-07-23 | depth 1719 m | reverse complement strand
GAAACCCTGCCAAAAGTATTGTTCAACAATCATTATCTTGCGGAAATAAAGAGCCAGACCACAGACAAGCAGGCAAAGGAATATATTGCGGAATGTGCCGCTTCGGCCAATTGGCTGGTCAAGGCACTGGACCAAAGGGCGCGAACAATCCTGAAAGTATCAACGGAACTGGTAAAACATCAGGGAAATTTCTTTGACAGGGGGGTTAAATACCTCAAACCGCTCAATCTGAAAACAATTGCCGATGCCATTGAAATGCACGAAAGTACGGTGAGTCGGGTAACATCCAATAAATTCATCGCCACCAACCGCGGAATTTTCGAGATGAAATATTTCTTCACCACCGCCATATCGGCCATGGAAGGCGGGGAAAGTCATTCATCGGAATCTGTCAAACATACAATTCAGGCATTGATCGATGCCGAAGAACCTGAAAAAATTCTCTCCGACGACAAGCTGGTTAATATATTAAAGTCTGAAGGCATTGATATTGCTAGAAGAACCGTCGCCAAATATAGAGAAGCCCTGAATATCCCCTCTTCCATACAAAGAAGAAGGATCAAGAATGCTGCTTTTTAAAATGAACCAATACAGGAAAATTCCGGATAGCGTTTCCTGTTGAAAGCAGCAAAAGGGATGGTGTGAATATAACAGTTCATTCCGCCTGATATTGCGGAAGTTTGTGAATACTTGACAAATGTTGAACCAGACACTAACTTCCCCGGCTTTGTAGAATATTTGATGTAACTCTGATAAAAATATTCCACAGGCTCCCAAATTGTAACAAGCTATCCGAGAATGGTTCGAACTAAAATGAATATTATCGTTACTGGCAAACAAATGGACATTGGTAAAAGTTTAAAATCATATGTCGAAGGCCATATTGATGGAATTGTTGATAAATATTTTGAGCATACCATCGACTCAATTGACGGAAATGTAACGATGTCGAAAAATGCCCATTTGCATCGTGCAGACTGCAGCATACATTTAGGCCACGGTGTATATTTACAAAGCCATGCCGAAGAAAGGGACGTCTATGCCGCCTTTGATGCCGCCGCCGAAAAAATGGAAAAAAGATTACGCCGTTATAAAAGACGGCTGACCAATCATCATAAAGACAGGTCAAACAGCAATAAACCTGTCCCGGCACAATATAATGTCTTTGCTGCCGAGAAAGAAACAATTGTTGAACCAGATGAAAATCTGCCGCCGGCAATCATTGCAGAAATGCAGCTTGATATTCCCGAAGTATCAGTAAGTGACGCCGTAATGCGCCTTGACCTGGGCGAATTGCAAACCCTGATGTTTCGCAACAGCAAGCATGGCGGTCTGAATGTGGTCTATCGCCGAACCGATGGAAATATTGGCTGGATTGATCCTAAAATAGACTGAATGGATCAACAGCGGACCAAATGGATTAACAACAGAAAAGTATCCGTATGGAAATTACGAACCTGATTAGTCTGGACTCTATTGTTCCGGACCTGAAAACATCCAGCAAGAAACAAACCTTGCAGGAATTGGCCCAATATGCGGAAAAAATCATTCCGCAAACCCATCATGATATTCTTGATGTGTTATTGGAACGGGAAAGACTGGGAACCACCGGCGTCGGTCATGGTGTTGCCATACCCCACGGCAAGTTTCCGGATCTGGATCGTCCTTACGGGCTTTTTGCCCGCCTTGAGCATCCGGTGGATTTTGAATCACTGGATGATCAGCCCGTGGACCTTATTTTCCTGCTTCTTGTGCCGGAAACTGCGGGGGCCGATCACCTGAAGGCCCTGGCCAAGGTGTCCAGAACATTGCGGGACAAGGCGACCTGTGAAAAATTACGCGGATCAGAAGGCGGGGATGCCATATATGCCATATTAACCTCCCTGCCCCAATCCAGCCACGCGGCGTAATCTACCGGCCGCGCAATATAATGTAAAAGGGCTGATCCGGATATTCGGATCAGCCCTTTTTTAATTTCCTGCCAATATATGGTCAGACGCCATCGTCCGGCTTAATTGTATTTTTACCGGAATATACCTTGCGGCGGAATTCCTCGGCCTTTTCGGTATCTTCATCAGATACGGAACCTTCTGCCACCTCAGGAATACGAACCCAGCAGTCTGTGCCGCGTTCCCTGATTTTCTTGCAGGCTTCCTGCGCTTCTGCCAGACTGGTCAGGGGGCCGGCATTCAACCGGTAATAAAACCCGTGGGGGCCGCCGGTATATTTCGCCACGCCAAGATCAATTTCGGACCGGCGCGGTTCCAGACCACCAATGATGTCAGAATATTTCTTTTTCAGTTTTTCCCATCCGGGCATTAATTCAGATTTTTTCCGGTAGGCCGCAATCTGTAATGCCCATCCCTGAGGCCCAAGCAACGGGGGAACATTCTCTTCTTCCGGCTCGACCACCGCCATGGGTTCCGGCGGTACTTCTGTCAGACGGGCAACCGTTATATTTTTTATCCGGCTATCATCATCATAAACCTCGTTGGCGGGCTTGGCGACATCCGTCCGGGGATTTGTGGACTGTCTGACGACCGCATCGAACCGGTCCTCGGATGGCAGACTGGCCAGAACCCTGAAATAGCCAAGGTTTTCATTGGTCAAATCAGGACCATTGTCAATGGACAGCAAGCGGGACGACATCAGCTCATTGCCGGCAAGCGCATATGCCATGGCAAGATTTTGCCGGTGAGTGGCCCCGGCATCCCTGTGCTGGGCCGCCTGCTTCAGGGTTTCAATGGCCAGATCATGACGGGATTGCAGGGCCAGAGACAGGCCATAGTTATTTAACAGTTTCAGGTTATCAGGATCAATATCAAGGCCGTCCTTATAAACCGCCATCGCCGCCGCGCCATGGCCCTGAAGTTCAAGAGCCAGAGCCAGACTGCTGATGGATTCCACATCGCGGGGGTTTAAAGACACAGCATCATGGAGCAAGGGAACCGCCATGGTCGGGCGATCAAGGGCGATATATGTTTTACCCAATCCCTTCAAGGCCCGCAAATTCTGTTCATTGCGGGACAGGGCAGACTGATAGGCCTGTTCCGCTTTTTGATATTGACCGATGGCCCGCAGGCTGTCGCCAAGACCAACCAGTGGTTCCGAGGCAAACGGGTGCCATTTCATGGCCCGCCGGTAAAGTGGTATCGCCGCGTTATGGTCACCATCGGCCGCCATTTCATTGGCAAGGGCCAGAAAGCTGCTCTCGGTGACAACGGAAGAGGTTGCCTGAACTGCCTGCACGCTCTTGCTGCCGGAGGCCTCATGGCGTGCTGCCTGATAATCCGACCCGCTGGAACAGGCAACCAGCAAGAGTGGCAATGCCACGGTGGCCAGCATTTTACCTGCATGGCTGCGGTATCTATTTGGCTTCATTTTCAAACTCTTGTCATTCTGTATCATCATTAAACTCCGTTCCCGGATAGTTTCTGACCTGGGAAGGCCTGTCACTGTCGGGATGCTAATTTTTGTCCTGAAATCCTGTCGCTGTTTTCCGCGAGATAAAGTTCCAGGGCTTCACTGAGAATTACTTGACAGCTTTTGCGCGTATGGGCAGAGAAAATCCGTAATTTCAGGTGGCTCTCCTCTTCCATACGTAATGTCATGGCAATGCGCTTGTTGGCCGCAAGTTGTTTAGACGATTTTGATAATTTCGATTTTCTGGTCGAAAGACGCCCCTTTTTGATCGGCTTCTCTTTTATGGAAGGTTTTTCGGTATATATGGGTTTATTCTGCCGTGTTGTCAGTTCCCTGACCGTCTCAATGGCATTTTCCAGCAAACTATTGTCATCGACCTGAACAGAAGCTTCATATTCCGGTGTTGCAAAACGATTTATCACAGTCTGGTTCATGGATAATGACGCCTGCGAAGGTGCGGCGGACCCCTTTTTTGCCAACAACGCGCCTGTCAACCGCGATACCTGTTTACCATTTTTTACATTTTTCATATTTTTAAGCCTGTACTTGTCTGCGACCGAAACCACCGCGTTGTGTTGAAGATTTTGCCTGAACTGACTGGGTCTGGAATACTGTTCTCCTGAAATTCTTTTCCAGCCGATCATTGATATAATCCCAGAGGTCTTCGACTTCCACCGCCGATTTGCCACCGGGATTCACTTCCATTACGGTCCGCCCGTCAATCATAGCCGAGGCATATTCCGTCCGGTGATGAAGAGTAATCGGAGCCACAGTCCCATGCTGGGACAGGGCGATTGCCGCGTCCGAGGTAATGCGCGCGCGCGGGGTTGCGCCGTTAACAACAAACATAAAGGGTTTATCGGTTCTGTCGGCCAGTTCCACAGTCCCGCCGGCAGCGCGGAGGTCATGGGGACTTGGTCTTGTGGGAATGACAATCAGGTCTGATACCGCAATCACACTCTGGATTGCCAGCGTGATTGCCGGTGGTGTATCAATGACAGCCAGTTTAAATCCCTGATCCCGAAGTTCGTCCAGATCTGTCAGCAACCTTGATATATTGGTCTGTGCGAAGGCCGGTGTCTGTGCTTCACGTTCGTTCCACCATTCTGTCAGACTGCCCTGCGGGTCCGTGTCAACCAACACAACCGGCCCGGCACCTGCCAGCTCAGCCTGTACGGCAACATGACCACTAAGCGTTGTCTTTCCAGACCCGCCCTTTTGTGAGGTAAATGCTAATACACGCATATATTTCAACCCTATTTGATTAACAAAAATGTTCTGGAACCTAACCTTGGCACCCAGCTTTAATTATTATTGATACCATTCCAACCATGTGATTATGGTTATCAGGTCTTAAGAAAACGTAAAATATATGTGTTTTTTTCTTTTCTAACACTTTGATATTCAATGGATTATTCATAAAATTTTCACTATATTGGTGAATATTTCCATGGTACCCGTACAAAAGCACATATTAACCCGACCGAAAGGAGCGGAAAAAGATGAAAGCCAAACCCGCAAGAAACCGTCTTTTGCCCACACTCGTATTTGGAGGAACCATAATTTTGGGGGGGCTGTTTTTGACCCCGCAAGCCACATATGCAACAGTTGCAGATGGTGTATATGCCTATGAAAAAGGTGATTACCAAAGGGCACGGGAAGAATGGCTGCCCTATGCCGCTCTGGGCAACCCCAACGCCCTGTATAATCTGGGACAGCTTTCCCGGATGGGGCGTGGTGTCGAACAGAATTTCCAGAAAGCCGAAGAATATTACCTGCGGGCGGCTGAAAAGGGTCATGTGGGGGCTCAGCGCAATCTGGGAACACTTTATTATTTTGGCCGTATCGCCAAGGCAGATCATACCAGGGCATTTGACTGGCTGATCAAGGCGGCGACCTCCGGCGACAACAGGGCGCAACTGATGGTCGGTACCATGTATTTCAATGGCGAGGCCGTGGAAAAAAATAATGTCCGGGCCTATGCCTGGATCAAGCTGGCAACGCAAAGCGGATTGAAAAGCGCATCAAACACCCTGGATAAACTCACACCTGCCATGACGTCGGATCAGATCACCCAGGCCAGGGAACTGGCCCCTGCCCTGCTTTCCCGGCTGTTGACACCGGATGATGTGGGACTGATGGTTAATCATCGGGACAGCGATAATCCGGCCACCCCCGAACTGAATAACCCGCCTGAAAACCCGCCTGAAAACCCGCCTGAAAACCCGAAAGACATCACAGAGACTGTTCAGGAAACACCGCAGGCCGTCGCGGCATCTCCGGCAGAGACGGAAATGGTCGCGGATAACTACCGGGTGCAGCTGGCCTCATTCCGCACCGAAGAGACTGCGGAAAAATCCCTGAAAAGGCTGGAAAGCAGACTTGGCCATCTCCTGACAGATAAACAAGGCCATATCGAGTTCGCCGATCTTGGCGAAAAGGGCATATATTACCGTCTGCAGCTCAGCCCGTTCGAAAACAGGCCCGATGCCATGGCATTTTGTGATCTGTTGAAAGAAAACGACCGGAACTGCTATGTGGTGAAAACACCCTGATCCATATAGGTGACTTCCACCAGACCGCGCAGACTGTTGCCCATATATATATTTTCCGCCTGTTGCAGGTCATCTATGGTCAGTGGCTTTTCCACAAGCCTGACCTGTGGGTCATGCAGCATTGATTGGCGCAATATTCCATTTAACAGCCCCGACGTCAGGCAGGGCGTATATAGAATATCCGCAACTTTCAGGAAGATATTGTTAAAGCTGCCTTCGGTAAGTTCCCCTCTCTCGTTAACGAACAGCACATCATAGCTGGCATATTTTTCCTGATGACTGGCCAGTTCCCCGTCATAGAATGCCCGGTCCGTTGTTTTGTGGAATATCATGGGGTTACGGCTGTCCACAGTTTTACGGGACAGGGTGACCGGTCTGATTTTTTCTTCGGGCTCATAGGGGGTTGACGTGATGGAAATTTCCCCGGACTGGGAAAGCAGCAGACGGATTTTCCATGTCCTGTTACCGTCAAGCCATCCGGCATGGCACTGAAGATCATTCAGAATGGCCCGTTCATCACAGGAAAAATCAAAATATTCCGCCGAGGATTTAAGCCGGGCCATATGCCGGTCAAGCAGATGATAACCGCTTTTCATATCATGGCTCATATCCTGGGAGATATTTTTTCCGCCAGACCAGCGCAGGGTTTCTATCAGTTCAAAATCCCTGAAATTTCCGGTGGCAAACTGTGCTTTCAACAGACATTCGTCATATTCCGCCGTCGCACGGGAATCCGCGACAATGGCACTGCCAATACCCATTTCACCCTGCCCGTCGGGCGAGATGGTGATGGTTCGAATGGGAACACTGAAACAACAATCCCCGTCCGGCGACATATAGCCAATGGCCCCGGTATAGATACCGCGCGGCTCATTTTCCAGCTCTGAAATAATTTCCATAGCCCGGATTTTCGGGGCGCCGGTGACGGAACCACAGGGAAACAAGGCCCGAAACAGGTCAATAGCGTCAATATCCGCCGCCACCTCGGCCTCAATGCTTGACGTCATCTGGAACAGGGTACGGTATTTCTCCACATCATAGAGACTTTTCACCTTGACCGATGCCGCCGTGGAAATTCTGGCCAGATCATTGCGTAACAGGTCAACGATCATCAGATTTTCGGCGCGGTTCTTTTCATCATTTCTCATAAAATCGGCATTTTGCCGGTCTTCTTCCACCGTGCGGCCCCGTGGGCAGGTTCCCTTCATGGGCCGGACATGGATTTTACGTCCCCTTTTCTGGAAAAAAAGTTCGGGGCTTAACGACAGAACCGACAATTCATCCGACTGTATAAAAGCCCCATATTGCACCCTTTGTGCCTTCCTCATGGCGGCGAAATAACTTTCCGGCCTGCCGGTAAAGTCAAACAGGGATTTCAGGGTGAAATTAACCTGGTAAATATCTCCGGCTTTCAGAAACTCATGGATTTTATCCACCGCCATCCCGTAATCATTACGGGAAATATTCAGTCTTGCATTTTCTATGAGATAATCATCGGCACAGGATTTCTCCAACCAATGGGCCTCACCGTCTTCGGAACGGATTTTTAATATATCTTTATATACGCCAAAAGAAATAAACGGCACTTTATAGCGTGATTTGCAAAGCCCTTCCAGCCTGCCTTCGAGTGATAATCCTGTTTCATAACTGATCCAGCCGGCAACATAATATCCATCCTGCAAACATTGACGCAGCCGGTCAAAAGCCGGTTGTATTTCGCTGATTTCCCTGGCGACAATTAATTCATGGGGATTTTGGAACTGATAGGCCGTCGCCTGACATGGTCCCTTGGCCCGGTCGTTATCCAGATAGATCGAAAAATTCCCGGATTTTTGTTGCGTCATGCAGATAATACCTTGTCAATATTCAACATTTTTTACAACTTTCCCCATCCGCCATGGCCATTTTTGTCACGTCCGAATAAAAAACATATGCAATTTGGCATAGGCCATTTGTTATGGTACAACTCCCCCCTGAGTATAAAATCAATTCATTATATAAGGGTCAGGCTAATAAAAAAGATAAATCACATTAGCCCGAAAAAAATATGGGTAGCAATAATAATATTTTTAAAAATACAATCAACAGGCAGGATTCCAGATCAAAAGTTAACCAGATCGTTGGCCATTTACTGGAAGGTATCAGCAATGGCCAATATAAACCGGGCCAGAGGCTGGTGGAATCCGCACTGTCCAGAGAATTTGGCATCAGCAGAGGACCGTTAAGAGAGGCCATGAGGATATTGGAAACAAAAGACCTTGTGGAACTGGTTCCCAATCGCGGTGCGCAGATAAAATTCCTTGCGCCAGAGGACATCAGCCAACGTTTTCAACTGTTGGAGGCTTTGGGAAATCTGGCAATTGCCAATTCAGCCCATTCCAGAATGGCCCATTTTGCTGAAAGTCTGAAGAAGGAACAGCATCTGGAAAAAAACCGGACCCTGTTTTCAAAAGCCGTAAATTTTTATGTCAAAATTGCCCGCCTGAATCAGGATAATCTTCTGGCGGAATATATTCTGAAACTAAATCTGGATTATTTTTCCCGTCATATCGTTGATCTGCTTGATCTGGACTGCGACAGGCTGGACAAACAATTTTCAACTATGCAGCAGACAATTCTTTCGGGCAGTACAGATACAGCCATGACAGAACATCAAAAATGGTGCAGGGAAATTTCCGCGATATCATCACCCTGCCCCCAATAAAACTTATCTTATGGACTTGGCTGTTATAAGTCTTATATTCTTTGGAAAGTGACGAAAGAAAAATAAAATATAAGGCAAAGACTTGACATTACTTCAGATTATCGTGCTCGCCATTGTTCAGGGCATAACGGAATTCCTGCCCATCAGTTCATCAGGTCATCTTATCCTTGTCCCCGCCCTTACCGACTGGCCGGATCAGGGATTATTGATGGATGTGGGGGTTCATGTGGGAACATTGGGGGCGGTTATGTTATATTTCCGGTCCGATGTGGCGCGATTGCTCGGGGCCTTCTGGCAGATGATCACCTTTAACAAAAATGCCCGTCAGGCGGACAGGCGGTTGATGATTGCCCTGATCCTGTCGACCATTCCTGTTGTCGTCATCGGCGGGATGGCCTCTAAAATGGGTTGGACAGACATATGGCGCTCCATGGAGGTTATTGGCTGGACCAGCATTATTTTTGGTATTCTGCTCTATATCATTGATACAAGATGTGATGTGACAGGAAAGATATCCGAACTCCGTTATGGTCAGGCCATAATGATCGGTTTCGCCCAGGTTCTGGCCATTATTCCCGGCACAAGCCGATCCGGCATCACCATGACTGCCGCACGGGGGCTGGGTTTCAGCCGGACCGAGGCGGCACGTTTTTCCATGCTGATGTCTATCCCGACCATTCTCGCGGCGGGAACTGTCGAGGGGCTAAAACTGGCGGAAAGCGGGAATATTGCCCTTGGTGCTGATATATTTCTTGGTGCAGGGTTATCATTCATTACCGCCCTGCTGGCCATTGCGGGACTGATGAAATGGCTGCAAAGGTCCAGCATGACACCCTTCGTCATTTACCGGGTGTTGCTAGGGCTGGGGCTGCTTGTTATGGTTTATGCCTGAGATCAACAGTAACAATGAACGTAAGACAGGATAATATCCACATTTTCATTGTCGCTGGACATGGGCAGGGTAAGGGTGGAGTAATATTTATAATCATCCGATTCTACCGGGAAATCACAGGCGTAAAAATAAGACTGTCTGGTTCTGACCAGTTTGGTTAACCGTATTATGATCTCGCCCGTGAAGGATACTTCATCCAGCGGACGATTGGTACCTTCAAGCTGAAAGGCCCGCACAAGGTCTGTGCCAAACAGGCGAACTTTAAATTTAGGGGGTTCCACGTCGATGACATCAGCCATCCAGATTGCAGACAGAAGGTGGGGGATATCCATGGGGTTCAAATCCTGGCGACTGGGCATCAACAGATCGCCCCTGATCCCTTTCCAGTATTGGTATAAATCACGCTGTTTGTCGGATGTAAAATCCTGTGGATTCAAATCTTTTATTTCTACATTCTGCAAAGACCTTATCCCTAGCTGATTTCTACCCTTAAGTATATTCCCTGTTATTGTTTAGCAAAACATAATAAGAAAATAAAGTTAATAAAATACAAAGCCGATACAGATGCAGGACATAATAGAGCAGAACCATTAAAAAAAGGGGGATGCCGGACCCTGTATGGCCTGCGACATCCCCGAAGTTGGACTAAAATAGCTTTATGGTTACCACCAGGTGGCATAGAGGGCGATCAGGATCAGGATCACGCCGATGGCGGAAATATTGAAGCTGCTGTTTGTCGCAAAATCTATATCATCCAGATCCACGGCATTGTCCTGAACCCCGCTTTTTTCCATCAACGTCACCACTATGCCAAGGGCAAGGCAGGACAGGAATACAATCCCGACCCGGTCAATGAACGGCAATGCCGGCCAAAGGAAGAAGAACCCTGCTGACAGAACCGCAGAGCCAAGGGCCGCCGCCAATGCCCCGTGGGCCGTCGCCCGCTTCCAGAACATACCCAGCAGGAAGATCACCACAATCCCCGGTGTGAAGAAACCGGTGAATTCCTGAATATACTGGAAGGCCTGATCAAAATTACCCAGCAGCGGCCGGGCGCAGACCATGGCGATAACCAGTGCGGAAAAGCTTACCACACGACCCACAAAAACATAATGTTTCTGACTGCGGTCTTTTTGATAGAAACTGTAAATATCCATGGTGAAGATGGTCGCGATACTGTTGGTCATGGACCCCAGTGAGGAAACAATCGCGGCCACAAGGGCGGCGAAGACCAGCCCCATCATGCCCACCGGCATCAGCTTCATCAATTCCGGATAGGCCTGATCCGGGGATGAGAGGTCCGGAGCCAGAACCACCGCAGCAATCCCCGGCAGAACCACAATCACCGGCATCAGAAGTTTAAGATAGGCCGCAAAGGCAATACCCTTCTGGGCTTCCTTCAGGCTCTTGGCCGCCAAGGCGCGCTGGATAATATACTGGTTAAAACCCCAATAGGACAGATTCATAATCCACATGCCGCCGATCAGGACGCTGATCCCCGGCAGATGTTTATAATGGGGACTGTCCGGGCTTAAAATCATATCAAATTTTTCCGGTGCCTGCGCCATAAGCTCGACAAAACCCGCGAAGACCCCCTCTCCCGCGCCAATGGTATCCAGGGTAACGTAAGACAGAAACAACCCGCCAAAAACCAGCAGAACCACCTGAATGATGTCGGTGAAGGCCACCGCCTTCAACCCGCCGTAAAGCGAATAGGCCATCGCAAAAGCCCCAAGGAACAGCAGGCCATACACAATATCAACCCCGGCAACCGTATGAATCGCCAGGGCCCCCAGCCACAAAATCGCCGTCAAATTGACAAAGACATAAACCCCGAGCCAGAATATGGCCATGATGGTCCGCACCCGGTGGTCATAACGCTGTTCCAGAAACTGGGGCATGGTATAGATGCCGCGCTTGAGATATATGGGCAGGAAATATTTGCCAACGATAATCAGGGTGATCGCCGCCATCCATTCATAGGTGGCGATCCCAAGCCCGATGACAAAACCCGAACCGGACATGCCGATGATCTGTTCGGCGGAAATATTGGCCGCAATAAGCGAGGCCCCGATCGCCCACCATGGCAGCGACTTGCCGGCCAGAAAATAATCCTCGGTATTCTTCTCATGGCCCGCCTTCTCCCGGCTGACCCAGGTCGCAAGCGCAATAATCCCCACAACATAAGCGATAAATACCCCGATATCCACAGTTGCCAATGCCATTTTTTCCCTATATCCCTATTTTGAGCGAGCGTTGAAATATGCCCGGTAATTTATATTTCTGGTCATATAATTGAGGGTAAATTTTACCCAAAAAATTGCTTATTTCCAAAAATTACGCTATCACTGTAAACAGCCGCAAGTGACGACATACGTATACATGGCGGGAAAGCGGATGAATACGTATGTATTGTTGGAATATTTGCCGGGGAAGTGATAGGCAGGGGCAAGGCATGCGGGTGCGACAACAGGGTAGTTACCGATGAAAGATGAAAAACCAACCTCTTTTGATATTGCTCATCTGGCAGGTGTCTCACAGCCAACCGTATCCCGCGCCCTCCGTAACAGCCCGCTGGTCAGTGAGGAGACCAGAGAGAAAATTCAGGCCATCGCCAAAAAACTCAATTATCAGGTGGATATTAACGCCCGTAACCTGCGTTCCAAAAATACCAGAACACTGGCTCTTCTGTTAAGCGAAGACCCCGGTACGGATGACAGCCTGATTAATCCCTTTTTCCTGAGCATGCTGGGCAGTATCACCCGTGCCTCGGCCAGAATGGGCTATGACCTGCTGATCTCATTCCAGCAACAGGGGGTTAATTCCCATGCGGACTATGAAAATGCCCACCGGGCGGACGGTATTATCTTTCTTGGTTACGGGGATTATATCACCTATGTGGAGAAAATATCCCATCTGGATAAAATGGGTGCGCATTTTATAACCTGGGGGCCGGTTCTGCCGGATCAACTGGGACATTTCATTGGCTGCGACAATTTGAACAGCGCCTATCTGTCCATCAGGCATCTGACCGATCTTGGCCATAAGAAAATTGCCTTCCTTGGCATTGCATCGGAACATCGGCCGGAATTCAACCAACGCTATCAGGGCTATGTCAAGGCCCTGCTGGAAGCGAAACTTATGGTCAACCCCAAACTTCAGATTGACGCGGATACCTCCGAGGAAATGGGCTATGAGGCGACCATGGAATTATTGAAGAGCAAGCTGCAGTTCGATGCCATTTTCGGGGCCAGCGACCTGATTGCCATCGGGGCCATCAAGGCCTTGCAGGAAAACGGACTGCGCATTCCCGAAGATGTGGCGGTTATCGGTTTTGATAATATCCCCACCGCCTCCTTTACCAATCCGCCGTTGACCACCGTTCAGCAGGACACCATGCTCGCAGGCGAGCTGCTGGTGGAAAATCTGCTTAAACTGATCCGGGGCGAAGAAGTGGATTCCATCCTGATGCCCGCCAAACTGATCATCCGGGACTCCTGCGGCGCCAGTTTATAAACTCATCGCGGATATTGGAATATCCTGCCCTTAATATACATAAAAAATGACCGTTTTGGAGATTAAGGCGGGGCGGGGTTCTATCTTTAGCTGTTTCTTACTAAAAAACTCGTTTTTTTTCACTCTGCCCCTTGACTATTCTCACCCAGGTTATATCTATTCCAGTAGTTGTTAGCACTCACCCCCTGTGAGTGCCAACGGGAAATATTTAACATTAACATGAAAGAGGTCTTTGAGATGGGTTTTCGTCCTTTACACGATCGTGTACTTGTACGCCGTATTGATGCAGAACAAAAAACAGCCGGTGGCATTATCATTCCTGACAGCGCGCAGGAAAAACCAAGCCAGGGTGAAATTATCGCCGTGGGAAGTGGTTCCAAGGCCGAAGACGGCACTGTGACGGCACTGGATGTAAAAGCCGGTGATACCATATTGTTTGGCAAATGGTCCGGCACAGAAATAAAGATTGACGGGGAAGACCTGTTGATCATGAAAGAATCCGATATCATGGGTATCATCGAATAATCATTCTGAAACAAGAATATAGACAGTAAAAAGGAAAATATAATGGCTGCAAAAGACGTAAAGTTTAGCTCTGACGCACGTGCGCGTATTATGAACGGGGTTGACATTCTGGCCAATGCCGTAAAAGTCACCCTTGGCCCGAAAGGCCGTAACGTGCTTCTGGACAAATCATTCGGCGCACCACGCATCACCAAGGACGGCGTATCTGTTGCCAAGGAAATCGAACTCGCCGACAAGTTTGAAAATATGGGCGCCCAGATGGTTCGCGAGGTTGCCTCCCGCACCAATGACGTGGCCGGTGACGGTACGACAACCGCCACTATTCTGGCTCAGGCTATCGTTCGCGAAGGTTTCAAGGCCGTTGCGGCGGGCATGAACCCCATGGATCTGCGGCGCGGTGTTGACCTTGCGGTTGCCAAGGTCGTAACAGAGCTGAAAAGCCGGACGAAACCCATTTCCTCAAGCGAAGAAGTGGCGCAGGTTGGCTCCATTTCCGCCAATGGCGAAACTGAAATCGGTCAGATGATTGCCGATGCCATGGACAAGGTTGGCAAGGAAGGCGTGATCACCGTTGAAGAAGCCAAAGGACTGGATTCAGAACTGGATGTGGTCGAAGGCATGCAGTTTGACCGGGGTTACCTGTCACCCTATTTCGTGACCAATGCGGAAAAAATGTCCGTTGATCTGGAAAATCCCTATATCCTGCTTCATGAATCAAAACTGACCAGCCTGCAGCCAATGCTGCCCCTGCTGGAAGCTGCGGCCCAGTCAAGCCGGCCACTGCTGATTATCGCCGAAGATGTTGAAGGTGAGGCCCTGGCCACCCTCGTGGTTAATAAATTGCGCGGTGGTTTGAAAATCGCGGCGGTGAAAGCCCCCGGTTTTGGCGATCGTCGTAAAGCCATGCTCGAAGATATCGCCATCCTGACCGGTGGACAGGTTGTATCCGAAGACCTGGGTATCAAGCTGGAAACAGTAACGCTGGATATGCTGGGAACGGCCAAACATGTTACCATCACCAAGGACGATACCACTATCGTTGACGGTGCGGGCGAACGTGACGCCATCGAGGCCCGTTGTGGTCAGATCCGCAATTCTGTTGAAAATACCTCTTCAGATTATGACAAGGAAAAATTACAGGAACGTCTGGCCAAGCTGGCCGGTGGTGTTGCCGTAATCAAGGTCGGCGGTGTTACCGAAATCGAAGTGAAAGAACGTAAAGACCGCGTTGACGATGCCCTGCATTCAACACGTGCTGCCGTTGAAGAAGGCATTGTCCCCGGTGGCGGTTCCGCATTGCTTTATGCCATCCACGTCCTCGAAGGGCTTGAAGGTGTCAACAGTGACCAGAAAGTGGGCATTAATATCGTCCGCAAGGCTCTGGAGGCCCCGGTTCGCCAGATCGTTGAAAATGCCGGTGAAGACGGTGCCGTGGTTGCCGGCAAGCTGAAGGAAAGCACGGATTATAACTTCGGTTTTGATGCCCAGAAAGAAGAATATACCAACATGATCGAGGCCGGAATCATTGACCCGACCAAGGTTGTACGCACCGCGCTTCAGGATGCAGCGTCCGTTGCGGGGCTTCTGATTACCACAGAGGCCATGGTGGCTGACCTGCCCGAAGACAAGTCTGCCGCGATGCCTGCAATGCCTGATATGGGCGGTATGGGTGGTATGGGCGGCATGGGTGGTATGGGCTTCTAGGCCAAATCATTCAGACCCAGAATATTATGAAAAGAGCCGGAGAAATCACCTCCGGCTCTTTTTTTGTTTTGGCAGGTTATATTTCTGCTATAAAATTACCGCATATTATTTACCGATGGAATCCGAACATTGTCCGAACAGGAAAAACTTTTTGATATTCGTGACTGGGTGCCGTACCAGCTGTGGCGCCTGTCTCAGGAAGCGGGTTATATTCTTGAAGACAATTACGCCCTGAAATATAATATCAACGGGGAAAGCTGGCGGTTTATGGCCATGCTGGCCAGTTCGGCCCCGGTATCCGCAAAAAAACTCGGCACATTTCTGGATATGGACCAGGTGCAGGTCACCCGCGCCCTGGGGAAACTTCTGGATAACGGGTATGTCACCCGCCGGACCGACCCCGATGACAGGCGCAAGGTTATCC
>UOEJ01000156.1_pt1 | contig 16020 bp, 13 predicted proteins | sample 1989191 | NCBI WGS metagenome assembly UOEJ01 (sample SAMEA4712195, study PRJEB27164) | hydrothermal vent metagenome | biome: marine basaltic hydrothermal vent biome; feature: marine hydrothermal vent; material: mineral | place: Pacific Ocean | collected 2011-06-14/2011-07-23 | depth 1719 m | reverse complement strand
AAGCAGCGTTTGAGAATTAAGATCAGCCGTCAAACCTGCAATGATGGCTTTCAATTCATCAGTATCATCGGGCAAGTCTTCAAGGTCATTTAACATGCCTATTATATAGCAGAACAAGCATCAAAAAAGAACCAGAAAACACCCAATATCTCCTTGTTTTACACCATTATTCTGCCGCAAGAGGCTGCCATGTCCGCCGGGGTATCCGCCAGTCAATTCCTTCCAGTAACATCGATAATTGTGCTGGTGTTAAAATGATTTTACCATCCTTAGCGGAGGGCCAAACGAAGCGGCCATATTCCAGGCGTTTGGAGAACAGACAGGCACCCCAAGATTATAATATTTCTGGCCCACCAGATGATTTTAATCAAATCCCCTTTTTTGCCCCGGAAGACAAACAGATGACTACAGTAAGGATCAGATTTTAACTGCTTCTCTACCAGAGCAGAAAGCCCGGGGAAGGTGCGCATATCATGGACATCTTGCACGGCGCGTCTAATATCCTTTTCGGTATCAGGGGTAACAGGCAGACTGCCCGTATGAACGGCCTTTGCTAGTTGGTTTAGATTAGAGGCTACCCCTGTTAATTATATCGGTTTCAAAAGTAGAACTGTTTAAGCAGCCATGCACAACATGGCCGCCCCCCGGAGGCTACCCTGATCTAAATAACAGTTAATCCATGTTTTATAAATGGTAGTGACCGAATACGCTTTCCCGTTGCGGCATAGATGGCATTGGTAACGGCAGGTGCCAAAGGTGGCAGACCGGGTTCGCCGATGCCTGTGGGGGGCTCTGAACTGGTCACTAAATGAACGTCAATATCCGGTGTTTCGGAAAGCCTGAGTGCCGGGTAATCGTGAAAATTACTCTGCTCCACAGCTCCGTTCTGAATGGTAATCTCACCATCAACCGCCGCCGACAGGCCATAGATAACCGAGCTTTCCACCTGTGTGCGCACAATGGAGGGATTAATGACAACACCACAATCAACCGCACAGGTGATCTTGTGTATTTTTATACTGCCATCGGCCTTGACAGAGACTTCGGCGACCTCTGCCACATAACTGCTGAAACTCATGGCAACCGCGATCCCCAGATGATGTCCTTTGGCGAGCGGTTTGCCCCAACCGGCTTTATTCGCCGCAAGCTCAAGCACGGCCAGATGCCGTTTTTCATCACCCAGATGTCGGCGGCGGAACTCATAGGGGTCTTCCCCCTGCATATGGGCCAATTCATCAATGAAACATTCCCGAACGAAAGCATTCTGCGAATTTCCAACGGAGCGCCACCAGCCTACAGGAATACCTAAATCCTTACGCACATAATTAACCCGCACATTCTGGAAAGAATAGGGCTGATCGCTTAGCCCCTCAACCGCCGCGCCGTCCAGCACACCGGGCGGCAGGTTGGCGGCCCGGGCCAAAATTGACGGGGCAACAACACGGCAGTCAAAAGCCACCGCATCACCTGTTTTTTTATTAATGGCGGCAGTCATGCGGGTCAGGGAGGTGGGACGGTAAAAATCATGGGTAATATCTTCTTCCCGTGACCAGATAAGCTTGACCGGACGGCTCACAGCTTTTGAGGCCAGCACCACCTGCTCCACAAAATCGACCTCTCCGCGCCGGCCAAAACCACCGCCAAGAAATGTCACATCAGCCCTGACCTTTTCCAGGGGCAGGCCGGTTATTTTCGAAGCGATATTGCGGGTTTCGGTCGGCCATTGTGTCGGCGCATAAATATGACAAAAGTCAGGGCGCACATCCGCCGTGCAGGTCATGGGCTCCATACAGCTATGGGCAAGGTAAGGCACCTCATAGACCGCCGTCATCACAGTGTTATTGCTGTCGGTTAAAGCCTCCTGCACATTGCCTTCTTCTTTGGCAGGAATAGCTTTTTCTTCATCCAGACCAGCCGTTAATACCGCTGCAATTTTTCCGCTGTTCTGACCTGCGTTTGGCCCGGCATCGAAAGTAATATTCAATACTTCAAGGGCTTTATGTGCCTGCCAGTATGTATCTGCAACAACCACAATACCCCCAGGAACCGGAACAAGCATATGCACACCGGGCATATTCATGGCCGCATCCGCATCATAGTCTTTGACAGTTCCGCCAAATGTGGGACATGTTTTAACCGTGGCAATCAGCATATCAGGCAGCATCACATCAATGCCAAATATGGCCGTGCCGTCAACCTTGGCTGGCGTATCCTTTCGCGCCTTGGGCTGGCCAATGATGTTAAAATCAGCCTCAGACTTTAATTCAGGATTTTCAGGCACAGGTCTTTTACCTGCGGCCTCCACAAGCGTGCCGTAACCAAGTGTGCGCCCGGTGGCAGAATGAATGACCATTGATTTTTCAGTGACACATTCCGATGCTGCAACACCCCAGGTTTCAGCGGCGGCAGCCGTTAACATTTCCCGTGCCGCAGCCCCCACCTTGCGCAGCACCGCATACCATCCCGCAATGGCATTGCTGCCCCCTGTGATCTGCTGATCCCAGCCTGTCTGATAATGATAGGCCTTGTCCGCAGTCGCGGTTTGTGCAGTAATTTTCTCCCAATCCGCATTCAGTTCTTCTGCCAGTATCATGGGCAGGGCGGTGAATACACCCTGACCCATTTCGGAACAGGGCACCTGAATGGTGATAGAATCATCATCCGCAATACTGATGAAGGCATTAAAGGTCCGGGCGACCGGGCTGTTACTGCGCCGATCTTCCTGCGCATAGCCCGTCAGGCTGACACCCAATGTCAATGTGCCTGCCGTTGCCACCGCAGATAACAGAAATTCACGTCTGTTTGATTTTACCGTTAACATATTATATCTCCCCCTTATTATTTGCCGCCCGGTGGATGGCCTTTCGAATGCGCGGATAGGTGCCACAGCGACAGATATTTGTGATGCTGTCATCAATATCAGCATCAGTTGGGTGGGGATTTTCCTCAAGCAGGGCCACCGCTGCCATAATCATTCCCGACTGGCAATAGCCGCATTGTGGCACATCTTCGGCTATCCACGCCTTTTGCACAGGATGGGAGGTATCAGCAGACAGTCCCTCAATAGTCGTGATAGCACCTTTCTGGGCATCGCCCACCTGCAGGGAACAGGACCGCACAGGATCACCGTCAAGATGCACCGTACAGGCCCCGCATTCCCCGACGCCGCAGCCGAATTTTGTACCTGTAAAGCCAATATGATCGCGGATTACCCAAAGCAAAGGTGTTTCGGGGTCAACATCAACCTTATATTTGCTGCCGTTTATCATCAAAGAAATCATAAAAACACCTTTCGTTATTCTGTGTGCCCAATTATGGCAATCCTGTAAATAAGCCCTATTATTCTATCACTGGCAATATAATATTACATATTGTGATTACAGTTATAAAAAATTGCTCATATGTTATTTCTGCCTAGCAATGTCAAACAGATCTGACATTGCTCTATATTTCAGCTCACACCCTCATCTCGGGCTTGCGCCGAAAATTTTCCACCATATTATCAATAAGCATTTAAATGCCAATTAACAATGTGCCCCCCTCAAGGGAGCCGGATTACCGCGCCTTCCGGGCATATGACACTGTGCTGTCATAGTCTTTGTTCACCGATGTCGTAATTATGTCGTCACCAGAATTATTGATCTGTGGTTTTATCTGCCGGACAGAAACTTATGTGAAGGACGACTAATGAATAATACAGTGAAAGAGACGGTCTCAACAGGCAATGGTTGTGATAAGCCGACATATGGTAAAGGGTATATTTTCCTGTTTACGGACGGCAATGATGAAATTGAAATTCATGGCAGTGCCATTTCCGGAAAAGAGGTGGTTTATTATAATGAAGAGATTGTCTCTGAAAAAAGAAGTTTTGGTATTACCAGTCACCATCTGTTCAATTGGGGTGATAACAATTATAAAGTCACTTTCACCATAACATCCCTGTTGCGCGGCGCTATTGAATGTTCATTATACAAGAACGGAGAGCTGATCGGGCAGGAGGAACAAACCATGTATCAGGGCAGCGGGACAAAACTTATCGGGTTAATGATCATATTTTTAGCTTTTGGGGTGATTGTCGGTTATTCAGGTGCATCTCTGGTGGAGCTATTACTGAAATGGATCGGATAACAAGACTGGTAAGGGGGCTATAGCGATGGAAGTCAACAGGGAAACCATAAAACGCCTGAGGGTCGCGAGAAGCTGGAGTCAACAGCATCTGGCGGATGCCTGCGATGTCAGTTTACGAACCATTCAACGGGTTGAAAATATGGGGGTGGCGGCACCGGAAACGGTTATGGCCCTTTCGTCCACGCTGGAGGCTGATCAGTCAGCACTGGTTGTGGATCCGGAAAGCCGCCGCCCCTATTTTATGCCAAAAACCGATCTGGGAGTTATTCTGTTAATCTTTTTTACCACTTTCATTGGTTCGGTCGTGGGTTCCCTGATGACCATCTGGCTTTCCTAGTGTCCATTAATTTCAGGGAAATTTTATTCGGCGGCGGACAGTTGTTTTTCCGCCTGTGAATTTACCCGGATGACCATACAGAGCAGCGGGAATGATATGAAAAGGCACAATACGCCGAATATTATCACGGCATTATAATCATACACCCCGTTTGCGGACATGGTATAATCCAGAACCAGTGCCGCCAATGCCGGGCCAAGCCCCATGCCGCAGGCAACAACAAAATTAACAATGATGGCAATTCGCCCGGACGGATCAAGATTTGTCATATTGGCCAGCAGATACGGCGCGGTAAACCACCATGAAAATTTAAATATCAGGGAGGCAAGGGTATAAAACAGCACACTTTCCAGGCCAAACAACAACAGCATTCCGGCGGCAATAAGAAGATAACCGCAAAGTGATGGTAAAAAACGGCCATAACGTTTGCTGACCCATGTTGCGGCGGCGGCCCCGACAACACCGGCCAATGATGATATGGACAGGATATAACCGATCAGGTCTGCCTTAAACCCGGCCTGGTCGGCGATACGTTCAACATAGGCCCAAACCCCGCCAATGGCCGCATAGAATAAAAACAGGGCCAACAGACCAAAAGGGGCCAGCTTTTTGGTTTTCACGGGAATGCCGCCAAAGCCTTTGTTATGTTCCGCCCGGCCCGCACGGGGCATAAAACGGACCGGAAACAGTAATGCCGACATCATTACCGCCATGATCACAAAAAACCCCTGAAGCCCAATCACGGGAAATATCAGGGGAAATATGGCAAAACTGATAACGGCAAAGATGATTTGTCCCAATGACCAGAATCCAAAGGCCCTTTCCTGATTTTTCATCATGCCGGAAACCACAATAGTCAGGGTCATAACGGTGCCAAGGGCAAGCCCGGAGATAAAGCGTACTGTCATAAGCACATCAATTGACGTGATGACCACTGACAGAAGGTAGCAGAAAATAATGATGGCCAGAGAGCAATATAATATCCTGTGCCACGAGACACGACCAATCAGAAACAGGGTTGAAAAGGTGGACAGGGCCGCCCCGATAAGTTCAGATGCGATAAGATAACCCCCCTGTTGCGGGGAAATTCCCAGATCCGTGACATAAATGCCGACAAGCAACGGACTTAATACGGCCGGGGCCGGGGTTATGGCCGCAAGAAGGGATACCGCCGCAATTGTCGGGGCGCGGTTGACATCAATTTCTTTTGTATTATTCATGGGTTATCTTTCAGCTACCAAATATTGTCAATCACCATAAACATGACAGGTCAGCCCGGACAATAGAGTGAATCACTCAGACCATAAGCAAAACACATCAAAAAAACGAATTTTATCTTTATTTTAATTCGAAAATATAATATTGTTTATTGATGGATGTTACATTGGCAAAAACATTCCTCGCCATTGTCGAGGTCGGAAATTTCAGGGAAGCCTCTGAAAGGATGTGTGTTACCCAGTCAACGGTCAGTGCCCGGATAAAATCACTGGAAGAACAGTTGGGCAAGACACTTTTTGTCCGCAATAAATCGGGGGCGACCCTGACCCAGGCCGGAAATAATTTTCTTGAATATGCGGTAAGCTTCATACAGATATGGGAAAAGGCCCTGATCAAGGTATCAAGTGAACCGGCCTATCAGGATTATATATGTGTCGGGGCGCGGCCCGGCCTGTGGGGGCCGATCATCATGAAATGGCTGCCCTGGGCAAAGTTGGAATTCCCCCATATTGCCCTGAAGGCCGACTTTGGAACGGCGGATGACCTGATCCGAAAACTGGAAGAAGGCATCATTGACATTGCCATTCTGCTGTCCGCACCAACCATGCCCGGAATAAAGGTCGAGCAGCTTTATATGGAGCATTTTTATCTGGTCACGGACCCGGACAGTGCCGGGATATTGAAATCAAATCCTGACATTTCCTACAGGGAAATTATGGAAAAAAATTATATTGATGTGGATTGGGGCGGCGAATTCAGGATCAGCAGGAAACATTATTTTCCCGGCAGTTTTGTGCCGTCCCTTTCGGTCAGCGTCGGTATCTATGGTGTCAGCTATATCGTGGAAAATGGCGGTTTTGGTTATTTCCCGAATTCAATGATCAGGGAATATGTCAACAGTTATGACCTGGTAATTGTCGAGGATGCCCCGGTCATCCAGCAGCCGGTTTATCTGGCCTGTTGCAAGGATAATCAAGGGGAACATTTGCAGGCTTTACTGGATGGTTTCAGAACTGTTGTCAGCGGCCTGTAGTTTAAATTCGAAAAAATCGAACTTATTTCATAATAATTTTCGTTAGACAGCATTCATTTACCGGTTTATTTTGTATCTGTGATGATAATTTACAGGTGCAATCATGAAACTGTATGACATAAAATACTGGCTGGAAGATAAAACTACATTTTCTGTCCGTGAAGTGATCCGGGCCGCCAGCCTGATTGCTCTGATGGCAATGGGTCTTTTTGCCCTTGCCGCCCTGACATTCGGGGGTGAATATTTATCGGGTATCAGTCTTGAAAGTCTGCTGGAACAGGCCGGGATTCTTGATATAGGCTGGATGGCCGGTCATCAGGGCCTGTTTTTGCATGAAATCCAGATCATCTTCATGATAACCTTCATTCTTGAAATTTTCTTTATCATTTCACGCTATATGCGCGGCTGGAAATTATGACCAGCCATGTGGCCCATATGGCAGAAGATCACAGATTAACCGCCGGGACAAACAGGTCAGGATCTGTCGATTTCGGCGTGGTTTTTCTGGTGGTCGGGATATTTCTGATGATTATCGGGTCTGGTATGCTTGTCCCGGCGATTGTGGATGCCATGGCCAATAATGCAGACTGGCAGATATTTGCCATTTCTGCGGCCTTTGTAACTTTTATTGGCGGTGTGTTTTTCCTGTCCAACAGGGGACACTACGGTGAACTGACCATCAAACAGGGGTTTCTGATCACGGTCTGCGCCTGGGTGGCGATACCTTTGCTGGGCGCGATACCCTTTGTTTTCTCCGACCTTGACCTGAGCTATACTGATGCTTTTTTCGAGGCCATGTCGGGTATTACCACCACCGGATCGACAGTGATTACCGGGCTTGACGGCCTGCCACCGGGGATACTTCTGTGGCGCAGCCTGCTCCAATGGTTTGGCGGGGTGGGCATCATTGTTATGGGGGTGGCGATTTTACCGATGCTTAAAGTGGGCGGGATGCAGCTTTTCCGGGTTGAGGCATTTGACGTCAGCGATAATTTCATCCCCCGGTCAACAAAACTCGCTGCCTCCTTGTCATTGCTCTATATGGGGCTTACCCTGTTATGCGGTCTGGCCCTCTGGCGGGCGGGAATGTCGCCCTTTGAGGCTGCCTGCCATGCTTTTACGACAATTTCCACCGGGGGATTTTCCACATCGGATGGCTCAATCGGCCATTTTGACAGTGCCGCCATAGACTATACAATATCATTTTTCATGATTGTCGGCAGCCTGCCTTTCATCCTGTTTTTAAAAATATTGCGGGGCAATCCGGCAGGTTTTTTCGGGGATAGCCAGATACGCGGTTTTATCATGCTGCTGGTGATGATCACGGCGGTCCTGTCCGGCTGGTTGTGGACCACTGGGGATTACGGCCTGACACAATCCGTCAGATATGTTTTATTCAATGTTATTTCGGTCATTACCGGTACCGGGTTTGCCTCCACAGACTATACGGCCTGGGGCCAGTTTCCGGTCATTGTGTTTTTTCTTATCATGTTTATTGGCGGCTGTGCTGGCTCCACATCATGCGGTATCAAGATATTCCGATTTCAGGTCATGTTTGCTGTGTTCAAGTCAAATATCAAAAAGCTTTTATGGCCAAACGGCATATTCATCCCGAAATATAACAGGCGTCCTCTGGCGGAAGATGCCACGGGATCTGTTTTTGCATTTTTTTTCCTGTTTATCCTGTGTTTTTTTCTGTTGACGCTGGCTTTGACATTTGCCGGGCTGGATTTAACAACGGCACTTTCAGGGGCCGGTACCGCCATATCAAATGTCGGGCCGGGGGTCGGGTCCATCATCGGTCCTGCCGGAAATTTTCAATCCCTGCCTGACGGGGCAAAATGGATTTTGAGCTTTGGCATGTTGCTGGGCCGGTTGGAATTATTTGCTGTTTTAATCCTGTTCTCGCCTCATTTCTGGCGTATTTGACCTTGCATTTAATGATAATCCCCATATAGTCTTCAGTAGTGGTCGAGCAATGTATGAGGGGTTGTTATGGGTTTCCTGTTGTTAATTTTGTTTGTTGTGATCGGGGCCGGTTTTTTTCTTTGGATTATCAAAAGAAAATTCATACCCGACCTTACCCTTATCGAGGCCGTCGCCATAACCCTTATTATTGGGGTATGTGTGCTGACAGCCACCCTGGATTCCCCCTTTCCCGCCGATGATGTGAAACCATTTCTTTCCGGGGATGTAAAAACAGATCCTGTTGATCTGGCAGAGGAACGGCTCGCCTCACTGGCGGTTGCCCTGACCATGTACCAGTATGATATGATGGCCTATCCCGATGACCAGGAGGGGCTTGATGGACTGTGGACAAACAAGGCGCAGCGGGCCATGTGGCGCGGGCCATATATTTCCACTCTGGATATATTAACTGATCCATGGGGCCGGCCCTATCATTATAAACTGACCGGAGATGGTAACGGTTACAGGCTGTTCAGCCTGGGCGCAGATAACAAGCCCGGCGGACAGGGTGAAAACAGGGATTTGTTAAAAGAAAGTTGAAGCTTTAAGGAGGGAGACAAGTGATATTTTGTACCCAATGTGGTTGCGAAGTGAAAGACGCCACCAGATTTTGTTCCAAATGCGGAAGCCGTCTCAAGGCGGCCAGCCCGTCCCAAAATGCAAAGCCATCAGCCAAATCGGCCAATACGCCCCGGAAAGTCCGAAAAAATATCCCCTCCCCGGTCAGACAGGATCACAGTCAAAATAATAAAACCCTCATTGCCAAGGCCATCGTGAAGGGGCTGACGAAAAGCCTGACATTAACCGCGCTGGTGCTTGGGCCGGGCATTGCCCTGCTGCTCGCCGGTTTTCAGGTTATCGGGATGATCTGGCTGTTTCTGGGGTCATTCTGGCTTATGGCCCGAACCTACAGAAAACCCTGGCGGCTTACGGTGTTATCCTGTTTTATCCCGCCGGTTGTGACGGTGGCCAGCTATCTGGTGCAATTATGGTTATTTTCCGGTGAGGCTTTTTCCCTTCCCGCGATTTCTGTTGCCATACTGCTGGGCCTGTTATTTGGCTGGTGGCGCGGGCGGTCCCATCAGATTTATTGGGAGGGCAATTCATTATTTGCCAAGCGAACCTATGGCTATATGGTCACATGGGTTCTGGCTTATGGCTTGACCCAGGCCCTGGCCGCAACCGCCTCCAGTGTGCTGTTAATCCGGGCGGGCCTGGTGACGGGGGCCTTTACCACCGCTGTATTGTTGATGGTATCCGTGATGCTGCTGCGCCAGCGCAAGGTGAGCGTGATGCCGCCCATGCAGCATATGGCAACTTTGATCCTGGCCGGTGTTTTTGGTCTTGCTTTGATATTCCCGCATTCCACATGGGCGGCAAGTCAGGACGGACGGGAGGCCGCCAACCGTGAGCTGGAGCGGGCCATTGAAAGTGGAAACGCCGTTGACCTGTATGGGGCGGCACTGGCCACCGGCCTCAATGATCAATTGGGGATCACAAACCTCAGGCGGAAACAGAGCAAAGGAAGCAGCCCGGATACGGAATCCTATGCGGGATTTACCTTCAGTCTTGGCGAATTTACCGCCCGGGCCAATGGGGATAAAATGGAGATATTTATCCTTACCGTCACCGGACAATCTTTTAGAACAAAGACCATGGTAAGTATGATGGCCCCAACAATGCTGGATGAATTTCATTCATGGTTGCTCAAGATCAGCAAGGAGAAGGGTGATGAATTTTCCGGAACAATCACCCGGATGAATTATGGTGAATATGGCCTACTTATTAACGGGCCTGACAAAGGCAGCTCAATTGCTCTTGCGGTGATGGTGGCAGATGGCCGGGTTGTGCTGGTTGGCTATGAAGCCGTTGGCCGGAGGGACCGGGTTCAAATGACAAAATCGATGGCGGAAGCCACGTTGAGTTATCTTGACCGTATGTACACGGCGGGTCCGGGAACGATCACTATTCCTGCGGGCGAGGCCACGGCGGCCACAGTTGCCACCCTTGTCATGCTCACCTCGGCAGGCATCGCGGTCAGCCTTGTCCAGTCAATTGCCGCCGCCACGGGACAAGTGATTCAGGTGGTTGCGGAAACCACAGCCAACGAGGTAACCACGGCCCTTGATGAACAGGGCCTGGGTGATGAGCGGGGAAGAGCCCCGCCTGGGGATCAGGCCCCGCCGGACCGGCCCCCGCCGCAAGGGGGACCCCCCCTCTATGACAAGGAGGGTGTCGCATTCGAGCGTAATGAGGAAGGGCAATATTGGGCGCCTGATGCCAATGGCAACTGGGTCTGGATGGGTGAGGACGGCGCACGGGAAGCATCCTCTGCCCTGCGCGGCGAACGTTTGACACGAGAAGCCGAGCAACGCCGCCATGACAGTGAAACAGACAGGATGCTGAAGGAGTCCCGTGAAAAAATTCAAGCCCGCAACCAGCAGGAGGAAGCAGAATATCTGCGCCGCGAAACACAGCAGCAGCAACAGGAGGCGGCACAACAGGACCGCCGTGACCGTCTTGTGGCCCAGGCCGAAAAAATGGCCAAACGGGAAGGCGGTGATCTGGAGAAAGAGATCAATCAACTGGTTAAGGACGGCAGCTATGCCGGACTGGAAGGTCTCTACCGGGAAAATCTGGAAAAACAGATATCAGGCGGTGCGGCGGATTCCGCCAGCGAACAGAATTGGGAACAGGCTCTGGCCGTCGGTGAAAATATCTCCCGCGGGGTGGTTGCCGCCTCGAAAGGGGCCTTGATGGTTGCCGGTGGTCCTGCGGGCGCGGCGGCCACCGGCCTGGCGGTTGGTACGGTTTCCGCTGCAGAGCAGGGGACGGAAAGCTATGTGCGCGGGGATTCTCTGGGCAAGGTTGCCGCGAAAACCGCCGGGGGATTCCTCAGCGGCGCGAAGGATGGCATGGTTTCGGTTTATACCAACCTTCCGGGGGTTGGGACCGGGGCCAAACTAATGGCGGGGGCGGCGGCGGACGCCACGGAAACCTACGTTCGAACCGGTGATGGTAAACAGGCCCTGATAAGTGCCGGCGTCAGCCTTGTCGGGGATAGCATGGGGGCTAAAATTGATGGCTTTGGCAATGTTATCGGTCGTGAAGCCAGCCGTGCCGCCGTGACGGTTGCGGCGGCGGAAACAACCAATTTAGCGGCCGGAGGAGAATTTGGTGATGCCTATCAAACGGCGCTTATAAATCATCTGGGTGGCAAGGTCGGCAGCCGGGCCGGCACCAATTTTGTCAATAAAGCCGTGGGCGTTGAGGGGCCGGACCCACTGGCCCGAACGCAGGTGGACCATGAACAGCGGGTTCGGGCTGCCCTGAAGGGGGAACAGGCGGCAAAGACCGGTATTCCCCTTGAAAATCAGGCAAGGGTTGTTCAGGAACTTGAAGGAAGTCGCCATCGGGAAGTGGTTACGGATGACATGGGCCGCCCGCGTCTGGATGCGGACGGTAATGAGGTAACAACGGAATTTGTTAACACCCGCAAGGCGTTGGAACAGCTGCAGGACCCGTCTTCAAGCCGGTCGGCCAAGTTGGGGCCAGAAGACCTGAAACAGGCCATTATTGATACCCGTCAGAAGAAGATTTATGATCCTGCTGATCGGGAAACCATCCGGCGGGTAACCCCGATTCTTGAACAGGAAGGCATGCTAAAACCGGGGGACAGTATCGAAATGGATTCCTTTTCCACCCCGGGCGAAAAACCATCCCTTGGCGCGGACCGGGATGCCCGTCTGGTGATCAAGCGGCCAAATGGCAAACCGGTGACCGATAAGCAGGATGGCTTTGACCGTATTGAAATTGATCGGAAACACTGGGAGGATATTGCCCATAAAGAATTTTTCAAACATACTACGGAAATTGCCAGAAGCGGCGGGCAGGAAATTACGCCAGAGACCCAGCCGGAATATTTCAGACGGCGCGCGGAAATGGAATTTATGAAACGGCCCGACACGCCGGCGGAAATTGAGGCATTGCAGCGGCGCGGCTTTTCCCAGGAACAGATTGCCAAATTACAGCAACAGGGCATGACACAGGAGCAAATAGATGCCAAGGCATGGGCCGAGGCCCATAACCAGCTTTTCACCGACAGAAACCATATGGAGGCCAGTGCCGACAATGCGGATCAGGCCTTTGTCAAGGCGGAAAGAGGATTGAAACAGGTTCAGGTCGAATCAAACGTCATGCCCGTTGCCGATGGTAAAGCCCGCCTTTTGGACCCCGAAGGTTTTGCCCGGATGTGGGCGGAAAAATCACGTTTTTATGATCATAATCCGCCAGAGGCTCTGGCCCAGTCGCAAAAGGGTATTACCGGTCTGATGCGCTTGCGAGATGGGTATCGGGAACAGGGCTTGACCCCGCCGCCCTTTACCGAACGGACGGCAAGGGCCATGGAGATTGTGGCGCGGGCAAAGGTCGGGGCCGATGCGACCCCGGAAACCATTGCCGACATAAATCGCCAGATGCAGGATTTGGGCTATAAAGACCTTAATGACGGGCTGGTCAAGATCGCCTATCAGAATGAACTGCTGAAATGGTCCGCCAAGTCATCGGTCAAGGGTCTGAGCACATCGGACCTGACCCGTATTTCACAATCATCCCCGGCCCCAATAGAGGACGGGGAAAAAGGCGAGGGAGGTTAAGGTGGAAACAGTCAGCTTTTACGATATTCCCCGCCCCATACTTGCCAGCTTGCTGGATATGAACGGGCCGGCAGGGGATATGTCGCCGCGCCCCTTGATGGGGGAGGCCGCCCCGGTGACAAAACACCAGCTGGCCGAGCTTTATGCGGGGGGATATATAGAATTGCCAACGGACAGCAAGGTAACATTGACCCCCCCGTTCAAAAGGGCAGCAGAAACGCTTAGGAATCCGGCAACCAATGTGACATTTCGCCTGTGGGGGGCGGATAATATTTGCGGGGAGACATCACTGCTCTTTCCGGGCGACATCATCGATGGCGAGGGGGTGGTTCTGAACCAGATTGATAATAATTACCGCCTTGCCGCCCCGGTTGAGACATCGGACATGCTTGACCTGTTGCGGCCTGCCATTCCCGCCGAAGGGACATCGGAAAAACAGGTCACCTTCGAAGGACAGTTTGATGTCCCGGTTGCCGTGACTTTATTCGGAATTTTCGACCTTGTTCGCCGGAATGACCGGTCGGCCTTTACGGCGTCTCAAATATACGGTTATCTTGATGGCCAGTGGGGCCTGACCGGCTTTGATTGTCTGATCAGCTATGTCGCCGTGGCCGGTATGATGCCCCGTCCGCCGTCCCTGAAAGAGGTGGAATTTGCGCTCCTGACGTTGCTGGATGCAAAAATGATCACCGAAAATACGTCGGAGCAATATTCACTGGCGGACAGTTTGGCCCCCGTGATGGCCCTGCTGCCGGAGACATTTTCAGGATTGCAGTGGCAACGGGTATCACAGGCGGGGCCAGCCGGTCTGTTATGCAGCAACCGTATTTTTCTCATATGCAAGGACGGATTTATCCTCAGTCTTTCCCCAATAGGAAAGGGCCGGATATTCATCTCGGTCATCCGGCGTGAAGCGTTAATCAGCTTCCTGCTTGATGAATTTATGGTCACCCTGCCAAAGCCCCGGACGGCATTGAATTGTACGGCCTGCGGGGCCACTGTCCCAATGGATAAGAAATTCTGCATAAAGTGCGGCAAGACAATGACATCACAGGAAAAACCCTGTTGCGGTTGTGGTGAAATGATGGATATTGATAAGAAATTCTGCACCCGTTGCGGTGCCGGTCAACAATAAGGAGTAGAAAAATGAACTGTCAGGAATGTGGTGCTGAAATTAATGCAGAGGATGCCTTTTGCGGGGAATGTGGCCATAAAATAACGGTATCGCCCGATCCGCTACAGGCTGACCCACCACCGGCCGAGCCGCCAAAGGTCGAAAATAATGACGCCCCCCGTTTCGTATATCCACGGGGGCCCATCATTCTGACTGTTGCGGTACTTGTTGTTATCCTTTACGGCCAGTTTTTGACCGGCGTCTATATGAAATTTGATTTTCTGATTATCGGTGGTCTCGTCGGTCTGTCAACGGGGCTGTATATTCATCTGAAGAATGTGAAGCTGTCCGACAGGAAATTTCACAGTTTCTGCGTATTTTTTGTTACCGCGATGGCGAGCATTCTTGTGGTTGAATTTCTGATTATGCTGTTTTATGCGGCGGAAATTGTTGTTCTGGATGGCCCGATATTTATCTTTGGCGGCACAGCGGCCGCGATAGTCGGCCTGTTGGCTGTCGGCATCCCCCATATCATGGGTAAAAAGACCACATGAGAAAATTCTGACCAGTCTATTTTTTATCCAGATTTTTTGCCCAGGCATCTATTTTAATGGACAGATGTTCATTACTATCGCTGATTTCGCGTTCGAAACGTTCATCAAAATCCTCTCCCGCTGCGGCCAAATCACCTACGCGGTTTGAGAATTCCTTTAATTCCGTTACAAGGTCGTCATATTGTTCCTTGAAAATATCACCCTCTTCGGTTTCAAAAATGGGATGCTCGGAATGTTCTTCGAGATATTGCTCACGTGTGCGCAATCCTTCGGCTAGTTTGTGCATAAAACTGGTCATTAGCGGCTCCTCTGTTGCTTTGAGACAGATGGATTATACCGGAAACCGGCTATTCCTGATATGACATCCATCAATATTTCGTGAGAATGTGATGGCTGCGGTTATTTCCGGTTGCTCCGGCGGGGCATGTTGTTACACTCTGTCATGGTTCAGAGGCTGGAGGAATAATGAAAATAATAACCCTTATATTGGGGCTGTCATATTTTATGATGGCAAATGCCCTTTTTATGATGGCAAATGCCCTGGGTGCGGAAAATGCGCAAACCGGATTTTTCAAACAGTTAAGCAATCTGTGCGGACAGGCCTTTGCCGGCAGGGTCGTGCGTGACAATACTGATGACAAACGGTTCAGGGACAAGGTTATCATATTGCATATCAGGGATTGCAGTACCCGTGAAATCAGGATGCCCATGCATGTGGGGGATGATCCTTCCCGCACATTCATCCTGACCCGAAATGGCGGCAATATTAAACTTGAACATGACCACCGCCATGATGACGGCCATCCGGACCGGGTTTCCATGTATGGCGGCACCACGCAGGATGCCGGCACGGAATGGCGTCAGGATTTCCCGATAAATGATTTCAGCAGAAGGCTTTTCATGGAAAATGATCTTCAGGTCTCGCTGACCAATATCTGGACCATATCCATCAGGGCGGGGCAGTCCATAAGTTATCAGCTACGCCGACCCGCCATGAAGGGCAAACCGGAAAG
>UOEJ01000087.1_pt1 | contig 16404 bp, 12 predicted proteins | sample 1989191 | NCBI WGS metagenome assembly UOEJ01 (sample SAMEA4712195, study PRJEB27164) | hydrothermal vent metagenome | biome: marine basaltic hydrothermal vent biome; feature: marine hydrothermal vent; material: mineral | place: Pacific Ocean | collected 2011-06-14/2011-07-23 | depth 1719 m | reverse complement strand
ACCCCCGGACGTTACCGCATTGATTTTCATGTGGGCGATTATTTCACAGGCACGGGCGGGGGAGATGATATTGCCTTCCTTGACGTGGTGCCGGTGGAATTCGGGATTAATGACGGTGATGGCCATTATCATATCCCCCTGCTGATTTCACCCTATGGCTACAGCACCTATCGCGGCAGTTAGTTGATGACGGAAAATAACATAACCTTTCTGCTGGGCGGCAAGAAACAGGAAATTGAAAATTTCGACCCGAACCGGACACTGCTGGATTTTCTGCGTGAGGACAGGGCGCGCACCGGCACCAAGGAAGGCTGCGCGGAGGGCGACTGCGGGGCCTGCACCGTGGTGGTCGGCAGCCTGAAGGATGGCCGCATCACCTATCAGGCGGTCAATGCCTGTATTATTTTTCTGCCCACACTGGACGGCCAGCTGATCCTGACGGTTGAGGATCTGATACAGCCGGATGGCAGCCTTCATCCCGTACAACAGGCCCTTGTGGACCTGCATGCTTCCCAATGCGGCTTTTGCACACCGGGTTTTGTCATGGCCATCTTCGCCCATATCCGGTCCGGCGGTGATGCTGATATTGACAGTATCAACGATGCGCTGGCGGGTAATCTTTGTCGTTGTACCGGCTATGGCCCGATCATTGAGGCGACCCGCAGGGCCATAGCCGAAGTAACGGATGATCATCTCTGCGCCCTTGAAAAAGACTGGACAGATAAACTTCAGCATATGGCGCGGCGCGGGCCTCTGACATTGCAGTGGACCTGTCCTGATACGGGGCATATCCGTCATTATCATGCGCCGAAAGACCTGAAAGAGCTGTCCGGAACATATGCCGCCCATCCGTCGGCGACCCTGCTTGCCGGGGGGACGGATGTGGGTCTGTGGGTGACCAAGCAGCTGCGGTCACTGGATCATATCATATATCTGGGCCGGGTCGGGGAAATGGCCCGGATTACGGAAAATGATAATATCATTGAGATCGGGGCGGGCGTCACCTTTGCCGAAGCCCTGCCCGTCCTCACCGGTAATTTTCCGGATTTTGGCGAAGTGGTCCGGCGCATCGGATCAAGTCAGATCCGCAACAGGGCCACCATCGGCGGTAATATTGCCAATGGCTCACCCATTGGTGACAGTATGCCGGGGCTGATCGCGCTCAATACGGAACTTGTCCTGCAAAGTGTCAAGGGGGCGCGTCAAATGGCGCTTGAGGATTATTTTATCGCCTATGGCCAACAGGACCGCAAGGCCGGAGAATTCATCACCGCCATTCGCATCCCGACCCTGACGGAGGGTCAATATTTCCGGGCCTATAAAATCTCGAAAAGATTTGATCAGGATATTTCCGCCGTCTGCGGGGCAATTCTGGTCACGCTGGATAATAACAGGGTTTCTCATGCCCGCATTGCCTTTGGCGGTGTCGCGCCAACCCCGATCAGGGCCATTCGGGCGGAAAAAGCCCTGACCGGGGCCATATGGAACGAAAAAACCATTGAGAAGGCCATGAGTGAACTGGCCCATGATATCAGCCCGATCAGCGATATGCGGGCCAGTGCCGGCTACCGGCTGAAAGTGGCGCAAAATCTTCTGATGAAAGCCTTTCTGGAATATGACAGTCCCGTGTCCCTGACCCGTCTTGTGGGCCATGACTGCTTCAAGGGGGCATCACATGGCTGATAATCCGCGTCCGATCCGGGGCGATGTCCATAGCACCCTGCGCCACGACAGCGCCCACAAGCATGTGGCGGGCAATGCGCGTTATATTGATGACCTGCCGGAAAGGCGTGACCTGCTTCATGTCTGCCTTGGCCAGAGCAGTCGCGCCCACGCCTGGATAAAATCCATCAATCTGGACGCAGTACGGGCGGCACCGGGGGTGGTCATGGTTATTGACGCCAGTGATATTCCCGGCAAAAATGATGTCAGCCCCTTTGCCGGGGATGACCCGTTGTTCGCCGAAGATATCGTGCAGTTCCATGGTCAGTCCATCTTTGCCGTCGCCGCCGAAAGCCGCGCCCAGGCCCGTCGCGCCGCCAGACTTGCCGAAATTGACTATGAAGATTACCCGGCCATCCTGACCATCGATGACGCCATGGCGGCACAATCCTATATCGAGGCCCCGCAGATCATGGCACAGGGCGATGCCGAAACCGCCCTTGATACCGCACCCCACAGGCATTCGGGTTGCTTTCATATTGGCGGGCAGGATCACTTTTATCTGGAAGGCCAGATCGCCATGGCCGAACCAAAGGAAGACGGCGATATTCATATCTGGTCATCGACCCAGAACCCGACCGAGACACAGCATCTGGTGGCCCATGTCCTGAATGTTCCCAATAATGCCGTCACGGTTGAACTGCGCCGTATGGGCGGTGGTTTTGGCGGCAAGGAAACCCACCCGTCACTGTTTGCCGCCGCCGTAGCCCTGATCGCCCGCAAAACCGGTCGGGCGGCCAAATGCCGACTAGACCGGGATGACGATATGATCATGACCGGCAAACGCCATGATTTCCGTATTGATTATGATGTGGGATTTGATGATCAGGGTCGGCTGTCGGGTCTTGACCTGACACTCGCGTCACGCTGCGGCTATTCCGTTGACCTGTCACCGGCCATTAACGACCGGGCCATGTTCCATGCTGACAATTGTTATTTTCTGGAAAATGTTACCATAACTTCATATCGCTGCCGCACCAACAGCGTATCCAACACCGCCTTTCGCGGCTTTGGCGCCCCTCAGGGCATGATCGCCATTGAACGGATTATGGATGTCATCGCCCATAGTCTGGCCATGGACCCGCTGCAGGTGCGAAAGGTCAATCTGTATGGCCGGGACAGCCGCAATATCACGCCTTACGGCATGGTGATAGAGGATAATATCGCCCCGGAACTGATTGATGAACTTGAAAAACAATCCGACTATCAGGCCCGGCGGGCGGCTATCTCCGACTTTAATGCCACCAGCAAATACCTTAAAAAAGCCATTGCCCTGACCCCGGTAAAATTCGGCATTTCATTCACCCTGCTGCATCTTAATCAGGCCGGGGCCCTGCTGCATATATATTCCGACGGCAGTGTCCATCTTAATCACGGCGGCACGGAAATGGGTCAGGGACTGTTTACCAAGGTGGCACAGGTGGTGGCCAATGAATTCCAGATTGACATCGACCGCATCAAAATTTCCGCCACCACCACAGACAAGGTACCCAATACATCACCGACCGCCGCCTCGTCCGGTTCGGACCTTAACGGCATGGCGGCACTGGCGGCGGCACAAACCCTCAAAGGACGCCTGATTGCCTTTGCGGCGGAATATTACGACTGTTCACCGGCCGATATCGGCTTTCGCAACAATCATGTCTATCTGGCGGGGCGCGAGATCAGCTTTAATGAACTGGTCCACAAGGCCTATCTGGGGCGGGTTTCATTATCATCCACGGGATTCTATAAAACCCCGAAAATTCATTATGACCGCAGCCGTCATAAAGGCCGGCCATTCTTTTATTTCTCTTACGGCGCCGCCGTGGCAGAGGTGATCATTGACTGCCTGACCGGGGAAAATAAAATCCTGCGGGTGGACATCCTTCATGACGTGGGCAGGTCGCTTAACCCGGCCATTGACAGGGGCCAGATCGAAGGCGGCTTTATTCAGGGCGCCGGATGGCTGACCACCGAGGAACTGGTCTTTGATAACAGGGGTATTCTGCAGACCCACGCGCCGTCCACCTATAAAATCCCCACCTGTGGCGACCGGCCGGAACAGTTGAATATCACCCTGTGGAACGGCATCAACCGCGAAGCCACCATCCATAAATCCAAGGCCGTGGGCGAGCCGCCCCTGATGCTGGCCAATGCCGTCCACTGCGCCCTGACACAGGCTGTGATCCATGCGAGAGGGCCGGAAAGGCTGCCCGACCTTGACGCCCCGGCAACGGCCGAAGAAATATTGGGCAAGCTGAGTTGATGGGCCACTGGACCAAAGCCGCACAAAGGATGATCGCCGAACATGGCTGGGCCGTGCTTGTCACTGTCTGTGGCATTTATGGTTCAATCCCCAGAGAGGCCGGCACAAAAATGCTGGTGGGGCCAACGGCTATTGCGGGGACCATTGGCGGCGGGGCATTGGAACATCTGGTCATTGAACAGGCCCGTCATATGGGACATGCCGCCACCCCCCAGGTCAGGCAAATGGATATTCCCCTTGGCCCGAAAATGCGGCAATGTTGCGGTGGACGGGTGGAATTGCTGCTGGAACGGCTGGACGGTAAATATCTGGATCTGATGACCGCCATTGCCGCCGCCGAAGAAAGTGATCAGCCGTCCCGTCTGGTCACCCTGCTGACCGGTGACCGGCCCCGAAAAGAAATTATGACGGCCGCATTCTTCATAACCCCTGAAAAGACCGATGAGCATTTTACGGAACCTCTGGGCGACAGACATACCCCGCTTTATATATTCGGGGCGGGTCATGTGGGCCGGGCCATTATCTGCCGTATGGCAGGTCTGCCATTTCGTATTATATGGGTCGACAAGCGGCAGGATATATTTCCGGAATCCATCCCCGACAATGTGGATATATGCCACACATCCTCATCCGTGGAGATAGTCCGTCAGGCGACGGCGGGGGCGGCCTATCTGGTGATGACCCACAGCCACCAGATTGATTTTGCGGTAACGGCGGCCATTCTGGCCAGAAATGATGCTGCTTACTGCGGTCTGATCGGGTCGGAAACCAAAAAGAACCGTTTCCTGAAACGCTTTCGGGAAGAGGAAGGTCTGAGCCAGAGCCAATGTGACCAGCTGACCTGCCCCATTGGTCTCGCGTCCCTCAGCGGTAAAGCCCCGGAAATCATCGCCATCGGCACCATCGCCCAATTGCTGCAGAAATTTGATTAGACTGTAACCCGGACCGGCTCCGGGAGTTCCATGATATCACAATTATCACCCAGCCCCGCATAATCCACCACCAGAAAATCGCTTTGTTGTGATTTTAATCCGGGCAGAGCCAGACTGTAATGATGCCAGACGCCGGCATGATAATTTACCCCCTGACCGGCGGCGGCGATAAAGGCCCGCATTCCTGCCCCATCAAAATCACCCGCCGGGGCCACAACCACCAGATAGGCGGCCGGGCCAAGCGGCATAAACAGCTGGCTTGATTTCGGGTGCCGTTCCATCTGATGCAGGGTCAGGGGCATATCCCGCGCAGTGGTACGGAAAATATTCACCGTCAACCGCCCCCCGTCCTGTGCGGCCTGAATATTGGCCAGGTCATGAAAGCGGGTGGTATGCCCCTCATTGATCAATCTTTGGCTTTGATCGGGCGTTGCTGCCACCAGATCGCCGAAAGGGGCAAAGGCGGTTGCCGTAAGCGGGGCGGCGCGTAATATTTTCATATTGCTATTTACCCTCCTGCGCCTTGATCCAGGCTTCTAATGTCACCCGGTCAAGATCGGTCATGTCCGTCTCATTACCCAGGGGCATATCCTGACTGACCACCACCCGGTCCAGAATTTGCTGGCGGTATTTCAGAATATTGTCCCGGCTGTCGAAGATAACCCCGTTGGGGGCCTCCTCAAAAAACTCATGGGTCGGGCGGACGCCGTGACAGGTCGTGCAATGAACCTTCATCATGGTGGCTATTTCTGTGTAGCTGACCTTGTTCCCGTCAACCGTCACATCCGTCCGCGCCCCGTCACGGAATATGGCGGCGAGTATCATGACACCGATATAACCCGCCACCGCAAGAACGGCGAGACCATATCTGGTCCGGCCCTGATGTTTCTGGTTAAAGAAATACCGGATCAGCCAGCCCACCGCCCCCAGGCCGCTTAATATCAGCCAGCCATTGGGATTGGCAAAGGTCTGGGGATAATGGTTGCTGATCATGATAAACAGCACCGGCAGGGTCATGTAATTGTTATGCAGTGATCTTTGCTTGGCCATCTGCCCAAGCCTTGGGTCCGGGGTTTTTCCCGCCACCAGATCGGCAACGACCTTTTTCTGGTTGGGGATAATGATCATAAAGACATTGGCCGCCATCACCGTCCCGATTATGGCCCCCACATGGATATAGGCCCCGCGGTCACTGAACAGCTGTGCCAATGCCCATGCCGACAGGGTGAGCAACATGAACCAGACCAGACCGAAGGCCATATTATTCCGGCCAAGCGGTGAACGGCATAACAGGTCATAAAAGACCCAGCCAAATATGAGAAACAACAGCCCCAGCCCCACGGCCATCATTGGTGACATGGGATATTTGCCCCCATCCACAAGAAATACCGACGCCCCGTAATAATAGATCAGGGCCAGCAGCAGAAAACCGCTGATCCATGTGAAATAAGCTTCCCATTTAAACCAGTGCAATTCTTCGGGCATCACCGCCGGGGCGACACTGTATTTCTGCTTGTGATAAAATCCACCACCATGGACGGACCAGACCTCACCCGAAACGCCCTTTTCACTGTCGGCGATATCCTTTGGTTTGCGAAGGTGATTATCCAGCCATATGAAATAAAAGGATGAACCAATCCAGGCAATCCCGGCGGTAAGGTGCAGCCAGCGCAGGGCCATGCCCAGCCAGCTTGTGATATCCAGTTCCATTTCTACTCCCTCTTTTCTGTTTCTTTTCCGCCTATGGCGCGGGTGATTTCTGCGGCCATATTGCGTACCGCCCTGCCCGCACGGGCCATGTCTTTTCGTGTCAGCCGGACCGTCGGGCCGGATATTGAAATGGCCGCGATGCCCTCGGCATATTCATTATAAATGCTGGCGGCTATACAGCGCATACCCAAAGTCTGTTCCTGTTCATCAATGGCATAGCCCCGTTTCCGGACCTGTTGCAACTCAGCCATCAGGGATTTTATCGTGATATGGGTTTTTTCAGTCAGGGGTTCGAACTGAATTTCCTTCAGGATGGCCCGGACGTCATCATCATTCATGGCCGACAGCAGGGCCTTGCCCACGGCGGAGGCATGCAGTGGCCCGCGGGTGCCGACGGGGACCGCCATACGCATCACCTCGTCACATTCCCACTGGGCAATGAAAACCACATTTTGCCGGTCCAGAATGGCCATATTGACCGTTTCGCCCAATTCCGCCACCAGCCTTTTCATAAAGGGCCGGGCCTGACTGACAAAATCCCGCTTTTTGAGATAGGCATTGCCAACTGTGAAGGCCTTCAGGCCCACAGACCACAGGCCCGTGTCCGGGTCGCATTCCACATAGCCCATCTCACCCATGGAATTCAGCAGCCTGTGAACGGTTGAGGGAGCAAGTCCCATGTGGGTTGCCAGATGGCTCAAGCCAATCCCGCCACCGGATTCTGTCCCGGATTTTACCCCAAACTCCGCCACAATTTCCAGCATGGTGAAGGCACGGGCAAGGGATTGCACCTGCCCCCTGCCACCTGATTTCAATATATTCTCCACGCTCAGATCCCCAGAGCCTTTGCCTCACGGCGGCGGGCATGGAGGATCGGTTCCGTATAGCCACTGGGCTGCTCGCGACCCCTGAAGATCAGATCGCAAGCCGCCTTAAAAGCCACACCGTCAAAATCCGGGGCCATGGCGCGGTAACAGGGATCCGATGAATTTTGGCTGTCAACGATGCGGGCCATACGTTTCATGGTTGCCATGACCTCATCCTCTGTACAGATATCATGATAGAGCCAATTGGCAATATGCTGGCTGGAAATCCGTAACGTCGCCCGGTCTTCCATCAGGCCCACATCATTGATGTCCGGCACCTTGGAACAACCAATGCCCTGATCAATCCAGCGCACCACATAGCCAAGCAGCCCCTGACAATTATTGTCAAGTTCACTTTTGATATCATCACGACCAACCGGCAAATCTGTCAGCAGCGGAATTTTCAACAGGTCATCAAGGGCCGCCTGTGGACGGCTGATAAGCGCGGTCTGCACCGCTGCCACATCAGTTTCATGGTAATGTATGGCATGCAGGGTCGCGGCCGTTGGCGAGGGAACCCAGGCGCAACTGGCTCCGGCGGAAAGCTGCCCGCCTTTCACTGTCAGCATCTGGCGCATTTCTTCGGGCATGGCCCACATGCCCTTGCCGATCTGCGCCCGGCCCTTCAGCCCGCATTTCAGGCCGATATCTACATTCCAGCGCTCGTAGGCATCAATCCAGACCTCGTCCTTCATGGCATTCTTGCGCACCATGGGGCCGACGGCCATATCGGTATGGATTTCATCACCGGTCCGGTCAAGAAAACCGGTATTGATGAAAAATATCCTGTCCTTCACCGCCCGGATGGTCTCAGCTAGGTTAAGGGTGGTGCGCCGTTCCTCGTCCATCACGCCGATCTTTATGGTATGGCGGGCAAGCCCCAGAATATCCTCGACCCGATTAAAGACATCATTGGCAAATGCCGCCTCATCCGGACCGTGCATTTTGGGTTTTACGATATAGATACTGCCCGCCCGGCTGTTGCGCAGGCGGGGTTTGCCAGCCAGATCATGCAACCCACAAAGACTGGTGATCAGCGCGTCCAGCAGCCCTTCGGGGATTTCACCCCCCCCGGCATCCCGGACCGTATCGGTGGTCATCAAATGACCCACATTGCGCACCAGCATCAGGCTGCGGCCCGGCAGCATAAGGCTGTCACCCGAAATATCAATATATTCACGGTCCGGATTGAGGATGCGTTCGACCTGTCCCGCGCCCTTTTTGAAACTGACCGCAAGATCACCCTTCATCAGCCCCAGCCAGTTGCGGTAGACGGCAACCTTGTCATCCGCGTCCACCGCCGCCACGCTGTCCTCGCAATCCATAATGACGCTGAGCGCGGATTCCAGTATTACATCGCTAACGCCGGACGGGTTATCGGCTCCTACCGGATGGTTCCGGTCAATGACAATTTCCACATGCAGCCCATGATGGCAGAACAACAGACGCAGGATATCACCTTCTGCCTGATGTCCCGTAAAAAGGGCCGGATCGCGCAATTCGGTCTTTTGGCCATTTTGCAGTTTTATCTCAAGCCCGAAGTTATCTGCTGTTTTCACCAGATGGTAATCAGATATCTGACCATGCAAGCCATGAGCCAGAGGGAAATATTTATCAAGGAAATCATTGGCCCATGCGATGACCCTGACCCCACGGGCGGCGTCATACCCCGATGTCTGATTTTCCGGTGGTTCGATCACATCCGTGCCGTAAAGAGCATCATAAAGGCTGCCCCACCGGGCATTTGCCGCATTCAGGGCATAGCGGGCATTATCAAGCGGCACCACAAGCTGCGGACCGGCCAATATGGCGATCTCGGCATCGGTTTTTTCGGTGGTGATCTGAAATTCCGGACCTTCATCAACCAGATAGCCTATATCACAGAGAAAATCTTTATAGGCCGCACTGTCCCAGGATTTCCGATTTTCGGATTGCCAGATGTCCAGTGAGCTTTGCAAATCTTCCCTGATATCCAGCAGAACCATATTGCGCGGGCTGAAATCGCGGACCAGTTCTTCAAGCCCCTGCCAAATCTGGTCACTGGCCATATCCAGATCGGGCAGGATTTCATTTTCCACAAGGCTTGCGAATTCTTCTGCAACATGCAAACTGCGCCGCGTCACATAACCGGTCATTGGTAAAGCATCCCTTCCCTCTTTCCAAAATTGAAGAAAAGAATATCATACGCTTCCACCATATGGAAATGATTTCTGATTAATGGAATGTTATAATTTTGCCGGTTTTATATATTCAGGCTGTCATTGGCCCCATTGACGGGCCGGGGGGGGACGCCCTTGCCTTCCACCATAGCTTCAGGTTGGGCAACGGGGAAAGTGAAAATAACCTTTGTGCCTATTGCCGGTTTTGAATCCAGCTTGAGTTCCCCGCCATTTTGCATGCAAAGTTTCCGGGCAATGGGCAGCCCCAGCCCCATACCGCTGTTCATCTTGGTGGTAACCTTTTCACCAATGGTGAAGGGGATGAGATAGCTGGACAGAATTTCATCCGGCAATCCTGGCCCGGTGTCAAAAATTGCAACGGTTACAATATCTTCATCCAGTGAGACGCTGACCCCGACAATATCATTTTCCGATGAAAACTGAACCGCATTTTTGGCCACCTTGCGGAAAGCTGTCAGCAAATCCAGCCTGTTGGCCATAACAAAAATTTCCTGCTCGGGGATGTTTCTGGTAAATTTTCTGTTTGATTTTTCGGCTATGGATTGAAAATATTCAACAAAATCCGCATCAACCAGTTTAACAATATCGAACAGTTCCACATCCTTGTTAACCATATTGTCATGACTGACCATTTCAAGGATATTATTCACCTTTTGCAGCAGGTCATCGCCGGCCTGCCTGATATAGGATATATTTTTCAGAATATCGGGATCATCTGTATTCATCTCGACAACCTGTGAAAAACCGATGATATGATTTAACGGTGTCCTGAGTTCATGTGACATATTGGTCAGAAAACTGGATTTTGCCTCATTGGCGGCCGTTGCCTCCCAAAAAAGCTTGTCCATTTTTGCGTGCATTTCCTTTTGCTCTGTAATTTCGTTTCTGATGGAAACATAATATTCCGGCCTGGAGGTATCCTTGTTCAGGAAGGGAACTATGGTCGAGTTGACCCAGTAGGTGTTGCCGTCCTTGGTTTTATTGCATATTTCACCACGCCAGATTTGCCCCGAAGATATGGTTTGCCATAAATCCTTGAAAAAGGCGTCATCATGCATGTCCGATTTTATAATACTGTGATTGACATTGATCAACTCTGCCATCGAATAGCCGGACACCTCGGAAAATTTTGAATTGGCATAAACGATCTTGCCCTTGACATCAGTGATAGATACCAGGGAATGTTCATTCAGGGCCCCCCTCAACTGTTCGGCAAGATATTCAGCATTGATCAATGAATTTTTTGATTGCTTTAATTCTTTGCTCTGCTTGTCAACACGCGAAACCAATGAACGAAATACAAATAATGCCAAAAGGACAAGAAACAGCAAACCAAATGCCAGGCTAAGTTTTTCAATCCGTATAATTGTGGCAATATTTTTCTCGCCCTCTCTTTGGTATTGGGCGACAAGATTGTCCAGACTGGTAACGATTATTGTCGGCCCGTCACGTAAAATATGAATTAAATCCGGGCTGTTTAAATCTATATTTTCCCAATCAGAGACAATGCGGCGAGCATGCCTGATATAATCGGGGACGATCACATCAATGGCATTATCGCCGACAAAAAATAATCCGTGAACACTTTCCGACATCTCGGAGATTGATTGCGGCACCACAGTCCCCGCCTTCAGGGAGAAATGGGACTTTTCCATCAAATCAACCGCCGACTGAAGCTTATCTGTCAATACACGGCGGCTGGTGGGGGATATGTCAATAGCAATCATCTGTGACAACAGGGCAATACGTTGAGACAACATGCGTTGCCGACCGCTGACATTGATAACAGCAACCATGCTGTCTTCTTTTCTGGTGAGGATATAATTAGAGGAAAAAGAGACAATAATCACCGACATAATGACGATAAGTATGGCACCAAATGAAGCCACCATATAATTTCTGTTATTATTTTTTTTATTGCTCTTTTGCATCACATGTACCAACAAACGCGTATCATGTTACTTTTCGGAAGAAATTTCTGGGATAAATACTCCCGGTTTGAAACATATTACCTTTCTTGTTCTGGGCATGTCATTAATAAAATCACCATATGGCAAACAATATACCCAATTTTTTATTTTTAACTGCCAATAACCTTCATCAGTCTGGAAATCATGCTATTCTGGCCATCATTAAATTTTATATGAAGCGTACCATCCCGGTTTTCCACAACAGTTGCCATAATCCCTTCTTGAAAACCATTTGCCATGAAAGTCAAATCATTTCCGGCTACAGCATCTACCCTGCCGTCTATGGCCGCACCGGTTCGGCTGATGTTTCTCACCTTGCCGTCATATGTCCGGCCATTCCATTCAACATTGCAGCCAAGCGGCGGGGCGGGCACAGTCCGTTCGGCAGAGCGGCGATTAAATGCCTCGTAACCGCGCAAATCGCCCATAATGTCAATGACTTTGCCGGAAAGCATCTGTATCGCCTCAAACACCTCGATGGATTCTTCCGCCACCTTTCTGGCTGTCTGGCTGCTCTCGCCGGTTTTCTCCGCGACAACAGTTACATCGGTCGAGGATGTTCTGGTGGCCTGCGCGGCTTCCTGAACATTATTGCTGATCTCCTGAGTGGCAGAGAGCTGCTCTTCCACTGTCGCGGCGACCGCTTTTGATATCTCGCCGGATTCCTGGATGACGATGCCGATTTTTTCAACGGCTTCGGTTGTTTCCAATGCCATCTGCTGAATGGTGGTAATCTGCAGGTCAACACGATTGGTCGCCTCGGCCGTCTGGTTCGCAAGGGTTTTGACTTCGGATGCCACAACCGCAAAGCCTTTGCCCGCTTCACCGGCACGGGCCGCCTCGATAGTGGCATTCAGGGCCAGAAGGTTGGTTCGTGAGGCGATATCCTTGATCATATTGGAAATGTCACCGATTTCCTCTGCTGCCGAGGCCAGACCCTGCACAATTTTATTGGTTTTACCAACCTCTTCTTCTGCCTTGATCGAAGCATCCCTTGAAGAATCTACCTGTCGGTATATTTCCTGTGCGGAGGCAGACATCTGTTCAACGGCGGCGGCGCAGGATTCCACATTACTGGTGGCATTATTGGACACTTCGACAACATTTCGGGCCTGGGCCGTCACCCCCTCCAGGTCAGCGGACATATCCTCTGACAGACCGCGCATGGTCTCGCTGCTGGACTGGACCGTGTCCACTGCAGATTTGACTTCACTTTCCAGATTATCCGCAAGTGCGGTCATTTCTGTCTTGCGGCTGGATTCCACCTCAATCATACGTTGTCGCACCGCATTGATAATACCCGCCCCGCTTTTGAAGTCACCATGCATGCCGCGTTCGTTAAACAACCGATAGAATTTTCCTTCTACGGCATGTTCAAGGGTTGCGCCGGATTCACGGATAAAGGCATCGGCCATATCATAGGACAGATTAAGTGCCGACAGGGCCGGTGATAATTCTCCGAATTCATCCCAATGGATAATCCGGGCCGTCAAGTTACCTTTGGCAACTTTATTGGTCACATCCTCTATCTGGGCAAAGGCCTCTTTATATTGCACAAGTTCAGTCCTGAGCTGTTCCAGTTCATTATCATGTGATTCCGTATTGTCATAGTCTGTTTTTTTATTGATATTAAACATCATGCCCCCCTTAGTGACCAAATAAATTCTGAATATGTCATGCCCTGCTCATCCAGAATATCCTGTAGCAGGGCGACACCGGCCTTCAGGCCGTCCTTGGAATTTCTGTGTTTCTTTTCCTCATCTGACAGCGACTGGTAAATTCTGGAAATTTTATCCACTTCGCTGCGATCAGGAAACCGTCTGTTTGAATGAAAGCCTATAACCTCGCCATTCTCGTTGGCACTGGGCGTTACATGGGCAAGGACCCAATAATATTTTCCGGTTTTTGACATATTTTTCACATAGGCAAAAATCTCGGAGCCACCCTGTATGGTATCCCAAAGCAATTTGAAAACCGCCCGCGGCATGTCCGGGTGTCTGATAATATTATGTGGCTGGCCGATAACCTCGCGGGTTGTCATTTCAGCAACGCGACAAAAAACATCATTGGCATATATCAGGTTGCCCTTGAGGTCGGTTTTGGAAACGATGATTTCTTCTTTGCCAAAGAACGCCTCTTCATCTATTGGTGTTACCGAACGTAAAGTCATTATTTTAAAGCCTTTTAATTATCAAATATTCACACATTTATCATTTAACATATATACTACCTAAGGTATAAGACCCAAACCGTTACCAATACATATAACGATAGTCCTAAGGTTTAGTTAATGGGATGAATATTTCTACCTTGAGTTGATTATGATAATCACTCTCATCTTCTTCCGGGGGTTGTGCAGGGTTTGGAATAATATGAAAATATCATGCAAACGGGGATAAACATTATAATATAAAAGAACCAATACTTGTATTTTGCAGAATATCATCATAATTTTTTTGAAATACTATATTCCAGCAACCATACAGGATAGTCTGTTAAGAAAATAACAATCGCTATAGGTGCAATTATATTATGGCGCCACAAGCCCGTTCCGGAAGAGTTCAAACAGTAGAAAATCCAGGCCCTGTGAGCAATAAAGTCAGAATATCGACAGGGCCATAATGGGTCCCGACCCTAGGCCGCAATGGCCTTTATCAGTTCGGATATAGCTTCACCCTGCCCGCCGTTAAACCTGATATGAAGGGTCTCGCCCCTGTCATTTACCACGGTCGCACGTAGCGGGGTGGTCCAGCCCTTGGGGGTGAATAAAAGTTTATTATCCGGGATATCACCTGAAACCTGATCAGAAATACCAGTGCCATTGACATTAATGGCGGCCCCATCGCGGCTGATATTCTTCACCTGTCCCAGTCGGGTCTCTTTTTCCCAGTCCGTTTGGCATTCCAGTTCTGCAGTGGCCTCATAGCGTTCTCTTCGCCGACGGTCAAAGGCTTCATAACTGCGCAGATCGCTCATAATGTTATTAAATTTGGTCGACAGGCCATCAGACGCCTCGGAGACATTACGGGATTCGTCAGTCACCTGGCGGGCGGCCAGGCTGCTGTTTCCGGCTTTTTCAGCAACATCGGTCAGGCTGCTTGATGACGTGCGCGTTGCCTGTGCGGCTTCCTGCACATTTCGGCTGATTTCCTGTATCGCGGCCAATTGTTCTTCTGCGGTCGTGGCGACCGCCCGTGATATTTCGCTGGTTTCATTTATGGCCACACCTATGCTGGCCACGGCCCTTGTGGTTTTTTCCGTAACCTGCTGAATGGTTGATATCTGAACGTCAACCCGATTGGTCGCCTCGGACGTTTGACCGGCAAGGTTCTTCACTTCCGACGCCACGACGGCAAACCCCTTGCCCGCATCACCGGCACGGGCCGCTTCTATGGTGGCATTCAGGGCAAGTAAATTTGTCCGCGAGGCGATATCCTTGATCATACTGGCAATCTCACCAATTTCAGCGGCAGCGACGGTCAGGCTTTTTACGATCTCATCTGTACGCCGGATTTCTTCTGCCGCCCGGGTGGCAGCATCGCAGGACGAATTGGACTGGCGGTGGATTTCCTGAGCGGAGGCGGACATTTCCTCCACAGCTGCGGCACTGTTCTCCACATTGTGGGTTGCCTTATTCGACAGATCAACAACATTCCGGGTCTGTTCGGTAACATCCTCCAGATTAACGAACATCACATCGGATTCATTGCGCATGGTCTCACTGCTGGCCCGGACAATATCCACAGCTTTCTTTACTTCCTCTTCCAGATTATCCGCTATGGCGACCATTTCATCTTTCCGGCTGATATTTGACGCGGCCATGCTTTCCCGTGCCGAATTAATTATCGCCGCCCCCATTTTAAAATCACCGAGCATGCCGCGTTCAATAAAGTTACGGTAGAGTTTGCCTTCTGCTGCATGTTCCAGTGCCGCCCCGCTTTCCCGCACGAAGGCGTCCACCTGGTCAAGCAACTGATTTATTGCGGAATAGACCTGTGAAAATTCTTCGCCGTGAGCATTGCGATTGCTGAAACGCACATTCAGATTTCCCCTTGCCGCCTCAAAGCAGATCTGCTTTATCTTTAATATGGCAGCTGTATAATCAATTTGATCTGTTGATGGTGACCCGGGCGGAATGCCCTTGTTGTTTTTATCCACGTTACTATTCCCTAGCCTGTTTTACCCGATATTTTCCGGTGATTATCTGTTAAAGTGATAATATGAATTCATCATAGCTGATTTCCAGGATTTCCAGTTCCCGAACAAGCAATCGAAAGGCACTCTCCATGCCTTCCTTTTTGTTACTGTGGCTGTTTTCTTCTGCCAGCAGTTTGGCATACAGTGGTTCAATTTTCCTGACAGCATTCCGGCACGGCACACGTCGGTTGGAGTGAAAACCCAGAATTTCACCATTTTGGCCAAACGTCGGGGTTACATGAGCCAGAACCCAATAGAATGCCCCGGACCGGGACATATTTTTCACATAAGCAAAAATTTCCCGCCCGGCCAGTAAATAATCCCACAATAATTTAAAAACAGCACGCGGCATATCGGGGTGACGAATTATGCTGTGGGGCTGACCGATCACCTCTTCTTCTTCATATCCCGCAATTTCAAGAAATACATCATTGGCATATGTCACGACCCCTTTCATATCGGTTTTTGAAACAATTATCTTGTCTTCGTCAAAAAAACACTCTTTATCAACAGGGTTCACATTATTCTTTGCCACTAAAATCCTCTCTATTCATTTATCGGAATACATGCCGTCCCCCG
>UOEJ01000172.1_pt1 | contig 16743 bp, 15 predicted proteins | sample 1989191 | NCBI WGS metagenome assembly UOEJ01 (sample SAMEA4712195, study PRJEB27164) | hydrothermal vent metagenome | biome: marine basaltic hydrothermal vent biome; feature: marine hydrothermal vent; material: mineral | place: Pacific Ocean | collected 2011-06-14/2011-07-23 | depth 1719 m | reverse complement strand
AGAACGACTCAGGAGATTGTCCATATAGGGCTCAACAACAGATAAATCCAGACTGCGAATCATCATTTTTACCGGCCCGACGGAAGAGGGGGCAATGGACAGCCTGCGAAAGCCAATGGCCAGCAGGGCCAGTGCCGTAACCGGCTTGCCGCCCATTTCCCCGCAGAGCGTTATGGGCACATCATATTCATTGCATTTATCAACGATGGATTTCAGCATCAATAACGCCGGTGGTGATATGGGATCGTACCGTCCGGCCAATTTCGGGTTTTCCCGGTCACAGGCAAAGAAAAACTGCATCAGGTCATTGCTGCCAACGGAAATAAAATCCAGAAGCGGCAGCAGATTATCCAGCTGCCAGATCAGGGCCGGCACCTCCAGCATGGTTCCCACAAGAATCTTTGTCGGCAGGGCATTTTTATCGTTCTTATGACGCTTTTTCTGACGGACAACTTCTTTGTTGAGGATTTCTTTCGCCTTTTTGAATTCAGAAACATCGGAAATCATCGGAAACATAATGCTCAGTTCCCGACCCGCCGCCGCCCGCAGCAGGGCCCGCACCTGATAGCGCAGCAGGGCCGGACGGTCAAAGGCGATCCGTATGGCCCGCCATCCCAGTGCCGGGTTGGCTTCATCGTCCCGTTTCAGGAATGACACCGGCTTGTCACCGCCAATATCCAATGTGCGAAATACAATCGGCTTGCCGTCCGCCGCGTCCATAATATCCCGGTAAAATTCAGCCTGCGGTCCCACACGCGGCAGGGATGCGCTGACCATAAACTGAAATTCGGTGCGAAACAGCCCGATACCGCTGGCCCCTGAACGTTTCAGGCCGTCCATATCTATGGTCAGGCCCGCATTAACCAGAAGTTCGACCTCAACTCCGTCCAATGTTGTGGCAGGCTTGTCGCGAAGGGCTTCATATTCCGCCAGAAGAACATTCCGGGTTTCAATATTTTCCCGGTAGCTTTGCAGAATTTCCTGCGGCGGGGAGAAATAAACCACCCCGTCAATACCATTGACAATGACATTTTCGCCTTCGGCCACTTCAAGCAGGGCTTCTTCCATCTGACCAACCATGGGAATACCCAGGGCGCGGGCAACGATGGATACATGGGCGGTCGGAGAGCCATCCCGTATAATAACCCCGCAGAGTTTTTCCCGGTCATAATCCAGCAAATCCGCCGGTCCCATATTCTGGGCCACCAATATGGCCTTGTCGGGCAGATTGTCCGATGCGGCGGTCCCCACCAGACCCATCAAATGCCGGTTCAGGCGGTTGGCCAGGTCGTCCATGTCGCTCAACCGTTCTCTGAGGTAGGGGTCGGACATATTCTGCATCCGCACCCGGTTGTTCATCTGAACCTTTTCCACGGCGGCTTCTGCTGTCAGGCCGGAATCGATGATTTCCTCAATCTTTGATTTCCAGCCCTTATCCTTGGCAAACAGCATATAGACATCCAGAATCTCCCGATGTTCGCCCTGATGGCGGACATCCTCAGCGGACATCATTTCATCAATTTGATTCTGCAGGGATTCCAGAGCCGTATCGAGACGATCTTTTTCCAGTGCAGTATTGTCGGTCAGATGTTTGATGACCTCAATTTTTGGTTCATGAAGAACCGCGACGCCTTCGGCCATGCCCTCGGCAAAAACAACCCCTTCAAACCGTGACGTGGCGGCCCGTTCCAGCGTGGCTTCCCGCTGTTCCTGGGGGTCAAGCAGATCCCCGCTGGCGACAAGTTCAGCCAGAACCATGGCCACCGTCTGCAGGGATTCTTCTTCTTCCTGCAGGTAAACCCGGTGGGTTTTATTCTGTATCACCAGCACACCAACCACCTTGCCGGTCCGTAATATGGGGACCCCCATCAGGGAATGATAGATTTCCTCACCGGTTTCCGCCCGGTAGACAAATTTGGGATGCTGTTGGGCATTGGACAGGTTTAGCGGCATCTTTGTTGCCGCAATATGGCCCACAAGGCCTTCCCCCACCCGCAGCCGGGTTTTATGAACCGCCTCTTTTTTCAGTCCTTCGGTGGCAAAAAGTTCCAGTATTTCACCGCCGCGCATGAAATATACCGAACAGACCTCGGCAATCATATTGTTGGCCACAAGGCGCACGACCTCGGTCAGGCGTTGGTCGGCATTGCCGGCCCCTGCCATAATTCCATGCAAACGTCTTAGTAGCTGACGTGGTGCACTGCTAACCGGAGTCAATATTCCCCTCCTCGTGATTATATCACACGCACCCAATATACCTATTGGGTGTTTATATTACCTTATCGCATTATTTTGCGGATAAATACAGGCTGGCCTGTGCCACAAGGCCGTCAATGATTTCCCGGGTTGGCTGTTCTGTTTTAACCATACCGACGATTTGTCCCGCCATCAGGGAGCCTGCCTCCACATCACCGTCAATCACGGCTTTGCGCAGGGCACCGGCCCAAAAATGCTCTATGGCCAGTTGGGCTTCTTTCATTTCCAGTTCCCCGGTCTGATGACGGTCAATAATGTCCCGCTGGGCCGCCATGAATGATTCGGAAGCCTTGTTTTTCAGGGCCCGGACCGGAATGACCGGAAAACGCGGGTCAAGCTGTACCGAGGGTATGGCATCCCGGCTGTTGCCACGCAGGAAGGCTTTTTTGAAATTTTCATGGGCGATGGATTCTGTGGCACAGACAAAAAGCGTGCCAAGCTGAACCCCGGCAGCCCCCATTTCAAGATAAGCGGCCATAGTCTCCCCCCGGCCAATGCCGCCAGCAACAAAAACCGGAACATCTTTTATCTGCGGCAGGATTTCCTGGGCCAGAACGGATGTGGATACCGGACCGATATGACCGCCGGCTTCCGAACCTTCGATCACGATGGCATCGGCGCCGGACCGGATCAGTTTTTTCGCCAGTATAAGTGCCGGGGCAAAGCAGATTACTTTCGCCCCGCCGTCTTTCAGCCGTTTAATATCCGCCGCCGCCGGAATGCCGCCCGCCAGAACCACATGTGAAACCCCGCGCTGCAGACAGACATCTATAAGATCGCTGATCATGGGGTGCATGGTGATCAGGTTGACCGCAAAGGGTTTTTGGGTCAGTTCTTTTGTGGCGACAATTTCCGCATCCAGCAAATCCGGTGTCATACTGCCACAGGCAATCACGCCAAATCCCCCGGCGTTGGATATGGCCGCCACCAGGTTTCTTTCCGACAGCCAGCTCATGGCCCCGCCGAGGATGGCATGCTCAACCCCGAGAAAATCCTTGCCCCTTTGCCATAATTCTGCCAGCCGTGCTTGACCTGAAATATTCATACCCGCTCCCTTAAACTGTATTTATTGACTTATTCCTGATCTGAATCAAGACCAAAAGCCGTATGCAGGGCTCGCACGGCAAGTTCATTATATTCCGCCGCGATCAGCACGCTGATTTTAATTTCCGAAGTGGAGATAACCTGAATATTGATGCCCTTTTCCGCCAGAGTTTCAAACATCATCGCCGCAACCCCCGTGTGGGACCGCATGCCGACGCCGATAACGGAAATCTTGACAACTTCCTTGTCTGACATAAGCTTGGCATATTTCACATGGCCGGTTTCTTTCAGAATTTCTATGGCCTTGTCCACATCATTTTCAGGGACGGTGAAGGTCAGGTCGGTTTTGCAGCCATCCTCGGATATATTCTGGACAATCATGTCCACATTAACGTTACCTTCGGCCAGGGGTCCAAAAATTTCACTGGCGATGCCGGGGGTGTTTTCCACCCCGACCAGGGTGACTTTTGCTTCATTTTTGGCATAGGCTATGCCACTGACAACTTGTTTTTCCACAATTTCTTCCTCATCTACGACCATGGTCCCCGGTGTGTTGGTAAAGCTTGACAACACCTGAACCCGCACTCCGTGATTCATGGCCATGGCCACCGAACGGGTTTGCAGCACCTTGGCCCCGAGCGAGGCCATTTCAAGCATTTCTTCATAAGTAATCTTTTCCAGCTTACGCGCCGCCGGGACAATGCGCGGGTCGGTGGTATATACCCCTTCCACATCGGTATAAATGTCACAACGATCCGCATTCAGTGCCGCCGCAAGGGCCACCGCCGAAGTATCCGTGCCGCCCCGGCCCAATGTGGTAATCCGCCCATCATCGGAAATGCCCTGAAAGCCGGCAACAACACAGACAATATCATCTTCCAGCCGCCGGATCATGCCGGTTGTGTCAATATCCATGATCCGGGCGGAACCGTGAATATTATTGGTTTTGAACGGCACCTGCCAGCCCTGCCACGACCGGGCCGAAACGCCCATATTCTGCAATGTCAGTGCCAGAAGACCCGCCGTAACCTGCTCGCCGGAGGATACCACCGCATCATATTCCCGCGCATCATGCAGGGGGGAGACTTCCTCAACCCACCGGATCAGCTGATCGGTTGTGCCCGCCATGGCGGAAACCAGTACGGCCACCTGATTTCCGGCATCAGTTTCGCTTTTGACCCGCCCGGCAACAACCCGTATGCGCTCAAGATCAGCAACGGATGTTCCGCCAAATTTCATTACTATTCGTGACATATTAAACTCTTTTTGCCTTTGTCCCTGATATTGGACAGACTGAATGCGCGCTATACATATACGGTTATGCCACCCGCGCGCAAGTAGCCAATATCAAATATAATGTGATTTTAACTGGAATAAGATGAAACTTTGGCTAAATTAGGGTCAGGCCGTGCTAATTTCATCTATTCTGCGCTTAGCAGATTTTAGCTGTCCAAAGGATAAAGACATGCAGGGCATAGTGGGGCTATGGTCTAGGGGCTTTATCCTTTGGACAGCTAAAATCTGCCGCGCCCGAGAGGGTCACCTTATATAACAAAATATGTGCAAAGAACAAGCTTGCCAATGGAATGACCATTGCCTGCGCTTGTTTTCTACCTATTTTGTTATATAAGGTGACAGAATTACATGAAATTAGCACGGCCTGACCCTAGGGTCATATTTATGAGTTTATGAACCAATGACCACAGAAAAACAAAAAGACGCTTCCGCGTCCGTTGATCCGGCAGAGATTGCGCATTTTTCAGCCATGGCTGCCACATGGTGGGACCCGAACGGCCCGTTCAGGCCCTTGCATAAGCTCAACCCGACCCGCATTGAATATGCCAGGGACAGCCTGTGCCGTCATTTTAATCGTGATCCCATGGGTGATTTGCCTCTGAAGGGGTTGAGAGTTCTGGATATCGGCTGCGGTGGCGGTTTGCTGTCGGAACCCATGGCCCGGCTCGGGGCAACCATGGTCGGGGCTGATGCCTCGGAAAAAAACATCAATACCGCCAAAACCCACGCCCGTGAAATGGGCCTTGCCATAGATTACCGCGCCATCACCGCCGAGGAGCTTATGGCCAATGGAGAGGTTTTTGATGCGATCCTGAATATGGAGGTTATTGAACATGTGGCGGATATCCCGTCTTTCCTGACCGCCTGCCATGGCCTGCTTGAGGCGGAAGGCTGCATGGTGATGTCAACCCTGAACCGGACCGCCAGATCATGGGTCATGGCCATTGCCGGTGCAGAATATATCATGGGCTGGCTGCCCAGGGGGACCCATGACTGGCATAAATTCCTGAAGCCTTCGGAGCTGGCCCGCGCGCTTGGTCAGGCCGGATTTGATACCATTGACCTGAAGGGCATGGTTTATCACCCGCTTTCCGGCCATTGGTCGTTGGATGAGACTGATTTCACCGTCAATTATCTGGTGCTGGCCCAGAAAATAAAAAATAACCAGAATGAATAGGCCGACAAAAAAAACCCGTCCGATTATCTGGCGACCGGATCAATCCGCCGTCGAGGACCGGCTTGTTGCCAGTGAAATTCCCCTGGCACTGGAATATAATTGTATCAGCCACGCGGTAATGATGATTTCCCCCATGGATATCAGGGATTTTGCCGTTGGTTTCAGCCTGACCGAAGGCATTATCGACCATTTGGGCGACATCATGGATCTTGCCATAGATGAGAAAGACAACGGCCTGATTGCCGCCCTTGAAATCAGCCCGGAGCATTTTGCCCGTCTGGATCAGTTCAAACGAACCCTGGCCGGACGAACCGGTTGCGGCCTGTGCGGGGTTGACCGACTGGACCATGCCGTCCGACCACTGGGGCCAGTTAAAAGCCAACTTAAGGTAAAGCCGGAAGTTGTCTGGAACAGCATGCAAAAACTGTCCGCATTACAGGTGCAGAACAAGAAAACCGGCGCACTCCACGCCGCCGCCTTTGTTGATGCGACCGGGGAAATTCTGTGCATCAGGGAGGATATTGGCCGCCATAATGCGCTGGATAAATTAATCGGCCATATGATGCGACAGGAAATAAACCCCGCAGAGGGGTTCGCCCTGATCACCAGCCGATGCAGTTTCGAGATGGTCCATAAATGTGCCACTTTTGGTATTCCATTGCTGGCGGCGGTTTCGGCCACCACCGATCTGGCCATGAAGCTCGCGCAGGACGCTGAGTTGACCCTGATTGCCTTTACCCGCCGGGACGGGATGAATATCTATTGCGACCCCAAAGATCGTATTCTTTAAAGGACTTTACAGGAATTTTTCCGCCTCGGCCAATTCCTCCGGCCGGTTGATATTGAAAAACGGGTCAGGGTCGGAAGTGTCCCAGACAACTTTTTCATGGGGCTGCTGATTTATCCACGGCAAAACCCGCCGCCCGCCACTTTTGATATAGCTGCCAAGATCATCCTGCAGCGAAACCTCATAAATCCCCATGACGGGATGAGAACGGATTTCAGACTTTCCCCGTGACTTTACACCCCATGATTGGGAAATGGCTATTCTGACGTTATTTTTTTGAACTGCCCCGACAAGCCGCGCCACATAATCATCGGGAAAGAACGGGCTGTCACTGGAAAAGCTGATTATGTGGCTATGGCCCCCGGCCTGTGCGGCCTTCATGGCTGACAGGATACCGCCCAAAGGGCCGACATCCTTTATCTCATCGGAAATAATATCCAGCCCAAAGGGCTGCAACCGGTCCGGGTCGCCATTGCTGTTCAATATCAGGTGGGGAATTTGCCTTTTTGCCCGGTCAATAATATGACCCAGCAGGGTTGTCGAGCCAAAAGCCATGAGAAATTTATCAACAGGCCGGTCCGGATTTTGAGATGTTTCATTAAATCGGCGGGACTGTCCCCCGGCAATGATGACGCCCAGAGGCTTTATGCCATCAGGGGGTTTCATGTCATCAACTGTCCAGCTTGCCAAGGCCCGGTACCGGCAGAATGTCGATGCCGTCATTCAGCAGTTCTTCGGTGTCTTCCAGTGAAGCTTCGCCGTAAATACCACGATTTTCCGCCTCGCCGTCATGAATGGCACGGGCCTCTTTCGCGAAATCCTCGCCAACATATTCACATTCTTTTTTCACGTGATTGCGGTATTTTTTCATGGTGGTGTGCATATGGTCAAGGGCGCGTTTCACATCGTCGGCACTGGCCTGCATGCTGTCAGGCACATTGGCACTGGCCGCCACCATATGGTCTTCCATAATATCTGATGGCGAAATATCAATCACCCTGTCGCGGTTACCCTTGGCGGTAATATTTGGCGACATCAGGGATTTGGAAATATTGCTGTCACCACAAAAGGGGCATTCCACCTGACCCTGTCTGGCCTGCGCCTCATAAGCATCGCTATTCTGGAACCAGGCTTCGAAGACGTGGTTATCTTCACATTTCAGGTCAAAAACAATCATACTAAAATCCCACTTGTAAACGCTTAAAAAAATACCACAAATACTTTAAATTATGGTTACCTGATCCAACATAATATGCCGGTCATGACGGAGTGACGGGATCCGTTCCCGTGCTGCGGTCACCAGGGTCAGATCAATTTCTGCCACCGTGACACCCGCCACCTCACCGCCATCATCTATTATATTGCCCCAGGGGTCAACAATTAGTGCATGACCAAATGTATCCCGGCTGACCCCGGAGCTGCTCAGGTGGCTTCCGCATTGAGCGGGGGCAAAGACAAACGCCCCGTTTTCAATGGCCCGCGCGCGCAATAAAATATGCCAGTGGGCCTGTCCCGTTACCTGTGTGAAAGCCGCCGGAACCGTCAGCATACCCGCCCCGGCCTGCGCCAGCTTTCTATAAAGGTGGGCAAAGCGCAGGTCATAACAAATACTAAGCCCCAATGGGCCCCACGGCGTTTGTGCCAACACGGCCCGGTCCCCCGCCGCATAGGAACGGGATTCCCGATATTGCTCACCGCCCGGCAGGTCCACATCAAACATATGAATTTTGTCATAGCGGGCGGTGATGTCCCCTGTTGGCGCGATAACATAACTGCGATTGGCGATTTTATCTTTTGTCTTTACCGCCATGGAGCCGATCACAAGCCAGATATTCAATTCCCGCGCCAGAGCCTGAAAACGCGGCAGGCTTGGATCATCCGGCTCAAAATATATTTTATCAAGCAAGGCCCGGCGATCCAGTTCCAGCAGGGTGGTCATTTCCGGTGTCAGAACCATATCGGCCCCCTGTGCGGCGGCCTTGCGGATCAGTTCCGTGGCAGAGGCCATATTTTCCGCCACCTGATTGGTGGATGACATCTGGACCAGCCCGACTGAAAATTTATCCGGCCCCGTCATTCTGCCAGCAAACTGTCCAGACGACCAGTCCTTTCAAGGGCATAGAGATCGTCACAACCCCCCACATGATGATCGCCGATAAATATCTGCGGCACGGTTTGCCGACCGGCGGCACGGCTGATCATAATCGCCCTCTGATCCGGTGTTTTACCAATATCTATTTCCTCAAACTGCTGACCCTTTTCAACGAGCAGGTCTTTCGCCCCGGCACAATAGGGGCAAAGCATTTTGCTATATATGGTAATTTTTTTCATAATCCCGGTTTCCTGCATCACATCATAGACCTATAATATTAGGGATAATGGTTCAATATTCAATAGACACCATTCAACAGACTCTGGCCAAAGTCAGAACCTCCACCCGCCCGGCACCGGCAGCTTTCAGAATTCGGGCACAGGCCCCCGCCGTGGCACCGGTGGTATAAACATCATCAACCAGTATGATCGTCCGGCCCCGAACCCTGTCCCGGTAACTGTCCCGGAATTCAAAAGCCCCGGCCAGATTACGTTTCCGATGGCCATAGTTTCCCTGTTGGGGCGGGGTGTGTTTTATACGAATTATCATGTCGGGAATATAGTCCAGAGATTTTTTTCCGGCAAAGCTCTGCCCGATCAGCATGGCCTGATTATAACGCCGCCGACGCAGTCGTCTTTTATGGAGCGGTACGGGTATAACGATCGCCCCGGATGGTTTCAGGGGCGGGCAGACTTGAGTTAACAGCTGACCCAAAAAATCCGCGTAATCCGTCCGGTCACCATGTTTAAAAGACAAAATTATGGGCCGTGAGCCATCATCATAACGCAGAGCCGACCGCGCCAGATCAAAGGATGGTTTTTTTATCAGACATCTGCCGCATAATGACCCTTCTGCCTCGCTGATAAAATCAAAGGGATGACCACAGCAGGCACAGGAAGGCCCCTGTAAAAATTTCAACCCTTTCCAGCAGCTGGCACAGAGACGGCCCGTATCCTGCACCCCCGCCCCGCAGGACAGGCACCGGGGCGGCAACAGATGGTTTAACAGCCGGGCAGGCCAGCCTGTTAAATGTTGTTTAAGATGACTTTTCAAAATAACGCCCATTTGGGTCTTTTCCCCATCCCGCAAAAATGCCATATAGTTCAGTATGACAAATACAGATCAGAAAAACAATCCGGCAGTGGTTTTTGACCGAACGGCCCTGCGAAAAAATCGTGACCGGGTGGCGGGGGATTTCAGTCAGCATGATTTTCTGGTGCGGGAGGTTGCCGACCGGCTTTATGACAAATACCGTGATATCAACCGGGATTTTCAACATATTCTGGACCTGGGTTGCCACGGCGGGGAAATGGCCGCACGGCTCAAGGATAAATTCGTCATTGCTCAGGATTTATCGGACGGTTTTCTACATCGGGGTGACGGTATGCGGGTACAGGCGGATGAGGAATTTCTGCCCTATCGCCCGGCATCGCTGGATCTGGTGGTGAGCAATTTAAGCCTGCATTGGGTCAATGACCTGCCCGGCTGCCTTGCCCAGATCATGCAGGTTCTGAAGCCTGACGGCCTGTTCCTCGGGGCTATGCTGGGCGGGGAAAGCCTGACCGAATTGCGCCAGTCCATGATGGAGGCCGAGATTAATATCCGGGGCGGGGCCAGTCCGCGCATTTCACCCTTTCTGGATATGCGGGACGGGGGAGCGTTGCTGCAGCGCGCCGGGTTTGCTCTGCCGGTGGCGGAGGTGGACCGGATCACGGTCACTTATGAAAATGCCTTCAAACTGATGCAGGAACTGCGTGCCATGGGGGAGGCTAATATCCTCAGCAAAAGAATGCGCGGCCTGACCACACCCCGCGTCATGATGGAATGCGCCAGAATTTATCAGGAAAAATTCACTGATCACCGGGGCCGGATAAAAGCCACATTCGACATCATATACCTCATGGGCTGGTCCCCCCACAAAAGCCAGCAACAACCCTTAAAGCCGGGACAGGGCAAGGTGAGTTTAACGGATGTGTTCGGGGGGAAAGGTTAACGAAAATGCTTACAAAAAATCCCGGATCATGGCGATCAGCGGCTCGTCGGCGGGGGGCATGTTGTGTTTGCCCAAGTCCCGGATTTTTACCCATTTCAGGTTCTGGTCCTCCCGGGCGGTGAGGATGCCGTCCCACTGGCGGCAGAGGAATGTGGGCATTAACAGGTGGAAATCCGGGTAAGTGTGGGAGGCAAAGACGAAGGGGGCGAGACAGGCCTCGGTCACGTCGATATTCAGTTCCTCATTCAATTCACGGATCAGGGCGCGTTCCGGGGTTTCGCCTTCCTCCACCTTGCCGCCGGGGAATTCCCACAGGCCGGCCATGCTTTTACCTTCCGGCCTCTGTGCCAGCAGAATCCGGCCATCACGGTCAATCATGATCACGGCGGATACCAGAACCGTCTTTACCGGGCCGGTGGCGCGACCCGGCACATCGGGGCAAAGTTGGCTCATGGGTTTCTCCAGTCGTCAATGGCAAGGCTGTAAAACTCGCTGCAGCCCTCCTGATGACCGCATCTCGTATAGTCTGGCGGCGGGGTACCCTGATGGATAAAGCCCGCCTTTTCCAGAATTCGGCGGGAGCCTTTGTTGTCTGCTGCCGTCTGGGCCACAAAACGGCTAATAATCCCGGTTTGAAAGCCAGCGTCCATCACAGCCTTCAACAGTTCGCTGCCATAGCCCCTGCCCCAGCTGTCAGGGCTCATCCAATAACCGATTTCTGCTTCCTCTGTCACGGAAAAGACCTGAATACCGCCTATATGACGACCTGTATCCCTGTCTGTTACCGCATAGCAGATTGAGCGGCCCGCCTTAAAATCGGCGATCGCGATGGCAATATATTTTTCACCGTCCGCAGGCCGGTAGGGAAAGGGAACATTGGTCGATAACCATCTGGTTACCTCCCAGTTATTGAGACTTTCCACCAGACTGTCCCGGTCTCCCGGTGCAAAGGGCCTGAGCCGTAATCTTTCGGTTTCTATTTCTTCAGGAAAGGCCATTCTCAGCTCCGGTAATCCGCATTGATGTCAATATAACCATGGGTCAGGTCGCAGGTCCAGACCGTGGTCATGCCATCCCCGATCCCCACATCAATGGAAATGTCAATTTCCTGACCTTTTAAATGGCGGCTGCAGGCGGCCTCGTCATATCCGGCGACCGCCATGCCGCCCTCTGCCACTTTCTGGTTGCCGATAAAAATTTCAAGCGCGTCCCGGTCCGCAGCCTCGCCCGCCTTGCCCACCGCCATGACGATGCGGCCCCAGTTGGCGTCTTCCCCCGCAATGGCCGTTTTGACCAGTGGTGAATTGGCAACACTGAAGGCGATGGTCCGGGCCGCAGGGTCATTTTCGGCCCCGGTGACGGTAATGGTGATAAATTTTGTCGCCCCTTCACCGTCGCGCACCACCTGATGGGCAAGGTCAAGTAATATATCCTGAAAGGCCGCCCGGAAATCACTCAGAGCCGGATCGTCAATATCATTTATGTCTCCACCCACACCCGCCGCACCGGTGGCAAAGGCCAGCAGGGTATCCGATGTGGACATATCGCTGTCCACCGTAATGGCATTGAAGGATTTATCAACGGATTCTGCCACAATGGCCTGCAATATATCCTGTGACAGGTCCGCATCGGTAAAGACATAGGCCAGCATGGTTGCCATATCAGGGGCAATCATGCCGGACCCCTTGGCAATGCCGTTGATCCTGACCGTAACATCATTGATCATTACGGTGCGCGTCGCCCCCTTGGCAAAGGTATCCGTGGTCAGGATGGCCCTTGCCGCCGCCGTCCAGTTTTCCGGTGACAGGCTGCGGACAATATCCGTCATATGATCGTTGATTTTCCGATCATCCGGAACTTCGCCGATCACCCCGGTGGAAGAAATATAAACCGTCTCGACAGGGCAGCCAACCTCTGTGGCAAGGGCGCGCACCGTTGACGTCATGGCGTCATCCCCGGCGCGGCCGGTAAAGGCGTTGGCATTTCCCGCATTGACCAGCAGGGCGCGGGCCTTCTGTCCGGTCGCGAGGTTCCTGCGGCATAGGGCCACCGGCGCGGATGAGGTGCGGGACCGGGTCAAAACCCCGGCCACCGTGGCCCCACCCGGAAAAGCCACACAAAGCAGATCATCCCGCCCGTGATATTTCATACCCGTTGCCGCCGTGGCCAGCTGCACCCCGTCAATTTCGGGAAAATCCGGCAGGCCAGACGGGGCCAGAGGGGATATTTTATCAATTGTCGCCATTTTCATTCAACTTAATTTGTTTGTAATGTATCAAGCTTTTAGTCATATATTCCTGTTATATAAGCGGGCGGATGGATTATTGTCCATTATTTCCCGCGTTATTGGAAATAATATGGTGATTTATTCTGCTTTATGATGATCTGTCATTGACAGACCGGATGGACGCTCTTATCTGTTCTTAAGTATTTTTGCCAAATAAATAGTGGTCTGGGGTGCTGTAAACTGGCCTCGCAACCCGTGTAAGGAAATAATAATGTTGGGAATGGGTAAAATTGCCAAAAAGATTTTTGGAACCGCCAATGACCGCTATATCAAATCACTTCAGCCGCAAGTAAATGCCATCAATGGGCTGGAAGAGGAATTCCAGAAACTGTCCGATGATGAACTTCGGGCAAAGACAGAGGAATTCCGCGCCCGCCTGAATGACGGGGCCGCTCTGGACAGCCTGCTGGTGGAGGCCTTCGCCGCCGTGAGAGAGGCCGCGAAACGCACCCTGGGCCAACGCCATTATGATGTACAGTTGATCGGCGGTATCGTGCTTAATGCCGGCAAGATTTCCGAAATGAAAACCGGGGAGGGTAAAACACTGGTTTCCACCCTGACCGGATATCTCAACGCCCTGCCCGGCAAGGGCGTTCACATTGTTACCGTCAATGATTATCTGGCCCGCCGCGATGCCGACTGGATGGGACAGATATTTAAATTTTTGGGGCTGACCACCGGATGTATCATCCCCAATATGGCCGATGAAGACCGGGCGGCCGCCTATGCTGCCGATATTACCTATGCCACCAATAATGAGCTGGGTTTTGATTATCTGCGGGACAATATGAAATTTCACCCCGATGCCATGGTTCAGCGCCCTCCGGCCTATGCCATTGTGGATGAGGTGGACAGTATTCTTATTGACGAGGCCCGGACACCATTGGTGATTTCCGGCCCGACCGAGGATAAATCGGACCTTTATGTTTCCATCAACAAAATTATCCCCGAACTGGAAGCGGAAGATTACGAGGTCGATGAAAAGGCCCGGTCCGTTTCCCTGACCGAAGAGGGCATGGAGCATCTGGAACAGATCCTGATCAATCATGAGCTGATCAAGGGCGACAATATGTATGATTTCGGCAATGTGGCCGTGGTTCACCATGTCAATCAAGCCCTGCGCGCACATACTTTATTTGCCCGTGAAAAAGATTATATCGTCAAGGATAATGAAGTTATCATCATTGATGAATTCACCGGCCGCATGATGGAAGGCCGACGGTTTTCCGATGGTCTTCATCAGGCACTGGAAGCCAAGGAAGGGGCGGACATTCAAACCGAAAACCAGACGTTGGCGTCAATCACCTTTCAGAATTATTTCAGGCTTTATCCCAAACTGTCCGGCATGACCGGTACCGCCGCCACCGAAGCCGCCGAATTTGGCGAGATTTACGGGCTTGGCGTGGTGGAAGTCCCGACCCATGTACCGGTCAGCCGCGTTGACGATGATGATGAGATCTACCGCACGGCAGAAGAAAAATTCGTGGCCATCGTCAGTCAGATTGAAACCTGCCAGAAAAAAGGCCAGCCCATACTGGTGGGAACTGTCAGCATTGAACGGTCGGAATATCTGTCCGACCTGCTCAAAAAACGCAAAATCAAACATCATGTACTGAATGCCAAATTCCATGAACAGGAAGCCTTTATCATCGGACAGGCCGGGCGGTTTAGTGCGGTAACCATTGCCACCAACATGGCCGGACGCGGAACCGATATTCAGCTGGGCGGCAATCTTGATATGCGCCTTGAGGCAGAGGTCGATGATATTGACGAGACATCGCGGAAAAAAACCACGGAAAAAATCACCGCAGAGGTTGACGCAGAAAAACAGAAGGTTCTTGAAGCCGGCGGGCTTTATGTTCTGGGTACAGAACGCCATGAAAGCCGGCGCATTGATAATCAGCTGCGCGGCCGGGCAGGGCGTCAGGGCGACCCCGGTCATTCCAAATTCTTTCTGAGCATGGAAGACGACCTGATGCGGATTTTCGGCGGCGAGCGCATGGACAGCCTGATGCAGAAATTCGGCTTCGAAGAGGGCGAATCCCTGGTTCACCCCTGGCTTAACCGGGCGGTGGAGAAATCCCAGGAAAAAGTTGAAGCCCGCAACTATGAAATCCGTAAAAACCTGCTGAAATTTGACAATGTCATGAATGACCAGCGCAAGGCCATCTATGACCAGCGTCGCGAAGTGATGACCAGCAATGACCTGAGCGAAACATTAACCGATATGCGTATGCAGGTGGTTGATGACCTGGTCACCACCCATATTCCCCACCGTGCCTATCCGCAGGACTGGGATGTGGCGGGCATGGCCATCGAATGCCGCCGCATCTTTGGCCGGGATTTTGGACTTGAAGACTGGATCAATGAAGAGGGCATTGATGAAAATGGCTTTGAAGACCGGCTGATTGATGAAACCAACCGTTTCATGGCATCGCGCACCGCCGATATTGGCCCTGACATCATGCGGCAGGTGGAACGCAGCCTGCTGCTGCAGGCCATTGACCGCTATTGGAAAGAACATCTGGCGCAGCTTGATCATCTGCGACAGGTGATTCAGCTTCGGGCTTACGGTCAGCGTGATCCGCTCAATGAATATAAAACCGAAGCCTTTGCCATGTTTGAAAGCATGCTGGATGAAACCCGTGATAATGTTGTCATGCTGCTGTCCCATATCGAAATTCAGACGGAACAGCCGTTACCGGAATTAAAAGACCCCGATATGACGTCATTTAACACCAGTCATATTGACGCGACCACCGGCGAAAATGATGCCACACCTACTGTCAATCCGGCTAATCCAAAGACATGGGGCAATATATCCCGCAACGAGCAATGCCCCTGCGGGTCCGGCAAAAAATACAAACATTGCCACGGAAAAGTCGTCCGTAAAGTCGGCCGAAACGAACAATGCCCCTGTGGCTCCGGCAAAAAATACAAACATTGCCACGGGGCGTTGTAAATATTGCCGCCTTGACAAAACATAGGGAAGTATATAAAATTTCCTCCGTAGAATTAAAACATATATCAACTTGTATGTTATATTCGAGGGGGGCAAATGATAAAAAACTTCTTTCTCCATACCATCATTTCAAGCATGTTAGTGGTCGGCATTTCCGTTCCGTCCCATGCTCAGGATTATTACCTCAATGACCGAAGCCTTAATGCCGGTTTTTATCTGCGCGTGCCCTTTGGGCCTACCAAAAAGGATGAAGACAGATTAAAATATGGCCTGAGGCTGAATATGACACAGCAATTTAATGGCGGATCACAGTGGGATAATAATTATCCCCTGTCCAATCGTCAGATGTTGAATGCCGACCTTGTGTCGCTCAATTTCTCCGAGGGCGGTTTCCGGAACCTGTCCCTCGTCGGACAGAAAACCTTCGTCTATCAAAATGGCATGCTGCGTATGAATTATGCGGACGGTAAAAAAGGTGGAACCAGTACGGTGATCTGGGTATTGGCCGCTGTCGGTGTCGTGGTTGTCGGAGTATCCGTTGTTTCTGCCATCACCAAAAATGATGACAACAATTTTCGTCAATTCCCTCAATAATAATCAACCATATCTATGGAGTGTCACAAATGTATAAATTGTCGCAGATTCTATCAAAAGGCCTGCTCACATTACTTATGGCAGGAATGACCATATCTTTTACCCTGATGCCGGTTCAGGCCTATGCCCAGGATTATTACCTCAATGACCGAAGCCTTAATGCCGGTTTTTATCTGCGCGTGCCCTTTGGGCCTACCAAAAAGGATGAAGACAGATTAAAATATGGCCTGAGGCTGAATATGACACAGCAATTTA
>UOEJ01000197.1_pt1 | contig 16759 bp, 15 predicted proteins | sample 1989191 | NCBI WGS metagenome assembly UOEJ01 (sample SAMEA4712195, study PRJEB27164) | hydrothermal vent metagenome | biome: marine basaltic hydrothermal vent biome; feature: marine hydrothermal vent; material: mineral | place: Pacific Ocean | collected 2011-06-14/2011-07-23 | depth 1719 m | reverse complement strand
CTGGCCAGCCATTCCCGTTCAAGCCGGTGCAGGATGCGCCCCATTTCAGGGCCGCCCTTTATGCCCCTCGCCATTAAATCCCGGCCCTTTACCGGAAAATCCGGTATCTGCCAGCCTTCGGCATAGGCCAGTATATGGCCGTAATTCACATCCCCGGCTTCCGCGCCCTGCTCTGCCCAGTTTTGCAGCAGGGCAAATATAAACTTCTCCCGGCCATTTTGATATATGGCCTTTCCAATGGACTTTTCGGTCATTTCAGGATCAATCGGGATATCATGGGTCGCATAACCGCTCAGGATTTTTGCCTGATGGTTGGAAAGTCTCAGATGACGGCTGATTTTATCCACCGCCGGGCCGACCAGGCAGGAAAGACGGGCCAGTGGTTCACTCCTTCCAAGGGCATTTTCCAGCCGGACATAATCATTGAATTTCACCAAATCCCCATGACCCGGCAGGATATGGGCCAGAATGTCACTCCTGTCCATAACCCTGATTACGGATAAGAGCTGCTCTGCCTTCAGAATTTTGAATATTTCCTGGGCCAGACGTTCACCGGACAGATTATCGATCAGTTTTTTGTTTTTTATACAGGCCGCCAGTCCTTCCGGCTCCAGTTCGCCATCACCAATCCGGGCGGAAAAGCGGAAAAACCGCAATATACGCAAGGCATCTTCACGAATACGGTCATTGGCATCACCGATAAAGCGTATCCGCCGGGCCGAAATATCCGTCAGACCATTGCAGGGGTCATAAAGACTGCCATTACCGTCCAGATAAAGCGCATTGATGGTGAAATCCCGCCGCCGGGCATCTTCGAGCCAGTCGTCGGTAAAGGCCACCCTGGCATGACGGCCATAATTTTCCTCGTCCCGGCGCAAAGTGGTAATTTCAAAATTGTTTTTATCTATGACAGCAGTAATGGTGCCGTGCTTTATGCCGGTGGGAATGACCTTTATCCCGGCCTTCTGCAATCGCAACATGGCCTCCTGCGGCAACAGGCTGCAGGCAATGTCAATATCGGTAATTTCCCGTCCAAGCAGACAGTCCCGCACACAGCCGCCCACCAGTCTGGCCGTCAATTCATCCTCGTTCAACATAGACAACAGCCTTGTTAATGGCGGGGCGGAAAGCCAGGGATGATCCGGCAGATGAAGCTTGCGGGCGATGTCCATCAGGATGTTCCGTTGATCAGTCTGGCGAAACGCACCAGCATGGCGGCGGTCGCACCCCAGACATTGTGTTTTTCATTCATCAGAACATAATAATAACGTTTCTGATCATTCCAGACCCGGCTCTGTAATTCATGATTGCTTTCATCCAGAATATAATCAAGCGGCAGTTCAAATGCTTCATCCACCTCCCCCTCATCCACTTTCAGGTTGAAGGTCGGCTGAAGAATGGCCACAACCGGCGTGATCACAAAACCGGTGATGGTTTCATAATCTTCCATTGCCCCCAGAATTTGCACGTGGGAAGGCTCAATACCCACCTCCTCTTCCGTCTCACGCAGGGCAGTTGCCATGGCATCGGCGTCATATGGTTCGCACCGGCCACCGGGAAAGCTGACCTGACCGGAATGGGTTTTCAAATGCTGCGCCCGCTTGGTCAATAATACCGTCATGCCATCCTTGTGATCCACCAGTGGAATCAGCACCGCCGCAGGTTTCAGGGGCAGTTCCGAGGCATGATAATCCTCATCCGGCCGGTATATATTGCGGTCACCGTCCCTTGGCCGTCGCATGCTGCGAAATTCCGCCGTCTGCCGCGCCCGCATCAGATCAGGATCATAGTCCTGAAAAATTCTGGTGATTTTTTCCCTCACATATTTTCCCCGGCGTCACCAAGAGAAAAGAAAACACCGGCGCTCCAGACACCATACTGGCCGTCAATCTCCTCTACCATCCCGGCCAGTTGATAATAGACAGAACGGCTGATCAGGGCTTCCAGCCGGTCCCGTACCAGAATATAGGGGGACGGCTCGCCATTGTCCGCCAGTTGAATACGCAAGGGATGGGCCTTGTCCAGGGTCACCACATCATCCACATTGGTTCTGAAGTGGAGGATCTGATCGCGGCCCTGACCTTCTGTTTGCAATTCAACGGCAACAAAGGGCGCGTCATCAACACGGATGCCGACCTTTTCCACCGGGGTCACCAGATAATATTTACCGTCATCATCATGGCGCAGGATAGTGGAAAAAAGCTTTACCATTGACAGCCGCGAGATGGGGGAGCCCATATAATCCCAACTGCCGTCGCGCCTGATGCGCATATCAATATCGCCGCAGAATTCAGGATTCCACAGATGCACCGGCGGCAGGCCCTTCTTGCCGGACAGCTTTTGTGCGTCTGCGGCGAATAATTCCGGCCGGAATGAGGAAATTTTTCTATCAGTCATATGGTGACTATATGAAATCCGGAGGATAATGAGAAGGGACTTACGGTTATTTTATTTTTGAAATCACGCCCTTTACAGCCATCAGGGAGCCGGGAACCAGTTCACGAGCCAGCAAACGATCACTATCCACAGGACCGGGCATTTCAAGACCACGGGCCAGACGACGTGAAAAACCGACTTTTTTGTAATAGGCCTCATCACCCACAAGGATCACCCTTTTATGGCCAAGCTGTGCGGCAATATTCAGGCCATGCTCCATCAGTCTCAGGCCATAGCCCAGCCCGCGACAGTCATCACAAACCGCAATGGGGCCAAGCAATATGGCATCCCTGTCCTCCTGACCGTCCCTGATCACAACGGGCCAGAATTGAAGGCTGGCTTTTATTGTATCATTGATACGCCCGACGAATGACAATTCCCCGATCGCAGACACGCCGTCCCGCAATCGGTAAGCTGTCTTTTCATGTCTGTCGATACCAAAGGCTTGATCAAGAATTTTTTCAATTTCTGGAATATCATTCGTTTTTAGGCTATCAATACAATACATTATTCTGTTGACTCAATAAATTTACAAACATTATGCGTTTAGCATAATGTTTGCTTCAAGGTCAATAGCCTGTTTTTACCAGTCAACCTGAAATCGCGTCCCAATGGCATTAATGGTGTTATTTTTAAGCCCGGCACTGTCTTTCACAGTCGAATGTGAATAATTGGTCATAATCCGGGCGTAATTATTCAAATGCCAGTTTAGCCCGATTATATAGCTGTCCTGCTTTTGCCCGAAAGTCTCATGGACCAGATCAATCACATCATATCGCACCGCGACCTGCCACGCGCCCATGCCACCCTCACTGACCGGGCTCCTGACTTTGGTACGGCCAACCACGCCTTTTTTGCCACTATAGGAACGGCTTTCCCCGGTGATATAATAGCTCAGTTCGACATAACCGCCATTATAGACAGGGTCACTGGTGGTGTTTATTTCCGATGCCGACAGGCTGTTCTTCATCCATGTCCATTCTGTCTGGGCGGAAAAAGGCCCCGTGATTGCGGCCATTTCAATCCCAAGGAATGTTTCCCGCGTAATGTCAAATTTTTCGGATCTGACATATTTGTTCGACTGGTGGTCAGGGGGTCGCTGGCTATAGCCGTGATTATAGACATCACCACTTTTTGAACGGCTGAAGAATGATGTTCCCAGATGAATTTTTACGTTACCGCCCATATCCGGGCTGAATGTTGCCCGGGCCGCAAACATATTATCATCATTGGCGGACCCATTGGTTGATCCAAAGCCCTCAAAGAAATAACCGGCCTTGACCGTCCAGTTTTTGCCACCTGTTCCAACGGCAATACCAACACGGCGGGATAATTTGAAAGCGTCCGTGAAGCTCGCCCGTTCTTTAAAGGTGATATATCGTGATGACTGCTGTTCTTCCAGGGAATTCATATGTTTGAACTGCCCGACGCTAAGTGTGACCGGTTTGAATTTATACTGGACATAGGCGTCCTTGACCGTCACTTCATTGCCGGCAAAGTCGATTTCAAATTTATATTTTACATTCTGGTAAACAATGCCCTCAACACCGAAACGTGCCGTGCGCACCTCGGTACCGTTAATTTTGTCGCCGGGAATGCTTGTTCCCGCACCATCCTTGACAGAGACAGAAGCATAATCAAAAAACAGACGGCCCCGGATTTTCATCTTGAATTTACCGTCCGCAGTGGACAGTTCAGGGGCGCCTTTCCATTTTACTTTCAGGTCGGGAGATTTTTTCTTCGTCTCTTTTTTCTTTTGGGCCTCTTTTCTTTCCAATTCCGCAACTTTTTTGCTCAGGGCATCAATTTGTGCTTTCAATTCCTGCAATGTCTGTGCGCTGGCCACAGGGGTAAAAGCCATACTGTAAAATATTGTTGCCGCCAATAGGCCAACAGCCGGTTTCCTTATCAACATGATTTGTCCTTGCTTTGTCACAAAATCAGAGCCCATATCTATGGGATAAGCACAGACTTGGCAATATCCCGAAATGGAATTTATCCGTATAATACATTCACAATATGTAATATTTGTTACGAAAATATTACCGGAATATTTCAATGACGACGGTAAAGGGGTAACGGCTCATCCGAGGATGTCTGATATGTGACGGAGAAATCCTCCAGCCCTTTCAGGGCATCATTAATATCCTTGCCGGATTTGATTTCATAGGAGGTGAAACCACAACGCTGCATATAGAATAACTGATCCCGCATCACATCACCGACAGCACGGATTTCTTTTGTATAACCATATCTGTCGCGCAGGATTTTTGCCATGGAATAACCCCGGCCATCCATGAATGTGGGAAAATTAATGGCGATCAGATCAAAAAAGTCCAGATCATCACGAATATTGCTCATATCATCGCCCGGTTCAAGCAGCAAACCCACATTATGGCCGGACAGGTCTGCTTCCTGCCACACCCCAAGCGGCACAATGACATCACCGGCGGGCAGATCACCCTCGCCCGGATAATGGGTCCAGCTGTCAGTGACAATGGCTTTATCCTTGATGATTTTCATAACCCTGCTCCGCGTAATGAGAATTCTTCATATATGACTTTAAAGGGTTCCGCACCAACACGCCGGTAGGTATCAATGAAATTTTCCCCCTGATCCCGCAGGTCGATATATATCTTTAATATATCTTCCAGTGCCGGAACAATTTCATCTTCCGGAAATGCCCGTCCGAGGATTCTGCCAATGGCCGCATCATCGGTCGCATCGCCGCCCAGCGTGATCTGGTAATATTCCACCCCCTTCTTGTTGACCCCCAGAATACCGATATGGCCCACATGATGATGACCGCAGGCGTTGATACATCCCGACATTTTCAATTTCAACTCACCAAGGTCATAGAGATAATCCATATCGTCAAACCGGCTGGTGATTTTATCGGCAATGGTCAGGGAACGGGCATTGGCCAGCGCACAGAAATCCAGCCCCGGACAACAGATCATATCCTGCAGGGTACCAATATTCGGTTCGGCAAATCCCGCATCCTTCAAGCACTGCCATAATTCAAACAGATCGTCCTTTCTGACATCGGCTAGAACCAGATTCTGTTCATGGGTGGCGCGAATTTCACCAAAACTATACTGTTCTGCCAGGTCGGCGATGATCAGCATCTGTTGGTCGGTAATATCCCCCGGTGCCACAGCGGGCTTTTTAAGGGGCAGGTTGACAATGGCATATCCCGGTTTTTTATGATCCATGACATTCTGCTTGTACCAGAATGAGAAATCCCTGTTTTCTGCCAGATGCTGATCAAGAATTTCGCTATCTTCCGGCAGATCTGCATATTCAGGATCAATGAAATGGGCCGACACCCGGTCAATCTCTGCCCTGTCCAGCGGGATGGCTCCTTCCTGCCCGAGGGCGGTAAATTCCTCTTCCACAAGACGGGTGAATTCCGGCAGTTTCAATTCATGAACCAGAATTTTTATCCGTGCCTTGTATTTATTATCCCGGCGTCCAAAACGGTTATAGACCCGCATGATGGCCTCGGTATAAATCAGCAGGTCTGCTTCGGGGACAAATTCATTAACCAGTCTGGCAATCATCGGGGTTCGGCCCATGCCGCCGCCCACATATATCATAAATCCGGTATCACCCGCATTATTCCTGACTGCCCGGTAGCCGATATCATGGAATTTTATGGCGGCCCGGTCCTGTTCTGCACCGGTAAAGGCAAATTTGAATTTTCGCGGCAGATAGGCAAATTCAGGATGAAAGGTTGACCATTGACGCATGATTTCCGCATAGGGGCGCGGATCAACCACCTCATCCCCGGCCACACCGGCATAATGGTCGGCACTGATATTGCGGATACAATTGCCACTGGTCTGGATGGCATGCATTTGAACTGATGCCAGATCATCCAGAATATCCGGGACATCTTCCAGTTTCGGCCAGTTGAACTGTATATTCTGGCGCGTGGTCATATGACCGTAACCCCGGTCATATTTGGTGGCAATATGGGACAACATGCGAAACTGGCGTGAAGACAGCAAGCCATAAGGCACCGCGACCCGCAGCATATAGGCATGAAGCTGCAGATACAGACCATTCTGCAGACGCAGGGGGCGAAATTCCTCCTCTTTCAGTTCACCGGTGAGCCGCCGCGCCACCTGACCCCTGAATTGGGCCGCCCGCTCGTTAACAATGCGCTGGTCGTGTTCGTGATATTTATACATTCTGTTCTGTTCCGGTGACTTCAGGATATCTATATTTTACACTACATAGGTGTGTAATATTTTATTCTACATATATATAGAGCATTTGCTGAAAAATACAATGGAATTGCCATATTTTCCTAATGATATTTGTTTTATTGATTTTTAAACAGATATTACACAATAATTAAAGAAATTTTAGTTTATTAACACTTTATAAAGACTTATGGCCTAATCTAGGCAATGTTAAACATTTTCCTCCCCAGACTTGGGCGGTTTCCTTAATCGGGCCGCCCAATTTTTTTCTCCCCGTTTTCCCCATTCTTTTCTCCAGGGCTGCATTTATTTCCAAACCCTTTTTTTATCGGGATTAGTGGGATAAGATACCCCCGGAAAACAGGGAAAATAATTTCAGGACAGCAAAATCACCAATATACCCACATATGACCTTGAAAGACAGCAGGGCGGCATCGTCTGCGGCGTTGATGAAGTGGGGCGTGGCCCCTGGGCCGGGCCTGTTATGGCCGCCGCCGTCATCCTTGACCCTGACAATATCCCACAGGGGATGAACGACAGCAAAAAACTGACAAGAAAAAGACGTGAAGCCCTCTATCCTCTAATCATGGAGGTGGCTCATATTGGCGTCGGAACGGCCACTGTGGAAGAAATTGACCAGCATAATATATTGCAGGCCACTCTTTTCGCCATGCAGCGTGCGGTGGCTGATTTACCCGTAAGGGCGGATCATGCCCTGATAGATGGTAACCGGCTGCCAAAATTGATTTGCCCGGCATCAACGGTCATAAAAGGTGATAATATATCACTTTCCATTGCCGCAGCATCAATTATTGCCAAGGTGGAACGTGATTTTTTAATGGATAAATTGGGCAGAATATACCCGGAATATGGTTGGGATCGCAACGCAGGATATGGTACCCGACAGCATAGCGAAGCACTAAGCCTAGTAGGTCCGAGTCGTTTTCACCGTAAGTCCTTTGCCCCCATTGGCAAACTCATTTCTCAAGGAATTACCATAAGAGATTGATTCAAATAAAAAAAATAACTTGACGGTGTTCATATTTTGATTCAGAATCACCAAATATGAACCATAAAAATATGAATCGAAAAAAAACCTGAGAGTCAAGTAAAAATGAGTGCACCAAAAAAAACATCGGCAAAAAAAACATCGGCGAAAAAATCAAAAACCGCAAAAATAAACAGCAAATATACCGAACTGCCGCTGGATCAGATATTACAGGGCAACTGTATTGAACTGATGAACAGCCTGCCGGAAAAATCCGTTGATGTCATTTTTGCCGACCCGCCCTATAACATGCAGTTGAAAGGCGACCTGCACCGCCCCGATAATTCCCATGTCAGTGCGGTCAATGATGAATGGGATAAATTTGACAGTTTTTCAGTCTATGACAATTTCACCCGCGAGTGGCTGACGGCGGCGCGGCGGATTCTCAAGGATACCGGCACCATCTGGGTTATTGGCAGCTATCACAATATTTACCGGGTGGGGTCCATATTGCAGGATATCGGCTATTGGGTGCTCAATGATATTATCTGGCGCAAAAGCAACCCCATGCCCAACTTTCGCGGTACCCGTTTTACCAATGCCCATGAAACGCTGCTCTGGTGCAACAAGGGTGAAGGCTTTAACAAATATACCTTCAATTATGACGCCATGAAGGCATTAAACGAAGATATCCAAATGCGTTCCGACTGGGTACTGCCCATATGTTCCGGCAAGGAACGCCTGAAAGTGAATGGTCACAAGGGCCATTCAACCCAGAAACCGGAATCCCTGCTTTACCGGGTCCTGCTGTCGTCAACAAACAAGGGCGATGTTGTTCTTGACCCCTTCTTCGGCTCAGGCACTACCGGGGCCGTGGCCAAAAAACTGGGACGGCATTTTATCGGACTTGAAATGGAAGAAAAATATATCAGTCTGGCCCGTGAGCGCATTGACATGATTGACCCTCTTGATGCCGAGGCCATGGAAATCACCCCGGCAAAACGCGCCCAGCCCCGTATTCCCTTTGGCAATCTGGTTGAACGCGGCATGATCAAGCCGGGAACCATCCTGCTGGACCCCAGCAAAAGACATTCCGCCAAGGTGCGTGCGGACGGCACCATCATCAGCAAAGATGACAAAGGCTCAATCCATCAGGTCGGCGCCCGCGTTCAGGGTGCCCCCTCCTGCAACGGCTGGACATTCTGGCATCTGGAGGTCAAAAACAATCTGATCCCCATTGACAGCCTGCGCCAGCAGATGCGCGCCGAACTGCATTAGTAATAATAATAATAATAAACTCCGGTAAACTCGCCCGCCTTCATTTTGAGGGCGGGTTTTTCATTGATTGTATGATTTTCCAATTCTATTATACGCTTGAAACAGGATGGATAAAATTATGACATTACCAAGATTTCATCTGGCCTTTCCGGTCACCGACCTTGAGCAGGCACGGGAATTTTATATGGACGTCCTTGGCTGCAAACAGGGCCGGGAAAGCCGGGACTGGATCGATTTTGATTTTTTCGGTCATCAGATCGTTGCCCATTATAACCGGACAATGCCCGACTGTCCGACAAGTCTGGTGGAGGACAAGCAGGTTCCGACCCGCCATTTTGGCCTGCTCCTCAATCGGGATGACTGGCAGAAACTGGCCAACAGGCTGGCGGACAGGAATATCAAATTCCTCATCCCGCCCCACATCCGGTTCAAAGGAAAGCCGGGTGAACAGGCAACCATGTTCATTGAGGACCCCGCCGGTAATGGTCTGGAATTCAAATCATTTGCCTCTGACGATGACATATTTGCCACATAACATGCAAAAAAATATGCCAAAAAATATGCCAAAAAATATGCCAAAAAATATGATAGACCCACGCCCATGACCCTATTGATTCTCATGCCCGACCGGGACAACAGCGACCTCGCCCGGGCCCTGATCAGGGTTGACAGCGACCTGGATATCCGGATTTGGCCGGATGTGGGCAATAAGGATGATATCGACTATATTATCGTCTGGAACCATCCACCGGGATCACTGAATGAATATCCCAATTTACAGCTTGTCGCTTCATATGGTGCCGGGGTGGATCATATCTTTAATGACCCGGAACTGCCGCAACAAGCCATCATTACCCGGCTGGTGGATGATGCGCTTAAGGGGCAGATGTCCGAATATATTGCCGGAACCATTCTGAACCACCGGCTCAGATTAACCGAATATCGCGAATTTCAGGCCGCAGGCGTCTGGTCACCCAAAGAAGCCCGCAGGGGAAAGCGGGTCTGCCTGCTTGGTCTGGGTCATATTGGCCAGGCCGTGGCGGAATATCTGATCAGGACAGGTATGACCGTCTGCGGCTGGAGCCAAAGCCCCAAGGATATTGACGGTGTGGAAAGCTTTCACGGGGACGAGGCATTGGAAGCAGCCGTCTGCCTTGCCGATTATGTCGTCTGTTTACTGCCCCTCACCCCCGACACGGAAAATATTCTGGATATGTCACTGTTCAGCAAGATGAAAAAGGGTGCCTGCCTGATCAATGCCGGGCGCGGCGGACACTTGAATGAAGGGGACCTGCTCGACGCCCTGTATCAGGGAAAGCCTGACATGGCCTATCTTGATGTTTTCCGGACAGAGCCATTGCCTGATGATCATCCCTTCTGGCGGCATCCGAAAATTTATCTCACCCCCCATATTGCCAGCCTTACAGATCTGGACAAGGCCGCCGCCCAACTGGTTGAAAATTACCATAATATGAAAAATGGCCGTCCCCTGAGTAATCCGGTAAATACTCAAAAAGGATATTAAAATCCCGCAATATTCATTATTGTTGCATAGATAATATCAAACTGTTAGCTTGCCCGCGAAGCAGAAGGTTCTTTGAAAAGGTTTGAAAATGAAAATTGATGGTAACAACATTCGTCCCGGCAATGTTATCGAGCATCAGGGTGGTCTTTGGGTCGCTGTCAAGACACAGCATACCCAGCCCGGCAAGGGCGGGGCTTATCTTCAGGTTGAACTGAAAAACCTGCGTGATGGTCGCAAACTGAACGAACGTTTCCGCTCATCGGAAAAGGTCGAACAGGTGCGCCTGGAGCAGAGAAACCATTCCTACCTGTTTGAGAATGCCGGAATGTACACTTTCATGGACCTTGAAACATATGAACAGATCGAACTGAGTGCCGAACTTATCGGTGACAAGGCCGCTTTCCTGCAGGATGGCATGGAAGTGGTCATTGAATCCCATGACGACAGCCCGCTGGGCGTTAGCCTGCCTCAAAATACCATTCTCGAAGTCGTCGATACCGAGCCGGTTGTCAAGGGCCAGACGGCGGCATCTTCCAACAAACCTGCCACCATGGATAACGGCAGCCGGGTCATGGTGCCCCCCTTTGTCGGCGTTGGCGACAGAATTGTTGTCAATATCGAAGACTGCACCTATGTCGAACGTGCGAAATGAGTCGTTAAAACAGCTTGCTATTTATAATAAAGGATTTCTGAAATGGCTTTGAAATCAGCCGTAATCAACGTGATGGAAATGGCGGCGCAAAAAGCCGGCCGCAAGTTAAACCGCGACTTTGGCGAGGTGGAACATCTGCAGGTATCCCGCAAGGGTCCGGCGGATTTTGTCTCCTCTGCCGACCTGAAGGCCGAAAAGATCATCAAGCAGGAATTATTCAAGGCCCGGCCCAATATTGCTTTCCTGCTTGAGGAAGAGGGCGAGGTCAATCTGGGTGACGGCAGTGGCCGCTGGATAGTGGATCCGCTGGACGGTACGACAAATTTCCTGCATGGCATTCCCCATTTTTGCATTTCCATCGCCCTTGAACAGAATGGTGAAATTACCGCCGGCCTGATTTACAACCCGATCACCGATGAAACATATTGGGCGGAAAAGGGCCGTGGTGCCTTTCTCAACGACAGGAAAATAAGAGTCTCGGCGCGCCGTGATATGAAATACAGCCTGCTCGCCACCGGTATCCCTTTCCATGGAACCAGGGGACATAAATCCTTCATCCATAATATGGAAAATATCATGGGTGAGGTTTCCGGCATCCGCAGGTTTGGTTCTGCTGCCCTTGACCTTGCCTATGTTGCCGCCGGGAAATATGAGGGCTTTTGGGAGGAAAATCTCAATAAATGGGATATTGCCGCCGGGATCCTTCTGGTTCGCGAAGCCGGCGGAAGCGTCACCACATTCACCGGCAAGAACAAAGCTTATGAGACCGGTGAAATTCTGGCAACCAACGGCGTTATCCATGGCCCCCTGACCCGCCTGCTGGCACAGGGGCGCAAGGCTGCCAAAGAAGCACAACAGAAAACGTGAATGATTATAAACCTCACGATTTCTGCGTTATGGCTGTGCCTGTCTGCTTTTCAGAATACACTGCCCGCGCCCGTACCTGTTAAAGAGAATTTATTTATCAACTCGCAGCAGCTGACCACAATCAAACCCCTGCAACTGATCTTCCTCAAGGGAGAAATTCAGTTGAGTGACAATTACCGGAAAATGATCAGGATATGGGTCAGCCAAACCATAAAATATGACATCCCGATCTATATCCGCAGTCACGCAAGCCTGCCCACCGGCATACGTAATTTGACCGAAGATACCGCCCGGCATGAAGCTTTGCGCACGGCATTTAACAGGGGGATAATTGCCAGAGATTTTCTGGAAAACAGTGGTATCCCAAAAAAACGTCTGATTCTCAAGACCAATATTGCAACAAAATCTCGAATCAACCCGCAAGGAAAAGACAGTGTAACACTTACTTTATGGCGTGATTAGGGCGTGTTAACACTAATGTTTCCTGGTTAAAATACATAACTTTTTTAATAAAAAAACTCACCCCAAAATCAAATAAAAAAGTGATCTCCCTTTACCCGCGCCTTAATATAGCCCAACTAAATCTTAGACTCTTGTCCAATGCCCTGATAATATCAGGGCCACTTAGGGAAGAAAAAAATATAAGGACCAGTTCGGCATGACCCGACCTCAGAAGTATCTGATCAGAATTACACTTTTCCTCATACCTGTTGGCCTGCTATGCGCGTTTTTATTATCACGCCTGCAGGATGCCTTTGCCACCAATCCCGGTTTGAATGGCTTGATAGCGGCCGTTCTGCTGATTGGCATTGTCCTGTCAATCCGTCAGGTGACCATGCTGTCCCCGGCGGTTAAATGGATTGAAAAATTTCGGGAAAGCGAGACATCCGAAATTCCGGGCGATGCGCCGAAACTGATCGCCCCCATGGCCGCCATGATGGGCGAACGTGAGCGCAAGCTGTCCCTGTCGGCCCTGTCCATGCGTACCATACTTGACGGTATTGCCGCCCGCATGGATGAAGGCCGGGAAATCACCCGTTATTTCATTGGGCTATTGATCTTTCTGGGACTGCTCGGCACATTCTGGGGCTTGCTGGGTACCATTGGCTCCATCAAGGACACCATCAACAACCTGACCGTTGGCTCCAACGATATCGGCGTGCTGTTTGAAGACCTGAAAGACGGGCTGGCCGCCCCCCTTGGCGGCATGGGAACCGCATTCAGCTCGTCACTGTTTGGTCTGGCCGGTTCTGTTGTGCTTGGCTTCATTGATCTTCAGGCGGGACAGGCCCAGGGGCGTTTCTTTAACGATCTTGAAGACTGGCTGTCCAGCGTTACTAAATTATCCAGAGGCAGCAGCCTCGCCATTGAGCATGGTGACGGGAGTGTTCCGGCCTATGTCAGCGCCCTGCTGGAACAATCCGCCGACAGTCTGGAAAATCTGCATAATGTCATCAGCAATAGCGAGGAAAGGCGCAGCGAGGTCAATACCGCCATGCTCACCCTGTCGGAACAGCTTTCCACCCTGTCTGACAGCCAGACGGAAATGCGCAGTGTCCTGAAACAGATGCTGGAGTTATTTTCCAGCCAGATTTCCGGCGAAAGTGATAAAATTCAGGTCAAACATCTGCGCAATATTGATGTTCAGATCAAATATCTGACCGAGGAAACCATAAAGGGCCAGAATAAATTCAATGACACCCTGAAAAGTGAATTCAAACTGCTCGCCCGGACATTGGGGGCCAAAGTCGACAGGGCCCCACTGGTCAGGGAAGAACCCGCGCCGCCTGCCCCAAACGAAACAACTGAAAGCAAGGCCCCGGAGCCGGATACGCCGCCAAAGATAAATCTTCCAACAGATGACGCCATGGATTATGACATGCCCACCCCGAAGCCCAAGGGAAATAAAAAACCCATCCTCACCACTGGTAAGAAACTGACTGCCAGAAAGGATGACTGATGGCGCTTTTGCGTAGCGGCAGACGACCCGGAAGCGGGATGGACAACACATGGCCCGGATTTGTTGATGCCCTGAGCACCATGCTTCTGGTGATTATTTTCCTGCTGTCCATTTTTATGCTGGCCCAGTTCTTTCTGGGTCAGGCCCTGTCCAGCAAGGAGGATATTCTGGACAGGTTACGGGCGGAAATATTTGATCTTCAGGACAGCCTGTCCATTCAGGAACAAATCTATAATGACCTGAATACGGAATTTAACCGTATTTCTTCCGACCTGCAGGAAGCCAATATTTCCAAAGAAGACCTTGTCGCGCGGATTATCGAGCTGGAATCTGATTTGGCTGATGTGCAGGGTCGGGGCAACCGGATTAAAAGAACCCGTAATGAACAGGTTCAGATCATTCGCGATCTGGAAAAAAGATACCGTACAACAACGGCAACCCTTGCCCGTGAAAAGGAATTGACCCAGGCCGCCAACCGCAAAATTGACCTGCTGAATTACCAGATCACTACGCTGCGCAAACAGCTTTCTGTTCTCAATGCGGCTCTGGAAGCCTCCGAAAAGCTGGACAAGGAACAACAGGCCTCCATCAAAAATCTCAGTCAAAGGTTGAATGCCGCCCTCGCCTCCAAGGTGCAGGAACTCAGCCAGTTCCGGTCCGAATTTTTTGGCCGCCTGAAAAGAGTTCTCGGCAGCCGTTCCGATATTCGCATTCACGGTGATCGTTTTGTCTTTCAGTCAGAGGTTCTGTTTGCCTCGGGCTCAGCGGTGCTTGGCACGGCTGGACAGGGTGAAATGAAAAAGCTGGCCAGCGCGTTAAAGGAAATATCCGCCGATATTCCAACGGAAATTGACTGGGTATTACGTGTGGATGGCCATACGGATATCCTGCCGATCCGAACCAAACAGTTTCCCTCCAACTGGGATCTTTCGACGGCCCGCGCCCTGTCAGTGGTCAAATTCCTGATTTCCGAGGGTATCCCGGCAAAAAGACTGGCCGCAACCGGCTTTGGCCAATTTCACCCGCTGGACAAATCAAACAGCCCGCAGGCACTCAAACGCAACCGACGCATTGAAATGCGCCTGACCCAGAGGTAACACAATCCCGCAAACTGAAGTTTGGTGTTCTTTTAACTTTCGCCAAACTGAAGTTTGATGTTTCTTTAACTTTCGCCAAACTGAAGTTTGATGTTCTTTTAACTTTCGCCAAACTGAAGTTTGGTGTTCTTTTAACTTTCGCCAAACTGAAGTTTGGCAAGGCGAGCATAAAGTCCGCCCTGCCCCATCAATTCATCATGGCTGCCCATATTAACGATCTGACCATTATCCATAACCAGTATCCGGTCGGCCTTTTGCACTGTGGCCAGTCTGTGGGCGATAACCAGTGTGGTTCTGTCCTGCATCAGTTTCTCCAGGGCTTCCTGCACCTTTTTCTCGCTTTCGGCATCCAGAGAGGATGTGGCCTCATCCAGCAGCAGAATCGGGGCGTCCTTTAATATGGCGCGGGCAATGGCAATGCGTTGACGCTGGCCACCGGAAAGCCGCGATCCCCGCTCCCCCAGATAGGTCTGCATCCCGTCGGGAAGCTTTATGATAAATTCATCAGCCCGGGCCGAGGCGGCAGCGGCATATACCATTTCATCGCTGGCGTCCGGATTGCCGTAACGGATATTTTCCTCGACAGATGCGGCGAATATCACACTTTCCTGAGGCACGACAGCCAGTCTTTTACGCACCTCTTTCGGATCAGCCTGTTTTATATCCACACCGTCAATCAGAATTTTTCCCTGACAGGGGTCATAAAATCTTTGCAACAATTGAAATACTGTGGATTTCCCGGCACCGGACGGCCCCACAATGGCCAGCTTCTCCCCCCTGGATACGGACAGGGTGAACTGCTTTAATATATGGTCATCCGGGCGCGAGGGATAGGTGAATGTCACATCACAAAAATCGATTTTTCCCTCATGGGGTTCAGGCAGGACAAGCGGATTGTCCGGGGCCTTGATATCTGCCTCGGTGGATATGATTTCCACACAGCGGCTGATGGCACCGGCGGCCCTTTGCAGTTCACTGTAGACCTCGCTCAAAGCCCCCACAGCCCCGGCAACCAACGCGGCATACATGACAAATGAGGCCAGCTCACCTCCAGTCATCTTGCCAGAAATAACGTCCGAAGCCCCGATCCATAAAACAAAAACCATCGCCCCGAAAATCATCAGAATAATAATCCCCATGAGCCATGATCTTATTTTCACCCGGCGAATGGACATATCAAAGGCCCGCTCAACATGCCGGTGAAATATTTCCGCCGCCCGGTCTTCCTGGGTGAAGGCCTGAACAGTCTGTATGGCCCCGATGTCCTCATTTGCCTTGGCACTGGCCGCCGCCGTTTTATCCTGCACATAGCCTGATAAAACCCGCACCTTCCGCCCCAGAAAGAGAATCGGTACAACCACAAAAGGCACCACCAGCAAAACCAGTCCAAGCATCTTGGCACTGGTCACCGCCATAAAAACCAGACCACCGGCCAAGGTCAGAATATTACGCAGCGCGATGGAAAGCGAAGAACCCACCACCGACTGGATAACCGTGGTATCGGTCGTAAGGCGCGAGATAATATCGCCGGAAAGATTTTTTTCGAAAAAACTCGGGCTGAGACGGATAACATTGCCAAATACCGCGTTTCTAATGTCGGCAACTACCCGTTCCCCGATCCATGATACAAAATAATGCCGGGCAAAGGTTGCCACAGCAAGAACAAAGGCAACCGCCAGAAGAACGGCGAAATAAACATTGATCAAATCTTCATTTTCACCTGAAAAACCGGCATCAATCATATT
>UOEJ01000170.1_pt1 | contig 16958 bp, 13 predicted proteins | sample 1989191 | NCBI WGS metagenome assembly UOEJ01 (sample SAMEA4712195, study PRJEB27164) | hydrothermal vent metagenome | biome: marine basaltic hydrothermal vent biome; feature: marine hydrothermal vent; material: mineral | place: Pacific Ocean | collected 2011-06-14/2011-07-23 | depth 1719 m | reverse complement strand
GCGCAGTACCTCAACCCGGTCAAGGTCAAAAATCGGCGCACCTTTAAGGATGGGGTTTTCCAGCACAACTTCGTCATATATCAGCGATACCGGTTGTGAGGCATTCAGGTCAAAGTCTGAATTGCCCAGACCACGTATGTAAAAACGCGGGAAAGTACGACCGAAAGATGTTTCAATATAAAGGCTCGGCACACGGGCGGACATGAATTTTATATCCGCACCGCCTGATTTCAGCACCGACATTTTTTCACCGCCCAGGGTGGCAACCGATGACGGGACATCCTGAAGATTCTGTGAGCGTTTCTGCGCCGTCACCACAATTTCCTCAAGGACAAAGTCATCACCGGCAGCAAGGGCGGTATTGGCGGTAAATGCAGTGGCAAGGGCCATGAAGGATGTTGAAAGTTTATGGATAATATTTGATGTGGGTTTCATGGAATGGTTTCCTCTGTTTTTTCATTATTTGCGGGCTTGGTCTGTATGTTGATTTATTTATTCAACAAGTTGCCTCATTGCAACTGATAATAAATGATATTCACCCAAAAGTGAACGTGTTATTAGAGTCTGTTGACAATCCTGTCAGGACACTATTTTATTTTTTAGCAAGGGAAACAGTTTCGTGACATTACCAAGGGTAAATCTTTTTCTTCTGGGGGGAACCATCACCATGAAGGCCGCTTCGGCCCAAAGGCCATCATCGGGTGTTGTCCCCGCGCTTGATGCGGATGCTTTATGCCGGGCGGTGCCGGGGCTTGACCGGCTGGCCCGCCTTACCACCCGCACGGACGGGATGATTGCCAGTGGTAATCTGACCCTTCAGCATGGCTTTGATCTGGCCACAGAGATAAAGACGGCGGCGGATAACAACGCCGCCGACGGTTTTGTCATCATACAGGGCACCGATACGCTGGAGGAAATGGCCTTTCTTCTGGATTGTCTGCTGGATATAGAGCTGCCGGTGGTGGTCACCGGGGCCATGCGTCCACCAGCTGTGGCAGGTGCTGATGGTCCGGCCAATATACTGGCGGCGGTAAGCTGTGCGGCAGACAGGTCCACGGGCCTTGCCGGGGTTGTGGTTGTCATGAATGACGACATCCACAGTGCCGCTTTTGTTACCAAGGCCCATACGGGAAATATTGCCGCCTTCCGCTCACCGGACGGCGGACCCCTTGGCCGGGTGGTGGAGGGCAAGGTCCAGCTGTTTTCCATACCGGTTCAGGGGCCGAAAATATCCATTCCAAAACAGAAGAACATGCCCCGGACAGCCCTCGTCAAGGCCACGCTCGGTGATGATGGACATCTGCTGGGACTGCTGGAAAATTCCGACTGTCAGGGTCTGGTGATCGAAGCCTTCGGGGCCGGACATCTGCCGGAAGCCTATCTGGATATTCTTGACCGGTTAACCCGGAAAATGCCGGTTATCCTGAGCAGCCGTGTGGGCGCGGGTCATATATTCCGCCACACCTATGGCTATCCGGGTGCCGAAATCGATCTGATCCGGCGCGGTCTGATCCCGTCCGGCAGACTGGACGGTCCGAAAGCCAGAATTTTGCTGACGCTTATGATAATGTCAGGTGCGGGCCGTGATGAAATTAAAAAGGCTTTTGCCTATTAGATCATCACTAAACCGGCGATTACATATAACACCAGCGTCACCCCCCCGGCCACCAGCGCATAGGGCAGCTGGGTTCTTACATGTTCCAGCAGATCACAGCCACTGGCGATGGCCGATACCGCCGTTGTGTCGGATATGGGCGAGCAGTGATCGCCGAATATTCCGCCGCCCAATATGGCTGAAAGCACCAGTGATGGCGGCAGGCCCAATGTCTGGATCAGGGGCACGCCCAGGGGGATCAGAATGGCAAAGGTGCCCCATGAAGTGCCGGTGGTAAAAGACATCAGCGCCCCGGCAAGGAACAGCATGGGCACCACCAGCACCAGCGGCAGGAATTCCCCGACCAGCCCGGCGATAAATACTCCGGTACCCAATTGTTTCAGGCTCGCCCCAAGGGCCAGCGAAAACAGCACAATGGTCACCAGCGGCAGCAGCTCCCCCATACCGCGAAAGCCGATTTCCACCAGTTTGATATGGCTGAATTTCCGGCTCATCAACATCATGACATAGGCCACGAGGCAGGCAAGGGCCGTGGCGTAAAGCACTGATTTTGATCCGCTGCCCCTGGTCATGTCGCCATTTCCGGTCCAGAGCATGAAAGCAATCATGCCGATAATCATGGTCAGGAGCGGTAAAATCATAAACCGCGCCCTTGTGGGCGGATGTTCATGGCCATGATCGGTGCCATTATTGGTAATTGTTGCTCTGGCCCGGGCATCGCTGTTTTTCATGGGACCATGGATACGGGTGGTAAAGGCGGTATAAAATACCATGGCCAGAGTGACCAGCGCATAAAAGTTAAGGGGTACTGTGCCCCATAATATCTGCGCCGCCGTCTGGTCAAATTCATATTCGTTGAGCAGGGCCAGAATATAGGCCCCCCAGGCATTGAGCAAAATCAGAATACAGATGGGGGCGCTGGTGCTGTCGATGATATAGGCCAGCCTTGCCCGGCTCATGCCATATTTGTCAAACAGGCCCCGCGCCAATATGCCGGAGGTGAGAACGCTCAGGTTGGATTCGATGAAAATCACAACCCCGGTCAGGCTGGTGAGCAAGCTGACGGAACGCTGGCCACGGGCAAGGTTGCTGCCCACCAGCATTTCCACCATGGCCGTCATGCCGCCGGATACCCGGATATAGGCCAGCAGCGCGCCGATCATCAGGCTGAACATCACGATGCGGCTGTTGCCCGCATTGGAAAAGACCGCCGTGACCCGTTCCAGACTGGCCAGAAAACCGCTTAACGGTGCGATGATACCCGGATCGGTCAGCAGCAGCAATTCCGAGGTCACTATGGCCAGAAACAGGGCCAATATAACCTCCTTGCGCCAGATCACAGTGACAATGGCCACAAGCGGCGGCAGAATTGTCAGCCAACCCATAAAAATCTCCCTTGTTTTTTTGTCAGCTTAAGCTTGAATGATATGGCTTGCAAGATTATCTATTAAGATATAGCTTTGGAACAGGCTCTATTTTGGCGGGGAATGATGACCGGGAATGAAGGACTGAATGACAATATCACCTTCCGTACAGAGGGGCTGACCAAGGATTATGTCACGGGGGCGACAGTGGTTCAGGCCTTGCGCGGGGTCACCCTTGAAATTCCCAGGGGTGATATGGTTGTTCTGCTCGGCCCGTCGGGCAGTGGCAAGTCAACTTTCCTCAATATCATCGGCGGGCTGGATCACCCCACATCGGGCGAGGTTTATTTCAAAAAAGATAAATTATCGGACTATTCCGAACAGCAGCTGACCCGGTTCCGCCGCCACAATGTGGGATTTGTGTTTCAGGCCTATAATCTGGTGCCGAGCCTGACCGCCATTGAGAATGTCGCCCTTGTCACCGATATATCCCCTGACCCCATTCCGCCTGTGGAGGCCCTGGCGGCGGTCAATCTTGAGGACCGGGCGCAGCATTTCCCGTCACAGCTTTCCGGCGGGGAACAGCAACGGGTGGCCATCGCCCGCGCCCTTGCCAAACGGCCGGAGGTTCTGTTGTGTGACGAGCCAACCGGTGCCTTGGACAGTGAAACCGGCATTGTGGTCCTGAAAGCCCTGCAGGAGGTCAATAAAAAATATGGCACCACCACCATTATCATCACCCATAATGCCGCCATCGCCAATATGGCGGACCGGGTGATATATTTCGGTGACGGGCAGGTGGCTGATGTGAAGGTTAACAGTGAGCCGGTCTCACCAGAGGAGATAAGCTGGTAAGATGGCCATCATCCCCGCCCTTAACAGAAAACTGCTCCGTGACCTGTGGAATATAAAGGGGCAGATGTTGGCGATCATTATGGTGATGGCTTGCGGCATAACCACTTTTATCATGTCATTCGGGGTGGTGGATTCCCTGAAACTGAGCCGGGATGTCTATTATGATCGCTATCAGTTTGCCGATGTTTTCGCCCAGCTGAAACGCGCCCCGAACAGCGTAAAGCAACAGGTCATGGAAATTCCGGGTGTCTCGGCAGCGGAAACGCGGGTGGTATTTGCCGTAACCATTCAGGTGGATGATATGATCGAGCCGGCGTCGGGCAAATTGATCTCCCTGCCCGATGGCCGCAAACCCCTGTTGAATAATCTGTATTTACGCAGTGGCCGGATGCTGCTGCCGGACGAGGATGACGCCATATTAAGCAGCGAAGCCTTCACGCAGGCCCATGGCTTCACCCTTGGCGACCGGATTGATATGGTGGTCAACGGCCATAAACGCTCCCTGAAGATTGTCGGTATTGTGCTGTCGCCGGAATATGTCTATTCCCTTGGGCCGGGGGCATTATTCCCCGATGACAAGCGGTTTGGTATTTTCTGGATGGGGCGGCGGGCATTGGCGGCTGCCGTTGATATGGACGGGGCTTTCAATGATATTTCCCTCAGCGTGGACCGGGGCGGCAATGTGGAAAATATCAAACAGGAACTGGATATCATTCTAAAGCCCTACGGCGGTTTGATCGCCTATGCCCGGAAAAATCAGATGTCCCACTGGTTTGTGCAGAATGAACTGGACCAGCTGCGGGTGATGGGTCTTTTTGCCCCGGCAATTTTTCTTGGTGTGGCGGCTTTTCTGATCAATGTGGTCATGACCCGTCAGGTGGCGACCCAGCGCGAACAGATCGGCATGTTAAAGGCGGTGGGCTATAGCAATGGTGAAATTTCCCTCCATTACCTCAAAATGGTTCTGTTGCTGGTGGTTATGGGCAGTATTTTTGGTGTTGCGGGCGGGATATGGCTTGGGGCGGGCATGACCAATATGTACACCCAGTTTTTTCATTTCCCCATATTGAAATTCTCTTTTTCCGCAGAAGTGATGATTTTTTCGGTGCTGTTCTGTGCCATATCGGCGGTGGTCGGAACCCTGATTGCCATCAGTCAGGCGGCAAAACTGCCGCCCGCAGAAGCCATGCGTCCGCCAAGCCCGATCCAGTTCCGCCGCACACTTCTGGAACGTATGGGGCTTGAGAAATATTTCTCTCACCTGTCCCGTATTGTCATTCGTCATGTGGAACGGCGACCGTTCCGCACCTTCTTTTCCACATTGGGGATCGGGCTTTCCATGTCGATTCTGATTTTTGCCTTCTTTATGGAAGATTCCATTGACTATCTGCTGGAGGTTCAGTTTGACATGGCCCAGCGACAGGATATCAGTCTGGGATTTGTCGAGCCACGCGCCATCACCGCGCTGGAGGAAATCCGCCTGATGCCCGGCGTGACCAAGGTTGAACCCCTGCGTCAGGTTGCGGTTTTTCTGAAATCGGAAAATTTCTCGAAACGCACCACAATTACCGGTATCAGGCCGGACCCGGACCTGTATCGTATCCTTGATACGGATTTGCGGGCGGCGCGGGTGCCGGAACAGGGTCTGGCCCTGTCATCAAAACTGGCAGAAGTGCTGAATGTCAAAAAAGGCGATATGATGACGGTGGAGGTTCTGGAAGACCGCAGGCCGGTGTTGCACATAAGGGTCGCGGAAATTATTGAGGAATTTATCGGCCTCAGTGCCTTTATGGATATGGATCAGTTGAACCGGGCCCTGAATGAGGGGACGGTGATCACCGGGGCGTCGCTGCTGGTGGACCCCCTGTGGAACGGGCCGCTGTTTCAGGAGATCAAGGAAATCCCCGCCATTGCCAGCATGGTTATTCTGGCAAAGTCGCGCCAGATTTTCCGGGAAACCATGGGCGAGAACCTGCTGAAAATGGTGGCGATAAACATCGTCTTTGCCGGTCTGATTTCCTTTGGGGTGATTTACAACACGGCGCGGATCGCCTTGTCGGAACGGGGCCGGGAACTGGCAACGCTCAGGGTTCTTGGCCTGACCCGCGGGGAGGTGGCCTATATCCTGTTCGGGGAAATGACGGTGATTATTCTGATGGCCATTCCGGTGGGCCTGTTTATCGGTTACCTGATGGTACTGGGCATGGCCCAAAGTATGGATACGGAATTATTCCGCATTCCGGTTATCATTGAAAAAACCACATATGGCCTGTCGGTCATCATTGTGGCGCTAAGCTCTCTCCTGTCCTTTTATCTTGTCTGGCGGCAGGTGGAAAATATTGATCTGGTCAGTGCCCAGAAAGGGATTGAATGATGTCTTTGAAAAAAACTAAAACACTGGTGAAATCCGCCATTGCCGTTCTTCTGGTGGCTCTGTTGGTTTATGCCTTCATTCCCGAAGCGGAAAAGGTGGATATGGCAGAGGTCCGGCGCGGTGATGTGCTGATTACCCTTGACGGGGAAGGCAAAACCCGGATCCGGGATATATATGTGGTTTCCGCCCCCATAGAAGGCCGGGTGATGCGTATTGAGAGCGAACCGGGCGATGTGGTTCGTGCGGGCGAGACGGTGATTGCCAATATGACCCCGGCTGATCCGAGGTTTCTGGACAAGCGGTCCGAGACACAGGCAAGGGCCGATGTTCAGGGGGCCGAGGCGGCCAAGGGGCTGGCAGAATCAAAAGTGGACCGGGCGCGGGCGGCCCTTGATTTTGCCGAGGCGGAATATAACCGCACAGAAGAATTATTCAAGAATGGCAATGTCTCTATCGCCCGGCTGGAACAGGCGGAACTGCAATTGAAAATGCGTAAAGCCGAGGTAAAAACCGCGCTTGCCGACCTGAAAGTGATGGAAAGCCGTCTTGTCTCGGCCCGGGCCCAGCTGGTTCAGCCCGGACATGACCATGAAGAGGCGGTGGCGGCCCGATGTCAGGTCTGCGTCCATGCGCCGGTGGATGGCAAGGTGCTGCGGATTCTCCACAAAAGCGAGGGGGTCATCCCCATGGGAACCGCGCTGGTGGAGGTGGGAAATCCGCAGGATCTGGAAATTGTCATTGAAATGCTGTCGCGCGATGCGGTCAAGGTCCGGGCCGGGGATATCGCCCTGATCAAACGCTGGGGCGGGGGTCAGGACATACGGGCGCAGGTGCGTATTGTGGAACCCAGTGGCTATACCAAGGTTTCTGCTCTGGGCGTGGAAGAACAGCGGGTGAATATCATTCTGGATTTCATCGACCCCCTTGAAAAATGGCAAAGTCTTGGCGATGCCTTTCGGGTCGAGGCCAGTATTATCGTTGACAAGGCCGAAAATATTCTGTTCGTGCCGGTCAGTGCCCTGTTTCGATATAATGAAAAATGGTCCATTTTTGTTGTCCGGGATGGCCGGGCCGTCCGGCAGGAGGTGACAGTTGGCCGGAAGAATGACCGGGACGGGGAAATTATCAATGGTCTTTCCGAAGGTGACAGTGTGATTATTCATCCGGGTAATAATGTCATGGATGGTATCAGAGTCGTGGCACGATAAAGAGTGATCCTATGGTCTGATCACCCTCTTCAACAAATATTAGGATATTTGATGTATTAACTATACATCTTTTGGCAAATATTGGCCTAACATAACAGTGAGTAAGGATTTTTTCAGTAAAAACTTGATCCGTATCAAGTCTATTTGGTGGCAGAGGAATATTAAAAAAGAGAAATAACATCAAGACAAGAGGAACGACCAATGGCACTTACACACAAAGTTTTTAAAAGTCTTCTCATGGCAACAACAGCCGTATTCTTCATTGCACCAACGTCTGCCTTATCGGCAGATAAGGATGCAGAAACCCTGGCAGACGCTGTAACAGGCGGCAAGGCTTACCTGAATGTTCGGGTTCGTTATGAAAATGTCGATCAGGCAAATTTTGTTGAAAATGCTTCTGCCCTTACCATACGGACACGGTTTGGTTATAAAACCGGATCCTACAAGGGCTTTTCAGGTGTCATCGAGATGGAAGATACCCGGAATCTGGCAAATGAAAATTACAACAATACCCTTAATGGCAACATAATTTATCCGGTTGTGGCTGATCCAAGCCAGACGGAGGTGAATCAGGCCTATCTGTCCTATTCCTACGAAGGAACCAAGGTCAGCGCAGGTCGCCAGTCTATTAATCTTGGCACCCAGCGGTTCATCGGCACGGTGGGCTGGCGTCAGGTTGACCAGAATCTGGATGCGGTAACGGCGGTTAATAAAAGTCTGCCGGATACGAAAATATTCTATGCCTATGTGTGGAATGTGAACCGGATTTTCAGTGATAACAGCCCGGCGGGTGATCATTCTTCCGCCACTAATCTGCTTAATATAGAGTATAGCGGATTAAAATTCGGCAAGGTTACCACCTATGCCTATCTGTTGAACAACAAGGACCTTGCCGGCTTTTCAACCAATACTTTCGGGATCCGTTTTGCCGGCAAGACCGAAATTGCCGACAAGACAAATATTTTATATGAGTTTGAGTATGCCAACCAGACAGATGCCAAAAACAATCCCGGGAATTATTCGGTAAATTATTTCCATGTTGGCGGCGGTGTCGGCTTTGCCGGGGCAACGCTGAAAGCCGGTCTGGAATCACTTGGCAGTGACAATGGTACGGCGAGCTTCAAAACCCCCCTTGCCACGCTGCATAAATTCAATGGCTGGGCGGATCAGTTTCTGGCCACCCCGGCAGCGGGTCTGAAAGACCTGTATTTTACCGGTATCTATAACTTTGATGGTGTGGTGAAGGGATTGAAATTTGTAGCAACCTACCATAAATTCACCTCCCAGTTTGGCGATACGGACTATGGTAAGGAGCTTGATCTGCTGTTGTCTTATAAAATCGACAAGAACTATAGTGTGGCGGTGAAATATGCTGACTATAATGCGGATAGCTGGAAAGTGGATGTCAGGAAACTCTGGCTCATACTGGGCCTTAAATTCTAGTTCCAGACGAATTCCGAATCAAATTCTGACTGTCGCAGGGTGATACCTGCGGCAGTTTTATTTTAACCCTTTAAAATTTCCCCCGTCCGGCCCATATAACAACAGTGAGGTTATCAGAAAAAGGGTATCATATGAGATATAACAGATTGGGGCGAACCGACGTCACTGTTTCCAATATTTGTCTGGGCACCATGACCTGGGGTGAACAGAACTCGCGAAGTGATGCCTGGCAGCAGATGGACTTTGCCACGGAGCAGGGCATTAATTTTTTTGATACGGCGGAATTATATCCCGTGCCGCGAAAGAAGGAAACCCATGGCCGAACCGAAGAATATATCGGGGACTGGCTTGCAGAACGCGGCGGACGGGACAGGATCATCATTGGCACCAAGGTTGTCGGCAGAAGCAACCTTGACTGGTTCCGGCCCGATGCCGCTGTCACCCGTCTTGACCGGCAGCAGATAACCTATGCCCTGGAACAAAGCCTGCGCCGCCTGAAAACAGATTATATTGACCTGTATCAGCTGCATTGGCCGGACCGGCCGTTAAACCTCTTCGCTGATTCCCGTGGATATATTCATGCACAACAACAGGACGGCATTCCGCTTTCGGAAACGCTGGCGGTATTGGATGATCTGGTCAAACAGGGAAAAATCCGCCATGTGGGCCTGTCCAATGAAACACCCTGGGGGGTAATGAAATGCCTGCATCATGCAGAGACCGGCGACCTGCCGCGAATAGAATCCATCCAGAATGCCTATAATCTGATGAACCGCCTGTATGAACAGGGGCTGTCAGAGATATCCCGGCGTGAAGAGGTATCTCTGCTGGCCTATTCCCCTGCGGCGGGCGGGGCATTGAGCGGCAAATATCTGAAGGGTAATCTGCCACCGGGAAGCCGTCAGCAGCTTTTTCCGGGCTTTGCCGAGCGTTATACAAAGCCGGCGGTGGATGTGGCCGTGGGCAAATATTGTTTGCTGGCACAGGAAATGGGCCTGACACCCATGCAACTGGCCCTGAAATTTGTTGACAGCATGCCCTTTGTCTGTTCATCAATTATCGGGGCAACCACCATGGATCAGCTCCGGGAGGACATTGCCGCTTTTGATGTGGTCTGGAATGATGATCTGGAACAGGCGGTTAATGATATTGACCTGGAAAGTCCCAGCCCGGCCCCCTGAACCATATTGACTCCATCAAAGGGCCGTATATAAGTGCAAGGGGGCTCTGGAAATAACGGGCATGGAATGGAGAAAATATGGAAAAGACAACTTTTGCTGCGGGATGTTTCTGGGGCGTTCAACTGGATTTTGACAGGATGGACGGGGTTATATCTACGGTCGTCGGCTATATGGGGGGGGATATGGAAAACCCGACCTATGAAGATATTTGCGGCGGGCGGACCGGTCATGCAGAAGTTGTCGAGGTTTGTTTTGATCCAGGGCAGGTCACTTATGACCAATTACTAGAGCATTTCTGGCAATTCCACAATCCGACAACCCTGAACCGTCAGGGCCCGGACAGTGGCAGCCAATATCGCTCAGCCCTGTTTTATCATTCCGAAGAACAGAGGGAGGCCGCAGAAAAGTCCCGCACAGAATGTGATGGCTCGGAACTCTGGCCGAACCCTGTGGTGACGGAAATCACCCGGGCCGGACAATTCTGGCCCGCAGAAGAATATCATCAGAAATATCTGGAAAAACGCAATATAACAATTTCATGTCATTAGGGCCAAAATCTGCCATGCCAAAGACCGTGACCCAGCGATTAATTCAATATATCACAAAAAACCATGTCCGGATGAACGGTATATTAGTGGCCGCAACGATCTTTCTGGTCGGGATTATTATTATTCTCACCCTTCATGTTGAAAATCAGGAACGGAATAATATCCTTCGGGAAAACAAACTGAAATCCTTTCACTTTTTGACCATGATACAGTCCAATCTGGAAAGGGAATTAAACAAAAGCCTCTTTCAGCTCGGCGCACTGGTGGCCTATATTTCGGTTAATCCCGATATTGCCGAAGAAGATTTCAATATTTTTGCCCGAAATCTGTTCCGGCAGAAATCCCACATCATCAGTCTGGGTGCCGCCCCCGATATGGTGGTGAAATATGTCTATCCCTACGCGCAAAACAAGTCCGCCCTGGGGCTGGATTACCGCAAGATCAGCTCCCAGCGTGAATTGGCGTTTCGGGCGAGAGATACGGGACAACAGGTCATTGCCGGACCACTTACCTCAATACAGGGCCAAAAAGTATTGATTGCGCGGGCGCCGGTTTATCTTGCGCAGGATTTTTCAGACAGGCCTGCCGGCAGTTTCTGGGGGCTGGTATCGGTATTGATTGATGCCGAGGAATTGCTCATGGCCGGTGGTGTTGAAGATGAGAATTATGATATTTCCATCAGGGGCAAGGATGCCAAGGGTGCGCTGGGGGAGGTATTTTACGGCACCCCGGACCCTTCCCGTGATGCTGTGTCATTGTCGGTTTTTATCCCCGGTGGTTCGTGGCAGATTTCTGCGGTTCCAAAGATGGTTTCACAGCCCGGGGACAAGGATATACTGCTGATCCGGCTGCTGGGTTTGTTTCTGGCACTTTCGGTCATCACCTTTGCCACTTTTCGCCTGCGGCATCTGAAAGAACGCCGTCATGCCGAAGAGAAACTGGAAAGAGCCCTGCTTGAAGCGGAAAAGGCCAATCGGGCAAAGTCTGAATTTCTGGCCAATATGTCCCATGAACTCAGAACGCCGTTGAATGCCATTATCGGCTTTTCCGATTTGATCTGCGGTATTGTGCAGGGCGGTCTTGATAAAGATAAAATTGCTGAATATGCCAGCGATATTAATCAAAGCGGCCACCATCTGCTGGAAATTATCAATGAAATTCTGGACCTGTCAAAGGTGGAAGCCGGTAATTTCACCACCACAATAGATGTGGTCTATATGCAGGATGTGGTGGAACATACCCTGCGGCTGACCCGAAATGCCACGGCAAAAAATATGCTGACGGCCATCAATAATATTTCAGATGACTTGCCGTCCATACAATCCGACGAACGGATGATCAAACAGATTTTCTTCAACCTGCTGAGCAATGCCATCAAATTCACCCCCAAGGGCGGCACCATAACACTGGCGGCAGAGGTGCTGAAAGACGGGTCGCTGAAAGTCATGCTTGCCGATACGGGTATTGGTATGACAAAAGAAGATCTGATTGTGGCGATGGAAACTTTCGGACAGGCGGATTCCTATCTGGTTCGTTCGCAGCAGGGAACCGGCCTCGGCCTGCCGCTGGTCAAGGCGTTTGTGGAATTGCTCGGCGGGGATTTTGATATTCAGAGCGAAATTGGCGTGGGCACAGTCGTCACCCTGATATTTCCGGCTGTCTCACCCGAATCCCAGGATTTTTAGGGGTTCTGAGACGACACAGTTGTCCAGTCCAGTATCACCTTGCCCGATTGTCCGGACCGCATCATGTCAAAGCCCTGTTGAAAATCTTTCACTGCATAAGAATGGGTTAATATGGGGCTTATATCCAGGCCACCTTCCAGCAGGGCAATCATTTTATACCAGGTTTCAAACATTTTCCTGCCATAGATGCCATGAATTTCCAACCCTTTGAAAATCACCTGCCCCCAGTCAATTCCGGTGTCATCCGGCATGATGCCCAGCAGGGCGATCTTGCCGCCGTGGTTGATGACATCCAGCATATCGCCGAATGCGGTGGGGATGCCGGACATCTCAAGCCCCACGTCAAACCCTTCGGTCATATTCAGTTCCGACATCACTTCCCGCAGGGACTTGCGGCCCACATTGACGGCGCGGGTGGCCCCCATCTGTTTGGCGATACCAAGCCGGTAATCGTTAATGTCGGTAATGACAATATTGCGCGCCCCCACATGGCGGGCCACGGCCACGGCCATAATACCGATGGGGCCGGCCCCGGTGATCAGCACATCTTCGCCCACCAGATCAAATTCAAGTGCGGTATGGGCCGCATTGCCAAGCGGATCGAGGAGAGCGGCCATATCATCACTGATGCTGTCCGGAAGTGGGCAGATATTAACGGCGGGAACGGCGACATATTCAGCAAAACACCCGGCCCTGTTAACGCCGATGCCAAGGCTGTTGCGGCACAGGTGTCTTTTTCCTGCCCGACAGTTGCGACAATGACCACAGGTGATATGACCCTCGGCAGATACCCGCTGACCGGGGCCAAGGCCGCGAACCTCTGACCCCATACGGGTAATCCGGCCGGAAAACTCATGACCGACCACCATGGGAACCGGAATGGTTTTCTGTGCCCAGTCGTCCCAGTTGTATATATGAATGTCGGTGCCGCAGATGGCGGTTTTATGCACCCTGACCAGAACATCATTGGGGCCGATTTCCGGGACGGGAACATCTTCGAGCCAGATGCCCTGTTCGGCTTTTGTCTTGACCAATGCTTTCATTGCCGGACCCCTCAATCAATCACATTCAGTGCACGACCAATGCGGCTGAAGGCGTCCACGGCCCGTTCAAGCTGCGCACGGCTGTGGGCGGCGGAAATCTGGGTTCTGATCCGGGCCTGACCCTTTGGCACCACGGGGAAGGAAAAGCCGACCACAAAAATACCTTCGGCAAGAAGTCGTTCGGCCATTTCGGCGGCAAGGTGGGCATCACCAAGCATCACCGGAATGATCGGATGATCCGCCCCGGCAAGGCTGAATCCGGCATTGGTCATGGCGGTGCGGAAATAGATGCTGTTGTCACGCAGCCTCTGGCGCAGATCATCGCTTTCCTGCAAAATATCCAGAACCCTGCAGGTGGTGGCGGCGATCACCGGGGCCAGGGTGTTGGAAAACAGATAGGGTCGCGAGCGGTTGCGCAGCCAGTCAACAATTTCTTTCGAGGCTGCGGTATAGCCACCGGACGCGCCGCCGAGCGCCTTGCCCAAAGTGCCGGTCAGGATATCCACCCGTTCGCTGAGCCCCCAATGTTCGGGGGTGCCCGCCCCGGTCCGGCCCATAAAGCCGACCGCATGGCTGTCATCCACCATGACAAGGGCATCATATTTATCGGCAAGATCGCAAATGGCGGGCAGATTGGCCAATATGCCGTCCATGGAAAATACCCCGTCCGTGGCAATCATCCGGAACCGGCAGTCCTGTGCGTCAATCAGGCATTTTTCCAGTTCCGCCATATCATTATTGGCATAGCGAAAGCGTTTCGCCTTTGACAGGCGCACCCCGTCAATGATGCTGGCGTGATTCAGGCTGTCTGAAATGATGGCGTCTTCCGGTCCGAGCAGAGTTTCAAACAGCCCCGCATTGGCATCAAAACAACTGGGGTACAGGATAACATCCTCCTGCTGCAGGAATGTGGCCAGCCGCCCTTCCAACTGCTTGTGAATATCTTGCGTGCCGCAGATAAAACGCACCGACGACATGCCATAGCCATAACGGTCAAGGGCCGCCTTGGCCTCATCCACAAGGGTCTGGTCATTGGACAGCCCCAGGTAATTATTGGCACAGAAATTGATATAATGCTGACCCGCGCCCGCCTCCACGGTTACCTCGGCCTGCTGCGGACTGGTGATGACCCGTTCTGCCTTGTACAACCCCTGATCTTTCAGGGCCTGAAGCTGTTGTGTTAAATAGTCGGTATATTTTTGACCCATGATGTGATGCCTTTAAATATATTTTTCCATTATATTAAATACATTGTTTAATATAATGGTCAAACAAAAAATATTTTATTATACTGGATTTATTCAGGGGGCCAGTACAATCATCAGGGCCCGTGCCGGCTCTTTGCCGTTATTTTCAATATAATGGGGGACATCCGCATCATAGCGGGCGGTATCGCCGGGTTTCAGGTCAATATTATTCTTGCCACAATGCACCGTCAGCGTCCCTTCCAGCAGGGTCAGATGCTCCCTTGTCCCGTCCGCATGACCTTTTGATTCGAGCATTCCCCCCGCCATCATTGCCATGTCATACCATTCAGTTTTGGTCACAAGGTCAATGGGGCCAAGGATTTTCAGGGTGCATTTGCCATCGGCACTTTGTATTTCCGGTGTCTGATGGGCCTTGACATGGGTGATTATTGCATCCTCTGCCATGTCATTCTGATCGCTGATCAACAGGTCGGAAATATCTATTTCCAATGACTGGGTCAGGGTCCACAGAATGGCCAATGTGGGGTTGGTGCGGCCCCGTTCAATCTGTGACAGCATGGATTTGGATACGCCGGACATGCGGGCCAGCTGTTCCAGCGTCAGCTTTCTTTCTGTCCGTAACAGCTTTATTTTCCGGCCAACATCAGGGGGTGAATTTCGGGGCATATTTTTCTGCTCACAGGGTTATTTTTCCAGTATATTGAATTTTCAGATAAAAGATAATGGAAAATTGACTTTGGGGCGGGACCGCCTAATATACAATCCGGAAAAAAGGGAAAACCATCCTAAAAAGGGAAGACAATCAATGACAACAACCCGTAAGGTGGGCCTGATTGTGGGCCTGTTATTTTTGATGACCGCCTTTGTCATCCCGCCGCCTGCGGGGATGAGCCAGCTGGCGTGGTATACTTCCGGCATCGCCCTGCTGCTGGCCGCATGGTGGGCGACGGAGGTATTGCCTATCCCCGTCACGTCATTGTTGCCCCTGTTGCTGTTTCCGGCCATGGGGGTCATGACCATGGCGGACAGTGCCGCCCCCTATGCCCGCCCGACAATTTTTCTTCTGCTGGGCGGTTTTATCATTGCCACGGCTTTGGCGCGCTGGAACCTGCACCGGCGGCTCGCGCTTAATATTCTGGTGCGGGTCGGGGATAATCCTGCGGCCATCATTGGCGGCTTTATGGTGGCGACCGCGATCATGTCCATGTGGATCAGCAATACCGCCAGCACCATCATGATGATCCCCATCGCCCTGTCTCTGGCCGGGGAGATGGTCAGGGACCAGAGTAAAAACCATCAGGGCTTTATCCTCTGTCTGGTGCTTGGCATTGCCTATTCCGCCAGTATCGGCGGGCTTGGCACGCCCATCGGCACGCCGCCCAACCTGTTTGTGGTCAGCTTCATGCGCGAAACCTATGGTATTGAGATCAGCTTCCTCACCTGGATGATGTTTGGTATTCCGACCGTGATGGTCATGGTGCCTGTAGCGTGGTTTGTACTGACCCGCTGGGCCTATCCCTTTAACCTGTCCGATGCGCCGGTGGCACAGGATATCCTGCGGGATGAATTAGACGCCATGGGGTCGATGACCCTGCCGCAAAAGCGGGTGGCTCTGGTATTCCTGCTGGTGGCGGCATTATGGATTTTGCGGGTGCCGATTCAGAAAAATCTTGAAATATTGCTGTGGCTCAATGATGCCATGATTGCCATTGGTGGTGCGGTTATCCTGTTTATCATCCCGTCGGGCTGCACAGAGGAAAAATCAACCGCCCTGCTGGACTGGGACAGTGCCAACCGGATTCCCTGGGGCGTGTTGCTGTTATTTGGCGGGGGCCTCAGCCTTGCCGCCGGGGTCAAGACGTCGGGCCTTGCGGTCTGGCTCGGCACGGCCCTGTCGGCCCTTGGGGCCATGCCCCTGATCGTGATGGTATTATGTCTGGTGGCACTGGTGATTTTCATGACCGAACTGACCAGCAATACGGCGACAGTGGCGACCCTGCTGCCGGTGCTGGGCGCCCTGGCGGCGACAACCGGTATTGATCCCATGATGTTGTTTGCCCCTGTGGCTCTGGCGGCGAGCTGTGCCTTTATGCTGCCGGTGGCCACCGCGCCCAATGCGGTGATCTATTCCACCGGCAAGGTCACCATCCCCCAAATGGCGGCTGCCGGCTTTCGCCTCAATCTGGTGGCTATCGTAGTGGTAACAGGCCTGTCCTACGCCCTGGTCCCGGTTATTTTTGGTTAGAGGCCATAGACTTTTTTGTGGACTTTTTGTCGAATCGGGCCATATATGGCTGTATGACGATAAAAATGGAAAAACCCCCCCGCATTTTTCGCAAGATGCACGGATTGGGCAATGATTTTGTGATCTTTGATGGCCGGGCGGACAGGCTTGATCTGACCGGGGATCAGGCACGTCATATTGCCGACCGCC
>UOEJ01000046.1_pt1 | contig 17077 bp, 15 predicted proteins | sample 1989191 | NCBI WGS metagenome assembly UOEJ01 (sample SAMEA4712195, study PRJEB27164) | hydrothermal vent metagenome | biome: marine basaltic hydrothermal vent biome; feature: marine hydrothermal vent; material: mineral | place: Pacific Ocean | collected 2011-06-14/2011-07-23 | depth 1719 m | reverse complement strand
CCGTCTGTTGCCACTGGTTCGACTGGATGAGATTTTGGGCATGAGTAAGCCGGAAAATGACGAACCCAAGGCAAAAGAGGATTATATTGTTATTTCCCAGGTGGGAACCTTCACTTTTGGTATTGTGGTTGATCAGGTGTTTGACACAGAGGAAATTGTGGTTAAACCGGTGGCCCCGATCCTCAGAAACCTGCAGACATTTGCCGGCAATACCATTCTTGGTGATGGCAAGGTGATTATGATTCTTGACCCCAACGGTATCGTCAGCCAGATCAGTGGCAGTATGAATGATACAGCAGGGTTCGGCGTGGAAGAAGAAGAAAAACACACCGCAATCCAGGATGAACGTGAAGCAATTCTTCTGTTCAGTGCCGGTGAGAACCGCCACCGGGCAGTACCCCTGTCACTTGTTGCCCGTCTGGAAGAAATCGATGTGAAAGAGATTGAAAAATCAGATGGCAAACCTGTGTTCCAGTATCGGGGCCGTTTGATGCCACTTCTTGGCGTGGACGATTCGCACCAGTTGAAGGAAGAAGGTCGCCAGCAGGTTCTGGTTTTTGCCGACGGTGAGAAAACCATGGGGCTTGCCGTGGACGAGATCGTCGATATTCTGGAAGACGAGATTGATATCGAACTTTCATCGGCCATTGAAGGTCAGGTGGGTACGGCCGTAATTAACGGCAATGCCACTGAAATAATTGATGTCTCATATTATATCGAAAAAGCTTTCGGCAGCCTGGGTACTTCCAGCACATCCGGCCATTTGGGACGTAATGGCCAGTCCCATCTTCTGCTTATTGATGACAGTAAATTTTTCCTCAATATGATCAAACCCATATTGTCCGCCGCCGGGCATAAAATTACCGCTGTGGATAATGCGGCGGCGGCCCTGAAACTTCGGAACAAGGGTCATGATTTTGATTTGATTGTCTGTGATATTGAAATGCCCGACATGGATGGCTTTCATTTTGCGGAAAAAGTCCGGGAGGGTGGCATCTGGCAGAGAACTCCGATGATTGCCCTGTCTTCTCATCAAACGCCAAGAGATTTTGCCCGGGGCCGTGAGGCAGGGTTTGACGATTATGTTGTCAAACTTGACCGGGATACATTGATGACAACCATTAACGAACAGGTTGGCAAGAAACAAAAGGCCGCATAGCTTTACAGAAAAGGTAAAATAAAATGGATAATGAAAATAGAGACTTTGTGACAATCCGTCTGTCCGGCCAATTGTGCGGCATTCCGGTTCTGGCGGTGCATGATGTGCTTTCCGAACAGGCCATAACCGTCGTCCCGCTTGCCCCGCCTGCCGTGGCGGGTGTCCTGAATTTGCGGGGGCGTATCGTGACAGCGATCAATTTGCGCAAACGCCTTGGACTGGATGAAAAGGCCGATGACAGTGAAGGCGAGAAAATGAGCATCGTCGTTGAATATGACGGGGAGCCATACAGTCTTTTGATTGATGCGGTGGGGGATGTCATGTCCTTTCCGGAAGATTCATTCGAACGCAATCCGGTAACCCTGGACCCGCGCTGGCAGGAAGTATCAGAGGGAATTTTCCGCATGGAAGGCGAACTGCTGGTCATTCTTGATGTGGAAAAATTACTGAATTTTGGTAAAGACCAGGCTGTGGCCGCTTAAATAATAGCCTTGACGATCAATGGCATAAATTTTCTTGGAGAAAAATAAAATGAAATCCTGTCTCGTTGTAGATGACTCTAAAGTTATCAGGAAAGTCGCAAGACGTATTCTGGAGGAACTCGATTTTGACATTCGGGAGGCTGTTGATGGCCAGGATGCGCTGAATTCATGCAATGATACATTGCCGGATGTGGTTCTTCTGGACTGGAATATGCCGGTAATGAACGGTCTGGATTTTTTAAAGGCGTTAAGAGCCTCTGACGGTGGTGACAGGCCCGTGGTGGTTTTCTGCACCACGGAAAATGATATGAGCCATATCAGTGCGGCAATTTCCGCCGGGGCGGACGAATATATTATGAAACCGTTTGATCGTGAAATCATTGAATCAAAATTTTCTCAGGTAGGATTAATCTAGGTGCAAACAGTTTCTTTAAAGAATAACGGACCAAGCGGCAATGTGCCGAGAAGTGGTCAGTACCGGGTAATGATTGTTGATGATTCTGCGGTGATCCGGGGATTGATGAGCAAATGGCTCGGCGAAGACCCCGCCATCAAAATTGTGGGAACGGCGGGAAATGGTGAAATTGCGCTGGCAAGTATGACGCGTTATGATCCGGAAATTATCATTCTCGACATTGAAATGCCGGTGATGGACGGCCTGACCGCGTTGCCCGGATTTTTTGAAATCAATCCCGATGTCAAGGTCGTGATGGCTTCAACCCTGACAAAGCGCAATGCGGAAATCAGCATGAGGGCATTGTCCATGGGGGCATCTGATTATGTCGCCAAACCGGAAAGCAACCGGGAAATAGCCTCGTCATTGAGTTTTCAGGAAGAAATCATCAGCAAGGTCATCAGTATCGCAGCCGCCAGCCGCCTGAGAAACGGCGGGACGGCTTTTAAAGGCAAAACCAGCCTTGTAGACCGACAATTCACCGCCTTCACAAAAGTCAGCAATAACGTTAAGAAACGCAAATTTTCAGGACATAAATCCTCTGTTCTGGCCATTGGCAGTTCCACGGGCGGCCCGCAGGCCCTGCTTGAAGTTCTGAAAGGTCTGGGTGAAGTTGACATCCCCATTGTTATTACCCAGCATATGCCGGCAACTTTCACCAGAATACTGGCCAGCCATTTAACGCAATCGACCAATTTTACATGTAAAGAGGCCGAAGAGGGTGATATTCTTGAAAATGGCAAGGTCTATCTGGCTCCCGGCGATTATCATATGACCATTGTGGAAAAAGCGGGAAAGCAGGTTGTCGCCCTTAATCAGGACGCACCGGAGAATTTCTGCCGGCCATCGGTTGAACCAATGTTCAGAAGCCTGATAGATGTTTACGGGGCCGGGGTGTTTGCCGTTATGCTGACCGGGATGGGTCATGATGGCCTTGAAGCCAGTCGTCAGCTGGTAGAGGCCGGAGGCAAATTAATTGCCCAGGACGAACAGACAAGTATTGTCTGGGGTATGCCCGGTGCGGTATATGGTGCTGGCCTTTGTAGTGGCGTATATCCCCTGGACCAGATTGGCTCAAAAATTAAAGAGAAATTATCGGGAGTGGCAAAATGAGAAAAGAAGATTTTGATCTGCTCAGCAAGATTTTGAAGGAAAGATCAGGGCTGGTTCTGTCAGAGGATAAAGTTTATCTTCTGGAAAGTCGTCTGACACCAATCGCCCGTAAAAAGGGCATGGAAACGCTGGATGACCTGATTAATGAAATCAGATTGCGGCGCAAGGAAGACCTGCTCAGTGAAGTTACTGATGCCATGACGACCAATGAATCGTTCTTTTTCCGTGATAACACGCCATTTGACCTGTTCAAGGAAGATGTTCTGCCCGGCCTGTTAAAATCCCGGGCAACCAGCAAGCGGCTGCGTATCTGGTGTGCGGCGGCCTCAACGGGGCAGGAACCATATTCCCTGGCCATCATATTGAAGGAAATGGAAGCCCAGTTAAGTGGCTGGAGGATCGAAATTGTCGGCACTGACCTGTCCCAACAGGTACTGGACAAGGCGAAGGCCGGAATATATTCACAATTTGAAGTTCAAAGGGGCCTGCCCATCAAACTTCTGATGAAATATTTCACCCAGGCCGGTGAAATGTGGCAGATTTCGGAGAATATCCGGAATATGGTTACCTACCGTCCCTTTAACCTGCTGGAAAATTTTAGTTTGCTGGGAAGCTTTGATGTGATTTTCTGTCGCAACGTGCTGATATATTTCCATCAGGATACCAAAGGCGACGTGCTGAACCGTCTGCGCGGCCAGTTGCCCGATGATGGCACATTATTCCTGGGTGCTGCGGAAACCGTATTGGGCCTGACCGATAAATTCAAGCCTGTGTCGGGAAAACGCGGGATGTATAAAACTTCAGATTTCATGGCCCAGTCACTGAAAGCCGGATAATTCAGCCAGTTATCAGAAGTAGTTATCAGAAACAGAAAGACTCTAAAAAAAAGGCCACCCCCGAAAATGGGAGTGACCTTTTTATTTTGGTAAATGGTTAAATTTACCGGAGACTTGGAAAGTGGTTAACTGGCCACTGCGACACTGTCGTCTTTCTGTTCCGGGTCACGCAGCACATAACCGCGGCCCCAAACTGTTTCAATGTAATTTTCACCACAGATGGTCATCAGTTTCTTGCGTAATTTACAGATAAAGACATCAATGATCTTCAATTCCGGCTCATCCATGCCACCGTAAAGGTGATTGAGGAACATTTCCTTGGTCAGGGTGGTGCTTTTGCGCAGGGAAAGCAGTTCCAGCATGGCATATTCCTTGCCGGTCAGATGCACCCGCTGATTGTTGACATCAACGGTTTTTGTATCAAGGTTAACCGCCAGTTTCCCGGTGCGGATAATGGATTCTGCATGACCTTTTGAACGGCGGATAATGGCTTGAATGCGGGCGACCAGCTCTTCCTTGTAAAAAGGTTTTGTCAAATAGTCATCGGCACCAAAGCCAAGCCCCTTGACCTTGTTTTCCAGTTCACCCATACCGGACAGAATCAGGATCGGGGTAATTACCTTTGACAGGCGTAATTTTTTCAAGACGTCATAACCGTGCATATCCGGCAAATTCAGGTCAAGCAGGATAATGTCATAATCATATAATTTACCCAGATCTATGCCTTCTTCGCCCAGATCAGTGCTGTAAATATTAAAGCCTTCTGCTGATAACATTAATTCGATACTTTTTGATGTGGAGGGATCATCTTCTATGAGTAGCACACGCATTTATTACACCTATATGTTTTTTTCTGAATTATATTAATGATAAAATTATTACTGTTAACTATTTTCTGTTAACTATTATTAACACAATTGGTTAACAAAAAGTAACCAAAGTGGAAATTTAAGGGTCTTTTGGTGAATTCGTTAAGGGTAATGTTGTTGTAAGCTTTTCAGGAACTATTTTAACTCGTTGAAAAGTAACAATATTAATGATTATTACTTAATATTTAAGTTAACAATAAATTAGAGAAAAATATTACTTTTTGATGTATATTTTACTGTGCTCATCGTTGTTTTTGGCGTATTATGGCCCATATATTAACGCAGATCGGATTGGCTGTGTATACATTAAAGGCTGAAATTGAAAGAATGCAGTCCTGGCGTTATTTTGGCCGGGTCATCGGGGTTCAGGGGCTTCTGGTTGAAGTCGCCGGGGCCCAGCCGTCATTAAGCATTGGATCGCGTGTTAATCTTTTATCCCGTCAGGAAAAGGTCATCGCCTGTGAAGTGGTTGGTTTCAAGGCGGACTGTGCGTTGCTTATGCCCTATTCAATGCTGGAGGGTGTCGGGGTCGGCTGTCAGGCCTTTGTGGAAGGGGAAACCCCTGTGGTTCATCCGTCCGGCCAGTGGCTGGGCCGGGTGATCAATGCCATGGGGGAACCCATTGACGGCAAAGGCCCCATCAAACCGGGGGCAGAGGCCTATCCCATCCGGGCCCAGCCGCCACCGGCCCACCTGCGTCAGAGGGTTGGTGACAAGATTGATCTGGGCGTTCGGGCGTTAAATACCTTTGTTACCTGCTGCAAGGGCCAGCGCATGGGGATTTTTTCCGGCTCAGGCGTTGGTAAATCCATTCTGTTGTCCATGTTTGCCCGTTATGCACGGTCCGATGTATCGGTGATCGGGCTGATCGGGGAAAGGGGCCGCGAGGTACAGGAATTTATCGAAGATGATCTGGGCGAGGCGGGGCTTGCCCGCAGTGTTGTCATCGTGGCCACCTCCGATGAAACGGCCCTCATGCGGCGACAGGCGGCCTATCTCACCCTGACCGTCAGCGAATATTTCCGTGATCAGGGCAATGATGTCCTGTGTCTGATGGACAGTGTTACGCGTTTTGCCATGGCCCAGAGGGAAATTGGACTTGCCGGCGGTGAACCACCGGCCAGCAAGGGCTATACCCCGACCGTATTTACAGAATTGCCACGGCTGCTGGAACGGGCCGGACCGGGGGTTGAACAGGGGTCGATCACCGGCCTGTTTACGGTTCTGGTGGAAGGGGATGACCATAACGAACCCATATCCGACGCGGTGCGCGGCATATTGGACGGGCATATTGTGCTTGACCGTGCCATTGCCGAAAGGGGCCGTTTTCCGGCGATAAATATTCTGCGGTCTATTTCCCGAACCATGCCGGGATGTAATAATAATGTACAAAATGATCTTTTGGTTACCGCTCGTAAATATTTGGCAGACTATAATGACATGGAAGAAATGATTCGCCTTGGTGCCTATCGGCCCGGAGCCAATCAGGAAGTGGACGAAGCAATTCATTTCCACCCTGCGCTCGAAGAATTCATGACGCAGAAGAAAACAGAATGCAGCAGGCTGGACGAAGGATATCAGCAGCTGTCAGATATATTACAGAACGGCCTTTCGGGTGAAGAAAATCCCCATTCAGGCGAAGATACAGTATGAAAACAGAAAATAAAAACAGGAATATTGTGTAATGAGTCGAAAAGGCATGACAGGGATGATCCGGCTGCATAAATGGCAGTTGGATGAAAAACGCAGAAATCTGGTTGAACTGGAAAGGATGCGCGATGACCTCAGACAGAATTTAACGGACCTGCAGAATGAATTGATTGCAGAACAGAAAAAGGTGGCTTCCTCCCCGGTGGTCAGCATAACTTACGCCGGATATGCCCAGAATGTTATGGCCCGCCGGGTCAATATCGTCAATTCCATGCTGGAAATCGACGCGTCTATCGAAGAGGTCAAGGACCAGGTGGCGGAAGCATTTAAAGAACTGAAAAAATACGAGGTTGTCGAACAGCGCGAACGGGAACGGGAAATGACCGAACGGGGCCGCCGTCAACAGACCGAACTGGACGAACTGGCCATCAACATGCACCGCCGCCGCCAGAAAATGGGTTAAATCGTCCGGTGTTCATCTGTGGCAGGGCAGACTCCTGAGGTGCCGGTCAATTTTGTTTTCCTGAAAAATATAGATGGGACATCATATGGCACGCAACCATTCATTGGATAATGCCAAGTTTATATTGATCCTGCTTGTCGTTTTCGGACATATGATAGAGCCCTACATAGAGGAAAACAGGGCTTTCAAGGTCATTTATCTTTTTTTATATTCCTTCCATATGCCGGCCTTTGTTCTTGTTTCGGGTATGCTGTCAAAAGCTGTCCTGGACGAAGGCGCAACAGACAGGCTGGTCAGGACCATCCTTGTTCCCTTTATTATATTTACCCTTTTTTATGAATCGGTTTATTTTCTGGAAAACGGACATCTGAGTAAATACATAAAGGGGCTGCAGCCATATTGGGTGCTGTGGTTTTTCCTGAGTTTGTTTGTCTGGCGACTTCTGTTGCCGGTCGTTGTTAAATTCAGACATCCGGTTGTATTTCTGATTATGGTTTCCCTGCTGGCGGGCTACTTTGATTCAATCGGGCGTTTCATGGGTATCTCAAGAACAATTTATTTTTTCCCGTTCTTTGTTGTTGGTTACCTGATGACAGCTGACGTACTTTCAAATTTGAAATTAAATAAAATTCCAAAAGTGATTTTCCTGGCTGTTCTGGGATTGAATATTGCCCTGTTTTCTTATTTCCATGAAATGTCGGAAGATTGGCTGCTGGGGGCAACTTCCTACTTTGATTATGATGTTCAGGTGTGGTCGGCAGGGTTAATCAGGTTTGCTCTGTATTGTTTGTCCTTCCTTACCGTGATGTCGTTTTTATTCCTTGTCCCGAAGGGGGCAGGTTTTCTTTCCCGGAAGGGAGAAAATTCGTTGCAGGCTTATGTCTGGCATCCGATTTTCATAACGGTGATAACGCTCAGTGGCCTGTCACAAAACACCATGCAACTTTCAGGACCATTGGCCCTGATTATTTTCTTTGTAACAGCTTTTGTATTATCGGCAATGCTCTCCAGCAATTTTGTAATGTCAGCGACACAGAGATTCCTCATATCACCCGCCATACATTTTCTGACCATTCTGCGCCCTAGAAAATAGCCGGAAGCCGGTTTAGCAATCTGTCATTTTCCCAGTGGGGCTGGCGGTCCTCGATGATGATCAGGATATTCTGGCCGGATTTATTTTCTTCCTGAAGCAGATTAATCTCAATCCATTTCGGGATAATTTCATTGCTGACATCTTCCAGAATATTATGGGCCAGAATTTCTGCCTCTGCGGGGGCGTTGGTCAACATCTGTTCCAGATAACCGGCCAGTCCCTGATGATTTAACAGAATTTTGTCCGGGATGTAACGTAACCCGAACAGATATGCCTGTTGATTTATGGTAATTTCCTGCGTAATCGCAACCACATAGTTTTTATGGCGATGGGGATTTGGTGATGAGGACAGAATGTCCCTGGCTGCTGTCATAGGGATGACCTTTTTAATTTATGACCTGAACATATGAATTTTCTGGTTGATGATATTCTGCACGGACAGGTCAGCTATGGTGTTATCCTGAAATTGCAGGTCGCCGGTATAGCCACTGATCTCAAGGGCCGTGGTGAACATAGCGGACATTTTATTTTTCATTTCCGATGGCAGGATAATTTTTGACCGGATGATGATATTCAGTTTCTTTTCTTTCAACAGCCCGTCCACCTGTATTTGTCCGAATTGACTGAGACTTAATTCCACAATGAAACGGGTGGTGTTTTTGTCTGCATCATCGTCTTCCCCGCTGTTGTTTCTCCGGTCGGCTTCCTCATCCACCACCTGCCGGGTCAGGATCGGGACGGCACCCACCTCGCCACCCACCTGCAGGGGAAGCAGGGCCGGACGCCATTCATTTACGGGCGTATCAGTCCCCAGACGGAAAATGCGCCGCATGTCATTGCCCAGCATATTCAATAATTTTCCCTGACCGGCCTTTTCCAGTTGTTGGCTGACGGCGGGGCCAAGCCAGACCCGTGCCGGATTTTTCGCCCCCATGGCCGCAAGGAAAAACACCATTGTCGAGGTCATCTGGGCGGGATTGTTGATATTGGGTATTCTGCCGTCCAGACTTTGGGCCACGGCGATATTCCCTGCAGCCGGCAGGGCCGTGATAATCTGGTTCAGGGCCTGCCAGTTGCGGGCAAGCTGTTCCAGCGGCTGTGCGGCCAATGAGGCTGGCGGGCTGGCAACCTGACTGCCGGTTGTCTGGGCCGCCGGGGCTGTTGCCGTGGTTCTGCTATTGTCAGTGCCTTCTTTTGCTGTGACTTTTGCCATCTCATTCGGTTCCGGGGCGATTTTCGGGTCGGGCAGGCTGAAATTAATCACGGTTCCCGGCGTCAGCGCGACGGGGCTTTGGATTTTAATGACAGAAACCGGTGTTGCCACATAAATAGTCTGAAAGGCCACGCCCCGGCCCGGCTGCGGGGCCGAACCCTGAACATATTGAACAGGATAACGGGCGGCGGGCGCGGCAGGTGCGGGCATCGCATTTTGCAGAATATTTTTTCCCGGCGCAATAACAATGCCCGATAATTCCTGGGGCCGGATGGCCGTGTCCTGCCCGGTATTTATTTGCGGTGGGGGCGGTGATGCCGCAGCCATGGGGGTGGTGGTTTTCGTCTCGGCCTGACCATCGGGCCGGATATCGGGGATAGCGATCGAGCTGATACGCAGCGTGAAATTATCGCCGCCCTTCAAATGATCCAGCGGTCCCGTGGCTCCGAGCTGTCTCTGGACAATATCGGGAAGCTGGCCCGCCACATTGGGGATATTCTTGATCACCGTTGCCAGAGTATTTTTATGGAGCAGCCTTTCCAGATTTACCGTCAGCGGATCGGGTTTGACCTTTACCGCTTCGGCACTTGGCGGTGATGTCACCTGTGCCGGATTTTCCGATGTGGACTTAACAGCCATCTCCTGTGCGATCAGGGCATTCCCCGCAATTGACGACCGGATAATTACCGGGCTGGTTGGTTGGGGTGTTGCCTGTTCATAAAGAGTGTAATTGGTCGTTGTTGCCGGTAGCGGCATTTCTTTCAGCTTGTTGGCACTTTCCACGGCGATATTCTCTGCCCGGAGAAGGTCGGTTGTCTGATAGGATATTTTCTGCTGTTCAAGGGGCAGGGGGTTCTGGTCCGCAGATGCCCTGATTTTTGGCGGTGCATTGCCAAGGCCGATAAGTTCCAGTGTAACCGGAATCGACAGGGGGGTCTTTTGCCCTGATGGATCAGGATAGGTCAGCCGGGCTTCAATTTCCCGGTCGAGCTTTAATATTTTTACCTCCAGCACGGCGTGTGGCGGAATTTTTGCCATATCCTTTTGCAGTGACGGGTCATATTTAACCACATATGTTCCGGTTTCAGAGACGATTAACGGGCGGTCCTGGCCATCAACACCAAGATAGCTTGCGGTGATAGTGACACCGGCTTCGAGGTTTGACAGGTTGGTGGAAATGGTCACCGCAGAATCATAGGGTGTTGATTTTACTGTTGTTTCCTGGGCTTTTTCCGTTGCCGGGCTTTTTTTGTCATCGGGTTGCTGTTGGGTGGAACTGCCGTCAGACGCCGTTGAAGCCGGCGTCACCCGTGTGGCACCTTCGCCGGTTTTAAGGGATAGATTTGGCGGGTTGTAAATTTCTTCCATGGCCAATATTACACTTTTTCAGGCCAATATTACACCTTTTTGGCAATTTCCGCCATATCATCCCCGGCAGGGCTTTTGGGATGACGCTGCAAAAGCGGTTTCTGATGACGGATGGCATCGACCACATGCTTGTCGCGCCGGACCGAACCAAGATAATCCGGTGTGAATTTCAGGAAATTCTCACAGGCTTTTTTCAGGGTGTCATAGGTGCGTTTTCCCTCATGGCGATCTTCGACCATATTGACCACAATCGCCAGATCAAGCCGGGGATTGCGCATATGGTTTAATTTGATAAAGGCATAGGCATCGGTGAGCGATGTGGGGTCCGCCGTTACCACCACAATGATCTTGTGGGATGTTTCGCACAGGGTCATGACGGATGTTTCAACCCCGGCCCCCAGGTCCATGATCGTCAGGTCATATTGCCGGGATAATTCAGCCAGTTCCTGGTTAAGAGCCATCAGCCGCTGCCTTTTCAGGGAGGCCAATGTACCACTGCCGGACTGGCCGGAAATTATGTCAAATTTTCCCGGTCCCCTGCCCATATCAAAGGGCGTGACGGCCCCCTCAAGGCTGATGGCACCGGACAATACCTGTCCCAGATCACTTTCCGGGATCAGCCCCAGTTGAATATCCACATTGGCAAGACCCAGGTCACCGTCAAACAGCAATATCCGTTTGCCCTGTGCGGCCAACAGATAACATAATGTGGTCGAGGCCCATGTCTTTCCCACGCCGCCCTTGCCGGATGCTATGGTGATAATTCTGCCGGTTTCTTTTTCAGGAACTGTCATTATTTTCATCTTCTTCATCATCAATTATCAGGTCGCTGACCTCACCGTCGCTGTCCATATTATCCGCTGGCAGGTCATATATCTTTCGGGTCGCAAGGCGGGTCAGAAGTCTGGCCAGACCCATGCTGTCCAGCCGTTTAATTCCCCCGGCAAGATACGGTGTATCACCAACTCCGGCAAAGGCAAGGTCCATGGCCCCGGCGGTGGTCAGCAGACTGGCATAACGCCGGGCCACATCAAGGCGGGTGGTGATAAACCGCCTGACTCCCAGACGGGCGTAATTTTCTGAAATCTCCCCGGCTTCCAACGGGTCGGTCCCGGCAGCGATGACCAATATTGGTTCCACATCACAGGCGGTGATATAATCATGCAATTCGGCCATTTCATGATTGTCAAAGGGGTTGTATCCCATGGTATCAATGATCACCAGTTCACCCTCCTGCCGGTTTGTGTCAATGGCGGCGGCGAGCAGCCCCGGTTCCGATACCTCAATCACCGTTGTTTTAAGCACTTCTGCATAACCGTCCAACTGGGCGGTGCCGCCGGTGCGAACCACATCCGTGTTGATCACCCGCACCATCCGGCCCGATAATATGACCTGACTGGCAAGTTTGGCGGCAGTGACGGTCTTGCCGACCCCCGGCGGCCCCACCAGCATGATGGGGCGGTTCTGATAATCATTGTCGAGCGGGTTGAAATGGAACATGATATCCAGGGCTTTTGCCAGTGAATTTATGGTCCCGTCCTCGTCGAATGAGGCGGCCGTATCCACTATGCGTTTCGTCATGGTACTGTCCAGTCCGTGATGGGACAGGAAATGTGACAGGCTCAGGCTTTCAATCTGGTCTTCCTGCTGCAGGTCTTTCAGGGACCGCTGGACCGGAGAGGGTTTTGGCTTTCCGGATTTTTTAATCTTTAGCGGCCGGGCCCGGGCGGTGGGGATTTCCAGGGCGGCCGTAACCTTGACCATGCCATCTTCCTCATGGGAATTAACGATGATGGCATCATCGCCCAGCGCGTCCCGGACCTGTTTCAGGGCAGCCTGCATATTTTCCGCTGTGAATATCTTTAACCGCATAATTCAAAGCCCCCCTAAATCTGACCCAATGTTCTGATTTTCACCTTGGGATGAACTTCATTCTGTGACATGACAACGGTCGCGGGCCGGAAACGTTCAATGATGGACCGCACATAAGGCCGGATCATCGGGCTGGTCAGCAGGACTGGCAGTTCCCCGGCGTGGGCCTGATCCTCGAAGGTCATGCGCACAAGGCCGATGAATTCCTGTAACTGGCTTGGCGGCATGGCCAGCTGTTTTTCCTCACCACCGCCCACAAGGCTTTCCATAAAGGCCTGTTCCCATTCCGGTGACAGGTTGATCAGGGGAATGACGCCTTCCTGATCGGCATTTTCATAGCTGATCTGCCGGGCGAGGCGGGTGCGGGCATGTTCGGTGATCATGACAATATTCTGGGTATAGCCACAGGCTTCGGCGATGCCTTCCAATATGGTGGGCAGGTCGCGGATGGATACCCGTTCGCTCAGCAGATTCTGCAGAACCCGCTGGACGCCGCTCTGGGTAATCAGGTTCGGCACCAGATCGGCGACCAGTTTCTGATGCTCGTCCGCCAGATCATCCAGCAGTTTTTTAACCTCGGCATAGGACAGGAGTTCCGGCATATTATCCTTGATGACTTCGGTAATATGAGTGGTGATCACGGTGGCGGCATCAACAACGGTATAGCCCCGGAAAGAGGCCTCTTCCTTCATGCTTTTATCAATCCATGTGGCGGGCAGCTTGAAGGCCGGTTCCAGCGTTTCTTCACCGGGCAGGGCGACCGGCTCGCCGCGCGGGTCCATCACCAGCAGCATATTGGGGCGAATATCGCCGCCGCCCGCATCGGTTTCCTTCAGACGGATAACGTAATTATTGGCGGGCAGCTGCATATTGTCCAATATGCGGATTGATGGCATGACAAACCCCATGTCAGACGCCAGTTGCCGGCGCAGGGCCTTTATCTGGTCGGTCAGGCGGATCCCCGTATCATCATTGATCAGCGGCAGCAACCCATAGCCCAGCTCAAGGCGGATCGGATCAATGGTCAGGGCGGTGGTAATGGGTTCTTCCACATGTTCGACCTGCTCTTCTTCTTTGGTGGCGGCTTTTATTTTGGCCTCTTCCCGTTCGTCCTGCCGTCGGGTCAGGGCCACGGTTGTTACCCCAAGAAGGGCGGCCAGTATGGCAAAGGGGGCGAAGGGAATCCCCGGCAACAGGGACAGGCAGACCAGCAGGGCGGAACTTACCCCAAGGGCCTTTGGGTAATTGCTGAACTGGCTGAACATGGCCTGATCCGTCCGCCCGGACAGTCCGGCCTTGGTCACCAGAAGACCCGCCGCCGTGGAAACAATCAGGGCCGGAATCTGGCTGACCAGCCCGTCACCCACCGTGAGCAGGGTATAGGTATTGGCGGCCGCACCAAACGTCATGCCATTCTGGGCCACACCGATGATCATTCCGGCAATAATATTGATAAAGGTGATTAACAGCCCGGCGATGGCATCGCCGCGAACATATTTGGCAGCCCCGTCCATTGAGCCAAAGAAAGTGCTTTCATCTTCCAGGTTTTTACGTCGTGTTCTGGCCTGTATCTCATCAATCAGGCCCGATGAAAGGTCGGCATCAATGGCCATCTGTTTGCCGGGCATGGCATCAAGGCTGAAACGGGCGGCCACCTCGGCGATCCTGCCGGACCCTTTGGTGATCACCATGAAGTTGACAATCAGCAATACGGAAAAGACAATGATACCGATGACAAAATTGCCCCCCATGACAAAATTGCCAAAGGCCTCGATCACATGACCCGCCGCCGATGGCCCGGTATGGCCATTGGACAGAATAAGCCGGGTCGAGGCCACATTAAGCGCCAGTCTGAGCATGGTTGCCAATAATAACACCGCAGGGAATGAGTTGAATTCCAGCGGGGTGCGGATGAACAGGCAGGTCATGAGAACCATGACGGAAAAGGTGAATGAAATAGCCAGTGATATATCCAGCAGCCATGGTGGCATGGGCAGGAACAGAATGGTCAGGATCAGCACAACGCCAACGGCCATGATAATATCGGACCGTTTGGCCAGTTGCCCCAAAATTCCTGAATCTTCAGAAGCGCTGTTGGTGACCGTGTCGCTCATAAGCTGTGGTTACTTCTTATCGGGTTTGAGTTAAAATCTATAAACTCGGGGTTGGTGGTATGCCGGGACCGGGAACATTTACCCCGTCCGACATATACAGGTTTAATTTGTTGCGCAAAGTCCGGATGGAAATACCAAGGATATTGGCCGCATGGGTACGATTGCCCAGACAATGTTTCAAGGTATCAATGATCAGGTCTTTTTCCACATCCGCCACCGTGCGTCCGATCAGGGATGCGGCCGCCAGGGGTTCGGTGCCTTCCGGATTCTGCCCGTCATGCAGGGATGCGGCAGACTGGATGTCCATATGGGGCCGCCCATCGGGCAACAGGATGTCGGAGGCGTTAATATCAGCACCCGCCGTGAGCAAAACCGCCCGGTGGAGGGTATTTTCCAATTCGCGCACATTGCCCGGCCATGTGTGATTAATCAGCACCTTCATGGCACTGTCAGAGACTTTCTTATGGGCAATGCCGTTGAATTCAGCATATTTGATGGCGAAATGTTTGCACAATGCGCGGATGTCTTCCGGCCGGTCTTTCAGGCGGGGAATATTAAGGTTCACCACATTGAGCCGGAACAGCAGATCTTCCCGGAAATTGCCTTTTTTAACTTCTTCCTGCAGATCACGGTTGGTGGTGGCGATAATTCTTATGTCAATCTTTACCGCGCCCGATGCCCCGCCCACGCGATCGATTTCCCGTTCCTGTACCACCCGCAATAATTTTGCCTGAAGACGGACGTCCATTTCGCTGATTTCATCCAGCAGAAGTGTACCGCCATTGGCTTCCTCGAATTTACCGATCCGCCGGGCTATAGCGCCGGTGAAGGCGCCTTTTTCATGGCCGAACAGTTCGCTTTCCAGCAGATTTTCCGGAATGGCCGCGCAATTGACGGCGATGAAGGGTTTGTTTTTCCGGCGGCTTTTGGTGTGAACATGGCGCGCCATGACCTCTTTGCCGGTACCACTGGCACCGGTGATCATGATGCTGGCTTCGCTGCCGGCGATCTGATCGGCCAGCTTGACCACCTGCATCATATTGCGGTCCCGATAGATAAATTCATGTTCATCAACGGAAATGGCCGTCAGAACCGCAGCAATCAGGTCCGGGTCCGGGGGCAGGGGGATATATTCCTTGGCCCCGGCGCGGATTGCGGCCACGGCCTCATCGGAATTTGACCCCACACCACAAGCGACGGCCGGGGTTGAAATATGTTCGGACGCCAATTGTTCCAGCAGACCCCTGATGTCGCATTTGACATCGATCATCAACAGATCGGCCCCTTTGGACCTGATCAGGGACAGGGCGGAGGCTTCATCGGGGGCATGGATAACCTTTGCGCCATTGTTGAGCGCAATTTGTGATGCCGCGCTGAGCTGTCCGCCCAGTGAACCTACAATAATCAGTCGCATTGATTGATTTCCAACTTAGTCATAATAGCTGATCCGGCTTTTTTGGGGCAGCATGGCGTTGAGCTGCATTTCCAGGCGGCGCGGGTTTTCCTCACGCCTTATGGACAGGACACCCGTCAGGTAAAGCAGATTCAGGGTGGATTCATTATGGGAATTTCTTTCCGCCTTGCTGGAGAGGGGGATCAGCACCATATGGGCCAATATGGCCCCGTAAAAGGTTGTCAGCAGGGCCACCGCCATTGCCGGGCCGATGGTGCTGGGATCGCTGAGGTTGCCCAGCATCTGTACCAGTCCCACCAATGTGCCGATCAGCCCCATGGCCGGGGCCACCTCGGCAGAGCGGCGCAACAGGTCAACACTTTTTGACTGAATGGTTGAATTGGAATAGATTTCCTGTTTCAGGATACTTTCAATTTCCTCGATCTGGGCACCATCCACCGCAAGTTCCAGTCCCTTTTGCAGGAAAGGTTCATCATCAAAGCCTTTGCTGACCTGTTCCAGTGAGATCATGCCGCCGGTTCTGGCCTTTTCCGCAATCTGGATCATGGTAAGGCCGATTTCCTGGGGGTCGTGGGGGGTATAGACCATCATTCGCCACAGGGCATTGGGAATTTGCATCAGGTCTTTCACGGAAAAACTGACGATGGTGATGGCCAATGTTCCGCCAAAAACAATAAGAATTGATTGCAGATTTACAAAATCCATAGGGGAGCCGCCCAAAATCATGGCGGTAATGATCAGTCCGAAACCAATTATAATTCCTAAAAGTGTTATCACTTAATTTTTTCCCTGTATTTAAAGTCCGGGTATCATTCGTTGCCTTTAATTATTTCTGTCATGGTAATACCAAGCTTTTCATCAAGAATAACGACTTCACCACGGGCAACGAGCCTGTTGTTCACGTAAATATCGATGGCCTCGCCGACCTTGCGGTCCAGTTCAACAACGGAACCCGATCCAAGTTTCAGTAATTGATT
>UOEJ01000236.1_pt1 | contig 17152 bp, 19 predicted proteins | sample 1989191 | NCBI WGS metagenome assembly UOEJ01 (sample SAMEA4712195, study PRJEB27164) | hydrothermal vent metagenome | biome: marine basaltic hydrothermal vent biome; feature: marine hydrothermal vent; material: mineral | place: Pacific Ocean | collected 2011-06-14/2011-07-23 | depth 1719 m | reverse complement strand
TTCCCTTCAAATTTGTGAAGTTCCAATTTTTTCCTTAATATCAATGATATAACATTTCTGGCATGATGTTTGCTGTTACATAGCTGATCAAGCAAAAGGAATGTTATGAACCATTTTACCCACCCTTTGAAAGCGTTACAGGAAAGGCCCCTTCAGGCCCCGGCGAATGAAATCAACAGACTTGCCGATGAACTGCTGATGAATTTCAGGGTTTCCGGAAAAAACCTCTCCATGAAAAGCTGGGATATCCTTGCGGAAATACTGGATTTTGTTGTTGATGCCGAACAGACAATTGCCGAGCAGAGCGCACGTATAGAGAAACTTGAACGTCTTGCCACAACAGACCCCCTTACCGGACTGCTCAATCGCCGGGGTATTATGCAGGAACTGGAACATGCCATTGCGACGGCAGAACGTCATGGCGAGCCGGCCATTTTTGTCTATATTGATCTGGATGGTTTTAAGCGGGTCAATGACAGCCATGGCCATGCCGCGGGTGATGCCATGCTGAAATATATGGCCGCCTGCCTGCTTGCGACCATACGTCAAACCGACCATGCGGCGCGTATGGGCGGGGATGAATTTGCCCTGCTGTTAAGGCATTCCGAACTGGAAGGCGGCAAATGCCGCACCGGATTCATCCAGCAGCAATTGAATTTCACCAAATTCAAATATAAAAAACACACCCTTCCCCTGCGGGCGAGTTTTGGTATTTCGGAAATATCCCCCGGAAAGGATATGGAAGACATCATCAGAATTGCCGATCGTCAGATGTACCGGAATAAAACCACCCGCAATATGCGGCAATAAATTTTCGCAACAGACCGGATTCCGGCTTTTCTTCCCCCTTCGACAAGTGTAATCTGTTTGTCGATAAATATATAAAGGATGGAATGACCATGACCGGTAATATTGACCAGAAACTTGAAAGCCTTGACATTCTTCTGCCAGTACCGGTGGCTCCTGTCGCCAATTACCTGCCCTTTGTCCAGACCGGAAATCTGTTGTCGGTTTCGGGGCAAATTCCTGTGGACGCCAACGGGGAATTGCCCTATTCAGGCAAGGTTGGCCGGGACGTCAGCGCAGAAGATGCGACACGCGCCGCCCGGCTTTGTGCCATAAATATCATCAGCCAGGTCAGAGTTGCCTGTGGCGGGGACCTGGACCGTGTTGTGCGTATTGTCAGGCTTGGCGCCTTTGTCAATTGTATTGATGGCTTTGCGGGGCAGCCGGCGATTGTCAACGGCGCATCTGACCTGATGGTCGCTGTGTTTGGCGAGGCGGGCAAACATTCCCGTTCCGCCGTCGGGGTTAATGCCCTGCCCCTTGACGTTCCCGTTGAAATTGACGCCCTTGTTGAAATTTCCTGAGGGATATGACCATTTATCAGACCCGGATCATCGACAGCCTTGGGCAGATATTGGAAAAAGACTGGAATGACTGCTGTTATAACGATGTGACAGGGCATAACCCCTTTCTTTCCCATCAATTTCTGATGGCACTGGAAGAAAGCGGTTGTGCCACTGCCGAAAAGGGCTGGCTGGCACAGCATATCCTGATTTTTAAAGGCCATTCACTGGTTGGCGTATTGCCGCTTTACCTGAAAAGCCATTCACAGGGGGAATATGTCTTTGATCAGGCCTGGGCCAATGCCTATCACCATGCGGGGGGTGAATATTATCCCAAACTGCAATCCGCCATTCCCTTCACCCCGGTAACAACGTCAAAATTAAATGTCAGGCCGGGCGAAAATATTGCGGATATTCAGACCGGAATGCTGGAAGCCGCCCGCTCACTGGCAGAAAGCCGCGCTCTGTCATCCCTGCATATAACTTTTGCCGAAAAGCCGGAATGGCAGTTGATGGCAAAATATGGCTTTCTTGAACGTCTGGATCAGCAATTTCACTGGATCAATGAGGGCTATGGGACTTTTGATGATTTTCTGGACGCGCTTTCATCCCGCAAACGCAAGAATATCCGAAAGGAACGGCGGCAGGCCGTGGTCAATGATATTGAAATAGAGATTCTTTGCGGTAAAGACATCACCAAAGATCACTGGGACAGCTATTTTTCCTTTTATCTGGATACGGGACAGCGCAAATGGGGCAGACCCTATCTGAACAGGAAGTTTTTCTCTCTGATTGGTGAAAGATTATCTGATAAAATTATCCTGATCATGGCCAGGCGAGGTGACAGATATGTGGCGGGCGCCCTGAATTTTCTTGGCGATGATACGCTTTATGGCCGCTATTGGGGGGCGATTGAGGATCACAGGTATCTTCATTTTGAAATCTGTTATTATCAGGCCATAGACTATGCCATCCGTCATGGCCTGAAAAAGGTCGAGGCCGGAGCACAGGGCGAACACAAGCTGGCGCGGGGGTATCTTCCCGTCACCACATACAGCGCCCACTGGATCAGAAATCCGTCATTCAGGACGGCCGTTGCAGATTACCTGATCCATGAAAGAGACGCCGTAAAGGAAAATCAGAAAATATATGCCCGCTTCGCCCCGTTTAAAAAATAAACGGCCCAAGGCTATTTCTTTTCAGATTTTGGTTTCTTTTTATATTCAACGAATTTTCCCAAACCACAGGACGGACCCTGAATATTGCTTGTGGAATCGAACACGGTAATAATGTCAGTATTGCACAGCTGGTTGGTGTGAACCACATAACTGAACGCTCTTTCAAAACCAAGTCGTGAACAGCGGCGCGGCAGGGTGTTCAGATAGGCCTTCCTGCCCTTCATCTTGAAAAGAATGTTATAATCATCAATCACCTTTGATGAAGAAACCCGCGTTAACTGGACACAACGGCTAATTTTTCCGGTTATTTCGTATTTCTCCAGTGCCTTGGCCAACTTGTCTTCCTTGGCCTCATCTGCCATGACAGTGCCGGAAACGAAAGCCAGGGATATAATGAAAGCAAATATAGAAACGAGGAGTTTTCCAGTCATTGTTCTTTCCTTGAGTATGTTGTTGCCACCGGATCAGATTATACGACTTCTGCCTGAATTCAAAATGAACAAAAAGTGATCGAATTTAAGGCTATTTGACATATTCTCTTGGCTTGTCAGAATTTCCGTCTTTGCTTTTATCAGTGATTTTCCTGATTTTCGGTTTGGCCGCTTCAATATCAAATATCAATTTTCCATCCTTCATTCTGACCAGAACCTCCCCGCCATCCACCAGCTTGCCGAACAACAGCTCATTGGCCAGTGGCTTCTTGACATATTCCTGTATGGTTCGGCTGAGGGGGCGCGCACCATAAAGCCGGTCATAGCCCTTTTCCGACAGCCAGCTTTTTGCCGCCGGGGTCAGGCTGATATGAACATCGCGTTCTTCAAGCTGCATTTCCAGTTCAAGGATAAATTTCTCAACCACCTGCCCCATAATTTCCAGTGACAGATTTTTGAAGGGTACCGTGGCATCCAGCCGATTACGGAATTCTGGCGTGAAGAGTTTTTTGATGGCTTCCTCGTCATCCCCTTCCCGCACACCGGCACCAAAACCAATGGCTTCCCGGCTTAATTCAATGGCCCCGGCATTGGTGGTCATCACAAGGATCACATTGCGGAAATCAATTTTCTTGCCGTTACTGTCGGTCAGTTTGCCATGGTCCATCACCTGCAGCAATATATTGTAAATATCCGGATGGGCCTTTTCAATTTCGTCCAGCAGGATAACACAGTGCGGCGACTGATCAACCGCATCGGTGAGCAGGCCACCCTGGTCATAGCCCACATAACCGGGCGGAGCACCGATCAGGCGGGATACAGAATGTCTTTCCAGATATTCCGACATGTCAAACCTGTGTAACTCCAGGCCCAGCAGGCTGGCCAGTTGTTTGGTAACCTCTGTCTTGCCAACCCCCGTCGGGCCGCAGAACAGATAACTGCCGATGGGTTTGTCATCCTGACGCAGGCCGGCCCTGGACAGGCGAATGGCATCGGTCAGCACCTCAATGGCCTTGTCCTGACCATAAATAACCCGTTTCAGGTCGGTATCAAGGCTGGCGAGGATGGCCGTATCATCCTTGGAAACAGATTTTTCCGGAATACGGGCCATTTTGGAAACCACAACTTCCACATCTGTCACGGCAATATCCTGTTTGCGCTTTTCCGGGGCCAGAAGCATCTGTGAGGCCCCGACCTCATCAATCACGTCTATGGATTTGTCCGGTTGCTTGCGGTCATTGATATAACGTGATGACAGGTCCACAGCGGCATCAATCACCTCATCGGAATATTTTACGTCATGATGCGCTTCGAAATATTTCCTCAGCCCTTTCAGAATATCCTTGGTTTCGGGAATGGTGGGTTCCTTGATGTCGATCTTCTGGAATCGTCTGAGCAGGGCGCGGTCTTTTTCAAAATGGGAGCGATATTCCTTGTATGTGGTCGAACCGATACAGCGAATGGCCCCTGATGACAGGGCGGGCTTTAACATGTTCGAGGCATCCATGGCACCGCCACTGGTGGCCCCGGCCCCGATGATGGTATGGATTTCATCAATGAACAATATGGCCCCGTCGTGATGCTCCACCTCGGCGATAACAGCCTTCAGGCGTTCTTCAAAATCACCCCGGTAACGGGTTCCCGCAAGAAGGGTTCCCATATCCAGACAGAAAATAGTGGCATTGAACAGAACTTCCGGTACTTTTTTTTCAACGATATGAAGGGCCAGGCCCTCGGCAATAGCCGTTTTGCCCACGCCCGGATCACCCACATAAAGCGGGTTGTTCTTTGATCGCCGGCACAGGATCTGTATGGTTCGTTCCACCTCATGTTCACGGCCGATAAGCCGGTCGATCTTGCCGTCTTTCGCCTTCTGGTTCAGGTCAACGCAATATTTCTCCAGCGCGGTTTCTTCCCGGTCCTCTTCTTCAAAATCATCGCCTTCATCAGGCGGACTGTCTTCCCGGCCAGCCTTTCCGGCTGATTTTGCCAGACCGTGGGATACATAGCTTACCGCATCCAGACGGGTCATGTCATATTGCTGCAGAAAATAGGTGGCATGGCTTTCCCGCTCCGAAAACAACGCGATAAGAACATTTGCCCCGGTGACCTCCTCACGGCCGGAGCTTTGCACATGCAGGATGGCCCGTTGAATGACCCTCTGAAAGCCGGATGTGGGGGTGGCTTCGCCGCCCTGTTCGGTTTTAATATTTTCCAGTTCCAGATCAAGATATGATTTTATTTCCGCCCTGAGCTGACGCACATTAACATCACAGGCCCGAAGGACAGCAACGGCATCCTTGTCATCCAGCAATCCAAAAAGCAGATGTTCCAGGGTGGCAAATTCATGCTTGCGCAGGTTTGCCTCCCCCACGGCCCGGTGGAGTGTATGTTCAAGATTTGGCGAAAATGTCGGCATAAATATTCATTCCTTTTCCAGCGTACATTGCAAGGGATGTTCATTTCGTCTTGCATAATCAATGACCTGCATAACCTTGGTTTCTGCAACTTCAAAACTATAGACACCACATAACCCAACCCCTGTCTGATGCACATTCAGCATGATTTCAACGGCCTCTTCCTCTGTTTTCTGGAAATACATCAGAAGCGTGTGAACAACGAAATCCATAGGGGTATAATCGTCGTTCAGCATGAGAACCTTGTACATGGACGGCTTTTTGGTTTTGGGCAGGGTTTTGGTTATAACCCCGGTCTTGCCCTGACCTTGCCCGCCTTTTTGATCTTTGCTCATTGATCCGCCAATATTATTTTCTGAACCTGTTTCATTACATTAGATAGAAATTTCAAAACAGATTTAAAGATATTAATCAATATTCAGTCAAAAAACATTTAATATTATCATTTTCTAAGGTTATTTTATCTTTCCAATCCTAATGTAACGTTAAAAGAGGGGAACTTCCGGTTGGCATAAAGCGAACTTTTTGCTAATTCAGTATAAATAACTATTATGGACAAAAAAAGGCCCGGCGTGAACCGGACCTGATATTTTAATTTTCACAGAAAATACTGTTGAAGGAAATTTAGCCCGTAACAGGGAAATTATATTTTTTGGCAACTTCCTCGTAACGCGCCTTGATCGGGGCAACCACATCATTTGCCGTTGCTGTGGTGACTTCGTTGATCTGGGTTGTTTCGGCTATAAACTCGTCATAGCGGGCTTTAAAGATACCTGATTGCAGTTCAAAGAATTCTGCGGGTGTCTTGGCAGAAAATAATGTCTTTGCATCCGCTATATTCTTCTCAACGGCTTTTTTTGCTGTTTTCGCAAAGTCCGCATTGGCAGACCGGGCAACCTTTACCGCAATATTGCCCGAAGCAACCAATGCTTCGTAATTGGCTTTACTGAATTCTGAAATATTGTCAAAATTCTCTGTGGCTCCTTTAACAGTCTCCTGTATTTTTTCCTGTATTTTTCCTTGGGTAGCCTCAAATGTTTTTTCGGCTGTTGTCTTCCTGGAATTTTTCGCTTTAGTCATGGTCTATCCTTTTCAATCATCAGTATTGTGCGGTGCAGCATTTGTCTATAGCCCTTTATATAGGCCAGAAAAACATAATGTCAACCATTTATTGTGCATTGCAACAAAAAATATTAGATGATGATAATGGATAGCTTTAGAGCAGGATATCCCGCGCCTGATTTAATTTTGAGGCGAAATAGTCAGACCCGCCCTGATCCGGGTGCATTTTCAGCATCATCTTATGGTGGGCATCCCTGATTTCCAAAGCATCGGGATTGCCGGACAGGCCCAGTATATCAAGTGCCTCTTCCCGCGTCATGGGGGTATTGGCCAGCGATGCCCTCTCCCCTGGCCGGCTGTTTCCCTCACTGCCGAACAGACGCCACAGGCTGCCCCGCGCCGACATGAAGGACAGTAAACCCAACAGCCCGCCAATGGGGATGACTTTGGCGATAATCACGAAAAACAATGCCAGCAGCCCGAAAACCGCCGCAAATCCGTATCGGAGTATCCGGTTCATTTTCTGGGAATTCGATTTCTTCATAAATTGTGAAATAGCATATAGCAGGAAGGCAAAACCAATCAGTATAAAAACATAAATCATTCTGCTTTTCCTATTCTGCAGCGGTGACAGCGGCAGTATTTTCCTGCCAGCCGGGGAGATTCAAATCATCCATAAGGCGTCTGATTTCCTGCCGGGCGGCCACATGGGACAGGGTCATTTTTTCATTGCTGTTGTTCCTGAAGTCCACAAGGGTAAGCCCCTTTGGAAATAATTCACGGTAAATAACCCGTTCGCCGAACCCCGGAACATAGCGGAAGGCAACCCGTTTCTGAAGCTGGGTCAGAACATCATGAACCCGGCGTTTATTCTTGGCATCAAGGGCCGATGTCCGGTTGCGCAAAACCACCCAGTCAATGGTGCCGCGATCCTTCATCGCCCGCATCTTCCGGGCCTCCCAGACCATTTCACTGTAAAGGCTTAATTTTTCCACCTGAAAAGTATCAGGATTGACCTTTGCCAGCAAATCCACATCGACAAAACTGTCATTCACCGGGGTAATCAGGGTATCCGCCGAAATATGCGCCAGCCTTGACAGGAAAGTATCACTGCCCGGACAATCAATGACGATATAGTCGGATTTGCCCTTCAGTTCATCCAGCAGGGCTGAGAAACTGTCCCTGTCCTGCTGTTCCACTTCCTGAAGGATATCACCGTCGGAACGTTGCAATACATGGATTTCCGGCATTTTCAGGTTCAGGCCATGCTGATCCGCATAGGACCGGCGGTTTTCAATATAACGGGCAAGGGATTTCTGACGGGCATCAAGGTCGATAATTGCCACCCTGTAATCACGTTCCAGCAAACTGACGACAATATGCATGGCCGATGTTGATTTACCGGATCCGCCCTTTTCATTGCCAACCACGATGATATGGGTTTTGGCAGCTTTGCTTGTCGTTTTTGCCATTCATGGCTCCCCTGTTTTTTTTAAAAGTTGATATAGTAAAATCTAAACTCTGGTGTTTTTATATTCATAACATTATAAACTGACCAGGCTATATTGACCAGAGCAAGTTTATTGCCATGCAAAAAAACTGAATGACGGAAAATGTATAAACCACACAACAGTAACACCATGAAGAACACTATTCTCATATTCATTGCAACCGTGTTTTTCATTGGCGGGCCGATTCATCTGGCCAATTGGCAGATAGAATACAGCAGACAACATAGCTCACCCATAAAAATGGTTAAGAATATTCCATTATATGACGGTGTCTATGCCATGAAAATTCTGGCATCACACGGTTTTGACATGCAACAGATTCGGAAAAACAACAGCCCGGTACCGGAAGTTTACTTTGCCAATCTGCCCCGGGAACTCACCCGTATAAAAGATGTCAGAATGAAAAAAGAGTTATTTCTTTCCTCGCTGCTGCCGCCGGTTCTGAAAGTCAATGAGACCATTCGCCAGGACCGCAAAAGGCTCAAGAAAATAATTCTTAAAATTACCATCGGCAATGATGTCAGTGAAATGGAATACCACTGGCTGACACAGAAACTGATCCAGTATAAAGTCAAGGTGCGGGATGTGCAGGATTTTATTGACCGGGTCGGGGAAATCCTCGATGTGCTGCTTGGCAGAATGAATGTGATTCCGCCGGAACTTGCCCTCGCCCAGGCGGCACAGGAAAGCGGCTGGGGCACCTCACGTTTTGCCCAGCAGGGTAACGCCCTATATGGGCAATGGACATGGGGAAGCGGCTGTGGCATGGTGCCGGCAAGGCGCGATGAAGGCAAGACACACCGCATGAAATGTTTCCCCAGTATCATAGAGGCCGTTGACAGTTATATGTTAAATCTGAATACACACCGGGCTTACCGGGCCTTAAGACAGGAAAGACGTGCCTTTCGTGATGATCAGGTGATTAATGTCATTCCCCTTGTGGAAACGCTGACCAGCTATTCAGAAGAAGGATTGGGATATGTTGGGAAAATAAAAAACATCATTCGGGTTAACAGGTTAAGTGATTTCAGGCTGGCCCGGCTTGATAATGGTAAAAGATAGCGGAAATCAAATATGATTGCCTCCCCCCTACAGATAATACGGTACAAAAAGCAACTGAGAGTTCAGATAAAAGAATGGCATATGGCGGGATTGAGGGTCGGTATGGTTCCCACAATGGGCGCACTTCATCATGGCCATTTGTCTCTGATCCGGGAAATACAAAAACATGTGGACAGGGTCGTGGTCAGCATTTTTGTCAACCCCATGCAATTCGGCCCCAATGAGGATTTTGATAAATATCCCAGACAGGAAGCCGGTGATGTTAAAAAACTGGAAGAAGTCCAGACCGACCTGCTCTATGCCCCGGAAATAGGGGAAATATACCCCGACGGCTTTTTGACCAATGTCACGGTGACCAAAATCACCGAAGGGCTTTGTGCCGACAAAAGACCCGGACATTTTGACGGCGTCACCACCGTGGTCACCAAGCTTCTGTTGCAATGCCTGCCCGATGTGGCGCTGTTCGGTGAAAAGGATTTTCAGCAATATACCGTGCTGAAACAATTATCCAAAGATCTGGATATTCCCACAGAGGTTATGTGCGGCAAGCTGATCCGGGATGATGACGGACTGGCCACCTCATCCCGTAATGTCTATTTAACGGCCAAAGAGAGGCAAATTGCCCTGGAAATACCCAAAACCCTGAAACGGGTGGTTCATGAGGTCGAAAATAATCTCCTGCCATTACAGGCGTCACTGGACAAGGCCATAGAGCATCTGTTGAAGGCCGGTTTTAAAGAGGTGCAATATCTGGAAATCCGCAAATCCGCAAATCTGGAACCGGTAACCGATGAAATAACCGAGCCATCACGGGTGCTGGTGGCGGCAGTGATCGGCAAAACCCGTCTGATTGACAATATGCCTGTTCATGTTCCTGAAAAAAATTAAAGCAAACCCATTTCACGGAGTGTACGGGATATTTCCTCCGGCATATCATCTGTTTTTTCCGATTCGGCTATATCCCTTGGCACATCGGAAGTTTCCAGATAACGCCAGCCCTGATGGGGACGTCTCGGCTGACCTTCGGTGCGAAATATTTTTGTATCCATAATGATTTTACATTTTGTGCCATTATCGGTTTCTATGGGCTCCAGAGCGATAATTCGCTGACGCAGCTGCACAAAACCCCTGATGATCCAATAGATTGACCCGCCATCCAGAATTTCAGCCGCGCGTTTCGGACGAAAGCGGGTGATATGAAAATTATAGGGCGTCCCGTCCGGCAACTGCTGCTCCCTGCCCCGGCGTACCTCAATCAGATGTTCGATACTGTCTATTCCAACACATAGTTTTAAAATATGAACGGTCATGGGAACTCTACATAAGAATGATGGACGCCAGGCCCAGAAAAGCAAAAAAACCGACCACATCGGTGATGGTGGTCACAAAAATACTGCTGGCAAGTGCCGGATCGATATTCATTTTATCCAGCCCCACCGGAATTAATATCCCCGCAAGACCCGCCATGATCATATTTATAACCATGGCGGCTGCAATGACACCACCAAGCAGCGGACTGTCAAAATAGGCGAAAGACAATCCACCGATGATAATGGCCATTATGGTTCCGTTTAAAGTGGCTATGGCCAATTCCTTGCCAATAACCCGCCGCACATTGGTTGAGGTCAGATCCTTTGTCGCCAGGGAGCGCACTGTTACCGTCATGGTCTGGGTTCCTGCATTGCCGCCCATGCTGGCCACTATCGGCATCAGAATGGCCAGAGCCACCATCTGTTCAATGCTGCCGTCAAACAGGGCAATCACCATGGAAGCCAATATGGCCGTGGCCAGATTAACCAGCAGCCAGACGATGCGGTTTTTGGTGGCTTCGAAAATGCTTTCGGTAATATCGGTTTCCTGCACCCCGGCCATGCGCAGAATATCTTCTTCGGCCTCTTCATCAATAACGTCCACCACATCATCGACAGTAATCATGCCCAACAGGCGGCCATCTTCATCAACAACCCCCATGGATGTCAGGTCATATTGCCGGAACATATGGGCGACTTCTTCCTGATCAATCGTGACCGGGACCACTTTCGGGTCCGTGTCCATGATCTCGCTGACCGGCAACTGGTCCGCCCCGCGAATAAGCCGGCTTAACGAAATCATGCCAATGGGGTGATGGAGCGGGTCCACAATAAAAATTTCATAGAATTCCGGTGGTAATTCTTCCTCGGCCCGTAAATATTGAATGACCTGGCCGACGGTCCAGGCGCCGGGGACGGTAATGACATTTTTCTGAACCAGACGTCCGGCACTGTCCTGTGGATAGGAAAGGCCCTCCTCTACCGCAAGCCTTTCCTCGTCGGGCATGGCGGCAATAATCCGGTTACGGTCTTCAAGGTCAATATCCTCAAGAACATCAACGGCATCATCACTTTCCAGCTGGCTGATGGCTTCGACAACATCCTTGTCATCCATCTCCTTGATGATCTGGTCAAGGGCGGTATCTTCCAGCTCAGGCAATATTTCCGGATCAAGACCTGCCCCGTAATAGGTCGTAAGCTTTGTGCGTTCTTCTTCCTTGAGCTGTTCGAAAATATCCGCCACATCCGCTGAATGAAGCGATGCGAGAAGATATTCAAGCTGCTCTGAATCATTTTCCCTCAGGGCATGGGAAATTTCCTCAACCAGTTCCGCTGTTACTTCAAACACGTCCCCGTGAGGTGAATTTCTGCTTTTATCTTTTTCCAACGGATCACGGGATTCCATATTCACCTGTCCTGATATATTCCGGGTTAGTGATTTAGGTATCGGATTTTTTATCTGTCAGGTCAAGAGTCAATACGGCTTAGACATGCCTGGATAAATAATCTTCCATTATTCTGGTCAGGCGGACCGGGGTTTCTGCCATTGGGAAATGGCCGGAATTCTGAATAATATCAATGGTTGCATTTGGAAACCAGTCAAGCAGGCTGTGGCTCATGGCGTCTGCCGTTATGGCCTGATCATATTCCCCGACCAATACCAGTAATGCCGTTTCATTGCCCTTTACCTGCCCGGCAAAATCCGTTTCTGTCCAGGCCAGCATATAATTATGAAAAGCCTCAGCCGTGGTTGTCTCATGTGACCGGCGAACAATATAGTCATACCAGCCTTTCGAGAGGCGGCCACTGGTTAAAAAGTTCAGAATTCCCAGACGGTTATCATCGCTTGTACTGGCCCCGTGAAAAAGTGCCCTGCCATCCTCATCCAAAGGTGAGCCGGACGCCGGAACAGGCGTGATGGCAACCGCAGACTTTATCCTGTCCGGTACCAGACAGATCATTTTCTGAATGGCCATTCCGCCCATGGAATGACCAACCCCGTGAAATTCCGGCCACCCCAGATAATCCGCAAGGGCAATGGCATCACGGGCAATTTGTTCAATAGTATGATCACCCGCCATTTCAATGGATTTGCCGTAACCGCGATAATCCATAAAGGCATAGGTAAAGCTGTCTCCGTCCAGATAGGGCAGCATTGCCTCATAGCCGGTATAATCCCCCCACCAGCCATGGAGTATAATTACATGTTCCGGTCCAGTCCCAATCAGGCTGTGGCCAATTATGTTGTCTTTTACCATGAGAAAACACCTCGGATATATTTATTGAATGATAATGATCTGATTTTGTTCGGGGATGATACAGTCCGTACAATCGGGGATGATATCTTTTTCCCGGTGATGATATATGATAATTTTCTCTGTTTCCGGCAGCATGTCATTCAGTTTTGCTTTGCGGTAAAACCAGCCGGTAATAAACAGCGCGTCCAGTTCCGGCAGGTCTTTTAATGAACTGATATCTTCCGTATCACCGGTAAAATATAATTTCTTCCCGGCCCAGTTAACCAGATATGAATAATGCTCGGTATTGGCGTGGCTGCTTTTCCTCGGGGTTATCCTTATGGGGCCAAAGGTCATATTATCGGTAAACTTTATAACCTTCGTCTGTTCCAGCGGTATTGTAACATCCTGTGGCCCGATGATATTCCACTTCTGGTCCGAAAATAACAACGGCTCAAAATGGTCAATATGACGGTGGGTGATCAGGGAAAGGACATTTCCCGTGGTTCCCGGAAAATAAAATTCATAGGCCATATAATCATAGACACCGGACTTATAGGGAAAATCCGTCAGCAGTATATAATCACCATCGGTAATCCGGAAAGCCTCATTGCCGATAAAGCTCATCTCAAGGGATTTGGAATAAGCAATATTAGTGAAAAGACCCGTCAGCAGTAATGATAGAAAAGCACAAACCGAATATTTAATTTTTTCAATCATGTTTCTGTCCCGAATTGCAAAATTCTCGGTAATAGCCTACATGAAAAAATGCAAAAATCCAAGTTTACAGCCAAAAATTATCAATAATTTCAGATTTGTCCTTTTTCCTGAAAAAACTGTCGGGCCTTAACATTATATTGAGGAATATTGAGTAGCTTGCCATCAATATCAGTTTTACCCAGATCAGTTCAATCCAGAGTATAAAAAATGAAAAATATCACTTTACGTTTAATCGGTTATGTCGTCATCGGACTTTTCCTGATGGCGGGGGCATTATTTATTTCAACCTCTTACAGCATCTATGCCAATGTTGCGGATTCACAGCAGATATGGCTGTCGGGGAATGCCGCGTCCGATCCGGCCATTGCCGGGCAGTTAACCGAAAAACTTGATAGCGCACATTTCTTCGCTGCAACAATGTTCTGGTCGGCGATTATCAGTATGATTATCATGATTTTCTCCACCTATCTGGTATTGTTCCGGGTTATTCTGCAACCTATTCATCAGATTACCACATCCCTGTCAAAACTTGCCCAAGGTGAAATTGATGTTGAAATTCCCTGTGCCGATATCGGTTCTGAATTTGGCGAAATGGCCGATGCCGCCCGGCAGTTCCAGATCAACAGCCAGGAAAGAATCAGGCTGGAGGAAGAGGCCATAGTTGCCGAAAAGGAAATATTGCGACAGGAAAAAGAAGCCCAGGAGCAGAAGGATATCATCAGAAGAGAAAAACGCGACAAGGAACGTGAACAGATGCGTCAAAGCGAACGGCGCACCCAGGAACTGGAACAGAGAATCAGGCAGTTTGATCAGCAGATCAAAAAAAATATGGATAAGGTGGATATGGCCGTTGACGAACTGTCCTCTGCATCAGCTGCCATGTCCGGGACAGCAAGCGATATTGAACTGCAAACTTCATCGGCCGCCAGTGGTGCCACACAAATGTCATCCAATATGAACGCAGTGTCTTCCTCTACGGAGGAAATGGCAGCTTCCATCGAAGATATCAGCCAGAAAATGGATCAGTCCGCCCGCATCACACAGGATGCCATCGACAAGGTGGAAACAACCGCCACAACAGTAAGCAACCTGTCCATATCATCACAAAGCATCGGCGATGTTATCGGTCTGATCGAGGAAATTGCCAATCAGACCAACCTTCTTGCCCTCAATGCAACCATTGAAGCGGCGCGTGCCGGTGAAGCCGGCAAAGGATTTGCCGTCGTGGCGTCAGAAGTAAAGGTTCTCGCAGGCCAGACATCTTCAGCTACTCAGGAAATTTCCGGCCATATCAACAAAATTCAGGAAATAAGCAAAAATATTGTAACTGATATCACCGATGTAAAAAATATTGTGGAAGAAAATTCCCGCATTGTCAGCACCGTCAATGATGCCGCCGAACAACAAACCTACGCCACCCGCGAAATATCAACCAATATCCAGCAGGCGGCCGTGGGAACAAACGAAGTTTCAGGTCAGATCAGCCTCGTGCAAGACGGCATCTCAACCACCCTGCAAGCCTCTGGTCAGGTTCGGGAAATATCCGACAAACTATCCCGGAACGGCAGCCAGATGAAAGGTATAGTCGTGGATTTCCTCGAAGATATTCGCGCGATCTAAAAGTCTTTCTGAGCGTCAGGAAAAAAATGGTGCCCCACAGGGGACATAGATGGGCACTGGTATGAAACAATTGAGCTATAATAGCAAACCCTTGATAATCAAAGGGTAAATTTCATTTGTCTGAGCAGCGCTTGTAGATTTCTATTACGTTGTGCAAGAGATTATCCTTTAGATTCAGGTGGATCGTTTCTGCGCTGATAACACTTAAGATGATGGGGGGCAGGCCCACATTCCTTTTATCTCGCCTTCCGCTTCGCGCCATCTTAATACTCCCTGTCCTGAATTTCTTTACCCCGCGTAATGATCTCACTGCCCTCTGTTTGCCAAGTGAAAATGGGAACAGCGATGCCGATAATGTCTTCTGTATTGAGGGGGCCAAAATAGCGGCCATCAAAACTATCCGGCCTGTCCATCAAGGCAAAAAACTGGTCATCGTTCAGAATGATACAGCCCTGCCAAAGAGGTAAAACACGGCCCTGACCGTCCTTTGTTAAAGCCGTGGCGACCCGATACTGATTGACCAGAATAACCTTTCCATGACGGCAAACCTCATCGCCGGACAGGGCAACAATTCGTTTAATAAGCGGCACGTTAAAGGGCAGATAATGTCTTTTCGCCGCCAGCATCCTAAAGCCGGGCGGCGTCGGGACGACGGCAAACGCCTCCCGTTTCAGGCCGCTGGCTGGGGTAACGCGATAAAATCCAATGGGGGCAGAAGCAGAGGCATTATAGACAATTTTAATCGGTAAATTAATGGTCAGCGGTACCAACATCATGACACTTATAAAGCTAATAAGGGCCAGAAATCGCATCCTTTTGGTCATGCCGATACCGCCCTTTCCAACAGCCAGGCATTGTGCAATCTGGCTTCATAGGGGAGCGGCTCAAGGGACGCATTGAGCCGGGCATTTGTCTGTATCCAGTACCACGGCGCAACATCTGCAAGGTCAATCTCGGCCTGCTCAATCAGGTCAATTGCTTCAAAAAGGCGATGAACGCGAGCCTTGCCGGAAACGTCCAGAAGCACTTCTGCGCCGGGGGTAATACCCGGAATAGAGCAAACTGCTGTTGTCGGATCGCCGCCTCTAAGGACAAAAAAGCGCCAGGGCTTGCTGGTGCGAGATGCCGAGCACAGTTATCTGGCGCTGGAAGGTTTGGATGAAGAGCCGATGGATCAACTGCGAGGGCATTCCATTACTTACCGTATTGCGGTGGGTCCCCAACAAGGCCGTAAAGTTTTCACCTTGCAAATGCTGTCTGATGAACGCGATGCCGATGACGCCCCGGCGGTCGGTAACGTCGCTGGATTCTCCCTGCACGCCGGTGTAGCGGCCAAAGCCAAACAACGTGAAAAGCTGGAGCGTTTGTGCCGCTACATCAGCCGACCGGCCATCGCTGAAAGGCGTCTGTCGCTGACCAAACAGGGCATGGTTCGTTATGAGCTGAAAACCCCGTATCGAGATGGCACGACTCACGTCATCTTCGAGCCAGTGGACTTTATCGCCAAACTGGCCGCCCTGGTACCCAAGCCCAGGGTCAACCTGACCCGGTTCCACGGTGTCTTTGCGCCGAACAGCAAACACCGGGTGTGGGTGACCCCGGCCAAGCGGGGCAAGGGCAGCCGGAAAGTGGCAGAAGGTCAGCATGAGAAAACGCCCACGCAACGCCATGTGGCAATGAGCTGGGCTCAGAGACTGAAACGAGTGTTCAATATTGACGTTGAGACCTGCCGGACCTGCGGTGGTAACGCGAAGGTGATTGCTTGTATCGAAGACCCCGCGGTCATCAGCAAGATACTGAACCATCTGGCGGAGAAATCGCCGATGGATTCAGGGGTACTCATCCCCAATCCTCGCGCACCCCCACAAGCCCGTCTGTTTAGCTAATACCGCTTTATCGTTGTTGGCCGACAATGGGGTCGACAGGATGCCGGCTGGTCTGAAAACAGCCATTGGCGGGAAAATGGGCAATTGAGGCCGCACTTTCGGTGCAGCACAAGGGATTCGGCGAAGATTCCCGGGGTACTCGGAATGCAAAGTGGGCTAAACAGCCTTCCAATGGTCGTGGGCGTGATGCAATTGGGCGTTTATCCGACCTATACTCTTCAGTATCATCGAGGCTGTGAAGAATCGGGTGGTCGAGGTCAGATGTTGAGATGAACAGTTCGGACTGAGTTGAGAAGGATTTCTGCATACCGCATTCTACCAAAAACAGCTTGGCTTGATGAGTTATGCTGAGGTCTCAGGGTCATAATT
>UOEJ01000064.1_pt1 | contig 17245 bp, 16 predicted proteins | sample 1989191 | NCBI WGS metagenome assembly UOEJ01 (sample SAMEA4712195, study PRJEB27164) | hydrothermal vent metagenome | biome: marine basaltic hydrothermal vent biome; feature: marine hydrothermal vent; material: mineral | place: Pacific Ocean | collected 2011-06-14/2011-07-23 | depth 1719 m | reverse complement strand
AACGCCGCCCCCGCTTTACGGGAAAATAAAGGATAATAACTTATGACCGCACTCTCCCCTTCCCATGCTGTTGCTGTGATAGGTGCCGGAACCATGGGGGCCGGCATTGTGCAGGTCGCCGCCACTGCCGGGCATGACGTCTATATTTTCGACACCTCAGGCGAGGCCATCGACAAGGGCATGGCCCAGATTGAAAAATTCCTTGCCCGGTCAGTGGACAAAGGACGCATTGATGAGGCGGAGCGCGACGCCATATTGGGCCGTATCAAACGCTGCGACAAGCTGGAGGACCTCGCCCCGGCCAAACTGGTCATTGAGGCCATCGTGGAAAATATCGACATCAAACGGTCCGTTTTTGGCCAGTTGGAGGATATTCTGGCAGAAGACGCCATTCTGGCTTCCAACACGTCATCCATCTCCATCACCGAAATTGCCGCAAGGCTGAAACGGCCTGAACGCATGGTGGGTATGCATTTTTTCAATCCGGCCCCGATCATGAAACTGGTGGAGATCATTCACGGGCTGGTCACCGACAAACAGGTGGCCGAAATTGCCTTTGCCACGGCAGAAGCCTGGGGCAAGAAAGTGGTGCATGCCAAATCCACCCCCGGCTTTATCGTTAACCGGGTCGCCCGCCCGTTTTATTCCGAGGCCCTGCGTATCCTGCAGGAAGGCGGGGCCGACATCCCGACCATCGACAGCTGCATCCGGGAAGCGGGTGGCTTTCGCATGGGGCCGTTCGAGCTGATGGACCTGATCGGCAATGACATAAATTTCTCTGTGACCAAATCGGTTTATGAGGCCTATTTTCAGGAGCCGCGCTATCGCCCTTCGCTGATACAGCAGGAGATTGTCGCCGCCGGACGTTATGGTCGGAAAAGCGGCCATGGTTATTATAATTACGCAGAGGGAGCTGAAAAGCCCGCCCCCCATACAGCACCCCCCGGCCCGGCCCCGACCGAGGTCACGGTTTTTGGTGAAAATGCCCTTATCTCCCCGCTGGCCGGACTGGCCAAAGAGGCTGGTATCACGGTCAACAGCGACCCGGAGCAGGATGTTCCCGATTATATGCCCGGCTTTCTGGTGGATAATATATTGCTGCTGTTATCGGACGGCACGACCGCCACGGAACTGGCCAGTGTCATGCCCTATGAGGTGGTTACCTTCGACCTGGCCCTTGATTATAACGCCGCCAGCCGTATCGCCATCGCCAAGGGGGAACAGGTTTCAGAGGAAAGCCTGGCCGTTGCCGCCGGTTTCTTTCAGGCCATCGGCAAACAGGTGTCCGTCATTGATGACTGTCCCGGCCTGATCGTCATGCGCATCCTTGCCATGCTGGCCAATGAGGGCAGTGACGCGGTCTATCAGGGAGTGACAACGGCTGAGGGCGTTGATATTGCCATGGTGAACGGCGTCAATTATCCCAAAGGCCCCCTGCAATGGGCCGAAGATATCGGCCTGACCCATATCCGGGATGTTCTGGGCAATCTGCAACGCTTTTACGGTGAGGACAGATACCGCACATCCCCCCTGCTCCGCCGGGCCACATTCGGGACTGAGAAACTGATATGAGCCAAGAAACCACTCAGGAAATTGCCCGGAAAATAGCTGAAAAATTCAACAGCCGCCGTACGCTGGACAAGCTTTTGGGCATTGAGTTCGTCTCCATTGATGCCGGGGCGGCGGTGATGAAATTAAAACTGACCGAGGATATGGTCAATGTATATGGCAGCGCCCACGGCGGCACCATCTTTGCCCTTGCCGATGCGGTTTTTGCCTATGCCTGCAACAGCCGGAATATCATCTCCGTGGCGGCGGGCTGCTCCATAGAATATCTGGCCCCGGCCTTTCCCGGTGACACCCTTACCGCCAGTGGAAAATTTCAGGGCGGGCGGGGGCGGCAGGGCATCTATGATATTATGATCACCAATCAGGACGATAAATTAATCGCCACATTCAGGGGAAAATCCCATTCCACCAAAGAAAAAGTTCTAGGAGACACCACATCATGAGAGATGCTTTTATCTGTGACGCTATCCGCACCCCCATTGGCCGTTACGGCGGCGCGTTATCATCGGTCCGGCCCGATGATCTGGCGGCCATTCCGCTGAAGGCCCTTATGGACCGCAACGCGCAAGTGGACTGGACACAGGTAGATGACCTGATTATGGGTTGTGCCAATCAGGCCGGGGAGGACAACCGCAATGTGGCGCGTATGAGCGCCCTGCTGTCCGGCCTGCCGGTAAGCGTTGCCGGCAGCACCGTGAACCGCCTGTGCGGGTCCGGCATGGACGCGGTTGGCATTGCCGCCCGCGCCATCAAATCCGGCGAGGCGGAACTGATGATTGCCGGTGGTGTGGAAAGCATGTCCCGCGCCCCGTTTGTCATGGGAAAGGCCGATGCGGCCTTCTCTCGCAAGGCGGAAATATATGACACCACCATAGGCTGGCGTTTTGTCAACCGCATGATGAAACAGCAATATGGTATCGACAGCATGCCCGAAACGGCGGAAAATGTGGCCGGGGATTTCAATATTTCGCGCGCGGATCAGGATTTATTCGCCCTGCGCTCCCAACAGAAAACCGCCGCCGCCCAGAAATCCGGACGCTTTGATGGCGAAATTACACCGGTCACCATCCCGCAAAGAAAAGCTGACCCTGTCATTGTCAGCACTGATGAGCATCCCCGCGCCGGCACAACATTGGAAGCCCTGAATAAACTGCGCACCCCCTTTCGCGAAGGCGGGAGCGTCACAGCAGGCAATGCGTCCGGCGTCAATGACGGGGCCTGCGCCCTGCTTCTGGCGTCCACTGATGCGGCGGCAAAATATGACCTGACGCCAAAGGCACGTGTGGTCGGCATGGCCACTGTCGGACTGGAACCACGCATTATGGGATTTGGCCCGGCCCCGGCCACGAAAAAACTTCTGACACAAACCGGCCTCACCCTGGACCAGATGGATGTCATCGAACTGAATGAGGCCTTTGCCTCACAGGGGTTGGCGGTTATGCGTGATCTTGGGCTTGATGATGATGACGCCCGGGTAAACCCCAATGGCGGGGCCATCGCCCTTGGCCATCCACTGGGCATGAGCGGGGCGCGGCTGGTCACCACCGCCATCTATGAACTGCAACGCCGGAATGGCCGCTATGCCCTTTGCACCATGTGTATCGGTGTGGGTCAGGGCATCGCCATGATTATCGAAAGAGTCTAATATCTGGCGGCGGGAATATGGTCTTTGTTAATGACAATCTTGCCGATGGGGGCCAAGGCCAGTCCGGCCAGTTTCACATGTTGAAAGGCAAAAGGGATGCCGATAATGGTAACGGCAAGGGCAATGGCCCATAATATATGACCAAGTGCCAGCCATATCCCGCCAAATAAAAACCAGATGATATTGCCGATCACGCCCAGCGGGCCGGTGCCGATATCCTCACGTCCCGATAATATTTCCCGGTTGACCACTTCCCGGCCAAAGGGCAGAAGGCTTAAATGGGCCATATTCATCGCGGCCACAAACCACGGCAGACCAATGATGGAAACGGCCATAATGATGCCAACCACAACCCAGCCGACAGCCATGATAAAACCGCCGAAAATCAACCATAAAATATTTAAAATAAAAGACATATCGTCACCCGGAAGTTACGCAATTATCCCTACAACTTATTCTTATATGGGTGTTGGCGTCTGGTAATGCAAATTTATTTATCTTTTTTGCCGGCGATAATCTTTTCCATGAAAGTGACAAGCTTTTCAAATTGTCCGGCACGGGTGAATTTTTCCCGGTTGGGGTTTGGCTTTTGCGCACCGACAGCTTGTTTTTTGGTCTTTAGAAGGTCGGATAAATAGGCGGCGACCTCATCCACGTCATTACTGACCAGACCAAAGTCATTATCCCGGATAATATCGGCTGCCTCCCCCGTGGTGCTGCCCAGCGATAATATGGGCTTCCCGGCGCCGATATATTCAAACAGCTTGCCCGCAATGACACCGTTCTCGCTGGGATGATCCCAACGCAGCAGCATAAGCACATCGACCTGCTGTTGCAGGGCCAGTAATTCCTTTTGCGGGATATAGCGGTTACAGACAACCACGTCTTCCAGCCCATATTGTTTGATAAGGTCATTCTGGTGGTCACTCAGATCTGCACGGCCCTTGGGCGTATAGAGCAGGACGGTAAACTCCTGTGCCACTTCGCCCATTTTACCCAGAGCTTCAAACACCACAGATGGATCACGTTTACCGCCATAAAGATACCCGGCATACAGCAGCGTTATCTTTTTATCGTCATAACTTGTCTGTACATCAAGGTTAAAATCTGCCGGATCAAAACCATTCATGACAAATTCAACGGGAATTTTACGGGTCGATTTTAAATGTTCCGCCCATGTGCGGGTCACGGTCACAAGGCCCGCACAATGTTTCAGGGCATGGTTTTCCAGAAACCGGTCAATATACCTGCGAAGTCCCGTGCTGCCATAATAGGGGTGATCGGTCCATAAATCGCGGTAATCATATATGACGGGAACATCAATCATGCGGCCAAGCCTGCTGGCCACCAACATGGGGGTGAAGGGCGGCAAGGTGGCGAAAATAACATCAGGGCTCCAATCCTGAAGCATCTTCTTTCCGGCGCGGATCGCCGGACAGTACCAGCCCACAAGATCATCGGGAATATTGGTGAGCCGCCGGTAGAGGATACTTATTCTGGATTCTTTGCCGGGTGAATCGCCTGGCTGATTTTCAATCTGGTCTGGCTCAGGGGTATTTTTTTCTGCCGCTGAATTGTCTTTTCTTTTACCAAAAATGGCTTTCAGGCTGTCCTTGACCCTTGACGGAAAATCATTGATATTTGAGGATGGGACATAATGAATATTTTTCCGGGAAACTTCCGGCAATAACACGGGCTCAAACATGTCATTTTCGGGACATAAAACCCGCACATCATGCCCCTGATCCTCCAGATATTTTGCCAGCTTATTCACCCGGCTTGCCGATGCCGGACTATAGGGCGGGAAATAACCGGCGATAATTAATATTTTCAAGGTGATGGTCCTTCTTTCCCTTGAATATGGACATATAGAATAGGAATTTCAAAATTTTCATCTTTTATGGACTTAATTGTAAAATCATGAAAATATCGCCCAATCAATTTTGCCAGAGTATTATGATTAAATTTAACAACATGTGAAGGCTCATCAATCGGGCCAAGACAATCATCAGGAACAAACAAAAAACATTGTCCTTGTGGTTTCATAACACGTTTTATCTCACGCATAAAATCTCCCCGCTTAACAATATGCTCTAGAATTTGTGATGCTATAACTGAATCAAAACTATCATCCTGATACTCTATCTTGGGTAATAAAGATTTTGTCATAAAGATGCCTAAATTCTCCAGACGTTTCACACAGAGGTCTGAAATTTCGGTTCCATAAAGATCATTATACCCATTTTCTTTAAGATACCTCAAAATAGACCCCGTACCACAAGCGATATCAAGAACGGCATCTGTTACCTGAATTTTTTCCTTCAAAAGTTTATTCTTAGTAGGCCAAACTCTCTTGAGGGAATCCCATTCTCTCAGATAAATTTCATCCCAATACTCTTCACTATTCACTGCAATACCAAGGTTGATTATCTTATGATATAAATATGGAAAATAATTTGAGAAGAAATTTTTTATTCTCCAAGGCAACACAGGAGCACCTCCAATTGAGTGTTTTTAGTTTAGTTTATTGAACCAATAGTTACTTTATATATTACAGACAAGTCAACTACTTAAGCAGCATAAAAGATTTACTTCTAATTGTGCAAACAGAAAAATTAATATGACTTTGAAAAATTAACCAATTATTTTTTGGATTTATATAGATTGCTCGTATGAAAATTTGAGACTATAAAATATTCAGGCAAAAAATCCAATGAAGAACCCCGCAGAATGACTTCAAATACAGAAAACATAGGCAAAAAAATATTTGCCGGGTCTGTCTGGGCAGTTGCCATGCGAATGTCGATCCGTTTTCTGGGTATCATCAGTATAATTATACTCGCCCGCTTGCTTGATCCAGAGGATTTCGGCCTTGTCGCAAAAGCGGTGATGATCCAGTCATTTTTGATAATGTTTACAGAATTTGGATTAGAATCCGCCTTAATTAAAGATCAGAAATCAACCCATAACCATTATAATACAGTTTGGACCATTCACATCATTCGCGGCGGTGTGATAGGAATCATTTTGGCATCGCTGGCACATCAGGCCTCAATATATCTTCATGAACCCCGTCTGGAACTTATTATATATTATTACGCTGCCATGACCTTTATTGGTGGATTTTACAATATTGGCGTAGTTGACTTTCGTAAGAATATGATATTTTCATTTGATTTTCGATATAATCTATATAAAAAACTGGCGGGTTTTGTCACAACGATTACGGTGGCCTTTGTCTGGGAAACCTATTGGGCACTGATTGCCGGTAGTATTGCCAGTACCGTCATATCTCTGATTACCAGCTTCTTCATGTCGCCATTTCGCCCCCGTATTTCACTATTAGAATGGAAACCACTATTCCATTTTTCCAAATGGATGCTGAGCTTCGAACTATTAAATGCTGTTTCGGTGAAACTGGATACTTTTCTGATTAGTCGTTTTTCGAGTACTGCCAACCTCGGTCTTTATACGATTTCTTTCGAAATCTCAGGAACACCTTCAACTGAAGTTGCCATGCCCGTTGCAAGAGCTGCTTTGCCGGGCCTGGCAAAGTTGAAACATGATATACAACAATTTTCTACAATGCATCTTTCTTCATTGAGCCTCGTTATGCTCATCGCTGTTCCTGCAGCATCAGGTGTGAGCATATTAGCAGAACATATAACTCTGACCCTGCTAGGTGCTAAATGGTCCGATGCCGTGCCGCTCATACAAGTGCTCGCCATATTTGGCATTACCCGCGCCGTTTATGCGACGACTATTTCTGCTTTAATTGCATTTAACAGGCCAGATCTATTGACTAAAATTTCAATATTCAACATGGTAACGCGTTTTGCCTTGCTGATAACTGGCATATCATTATATGGCCTGATGGGTATGGTTTGGGGAATATTAATATCTGGCCTACTCAATATGCTCGTCTTGGTGATTATTCAGAACAATATTGGAATTTTATCTGCCTGGGGACTTTTTAGCCAGACCTGGCGCGTCATTCTTGCAACATTAATAATGTGTGGCGGACTGTATTATCTGCCCTTGGACATCACATTTTTTCAAAACCAGATAATAATAATCCGCTTATTGGTTGAAATCATTACAGGTGTGCTTCTTTATTCAATTAGTCTATTTTCCTTATGGTATCTGTTTTCAGAAAAAAAGGGACCAGAAAGAACGATCATTGACTTGCTGTTAAAGAAAAAAGGGAAAAATAAATAATGGACAAAAAACTGACCATTGGCTTTGTCGGAGATTTTTGTCTGTCTCAAGCGCATAAAAAATCAACGAACTATTTGTCCGACGCCTTCGACCTAAGCAGGAAACTTAACAACTCAGTTGACCTTGCTATAGCCAATCTGGAATTTTGCATAACTCCGCCCGATGTAAAAGATGTCCCCGGCATGGCGCTACCCGCAATATATGCAGAAAATTTATCTTCTGCCGGTTTTGATATATTCTGCCTGTCCAATAACCATATCGGAGATTATGGTGAAGACACTTTACTGCATAGCAAATCTTTTCTTGAAGAGCGTGGGCATTTAACCGTCGGTGCCGGCAAAAATATATTGGACGCCACCCAACCACTTTACATTGAAAAAAATGGTTTTCGGGTTGCTATAATAAATGTTTGTGATGAAACACGTTATTTCGCCAGTGAGAAAACCGCCGGCATCTCCCCCTTGGCGAAACCCATTATTAAAAAAATGCTCTGCGTTGCCAAAAAAGAAGCAGACGTGGTCATTATTTGCATCCATGCAGATCTGGAGTTCTCTAACAGCCCCGCCCCGTGGAGGGTGGCATTATCCCGCGAGTTAGCTGAACTAGGCCCCGACATGATCATTCATCACCACCCCCATACCCTGCAGGGTATTGAATATTGGAACGACGTGATTATTGCCTATTCTCTGGGAAATTATATCTTTCCTATTTATGATGGTGATTATATGCAAAACAGGGAGGGTTTTGTGGATGAAGGCATCTACCTGACAGTAACTCTGGTTGACAAACAGGATGGCACCAGAGAAATTTCCCATAAAATAACCCCTACTCAGATTAATAAGGAAAATGTTACTAGCCTTGCCACAGGTGACAAGAAAAATAATATTATCATCAAAATGCAAGACTATAGTACCATATTAGAAAACCCTTCGGAATTACGCCGTGCTTATTTCAGGCTATGTAAAATACAAATGAAAACCACACTAATGGGGATCTATTATCGTATCGCAAGAAAAGAATATATTGTGGCATGGCAATATTTAAAGCACCATTTTTCTACCAATTTTCATACTAGGTGGATAAAAGGTTTTTTCACCTTGGGACAATTTTAATTTTCGGGTTAATTTTCTGAATCCTTAAAATAAAACATAAGAAAGTATAGGCAGAATGAGTTTTTTAGGAGCAAAACAGAATTTTAACGCAATTGCACCATCTACTTCCAAAGCAAGTCTTGACACATTAAAGCTTTATTACGATGACGAAACTATCATTCAGTCTACCGAAGAATATGACTTGTATCTGGTGGGAAATATATGCACCAATTTAGATCAGCAACAAATTGAAAAATCTCTGGAAAATGCAGAGGGCACCTTTGCTTATGTCTTATTTCTAAAGCATAAAAAAGAAACTGTTATCGGTACAGACAAAATGGGGTTTTTTCCGCTTTACTACACTGATAATGAACACAATTTCATATTTGCTAATTTCATTCCCCACATCAAACATCGCCTCAAAAAAGCGGAACCCAATTGGGATACCTGGGATGAGTTGCTGAATACTGGAGATATTTTAGGGCATAAATCGACCATCAAAGGGGTTAGCAGGCTAAGACAAGGCGAAAAACTATCCTTTATAAAGGACGCATATTCCATAAAAACTTTTTGGCGGTACGAAGGAATAGATTTTGTCGGCCCTGAGGATTATATCAATCTAAATAATGACCTTATGTCTGAAAGCATAGAGATTTTATCAGCTAACGACGCAAAAAAAATATTCCCACTGTCTGGCGGCCATGATTCCAGAAGGATCGCCATTACAGCATATTCATTGGGAATAGACATCACCGCCATAACACAAGAAACCTTCAATCGGGATTTATTTGATGAAGATACACTTATCGCAACGCTTATTGCGAAAGAATTAGGCATAAAAAAACATATAAAATTACCCCAACCTGACTTTAAAACGCAACGTGAGGATATGATTTACAAGGATTACTGGTGCGGCTTTGAAAGCTCTCAGCATACCTGGGCCGTAAATATTTCCAAAAATGTAAAAAAAAATTCGCTTATTTATGACGGCATCATTGGTGATTACACAATTAACAATCACTGCCTTAAAGACATCCCGGAATATTTAAATAACTATAATAATATTGACAAGACCACGTCACTTGTCGCCCCAACTCAAAAAAAAATTCACCTAAAAGATCATCTTACGACGTCCCCTTTACAAAACAGAATTCGTACGGAACTAAAAGAATTCCCCCTGGACTGCAACCAAATCACACTCTTTAAAACCTTTAATCACTGCCGCAGAAATCTAAGCCAATGGTATATCCCCTTTCTGCTGAATGGGATTAATGTCAATCTTCCCTATGGGTATTCTCCGCTTTTCCTTCAATCGCTCTCATTAGACATAAAGTACCGTTTGGATGCACTATATCAACACGAATGTATGCTAAAAATTAATAAAGCTGTGGCAGGCATCCCCTCCACCCGCGAAAATCATGATGCGCGTTTCTGGATAGGTCTTGGGGCTAGGAAAGGAAATGCAACACCATTCTACCCTTGTGGCATTGTGGCTTCTGATCGCGTTTTTTCTTATCTCCAACAAAACCTGAAAAATAAAATACTGGACGGCATTTTCTTGCGAGCTGCCCCTGATTATATACAATCCAGCAGGTCATGGTATTACGAACCTCTACAACGCTTAAACTTATTTCTGGAATGGCTTGAAACTGATGAAAATCATCTGCCTGTTTTATATAAAGGCAAACCTCCATTTATTGAAATGGCCACCAAGGGGGTATTCGACAAGTAAGCTATATATAAATCAACTATCGTTAGCATCTTTACGGATATGAGCAAACAGGATTTGCATATCAAAATTTTCATCTTTTATGGACTTAATTGTAAAATCATTCGACGACGGACAGGCAGGTATTGCTTTTACTTTCACCTCCACAGCAACTACCATGTTTGTAGCTATTGACAAGGTAAGTGTTCTTTCAAAACTGTCTGTCGTTAAGTTTTTTAGTTGCGTTAGGTGCCATAACTTATAGTCTGACCCTTATAACTCTATGGATAATCAGCGGGAAACATGAAGGGCCTGAGAAAATAATATTACATTATATTAAGATAAAAAAAGTGTAAGCTGATGAAACTGAATTTTCAAGAACTAGAGAATTACATCAACCAGAAATCCGGCGGCAAGGAATTCTTTTTCGGGGCATGGTCTCAGAACAATATTACTCTGGATTGCGGCCAAGTTCCCAAAAACATCCAACTTGAAAAAGGGGATAACTGGTTTATGTGCCGAAACGGTTCGGCCATCTGCAATGGGCTGATATTCACCGGTAACAAGAAAAAAAACATGCCGGAAGCCGTCTTGTTCAGAGGCTATCTTTCTGAAACGGGTATACATTCCTATTCACCATCTGAAAATGTCGTTGATTATTGGAACAAGGGACTTATGAAACGCCATAACGGCATATTTGCTGCCGTCATCATAGACGCAGCGGGCAAGAAAATCAGTTTTGTCACCGACATTTTTGGCATAGGCCCACTCTACTATCGCATGTTGGATGATGTCCTTCTTTTCTCATCTTCCCCTGGGCTATTGTCTCATTGTGATGACAGTCCTGATTATATGTCCTGGAAACAAAGACTGGAAATTGGATATATTCCTTCAAACAAGTCACTCACCAAAGATATTGAAACTGTACCAGCTGCAAGTGTCATGACATTATCACCACAAGGCCTTAAATGTGAAAAATGGTATGACTACAGCAATTTTGCCAAGGGTGAGAAGGATCTGGATGATGAAGCTCTTGAACAGTGTGAAAAATATCTCTCAATTTCTATGAACCGCTGCAAATCTATTCAAAACGGTCAAACCATATTACCCTTTTCCAGTGGCTATGACAGTCGACGCATATTCATTTACCTTATGAAAAACCACATGCCTTTTAAAACCTGCACAGTACAATATAGTGATAAGCGAGGAAAAGATGTGGATGCTGTCTGGGCTGCTAAAATAGCTAAAGACTATAACATTGAACATGTAACATTTTCGATACCCAATGAAAATGATTGGTACAAAAATAACCTGCAAAGACTTTTCTCCGTTGATGCCCATACAAACAACCATAGCTGGTCTGTTTCTGTCTTTAACCATTATAATGGTCAGAATATTACATTTTATGATGGGCTAGGTGGAGATACTTTAGGTAACAGTATTGGTGATTGGAATAATTTTGAAGGCATCCATAATAACCCCAATGATAAATTCAATGTGATTAAAGCCGGCTTATTTAAGAATTTTTATGCCAAAAGAATAAAACAGGATATATTTCCCTCTCTTGAAGAAACATTGTCCGAAATGTCTGTGGAATATTACAAGCAACCCAAAGGCATTAATCAGAGTGAAATTACTTTTTGTCTGTGGCAAACTCGGCGCAGTACCAGCCTGTGGGCACAACAGCAAATCCGGCCCGGACAGATTATTATCTGCCCCTTCCTTGATCTTGATTATATTGAAGTAATGTTCCAGTTCTCTCCGGAACAAAAAGCAATGATTATCGGACAGGGGGCCGTGCTCAGAAAATATTGGCCAGAAATTGCCGCATATCCCGGCAGCAGGGATTTGCCTGAAAGCAGTCCGGACATCGCATATCAACCAGAGATCAACGGTCATTTTGCCTTATACAAAATGATCAAGGATTATTTTCAAACGGCGCACGGCAACCACTGTCTGCGTATGATTATACCACTGCACAACAGGATAATACTCTACTTGTCACAATACAGTCCAAAATTATCCAAAAAGATTTCTTGGTGGGCATCACAGATAATTGAGTTATCAACATGGTGGCAGTCTCGCCCCTTTATCTACTCCCTAACAAAAAGAAATAACAAAGTGGAACCTTCTATTTCAGGCACCAAAAAGACACTATCAACATTATAATCTTTCACTATCCAGTGCCATAAAACCGTTCAGGAAGATGTCAACGGCCAAATCAGCAAATTGCTCCTGATTGATGGCTCCGTCTTTGCGGAACCAGATATAGGTCCAGTTTATCATGCCCAGAAACGCCATTGTCACCGGCTTCTGATAATCTTTTGCTTTATCAAGTGATGGATTAAGCTCCAGTATAAGACTAACCACCCTTTTTACCACCTGATCCTGCAAATCCATAATCTCCACACGTAAATCTTCTGGCAGACATCCCCGGTCATTGAGCAAAATTACATGTTTGGAGCCTGAATCAACATATATCTTCATAAAATTTCGGGCCAGAGTACGTAATTTATCCTTGGGACTGCCCTCGCCCGCCAATGCCTCTTCAGCCATAGTGAGTAATTCTGTCACATGGAGCCACATAATATCATACAGGATGGCTTCCTTGGACGGGTAATAATGATAAAGCCAGGATTTTGACGCATTACAGGCGGCGGCCAATTCAGAAATGGATGAGCGGGCATAGCCCCTGTCAGCGAATAATTCAGCAGCTTTATTCAGAATATTTCGGCGCCTCTCGCCATAATCCTCTGCTTGTTTTCGGGCCATATTGAGCAAATTCTATTTTATGGGTTAAATTACGAACCCATCTTATATATTATTGGCCGAAAGGTCAAAAAATTGACCGAACATCCGGTTTATATATTCAAAATTCAAGAATTACATATGAATATTCAGGACTGCTTCTTGTTAGCCAAACCGATTTTATCGGCGTAATCCTTTAGTTTTAGGTCATCCCCAACCAGCAGAACCAGGCCATAATAGGGGCGGTTGGCCCAGGCCACTTCGACGGCATATTCGTTAAGTTCCTGTACATCCAGCAGAAATTGATGTTTTTCGGCAAGGTCATGGTCCAGCTTCAGCAGGGCACCGGCCGTAGAGACATTGGCCACTTCGCAAGGGTATGACTGTCCGTCAATAATAGCACTGGCAGCCCACAATACGTCCAGACGGTCATCCACACGTTTTTGATTTTCCTCTGGTTTTGTAAACATTAATCTTCCCTGTATTTCCGCTTTCACAATGACCCTATGCTAAAGTCAATATGTTACCAAAAGAAAAATTTTTCCGTCAAACAGGCTATATTTTATTCTTCACACCCTCGGTCACGATCAGCAATACCTGTTCCACCAGTTCTTCATGGTTAAGCTGCCCCTCATCCCGGTACCAGGCGGAAATGCCGTTCAGGGCATCAAAGAGCAATATGGCAATGATGGTTGAGTTGCAATCCCGGATCGAGCCATCCCGAACCCCCCTGCCGATAATCTCGCGCACCCGATGCTCTATCCCGCGGTGCATTTTCAAACTGGCGTCGCGGGCCTCCCGGTCTTCGCGTTGACCACGGTGGCGGATATGGCAGCGAATGATGTCATCGGTGACAATTTCCACATATCCCCTGATAAAATTCCGCAGTTGAATGAAACCCGTCTCATCTGTGGCCGTCACCTGATCCAGAAGACCATTGATGCGCACACTGGCCACATGTTCGCATTTTATCAGAATATCTTCCTTGTTTTTGATATAATAATATAACGTCGGTTTGGTCACATTATGCAATTGGGCAATATCATCAAGCGATGTTTTATAATATCCCTTTGCCATAAAAGCCGCCGCCGCATGCCGTAGAATGGCATCCAGTTTAAGCTGTCTCTTTTCTTCGCGGTTAAGGACAGGCTTTGATAATCTTACTTTTCTGACCATGCTTCCGATCTTGCTTATTCCATGTTCCAAGGTTATATTGTTACCCATGAGTAACTTAAACTCAACATATTTTTAGGAGAAAACTGAAATGACCCTTTCTCAGAACCCGGCACAAAGCCCGGATCCCGTTGTAATTGTCGGAATGTCCCGTACGCCCATGGGCGGATTTCAGGGCGATTTTGCCACCCTCGCCGCGCCGGAACTGGGGGCTGTGGCCGTTAAGGGTGCGCTGGAAAATTCAGGCCTTCTTCCCGATGATATTGATCAGGCCTATATGGGCTGTGTCCTGCCCGCCGGACAGGGACAGGCCCCCGCACGTCAGGCTATTCTCAGGGCCGGACTGCCGCAGGATGTGGGCTGCACAACAATAAATAAAATGTGCGGTTCCGGCATGCAGGCCGCCATGATGGCCCATGACGCCATTCTGGCGGGCAGTGTTGATATCATGATTGCCGGCGGTATGGAAAGCATGACCAACGCACCTTACCTGCTGCCCAAAATGCGCGGCGGTGCGCGTATCGGCCATGATCAGGTCAAGGACAGTATGTTCCTTGACGGTCTGGAAGATGCCTATGACAGGGGCAAGCTGATGGGGGTTTTCGCCGAACAGACCGCACAGCATTATCAATTTAGCCGCGAACAACAGGATGATTATGCCATAACCTCCCTGAAACGCGCCAATGCCGCCATCCGGAAAGGCTGTTTCAAAGACGAGATCACCCCGGTTACGGTAAAATCCCGCAAGGGTGAAGCGGTTTACGACACGGACGAGCAGCCGGGCAAGGCGCGGCCTGATAAAATACCGACCCTGCGCCCGGCCTTTGCCAAAGACGGCACGGTAACCGCCGCCAATTCAAGCTCCATTTCCGATGGTGCCGCCGCCCTGATCCTGATGAGGCAGTCGGATGCACAAAGACGCGGCCTCACCCCGCTGGCCAGAATTATCGGCCACAGCAGCCACGCGCAAGAGCCGGAATGGTTTTCCACCGCCCCCATCGGGGCCATAAAAAAACTCTATGAAAAGGTCGGCTGGGCAGACAAGGACGTTGATCTTTATGAAATTAACGAGGCCTTTGCGGTGGTCACCATGGCGGCCATGCGTGATCTTGGTCTTGACCATGACAAGGTCAATATTCACGGCGGGGCCTGTGCCATGGGCCATCCCATCGGCGCATCGGGCGCGCGTATATTGGTTACGCTCATATCAGCTCTCAGAACTCACAAGAAAAAGCGCGGCATTGCGGCACTGTGCATTGGCGGCGGCGAGGCAACCGCCATGGCCATAGAGGTAATGTAAATGATTTTATCGGAAGAACAGGAAATGATCCGGGATATGGCCCGTAATTTTGCCCGCAATGAACTGGCCCCCAAGGCGGCGGAATGGGACAGAACCGGCAATTTACCCATGGACATCCTGCACCGCATGGGCGAATTGGGTCTGATGGGCATGACCGTGCCGGAATGTTGGGGCGGGGCGGAGACGGATTATGTCTCCTATGCCCTTGCCCTGATGGAAATTGCTGGCGGTGACGGCGGTGTCAGCACCATCATGAGCGTCAATAACGCCCCGGTCTGTGCCGCAATTCTGGCAAGCGGCACCGATGATCAGAAAGAAAAATACCTGAAACCCCTGGCGCAGGGCAAAATCATCGGTGCCTTTTGCCTGACCGAACCACAGGCCGGGTCAGATGCCAGCATGCTGAAAACCCGCGCCATAAAAACCGATGACGGCTGGGTCATCAATGGTACCAAACAATTCATCACCTCAGGAAAAATCGGCGGCGCGGCGATAATATTTGCCGTGACCGATCCTGATCTTGGTAAAAAGGGGATTTCCGCCTTTCTGGTGCCCACCGACCTGCCCGGCTATACTGTCGCCAGTGTGGAGGAAAAACTCGGACAGAAATCATCGGATACCTGCACCCTTGTTTTCGAAGATATGGCTCTCAGCCGTGATATGCTTCTCGGCCCTGAGAATGACGGCTACCGCGTGGCACTGGCCAATCTGGAAACCGGCCGTATCGGCATCGCCGCCCAGAGTGTCGGCATGGCCCGTGCCGCCCTTGATCAGGCCACCGCCTATGCCAATGAACGAACCTCTTTCGGCAAGACCATCATCCGTCATCAGGCGGTGGGCTTCCGTCTGGCCGATATGGCAACGAAACTGGAAGCCGCACGGCTTATGGTGCTGAATGCGGCATCCCTGAAAGACCGGGATATTCCCTGCCTCACCGAAGCCTGCATGGCAAAATTATTCGCCTCCGAAGTGGCCGAGGAGGTCTGTTCAGCCGCAATCCAGACCCTTGGCGGTTATGGCTATCTGCGGGATTTTCCACTGGAGCGCATCTACCGCGATGTGCGGGTTTGCCAGATTTATGAAGGCACCTCGGACATTCAGCGCATGATCATTAACCGGTCCATGATTGAAAAATAACCCGCATGATATGGTATCTTCCGGCGTATCATTATATGATCAGTAATAAAAGCCGGAAGAAATATGATGAAATATCCCGCCTTCATCGCCGCCAACCGTTTCGGCATGGGTGCCAGACCCGGCGACCTGAAGAAAATCAGTGCCAACCCGAAACGCTGGCTCGAAAAACAGCTGTCCGATGGCCCCCATATGCCCCGGCCGCTCAGGGCCATGAAATCCAGCCCCGAACTGGCCAGAGAATTCCTCCGGCTCAGGGAAAACAGGAGAAAGGCCAAAAAGGCAAATCTTGAGGGCGAAGTTAAGAAAAACCAGAAAATCATCCGGCAGAAATTTATGAAAGAGGTGCAGGCCCGCACCATTGCCGCCCTCAATACCGAATATCCGCTGCAGGAAAGGCTGGCCCGGTTCTGGGCTGACCATTTCACGGTTTCTTCCACCAATGCCAACACCCGGCCACTGGTTGGTTCCTTTGAACGCGAAGCCATCCGGCCCCATATTCTCGGCAAATTTGAAGATATGCTGATCAGGGTAACCTCCCATCCGGCCATGCTGCTTTACCTTGATAATTTTCAATCCATCGGCCCCAATTCCAAAGGCGGCAAACGCCGCAACAGGGGCCTGAATGAAAATCTGGCCCGGGAAATTCTGGAACTGCA